>Ga0272442_10007545_pt1 | contig 14031 bp, 8 predicted proteins | sample SSMForm2O_FD_200262 | JGI IMG/M metagenome (GOLD analysis project Ga0272442, IMG submission 200262) | Marine sediment archaeal communities from Little Sippewissett salt marsh, Falmouth, MA, United States - SSM-Form-2O | ecosystem: Environmental > Aquatic > Marine > Wetlands > Sediment ...
ATCCCCGTGATCTGGGACCTGATCGCCACCAATCCGTCGAGCCAGAACCAGTTCAACCACGTGCCCGGCGGCTCGAACGTGCTGTACATGGACGGCCACGTCGCGTTCTGCCGATATCCCAGTCGCTATCCGATCTCGGAAGGTATGGCCAACAAGCTGACTGACCGCTGAGCCAAGAAGGGACAGTCCTCGCGAGTCTTCGAGTAGGGACTGTCCCTTCTTGGCCGGCCTTGAGAAAACGTTGAAATGAGGAATTGAGGCGAAAGGAATGAGGACCCACGCATGATGCAACAACATGTCAGGAAAGCGCACCCCCTTTGGTTGACTGCCGTGGTCACGGCGGTGGCCTTGGCATCCATCCCCGCCGTCGCGGGCACGCCCGAGCGGCCCTCGAAGGCGGTCACGATCGTCGACCTCGACGGCGCCGAGATCCGCGTGACCGCCGCCGAGCTGCGCGCCATGCCGCAGCATAGCGAGAAAGAGTTCATATTCGTCGGCGAACGGACCGGCTTCATCGGCATCTTCGATTTCGCCGGTGTGCGCGTGGTCGACCTGCTCGAGAGGGCCCAGGCCGCCCAGGCCGCCAGCGGCTACAAGGAAGAGAATATGTACTTGGTATTTCGCGGCACCGACGGCTACCAGGTTGCGGCGTCGTGGCAGGAGCTCATGCTGAACGCCGACGGCCCGCGCGTGCTGGCCGTGCTCGAGAAGGATGGGGAGCCGCTTCCTCCCGAGGAAGGCGCGATCCGCCTGCTGTTCGCGGGCGACAAGTACTGCGGCCGGAGCGTCAAGTGCCTCGAGACCATCGAGATCCACGTCGTCAAGGGCGTGGTCGAAAAAGAAGATATGGAACAAGGGGAGCCTGTCGAGAAATGACGTCCACGCAAAGCGGCGAGGTGGTTTCTGTCAACGTGTGCGAACAGAAGGGCACCATCAAGCGGCCTGTGCCCGGGGCCGTGGTCGACCGGCTCGGCATCGAAGGCGACGCCCACTCGGGAGAGTGGCACCGCCAGGTCAGCCTGCTGGCCGTCGAGAGCATCGAGCGCTTCTCGGCCGAGGCCGGCCGCGCCTTCCGGCCGGGGGAATTCGCCGAGAACGTCACCACGCGCGGCGTCGATTTCCTCGGCATCGCCGTCCTCGACCGCATCGCGATAGGCGCCGTCGAGCTCGAGGTCACGCAGTTGGGCAAGGTCTGCCATGGCGACGACTGCGCCGTCTTCCGCGAGGTCGGGCGTTGCGTCATGCCCAAGGAAGGTATCTTCTGCCGCGTGCTGGCCGGCGGCGCGATTAGGGCCGGCGACCGCGTCGTCCACACGCCCCGCCCGCTGCGCGTCCGCGTGATTACCGTCAGCGACCGCGCCAGCCGGGGCGTCTACGAAGACCGGAGCGGCCCGCGCGTCGAACACCACCTGGACGAATTCTTCGCCGGCAAGCGCTGGCATCTCGAGGTCGAGCGAACTGTGCTGCCCGACGAGGCCGACGCGCTCGAGGCCGAGCTCGGGAGCGCCCGCGCGTCCGGCGTGGACGTCCTCATCACCACCGGTGGGACCGGCCTCGGCCCGCGTGACGTCACCCCCGACGCCGTTGCCGCCATGGCCGACAAGCTCATCCCCGGCATCATGGAGCACATCCGCGTCAAGTTCGGCGCCGAGAAGTCCAACGCCCTGCTCAGCCGCTCCGTCGCCGCCGTCCTCGGCCCGACCCTTGTCTACACGCTGCCCGGCAGCGTCAAGGCCGTCGACGAATACATGGGCGAGATCCTCAAGACCCTCGAGCACGCCATCGCCATGCGCCACGGCCTGGACACGCACTGACGACGAGCGGCCGCCGCGTTCCCGTGTCGCCGCTATAGCCGGTACAACGGCGCGCCCAGCTTCCGGAAGTCCTTGAGATTGAACGTGGCCACGGCATCGGCGCCGGCCGCCTCGGCGCTGGCGGCGATGTAGGCGTCGGCGAACTCCTGGCCGCTCGTACGGGCACGCTTGATGGCTCGCTCGACGACGGGGGCGTCCGTGATCGTCAGCCCGGGCATTCCTGCGATGGCTTCCAGGGTGTACAAGACGTCCGGCTTGCCCAGCCCGTAGGCCCTCCGCAAGGCCCAGGCCATCTCAAACAGAACCGGCGGCCCGGTAACCAGTTTGATCGCGCCGTCAGCAGCCTCTTGGAACAGCGCCAAGGCCTGTCTGTGCTGTTGTCTATCGTCGCCAGTGAAGTACCGAAGGAAGACATTCGTGTCGACGAACACGCGCTTCATCTTTGCGGGCCTAGCGCGCGTTCGACCGCAGCACGCATAATGTGCTCACGTTCTGCGTCTGGTGGCAGAGCTTCTCCCAGAAACCCTTCCAGAGCAAAGAAGTCAGGCACTCGCCTGATCACGATGGCGCCGTCTTGGGACTCGACGATGACGCGGTCGCCAGGGTGGATACCGAGTTCCTTACGAACCCTGGCCGGCAACGTGATCTGGCCTTTTGACGAAACGGTGCACAGAGGCATGACGTTCACCTTCTTTCCTTCTGTTTTACACAGTATACATTGTAAGTCAAATGAAAGCAAGTAAGAAGAGCTAAAGGAAGTAAAGCAAACGGCCCATCGCCAACCTGAAGCCCAATTGATGCGCGGGCGTGCCACGCACCGGGTAGAACCCGCTGGCGCCCACAAGAAGACACGGTTCCGGAATTAGACGCTCACGTTCTTGAATTGCGGCAAGTGGTCGCGGTTCTTGCGCAGCATCTCGGCCACCATCTTCTTGATCTCGGCCAGCGAGAGCACGGCGGCCGTGAGTGGGTCGTAGCACAGGGCCTGGTAGACCAGGCGTGCGTCGCCGGTCAGGGCGGCCTCGACGGCCATCTCTTCCACGGTGACGTTCGCGTTGGTCAGGGCCGCGCACTGCGGGGGCAAGGCCCCGACGTGAATCGGATTGAGCCCGCGTTTGTTGGCCAGCACGGGAACCTCGACGCAGCAGTCCGGCGGCAGGTTGGTGATGAGCCCGGTATTCGGGACGTTGCCGTTGAACTGGAAAGGATCTCCGCCGAGGTAGGCGTTCATGATCGAGGCGGCGTATTCGTGACCGCGCTCGAGCGATATGGGCGCCCCGTCGTCGAACCATTTCTTGATGTCCCGCTTCCACCAGCGCGCGCGCCGCTGATACGTTTTGACGATGTAGGCGTACTCGCCGGGATTCCACCCCGTGCCGTGCGTGCAGTGCTTCTCGATCAGTTCGGGCCTTTTGCGGAACCACCAGTTGTACTCCGAGTTGTGCCCGCTCGATTCCGTCACGTAGTAGTCGAAGGCCAGGAACATCTCATTGCGGACCTGTTCCTCGTTGTAGATGCGCTTGTTCGTCGTGACGGCCTTGCGGATGGCCGGGTAGGCGTCTTTCCCGTTGCGCTCGAACTCGACAAACCACGACAGATGGTTGATGCCCGCGCACAGGTAGGTGATCTCGTCCATAGGCGCCTTGATCCAGTTCGCCAGCATCCCGGCCGTGCCTTGCACGCTGTGGCACAGACCCGACACCTGCACGCTCGACTCGCGTTGCATCGCCCGGCACAGCATGGCCATCGGATTCGTGTAGTTCAGCAACAGGGCGTTCGGACAATACCGTTCCATGTCGTGCACGATATCGAGCATCACCGGGATCGTGCGCAGCGCGCGAAACACCCCGCTCGGGCCCCGCGTATCGCCCACGTTCGTGTCCACACCGTACTTCTTCGGGATGTAGATGTCGTGCTTCCACACGTTCACGTCCCCGACCAGAATCGTGCACAGCACCGCGTCCGCCCCCTTCAGCGCCTTCCTGCGATCCAGCGTCGCCTCCACCTTGGCAGGATATCCTCCTCGCTCGATGATGATGTTGACGGCCTTGTGGGCGAAGTCGAGCCGCTCCTGGTCCACGTCCAGCAGCGAGATCGTGGCGTCCTCCATCGACGGGAACGTCAGGAGATCCCGCACTAGTCCCCGCGTGAATCCGAGGCTACCCGCGCCGATAAATGCAATCTTGGCCATTCTTGCCTCTCCCTTAGCGCGTGTTGCCGCGCATGGTATAGCTACTCGGTGAATCCAACACCCTCGATAAACGGTTGCTCCAACCGCCGCAACATAGGTCGTATACGTCCTATAGGACCTATGGCTGCTATCCGCCTTGGCGCTTCCGGCGCCAAGCCGAGCCTACCGCGCGCCGATTATCATGTTTGGGGTGGCCCGAGTCAAAGGCCCGGCCCTCGAGGCCGCGCTAGTCCTGCTTCCGCGTCAACTCGAGTGTCACCGGCTTCACCGCGCCGAGCGTCACCGGCCCGAAGATGCCCGACTTGGTGTGGTTCGGCTGGACGTGCGCCGAGGGGTGGCCGACCGCGAAGTGTGGGCCGAGCGTGTTGAGCACGCGGATCTCGACGTGGTTCACACCCTCCTTTGCCGCGTCCGTGACGTCGAACCGGAACGGATGCCACAGCCGTGTGCCGCACGCCGTGCCGTTTACCGTGACGTCCGCGCTGCCGCGCACGCGGCCCAGGTCGAGCAACATGCGCGTGCCGTCGACGGCCCCGAGCTTCACGTCCTTCGAATACACGAGCCCGCCAGCGTAGTGCGGCAGGCCGAGATCATCCCACGAGCCCAGCCCGATGCGTCCTTCGCCCATCTCGAATGTGATCGGGCGCAGGAGCGCGGCCCCGCGCTCGTAGCCGGCCACCGACTGGATACGCAACGCCGCCAGCCGCCGCTCGGCTTCCGGATTCGGCAGATCCGCGCGGCCCTCGCCAAGCACGACCGGCTCGCCGTCCACGTACAGCGCGGCCTCGCCAGGCGTCTCGAGGGTGAGCGCCACGGCGCCGGGCGGCAGGCGGAAGCGATACCATCCCGGTGCGGGCTTGTCCGTGCCGGCCGAGTGGACTAGCCGGTCGAAGGGCGCGGCCGGTCCGGGCTGGTCCAGCAGCCAGCCGCCCTCGGGCAGCGGGTGCGGCCGTGGCCGGAGCAGCAGACAGGCCGGGTCGCCCATGTAGCCGTGCGACGGCCCGGCCAGCATACGCGCCGGCGTGTCCGGCCCCGTCGTCCACGACGCGTCGGAGACAAACGGGATCTCGGTGCCGTCTTCGAGCACGATCAGTCCATCCAGGAGCAGGCCGACCGGGTTTCCGCTATCGCGGGCCTCGATTCTGATGGTGTTGGTGCCGGGCTCGAGGAATCCGGCCACGTCGTAGCGCTCGGCGCGGCTCGTGAAATATGGATCGAAATTGCCCTGGTCGGCGAGGATCCGGTCGTTGATGTGAATCTTGTGCAGGTCGCCGAGGGCCACCACCATCACGGCCGAACGAACTGCGCCGGGCACCTCGACGGCCTTGACAAAGGTCGTCCGGCCGGACGGGTCGGCCGCCGCGCTCCAGATCCACTCTGGATCGGGCAGGGCGTCGGTTCGATCAAGGAACTGGTAGTACAGGCGCAGGCGGCCACGGCTGTCCCGGCACGCCAGTAGCTCGAGACGATTCGGGCCGCCACGTAGCGTCACCTCGGCCCGCACCGTCCGGGCCGTCGGGTCACCGGGAAACGCCACCTCTACGCCGTTGAGAAACGCGCGCTTCCGCGCCACGCCGCCCACGCGCAGCACCGCGGGCAGGTCGCCGACCTCGTCGGGCACGGTCACGGTTGCGCGGACGAGATGGAGCAGGCCGGCCTTGACCGAACCTAGGTCGATGAACTCCTCCGGGATGCGGCCCTTGCCGCCGAGGGCGGCCGAGAACACGCGGTCCTCGTTGATGCCCAGCCGCAACGAGTAGGTGACCGGCTTCATCGGGCCGGGATCCGATGGCAGCGCCGCGGTTGCGAACGCCTCGCGCGACTCCAATTGGCTCAGCGCCGCGTACTCGGCGCGCGGGCCAAACGAGGCCAGCACGCTCTCCCACTGCCTGTCGTCGAAGCCGGCGTCGCGATAGGGCGCGGTATCTTCACCCGGCGTCTCCTCGTGGAACCGGAACGCGCGCAGCTCCACCGGGATGGCCCCGTTTGACGGCGGCCAGGCGAAGCTGCCGTCGTGGTTGTCGCATGTCGGCTCGATGCGGCACGTGAAAGGCCCGGGCACGTCGACGCGCAACGGTGCTTCGGCCGGGCCTGCGCCCTCGAACACGGCGTCAGGCAATTCCACGCGCGCCGTGTGCCTGTGCGCCTGCGGGGCGGTCGCGTCGAGCCGCGGCCAGCCTTGCACGACCACGGCGTCGCCGCTTCGATGCCAGCCCGTGACCTCGAGGTCAGACTCGATCGCGATTGGATCCTCGGCCTTGGCTTCGCGCAACGCCACCAGCGGCGCCGGCGTGTCCGTCAACTCGACGTCCACCCGCGTCCCGCCGTCGCCCCGCAGGTAGTTGTAGACCGGCACGATGGCGCCGGTGACTGCGTCCCAACGCTCCGGCACCCCGTCGAGGGCCGAGGTGAACGACAGACGGCCCCCGAGCGCGGCCGGCGTTTCCCACAGTTTCCGGTCGTTGACCGAGAACCGCGCACGGCCGTTGGCCGGCGTCCCCGCGTCCGACAGCAGGAAGTAGAAATCGCGGTCGCCCACCCGGCGGTGACTCGCCGGAATAGGCTCCGCCACGTCCCGCGGCGCCTTGGCGATCACGGCCGAGGCCGTGGCGCCGGGATCGATGATGCGGGTGGCGTTCTCGCTCAGCAGCCCGGCCATGGCCTTGAACTCGGATTCCGAGCAGGCCCTGTCCGCGCTTTGCGCGGCCGCGGCGCCTACCACGATTACGGCCCCGCCTCCCTCGACCAGTTCGTTGAGCTTCTTGACAGTCCCGCTGGCAAGCACCCGCGTGGCCGGCAACACGATCACGCGCAGCCGCGCCCGGCCCACCGCCAGGACGCCGCCGTCGACCTCTGCGCGCATGATCGAGTCCTCATCGATGACGAGATAGTCGACCCGCGCCGCGCGCAGCGCGTTCTGCGCCCCCCAATAGGCACCGGACGCCTGGGCCGCGTGGGCCGTGCTCGGGCCGAAGCCGCCGTGGGCGTGAATCGTGTTTGCGGGATGCACCACGGCCACGTCCGTCACCAGCCGCCCTTGCGAGAGCACGTAGCACAGCCGAGAGCTGTAGTCGGCAAGCACCGGATAGTGCGCGTAGTACGGCTGGCGCCATCCCGTGTCCGGCGGTGCCCACTCCCAGTACGAGCCGTGGATCGAGTAGTAGACCGCGTGCGGGTCGAACAAGGTGGCGCCGTTGAGCATCCACGGATGCAGCAGCGTGGCCACGTCCTCGAGCGTCTGGCCCCAACCGCTCGAATGGAAGCCCTCGATCCAGCAGCGCGGCCGGTCGTACAACTCGGCGATGGACTGGTGGGGCTTCTGGTCGCCGTCCATGTCGTTGCCCGGCGCGCCGTAGTGCCGCTGGGTCTTGAAGTAGTCCACGTAGTAGCCCTCGCCCCGGAGCGGGTCGGCATTGCGCACCGTCTGGTCGTAGCCGCACAGCATGCCGTAGCGGTCGTGCCACTCGAACAGCGGGATGAAGAAGCCCTCCTCGCATAGGGCGGCGGCCACATCGTTCGCGGCGCACCGGACCTGCGCGGTCGTCGGCCCGTCCGGCTCGCCGAAACGGTCCACTACGTCGTCATATAGGGCCGGTAGCCGCTCGATCAGGTCGTAGCCGATGCGTTCGCGGAACTGGGCCGGCAGGCGCACCGAGAACCGCGGCAGCGCCGGGAACTCGTCCTGGAACGAGCCCGCGATCTCCTTGCCGAGCTCGTGTCCGAAGCGGCGCTCGATCTCCCCGTGCAGTACGTCCAGCAGCGCGGCCCCCGCGTCCGGATTTTGATAGTCGAATCCGCCTGGCGTGGTGTAGAAGAGTTGCATCCGGTACGCGCCCTCGGGCACGTCGGCCTCGAGCACGCCGTCGCGGATGCGGTGCGTAAGGTCCCGGACGTAGCGGATGGGCGTGCCCATCTCGAAGCCCGGCGCGCTTTCCATGCCGGCGATGGCGTGCCAGGGCGACATGCTCAGCGGGCCGAGCACGTGCGCCGCCGCCCACGCGTCGTCGTCAAAGTCCGGCGCGGTCCAGCCGTCGGCCGCCTCGGCCGACATGCGGAACCGGCCGTCGCTCACCAGGCACTTGGGTCGTGTCGACGGGGCCGCGTCCGCCGGGAGCGCCGAGGTGTCGCCGAGCACGACCTCGAGCAGGAGCCCCGCGCTGCCCCCGAGCTTCTCCGCGCGCACGGCAATCGCGTTGGTCCCCAGGCGCAGGTGGCGGGTCACGTCAAACCGTTCGGCCCGGCTCCAGCCGCTTTGCTCGTAGAGGAGTTCCTCGCCCAACTTGGTCCCGTTGACGTACAACACGTATCCATTATCGGCCGTGATGTTGACGTGCGCCCCGGCCGGGATGCTATCGAGATCGAACGTGCGCCGGAAGTAGCGCACCGCCTGCTCCTCGGTCGCCGCCTTGTCCCAGATCCACTGCGCCACCTTACCCTCCGGCTCGACCAACTGCGCACTGAAGCCGGCCATCGCCTCGCCGCCCACCGGGACCGCCATCTCGACCGTCGCGGGGCCGGTCACGTCACGCACCTGGCGATGCAGCGTCACGCCGCGGAACTCCGGGTGGTCGCGCACGACCCGCGCCTGCAATCCGGCCCCCGAGAATCCAAACTGGTCGTAGAACCAGATCCGGACGCCCGCCCGCTTGCCCTCCTCGACCGCCACCCCGAACAGGTCCCACCACGCGTCGGACAGAAACGGCGGCTCATCCGGGGCGCTGCCGTACAACGGCCCCGAGGGGGCCAGGTTCAGGATCACCACGTTGTGGATCCCGCCCTCCGCGAATTGGTGGATTTGCTCCCGCACGCGCCCCGCCTCGATCGGATCCCCGCTCCACCACCAGATAGGCACGGGCGAGTACTCCGGCGGCATGGCCGCGAAGGTCTCGGCCAGTTCGTCGCCCAGCGCCCTGCAGGACGCAAGGGCCAGCGCGCACGACACCGCCACATACGACAACGCTCTCATGGATGGGCCTCCCGTACGTTGGATCGGATCGCGGCCATTCTATGCTTCCGGCGGCAGGCCGCGCCAGAAAGAAGCACCGAGGAGCGCGGTCTCTTGGCTTGACACACGGCGCCTGCAAGGAAGCCGTTGGCAGCGCACCGCGTTTGTAGTACACTACGCGACGGTTCCAACGAACGCCAGGTGGATCCCATTGTCGCTATGGTCACCGTCGACTCCAACGTAACGTCGCCTCGGGCTCAATGAATCAGTATCACCCGTCTTCTCTGACCGCACTGTTGGTCACCGCCGTGGCGCTGGCCCTCGTCCTGACCGGCATCAGCACCGCCTACCGCTACGCCCAGGCCTTCTCGGGGGAATTGTGCATAGCCGTGGGACAAGGCGAGCGTGTCGTCGTGCGCCAAGCCCAGGACAGCCCGCTTCCGCTGGCAGGCGCCCTCAAGAACGTGCCCGCCGATGACATCCCCTTTGACAATTCCGCCACCGCAGACAAGGTCCGCAACGGCGAGCGCAGATACGACGCCTTCGTGCTGCCGTTCTCGGTGCGCGTGAGCGACGTCCAGGTCATCCAGTGGCCCGAACCGCGCGACACCCTCAACGTGATGGCCCCGGGAACGGCCGACGTCATCGAGCTGCACGAGGGGGCAAGCATCGAGATCCAAGGCACGCCCCTCGAGGTCGTCGGCGTCCGCAAGTGGTCGGGCCTGCTGCGCGACCGGGCCGGCGCGCGCATGGCCGCTCTCGCGTTGCGACGCCCCGAGGAGTCCTGGACCGAGGACGTCTTCCTGGTGCCGGACACCTGGCGCCGTGTCGAGCCCGGCATCGCGATACGGTTTCGGTGGTTCGAGTCCGAGGCGGCGGCCCGCGAGGACCTCGAACGCGGCCTGCCCGGCTTGGAATCCGCCCGCTGGGGGGCCGTCGACGGCCCGGCCATCAACTGGTTCGCCTCGTTCGTACCGGGAACCGGAGCGACACTGGCAGACGGCACTCGCGTCACGCTGGTCCAGGTGGACGAGCATCACCGGTCGCACAGCGAGGAAGGCCCCGCGGTCGCCGTACGCGTCGAAGACGGGGCAGAAGCGCGCACCGTGTGGTTCCGTGCAAACGCACGCGACCGCGAGGCCCTGGTCCGATTCGAGTACTGCGCGCGGCTCGAGACCGTTTTGCTGATCCACGCATGGGGCGAGGGGGCGGCGATCGTGGCCGCGTATCACAACGGGGCCGCTTGCGGGGGGTGCCTGCTCGACAACGGCGAGGTCTGGCGGCCCGGAGGCCTGCCCTACGAGCTGCGTCTCGATGGGGTGCTGGAGGCGGCCGTGCCCGTGAGGCGTGAAGACTCGCCGCTGTACGAAGCCCTCTTGCGCAACGGCGACCGCGAGTTGCGCTGCCGGCAGGGCGAGGCCGTACGTTGGGGCGACGCCCTGATCGAGTACGTACACGCCGCGCCCCCGCCCGTGGTGCGCTATGGACTCGTTGCGGTCCTGGCCGGCGAGGACCAAGGGGTGGCCTTCTCGCTCGGGCCGGGCGATGTGCTCACCTACCGCGGCTGGCAGTTCGCCCTCGGGACGCCCGGGCCGGACCCGCTGCAGATGGCCGTGCTGCGCGCCGAGCGTTGATGGCCCGATAGCGTTTGCCCATAATCGCCCGCGTTCGTACACCGCGCACGTGTCGCCTCTTGACTCCCATGACCGATGCGGGTAGTTTATCTGGCATGGATACCTGGAGTTGTATAGGAATCCTCGCCGAGGCGGGAGATACCTGCGGTAAGCTCGCCTTGGCCGTGGTTCTTGCCGGCATCTTGGGCCTCGAACGGCAACGCAAGGGGCGGGGCGCCGGGCTGCGGACGCATATCCTGGTGTGTCTCGGCGCGACCTTGGCCATGATGATTCCGGACCTCGCGGCGTCCCACGGCGGAGGCAACGGCTGGGTCGATACCGGGCGGATGGCGGCCGGCATCATCACCGGCATAGGCTTTCTCGGCGCAGGCACCATCGTGTCCGCGGGCCGCGAGCCCCAGGGCCTCACCACCGCGGCCATGGTGTGGTTCGTCGCGGTCCTTGGGATCGCCATCGGGTCGGGTCTCTACCTGGGTGCCGTGTCCGCAACGGTGCTGGCCCTGATTGTCGTGTTGGCCCTAGGCTATATCGAACGCCTGATGCCGGGCTATCAGCGGATATCGGTGACCATCCGGATGCCCAAGGGGCTCGAACGGCTCAAGGAAGTCGAGGACGCGATCCGCGAAAGGGGCTTCCAAGTGACCGCGTCCCGCGTCAAGATGGTCCAGGCCGGCGAGCAGGTCGACATGACCTTCGAACTGATGGCGTCCGCCCGGGTCGGCGTACCGGATCTTGCGGCCGCGTTCCAGGACCGTTTCTCCTCTGCCGACAAGATCACGTTTGAACGCTAACCACGAGGCCAAGCCGGAGGGATACATTCATGGGGCTGCTCATAGGTCTTCTTTCCGTGGTGGCGGCGGCGGGCCTGCCCGAGTCGTACCTCGTGCGGGTCGAGGGGACGGTCGGGCTCTGCCGCCACGACGTGGCCGCGATGAAGGCCCCCGCTGAGCAGGCCGCCGCACGGCTGGCGGCCGGCGGCGCCTTCTGGGCCGGGGGCCAGCGTTCCTGGGTCAGCGAACTGTCCGGGCGCGCGGGCGGCTTCATGATGATCAAAGGCTTGGGCGACCAAACGCCCGCACCTGAAGACGTGGTCCTGTTCGCGCCCGACGCCGGCGCTGGCGTGCCGGGGCCGTTAGTCGAGTCCGGGGCGCTTGTGGTGTTGTTCGGGTCATGTCCCTCGGGGATCGGCGCGCCGTGTTTCTCGAACCACGCCGAGGAAGGCGACGTCTCCCCGACGCTGGCGAACGCCATCCCCGCCTGGGTCTTCACGGGCGAACTGGTGGCCGCCCTCACGCGTTTGGGCAAGATGCCCGTCATGTACGAGAGCATCGGCGCCTATGGCGGCTACGCCCGCATGCGCCAGTATGACAACGGCAAGATAGCCTTTCACGACGACCGGGACGTGCCGGCCGTCGAGGCCGGCGTGTTGGGCAACCGTTTCCTGGACCGTGTCGGCGCGATGCTCAAGCGCATCGAAAAAGAGGAGCGCGCCGACCTCGACCGGGCCGGGGCGTGGGCCCGCGAGGCCAAAGCGGCCGGCAACGCCCTCGTGATGTACAGCATGGGTCACCTGTTTCCGGATGAGGTCGGGAAAACCGCCATCGGCCGTCTGTTCCGCTCTGCCGTGTGGAACGCCGGTTTCCCCCACCACGCGAAACCGAACGACGCCTACACCCCCGGCGACTTGGTGGTCTGCATAGGCTACCAACATCCCCCGGACGTCTTGCTGCGCCGGGCCAGGCCGGCCGGCGCCCGCGTCGTCTACGTCACGGTCCGTTCGGACCGCGACTACGTCCGCGACGAGGACGTGATGTGGATCGACCCGATGTGGGACTGGCCGGACGCCTGCGTCGAGCTCGACGGCTACGATATCCCGATCCTGGCCGCCTCCGGCATCGTCAACGGCGCCATCGCCTGGGAGATCTACCGGCTGGCGTCGCAATAACCGCCCCCTCAGCTCCCCTTCGTGTTGGTCACTCGCGCCGGAACGCGACGCTCCAGTTGACGGGGCCTTCATCGGTGCAGTGGAAGGCGATCTTGAGCACTTGGCCGTCTTGTTGCGTCGTGGGGTCGCCGGCGGACACGTCGAGATCGGCGACGACGTAGGGCTGCGGCACAAGCACGCGCAGGTTGTAGTCGGTGTCGGCCACGCCGTCGAAGGCGGCGGTCAGGCGCAGGCCCTGGGCGTCCCAGTCGAGGGCGGTGAAATCGGTAGCGCCCTGGGTGAAATGGCGGTCGGTGGCGAGGAACATCGGGCGGTCGCGATAGCGACGGAGGCCTAGCAGCCGGACGCTGCTCGGGGCCACGTCGACATTCACGCGGCCGCGCGCGACGCCGTAGAACGCGTCCTGCCAGAAATCGTAGACGGTGTATTGGGCGTTGGCGTCGAGGCCCAACGCGGAGAAGGCGAGTGGGATCTCATGCGAGGCCGCCTCGTCCCAGTTGAACACGCCGACGACGTGCCATCCGCCGATGGCCGTGCGGATCGGCAGTGACCAAATGCACGGCTCGGGGCGTTGACAGAGGTCGAGGGGCCGGGCGGGCTGTCTCGGCGTAGGCAGGATACGCCTGAGGACCTCGACCTCGGCGTCGCTCAAGTGTGCCAGGTTGTCGCCGATCTTGACCACGCCGCCGGTCAACGCCGCGCCGGTCAGCCAGGCGATGCTCTGGTCGCGCGTCAGGACAGGCCGGTCGCCGACGTGCCACCGTTCGCGCGTGGCCGGGTGGCCGAAGAAGGCGCAGTCCTGGTCGGGCGCCCACACGTGCGGGGCGAAGTAGTAGCGGTGGGCGGCGTTGGTGAGCGACTCGACGCAGCCCCACGGCCAGCGGTCGGGCGCCTTGCGCCAAACTGGGGCGCAATCGATGCCGATGCGCACGCCGTCGGCCAGCATACCGGTCACTGGGAGCGGCGGCACGGCCATGATGAACTTGTCCGCGCCGAATCCTTCGCGGATAGCCGCCATGCCTAAGCGCAGGGCCTCGACGCGCGTCACCTGCGGGCGTGCATAGGACTGGGCAAACAGGAGATGGTAGACGAAGTCGGTCTCGACCAGCGCGTCGTAGCCCCACTCGTTGCCGATTTTGTCGTACGCGTCGCGGACGTATTCGTAGGCGCCGGGGGCCGTGACGTCCAGGATGAGCGTGTCGTCGCCCATTTGTGTGCGGCCCAGGGCGTTGGGCTTGACGAGCCACTCGGGGTGATCGTTGGCCAGGGGAGCCTCGGGGCTGACCGTGAAGGGGTCGGTCCAGATCCCGGCCGTCATGCCGCGCTCGTGGACTTGGTCCGCGAACCACTTCATGCCGTGGGGGAACTTGTCGGGGTCGGCGCGCCAGTCGCCTTGGCCCCGCTGCCACCCGTCGTCAATCGAGACATGCGTCCAGCCGTAGCGTTTGAGGCGCTGGTCTACGAGATCGAGCGCGGCCAGCATGGCCGTTTCGTTCACGTCG
>Ga0272442_10007547_pt1 | contig 14029 bp, 9 predicted proteins | sample SSMForm2O_FD_200262 | JGI IMG/M metagenome (GOLD analysis project Ga0272442, IMG submission 200262) | Marine sediment archaeal communities from Little Sippewissett salt marsh, Falmouth, MA, United States - SSM-Form-2O | ecosystem: Environmental > Aquatic > Marine > Wetlands > Sediment ...
CAATGGCTGGCTGATTGGGAAAAAACCCACCTGGAGATGTTGGGAAAGATCGACAACGAACTGCGAGAACGGATCTGGTTCGATAATAGTTTTTGGCCACTCGATTAAATAAAACGGATCAAATACCGAGGCTGCCCAACCCTCATGGATTATACCCCCCCGGGAAACAAAACGGTTGCGCACGAATAGAAAAGAAAGGAGCACGACTCATGGAATCGATCACGGCACAACGCATTCCCTATTCCCCCATTCGGGTGATGTTCGATGCCGCCCGCAAACTGGAACAATCAGGCCGAGAAGTCATTCATCTGGAGATCGGACGTCCGGACTACGATACTCCGGATCATATCGTCGAAGCGGCGATCGCGGCCCTGAGGGCCGGGAAACATCACTATGCCCCAAACGCCGGAATCCCGGAACTACGGCAAGCCATTGCGGAAAAATACCGGGCTGAGTACGATTTGGTATATAGTCCCGATTCGGAAATCATCGTCACCTGCGGGGTGGCGGAAGGGATTTATCTTGCCGTGCACGCGTTTCTGAATCCGGGAGATCAGGTCTTGATCCCCAATCCGCGTTGGATCAATTATGACATCGATGCCTTTACTCAGATGGTGGAGCCGATCGATTACAGCCTGACGGCGGAAAGGAACTTTCAGCCCGATCCCGATGAACTGGAGGATCTTATCACGCCGCGAACGCGTATGATCATCCTCTCCAGTCCCTCAAATCCCACCGGCGGCGTCACCGATCGGGAAGTGCTGCAAAAGATCGCCGACATCGCGCTGCGTCATGACCTGTTGGTACTCAGCGACGAGATCTATGAACGCATTTTATATCCGCCTGCGCAGCATACCACGATTGCCTCTCTACCGGGGATGCGCGAGAAAACCATCGTTCTTAATGGTTTTTCTAAATATTATTCCATGACCGGCTGGCGGCTTGGATTCGCCGTCGCGCCGCGAGACCTGATCAGCCCCATGTTGCGTTATCACCAGTATATGATCACGTCAACCAACACATTCGGCCAATATGGCGCATTGGTCGCTCTCACCAGCGACCAGGGGCCATCCCTGGCCATGGTGGATGAGTTTCAACGGCGGCGCGATTATCTCTTTGCCGCCGTTAATGAGCTGCCTGGTTTTCGATGCACGAAGCCGTTGGGCGCGTTTTTCCTATTTCCGAGCATTCGTGAAACCGGATTGGATGGTTTCCAGATGGCGAAGCTTTTGTTGGAAAAGGCCGGGGTAGCCAGTGTAGCCGGAGAGTGCTTCGGCCGCAGCGGGGCCGGCCATATCCGTTTTTCATATGCGAATTCAATCGAAAACCTTAAGAAAGCCGTCAAGAACATCCGATCGGCTTTGACCTAGAAACAAACGTATTGCCGGATAAGCGGCTTGATTCGCCGCCCCTCGTCAACCGCCGGATACCACCGGGGACGGGATCCGGCACACGGAGTCCGTCGCCGTCCGGTGGAGACGGACCACATCTTCAGGTTGAGGGAGGACGGAGCATGAATCAAGAAACATCCGGCATTCGCAATATTTTTCTCTGGATTGTTACAGCTTCGGCGCTGATTCCGGCGGGATGCCGTCGAAACGCCGTTCAGGATTATCCGATTCAGCCTGTTTCCTTCACCCAAGTTAGCATCCAAGATGGATTTTGGTTGCCTCGCATGGAGACCAACCGAAGAGTGACGATCCCCTTCGCATTCAAAAAAAGTGAAGAAACCGGTCGCATCGACAACTTCGCCAAAGCGGGCGGGCTCCTGCCCGGTGATTTTCAGGGAAGGCGGTACGACGATTCCGATGTATTCAAGATCATGGAAGGGGCGGCTTATTCCTTAAGCCTGCATCGGGACCCGGACCTGGAGCGCTATATGGACGATCTTATCGCCAAGATCGCCGCCGCTCAGGAAGAAGATGGATATCTCTATACGACTCGCACCATTGATCCGGATAATCCCGCTCCCGGAGCCGGAGATTCGCGATGGTCGAATCTCGGATCCAGTCATGAGCTTTATAATGTCGGCCACATGTATGAGGCGGCAGCGGCCTATTTTCTGGCCACCGGCAAGCGGGCTTTTCTGGAGGTGGCGCTCCGTAATGCGGATTTGATCGACAGGGTGTTTGGGCCGGATAAAAGAAGCGGCTATCCCGGTCATCAAGAGATAGAGATTGGATTGGTCAAGTTGTACCGGATCACCGGCGAGAAAAAATACCTGAACCTGGCGAAATATTTTCTGGATGAGAGAGGACCTCGGAAGGACCGGAAACAGGTTGAGGAAAACTCTTCGTTTTCCATCTATAATCAGGAATGGTATCTGCAGGCGCATCAGCCTGTTGTCGAGCAGAAAGAGGCCGTGGGGCATGCGGTCCGGGCGGCATACATGTATTCGGGTATGGCGGATGTTGCCGCCTTGACCGGAGATGCGGATTATATCGGAGCCATCGACCGGATATGGGAGGATGTCGTAGCCAAGAAGCTCTATTTGACCGGCGGGATCGGAGCCCGGCATGAAGGCGAGAGCTTCGGCGACGCTTATGAACTTCCCAATACCACCGCTTATAATGAGACCTGTGCCGCGATCGCCAATGTTTTTTGGAACCACCGTCTGTTTCTGCTTAAGGGAGATGCAAAGTACATCGATGTTCTCGAACGGACGCTCTACAATGGTCTGATATCCGGCGTGTCGCTGAGTGGAGATTTGTTTTTCTATCCCAATCCCCTGGAATCGGATGGAATTTCCCCTTTTAATCAAGGCGCTCTCAGCCGGAAACCCTGGTTTGACTGTGCCTGCTGCCCGGTCAACGTGGCTCGCTTTGTCCCTTCCCTCCCGGGTTATGTCTATGCGGTGAAAGACGATCGTGTTTATGTGAATCTATACATCGCCGGCAGCGGCACCATCGACGTGGGCAAGACCCGGTTGACTGTCACACAGGATTCCCATTATCCTTGGGAAGGAAAGATTGACGTTTCACTCGATCTCCCTGCGCCGCGGGATTTTTCGCTGTGCCTCCGCATTCCTGGGTGGGCCCGCCGGCAGCCTGTGCCGAGCGATCTCTACCGTTACCTCGATGAAGACGAGGGCCGTGTTGGTTTGAAGCTCAATGGTCTGGAAACCGTTCTGCAGATGGAAAAAGGATATGCCGTGATCAAGCGCAGATGGGAACAGGGGGATAAGGTTGAACTGAATTTCCCCATGCCGGTTCGCCGTGTGATTGCGCATGAAAAGGTCGCCGAGGATATAGGGAAGGTCGCTTTGGAGCGGGGACCGCTGGTGTTCGCTTTGGAGGGAGTCGACAACGACGGAGGAGTTTTAGATCGATCGGTGCCCGATGGCATGGTGTTTGTGGCGAAATCTCGCCCCGATCTTCTTGGTGGGATTTATACCTTGCGGGGAAGTGTTCCCGGGGGAGATATGCTGATCGCGATCCCTTATTATGCCTGGTCGCATCGGGGAGAGGGAGAAATGGCGGTTTGGCTGAAGCGGAAGCCCGGGTCCCCTTAGCACCGATCTTCCGTGCGCGGGGGAGTTGTCTTGGCCCGAGATGAAATGATAAGATATAAACGTGGAGAACGACGATGCTGAAATCCAATAGTTCCCTTTTCCGCGGATCGATGGTTTTTATCGGTCTGCTGTTATTGGCGGCTGGAATCTGTGCGGCGGCGGGTCCGAAGATCCGGTTTGAAGAGACATCCTGGGATTTCGGTCCCACCCCGGAAGGCAAAGTGCTCAGCCATGTCTTCTTTTTTCATAATGACGGCGATGCGGCACTGACCATCGATCGGGTGCGTACGACCTGCGGTTGTACAGCCGCCCTGGTTTCGAAAAAAAAGATCCCTTCCGGAGAAAAGGGAGAGATCCGCATTCAATTCCGGACCAAAGGCTACAGCGGCTTCAACAAGAAATATGTTTTTGTCGATTCCGACGATCCCGAACAGCCCCGGGTTACTTTATGGGTGACTGCGGATATCGATATCCCTCCCAGCCCCAAGATCGTCCTCGACCGTTATAACGTCGATCTCGGCTTAAAGCTGAATAGCGAAGAGCTGTACACCCGGATCACCATAAAAAACCAAGGGCAGAAACCACTGACTGTCAGCTGCAATCATAAAACGGCGGTGTTTTACCAGGGCAAGAAAGAGCTCGCGGATATGGTCACCATCGCTCCGGGCCGCGAAACCGAAATCGATGTCAGGATCCCTCCCCGGGATTATCGGGGAGTGCTGAGGGAATATATCCTTCTCCGGACGAACGATCCTCGGACTCGAAGTCTTTCGGTCCATATCAACGCCTACTTGGTTTCTGAGCTGGATTTAAAACTGCTCTTCCAAAAGCACAAGGACCTCATCGGGGAGCGTCCGTGAAAGGTCCTTCAGCTTGATGATGTCTCGCAAAATCCTCTGGCAAGCCGGTTTGATTGTTATTGTGGGTGTGGCCATTGGATTGGCACTTCATTTTTCCCTGCTCCGTGAATACGGCGCCGGAGAGTTTCTCCAGGAGGATGCCGTTTCCGAAGAGTATCCCGATATCCTATTCATCACGCTGGCGGAGGCGGAAGATCTGTTCAATACTCGTTCCGCCCTCTTTATCGACAGCCGACAGGCCGAACTCTATAACGCCGGGCATATCTTCGGTGCCTTCAGTCTTCCTTATGGCGTGGGGGAAACCGAGGTGCTGTTGGCGGAGTGGGGTCGGCCCCTGGACGAAACTCTGGTTGTCTACTGCGACGGGCAAGAATGCCGGTCCAGTGTTCATATCGCCAGACAGCTGTACGACGCCGGATTCCTTGACATCCGGATTTTTTTTGGAGGGTGGGAGGAATGGAACGGCGCCGGCCTGCCGGTGGAAGGTGATTATGCTCCGTAACAAAGCTCTGATATTTACGTTTTCTCTGATCGTGGGAGGACTGTTCATCTGGGCCGGGCTCCTCAAGATCATCGATCCGCTCGAATTTGCCCGGAATATCAGCAATTACCGGGTACTTTCCCCTAAACTGTCGCTTTTAGTAGCGATAACGTTGCCGTGGATCGAACTGCTCAGCGGTCTTTTTATTATCCTCGGAATCATGCGCCGGGCAAGCGCGCTTCTCATTTCTCTTTTTCTGATCGGTTTTATCGTCCTTATCGGGGTCACTATCTTCAGGGGAATCAGCGTAGACTGCGGTTGTTTCGGCACGTTCAGCCGCAAGGCGGATTTCATGCTGATGGCCCAGGATTTGGTGATGCTGCTGCTGTCCGGAACGGTCTTTTTAAAAACGAAACCGAAGCTTCAAGGCCGCTGATCAGCCCTTCTCCGGAAAGTCTCTGTTTTTCCGGCGCCGCGGACGTGCATCACTTTTTGGACCGTTTGAACAGAATTTCTCCGATCCCTTCCTCCTTCATGACGCGCTCGATGTCCTCGATCTCCCGGGGGATGGATTCCGTGAACCATTCATAGCCGTCTTCGGTGCAGAGGACGTCGTCCTCCAGCGTGATGGTGAATTCGGGCATGCTCAGGCCGGGTTCCACCGTGATGAATATGCCGGGTTTAAAGGGGATTAAATTATCGCCGTTGTCATGGACCTCCATTCCCAGAAAGTGGCTTGTGCCCCATCGGAAGTACTTTCCGTAACCGCCGGCCTCGTTCAAGACGCGCATGGCTTCATCCTGTAGGTCCTGCATGGTAACGCCGGGCCGGACCAAACGGATACAGGCTTCCTGAGCTTCTTTGAGGATGGTGTACATTTTCTTTTGATGGGCGGTGAAAGTACCTGAAGCGGGGAATGTGCGCTGGATATCTGCTGTGTAATGATTGATTTCGGCTCCCGCATCGATTTTGAGGAGGTCTCCATCCTGAAAGACCTTCATTCCACGAGGGAAATGTTCCGTTGAGCGTTCGGCTCCCGATACGATCGAAGTGGGGAATCCGAAACTTTTAGCCCCGTGAAAATGACAGACATAATCAAACAGGGCTCGAAGTTGTTCCTGATTCATGCCGGGAGTAACGGAACGCATACACTCGATCATGGCTTCACCGCTGATGCGGCAGGCTTCGCGCAGCTGGATGAGGGCGTATTCGTCCTGGTACATACGAAGCGAGTCGATAAGATCCGAAACATCGCGAATCTCATACTTGGGGGAAAAAGCCTGGAAACACTGGATGAATTCCAGCCGTTCGGGCGGCGGTTGCGAGAGATTTACGAAGCGCGGGAAGTTAAAATAGACGATCTTTTTATCGCCTTCCCGGTAAAGGATGCGGGCGATTTCGGTAGGCAGGGGCTTGAAGCGTCTTTGGGTAACGCGGAACTGAGAATAATCGGTATAGGCATTGGAAAGATCCGGCAGCAGCTGGTCCGTGGGGTAAACATGCTTGATTCCGGTTTGACGTGCGATTTCGCGGGAATCGCCGGGACAGTAGAGGATCTCGGGGTGCGTTTCGGATCCGGGGCAAAGGATCAGCGTGGCGTTAGGAAGTTCCATTCCGGTTAAAAAGATGAAATCATGGTTGTCGCTGTTGGGGATGAAAAATTCCAGCAGCTCGTTCTGGTTTCGTACCGTACTCTGGATGATGGCGATTCCATCCGGGATGGATGCCGCCAATTTTTGGCGCCGGGATTGAAAGATGTCATTTTCTCCCGCGCCGGCAGCTCCGGGAAGGCTCAGGAATAAGGCGGCGGCAAGAAAGCTCATAAGGATTTTTTTGTTGGTATGGTCATACACGTTTATCTCCTTTCGGGAATCATTTATGGGTAATTTATCGGAATCGGCGGGGTGAATCAAGCGAAAACCTCGAAGCACCGAGGAGTAACTTCTTCCTTGTTCGAGAGAGGGATTTTTTGGTATAGTCTGGGCCTTGAACAAATCCGGACGGCTTCGGATTGACGGTCTATGCCGGGAAGCAGGAAGATCGCCCCGGCTGTTCAGAGGAGGAAACCATTGCATAAGAAACGTATCGAACGCATGAGCGTGTGGGCCGCTGTCTGGCTGTTGGTTCTTTCCGTGTCGCTGACGGCACAGAATGGCGAAGAGTGTATCGTAACCTCGGACCTCATGAAGATCCGGACCTTGAAAAACGTGCAGCTCTCTCCGGGCGGAGAAAAAGCGGTATTTGTTGTGACATCGATGGGAGTCGATGAAGCCGGAAATTACCGTTACTATCGACACTTGTGGCTTTCGGGGACGGATGCCGGTTCTTCACCTCGGCAGCTGACCTTCGGTGACCGCCTCGACGGCTCGCCGGTGTGGTCGCCGGACGGCTCGCGCATAGCTTTTCTCCGCGATCATGAAGGCAAGTCCCAGATCTGGATATTGCCTCTGGATGGCGGCGAGTCCACCCGGGTGACGGAAGTGGAATTCGGTGCGGCTCAGCCGCAGTGGTCCCCCGATGGCAAATCCTTGCTTTTTACCTCCAGCCTTCCCGAATGGACATTGGAAGAAGAACCCGGCTGGGAGGACGAACGTCCGGGGAGACGCTTCCGCGATACGCGGAATTGGAGGCGTATGAAGCGGGAAGCCGCGGAAGCGAACCCAAAGCAGACTCCGAACCCCGGACCGGACGGGGACCTGGATTCGATCAGAGAATGGCTGGCGAAAAACGCGAGTGAGGACAATCCCCGGGTATTTACCCGATTGAGTCTTCAAGGGGAAAATCACCTTCAGCCTCAGCTGGCTTTTACGCATCTTTTTGTCGTTTCCGCTCAACCCCGGGCTGAATCTCAACGGATCACGCAGGGGATGCAAAATTATACCAGCCCCTGCTGGTCGTCCGATGGGGAGCGAATTCTCTGTGCTTCCGTGTGCTTCGATAAACATCCCGACCGGGTTGAGGATAGCGATCTCTGGATCCTTAATGCGGATGGTACGGAGTGCCGCCCCTTTCTTCACTGGGAAGGCTATTCACTGTCTCAGCCGGTCTTTTCTCCTGACGGCCAGCAGGTGGCCTTTCTTGCCGCCGAGAACTCATCTCGCGGTTATGCTCTCCGCAAGCTGGCCCTGACCCCATCGTCCGGAGGAGAACCCAGGGGCTTGACTTTTTCTTTGGACCGCAGCGTGAGCCGCTTCCGCTGGTCGAAAGACGGCAAGTCGGTGTTATTCACCGCCTCCGATCACGGCTCTGTCCCCTTGCTTCGGGTGATGCTGAGAGGAAATGAGATTCAACCCTTGATCCAAGGTCCTTTGGGTATCCAGGATTTCGATGTGTGTGAAAAGCGGATCGTGGCGGTGAAAACCGAGGTGAAGAATCCTTATGAATTGATCGTAACGGACAGTCGAGGGGAAAACATGCGGGCTTTGACTGTTTTTAATTCCGGCTGGATAAAGGATAAACGAGTGGTTGTTCCCGTGGAAAGCTGGCTGATCAGGCCGGATGGAAGCCGGGTGCAGTACTGGGTGATGGAGCCCGCGCGACGGGAGTCCGGACAACGTTATCCCTTGGCTCTGGAGATCCACGGCGGCCCCAGTTCCATGTGGGGCCCGGGAGAGGCCAGCATGTGGCATGAATTCCAGCTCCTGTGCAGCTGGGGATACGGGATCGTATACTGCAATCCTCGCGGGAGCGGTGGCTACGGATATGAATTTAAAAAGGCGAATTACCGGGATTGGGGGATCGGGCCGGCTGGCGATATCCTGGCCGCGGCCGACGCCGCCGCCCGGCTGGAATGGGTCGATCCGGAAAAACAGGTTGTGACGGGGGGAAGTTATGCCGGGTATATGACGGCCTGGATCGTCTCACAGGATCACCGGTTTAAGGCCGCTGTGGCTCAGCGAGGTGTATACGAGCTCTCGCTATTCTTCGGAGAAGGGCGGGCGTGGCGGCTGGTGCCCAATCATTTCGGGGGGTATCCGTGGGAGAAAGAAGTACGTCCTACCCTGGATGCGAATTCGCCGCAGACCTTTGTCGAAAACATCCATACCCCGTTGCTTATCATACATTCCGATCTGGATATCCGTACCGGCGCGATTCAATCCGAGTATCTTTATAAAAGCTTGAAAGTGCTCGACCGCCCAGTGGAATATGTACGGTACCCGGGAGAAGGACATGAGCTTTCCCGCGGGGGGAACCCTCTCCGGCGGATGGATCGCTTAAATCGGATCGTCGAGTTCTTCGAGCGCTATATCAAGCATTGAGCGGGGATGCAGCTCAATTGTAGTCCAGCATGATCTTGGGATCTTCTTCGAGAAGGTAAGGCGCCAGATCACCCATCTCCTTCCAGGAGGAGAGTTCTTTTTGAGCTTCGAGATACTTCATCGGAATTGGGTGAGTTCCGACGACGGCCGGCAGGCCGTGATAGCTTTCGATGAAACGCTGGAAATATTGGGTATAAGGACACGGCGGGTACCCGACGACGAGACCCGTCGCCAGATGGATGACTTCAGCCCCGTTTTTTATCATTTCCTTGGGAACATACTCCACATTTCCACCCGGACAGCCTCCGCATTGTCCGAACCCCACGATTTCAAGCGGGATGTCTCTGGGATAGCGGGCGAATCCTCCCACCCGCTCGCGCATCGAGCGCAGGCATTTCCCTCCCCCGCAGGTTTCATAGCGGGCGCAGATGATGATCCCGATTTTTTTTGCGTGGCTGCCGGATTTTAAATGGGTAAAAATGTTTTCCCGGTCAAGAGCGGGAGCTGTGCCGCCGGTTAGGCCGAGAACACCCACGGAAGCGAGTCCGGTAAATGAATGGGAGAGAAATTCTCTTCGATTGACGTTATGTTTCTTATGAGACAAAGTAACCTCCTTATGGACTATTCATAAAAAATATCGATAAGTTTCGTGTTCACTATAATACCGCTTAACGGCTCGTTTTTTCATGAGATCAATTAAACAATACGTTTCCTGATGTTCTTTTTATTAATAATCGATATTTTTTACCTTTCAGGCGAACCGATCTCACAGCATCGGCGGCGTCGCATCCCGATCGACGTACCTTAAGTACGTCTCACGAGCCGCGTCCTTGCCGCTACCGCAATCTCGGCCCGTGAATAGCCCAGTTTTCTGAGTTATTCATAAAAAATATCGATACGTGTAACAGCTCACTAAATCATTACAAATTGAGGGGCGATTCCTCCCCCCACTTCCATTACTGAAAAATGCTATCAGAGGAAATCTGAGGAGTCAAGCCGGTTTCAGGTTTGGGCGAGATGAAATCCGCTCTGCGGGAGTTTTGATTGCGAAAGCCCGGTAAAATCGATATAGTAGCTTCCTTATCGATGAAAATGCGGGTGACGAAAAAAATCTTGGTGACGGCGCTGGCCCTGTTTTTCTGTCGGGGTGCGGCGTTCAGCCTGCAGGAAAAGTATGCCATCCCGGCGCGAAAGATCGCGGAAAAGCTTGTTATCGATGGGAATCCGGATGAAAAGGCATGGGAAACGGCCCCGGCCGTCGATACCTTCACGCAGTTCGAGCCGTATCAGGGAACACCCGCGTCACTGCCGACTTTGGCCAAAGTGCTCTACAACGATGATTGGATTTATTTTGCGTTCATCTGCAACGATCCAGAACCTGAGAAAATAATCGTCGGGATGAACAAACGGGATGGTCTCCAGATGGGAGTGGACAGCGTCACGGTTTCTCTGGACACCTTTCATGATGGGCGCAGCGCGTATTATTTCCGAACCAATGTCATCGGGGTTCAGCATGACGGCCGTATCGGTGAGAACGGGCGTGTGGCGGATACCCTGTGGGATGGGATATGGATATCGGCGGGTGCCCGGAATGAGGAAGGTTGGAGCGCCGAGTTCGCCATCCCTTTCCGGCATATCAAATATCACCCGGGAGTCGATCAGACTTGGGGGATCAAACTCAGCCGTTACATCCCCCGCCGCATGGAAAAGAGCTTTTGGACGAAACCGATAACCGATTCCTACCGCAAAGTCTCGACCTACTGCGCACTGACCGGATTGAATCTGAAGGCTTCCCGGGATAAACTGGAAGTGATCCCGTATGCGATCAGTCGATTTCAGCCCGGCAGTTCGGCGTATGCGGACATCGGCGTGGATGCCCGCTATAATTTTTCTCAAAATGCTTCCGGCCATCTCACCGTCAACCCGGATTTTGCTACGGTTGAAGCCGATGTCGAGCAGGTTAACCTCACACGTTTTGAATTGAACTTACCCGAGAAACGCAATTTTTTTCTCGAGGGAAACGATATCTACCAGCAGAGGATCAAGCTTTTTTATTCCCGCCGCATTGCGGATGTTACCGGCGGAGTTAAATTATATGGAAAGAATGGAGGGATTGAATACGGGGCCCTTTCCGTCCAGGCTCGGAAAGAAGACGGCGGCCGTACGCCCAATTTTTCCGTTGTTCGCCTTAAAAAAGATGTGTTCCGATCGTCGTCGGTCGGGCTGCTGGCGGCGAACCGTATCGTCGACGGGAAAAATCAAGGCACCATGGGCATGGACACCTCCCTGGATATCACCGATAATTTCAAGTTCACCGGCCAAATGGCACTTAGCTATGGAGAGAGCGGTCGCACTGACAAGGCTTTTTTCCTGCGTCCCTGCTATGAAACCTCTACGTTTCACACCCACATCCGGTATTCCTACCTTGGAGATTCCTTTGGGGATAACGCTAATGCCGTGGGATTTGTCCCTGACGATGACCGCCATGAGCTTGATTCCGCCGTTCAGAAGGTTTTCTGGCTGCGGGGTCGGTTCCTGGACCGGATCGAATACAACTCCAACGCCAATATTTACTGGGGAATGGATAAGGTGCTCCGGAGTTGGGATGTTCTTCAGGCGGTGACGATGGACCTGCATAATAAGCTCAGCCTTCAAACCCGACACAACCAAGAATACAAATTATATGAGAAAGAATATCGCAACCACAATACGCGGTTTGAACTTGGCTACAACACCCGGGAATGGGAATCCGCCCGGATGAGCTGTGCCTTCGGAAGAAATTTCGACTCCGATTTCACTCTCTGGGGAGGAAGCGTAAGTAGGCAGGCGAGCGAGACTTTTTCCGTTGAATATTCGTTGACTCGGCTTACTCTCCGGCCGGATCCGGAAATGGAAAACACATGGATCCATGCGATTCGGATGACGCAGTATTTCACGCCCGACCTCTTCCTCAAGGTTTTTTATCAGACCAATTCCGTGATTGACAAACGCAACCTCCAGATGGTCTTCGTCTATCGTTTTCAACCTCCTTTCGGATCGATACAGCTGCTTTATCAGAAGGGAACTGCGGAGTTCGGAGAAAAGAGTGATCAGGGGGATACCTTATTCTTAAAATTGTCCTACGTCTTTTAGCCTGGATCAGCCATAAAAATAGGCCGATACGTAACAAATAAAATCATTTTTTCTGTTATCGGCCTATTTTTACCCTGTGGGCGAAGCAATCTCACCACGTCGGCTACACTGCAACCAGCTCGACATACATAAGTATGCCTCACAGCTTGCCAGCTTGTCGCCACGGCAATCTTGCTCCGTGGCAGATCCAGGCTCTTGCAGGGCCGGTAGATCCAGTTTTCACCTTAATATCAGGGTAGGGCTGGGTGGGCCACCCTTCGGGCGTGCCGATCTCACGGCATCGACTTCGTCGCGGCCCGATCGGAGTACCTCAATACGCCTCCCAAGCCGCTTCCTTGTCGCTACCATAACCTTGACCCGTGGCTAATCCAGGTTTTAGCAAGGCCGATAGATGGTGCTTTTTCCTTAATACCAGGGTAGGCGGGTTGGGCGCCCCACCCTGTGGGCGCACCGATCTCACTACGTCGGCTTCGCCGCAATCAGTTCGACGTACTTGAGTACGCCTCACCGTCCCTTGCTTGCCGCCACGGCAATCTTGCCGCCGTGAATACACCAATTTCCCGTGCCATACAGGATGAGAGTGCTGCGTTATTTGTAATATTCAAAGCCTCGTCGCCACGGCAATCTCGGAGCGTTGATCATCCAGGTACTTGCCGGGCCCATGAGTACTGTTTTTTCCATAATACCAGGGTGGGCGGGTTGGTGTCAGGGTAGGGCTGGGTGGGCATGGAGATTTCACCTAACGAGTGATAAAAAGCGGAGAGGAATTGACTTCGGATTTTGGGTATGATATAGATTCGTTTCGCATGACTTTGTATTCGATGCTTCTTTAGATTTGCATGCCGCCCAGAGCGAAAGCCTGCCCAGCCAGCCGGGCCTCAGCGAGGACGGATGTTCAATGAAAGCATGAGGAATTTCATCGCTTCATTGGTATCTTCAACCTCAGGACTGGTTCCATAATGTTCAAGAGATGAAAGGAGCACAACGATGTTTTCACGACGTGATTTTTTAAAGGTTGGTGGACTTTCTATCACCACTTTCGGATTTGGGAGCCGCCTGGTATCCTGCGCTTCGCCCGCGGTGGAATCGAAACTGACGAATATGACCACGGGGGTGGAACCCCTTACCTTGCAGGACTATGAAAAGCGCCAGGAAAGAGCCGTCCGTTTGATGGCTCAGCACAACCTGGACGCGCTCCTGCTTACCGGAAGCACGGACTTGAAGTATTTCACCAGCGTTGAATGGGGGCGCAGCGAGCGTACGTTCGGGGCGGTTCTTAACCGGAAGCGGGAACCGGTCTGGGTGTGCCCCGCCTTTGAGGAAGAACGGGCCAAAGAACGGATCCCCGAAGGACAGGAGATCCGAACCTGGCATGAACATGAGAATCCCTTCCAACTGATTGCTGAGATCATGCATGACCTGGGAGCAGTCCATGGGCGCCTGGCGACCGGGCCGACCGTCAGGAATTTTGTTCTTTATGGGTTGAAACGGCAAGCGCCCGGATTGGAGCTGCTCGACGGGGCCGTGATCACCGAAGGCTGCCGCGCCTGCAAGACCGAAAAAGAAATCGGCTATATGAATCTGGCCAATAAAATCACGAAAATGGCCTATCGCGAAACCTTCCGACAACTGAGCCGCGGGATGTCAACCGGAGATGTCGGGCTTCTGATCCGGCAAGCTCACGAGCGGATGGGTGTTGTGGGAAGAGGCGGCCCATCGTTCGGGCCGAATTCCGCGTTTCCACATGGTTCCAAAGTCGTTCGTGATCTGCAGGACGGAGACATCG
>Ga0272442_10007549_pt1 | contig 14028 bp, 6 predicted proteins | sample SSMForm2O_FD_200262 | JGI IMG/M metagenome (GOLD analysis project Ga0272442, IMG submission 200262) | Marine sediment archaeal communities from Little Sippewissett salt marsh, Falmouth, MA, United States - SSM-Form-2O | ecosystem: Environmental > Aquatic > Marine > Wetlands > Sediment ...
ACGATCGGGGTCTGGAAGCGACGACTCAAAACCCCCGCCGTGGTCGGAACGCTTTACCAATCCAGCACTTCCGCACATCAGGAGGCGAGCATGATGGCGAAAGTCGAGTTTAGGGTTTGGCCTTCCCGTCCCGGCCCCCGCCGAGCTTGTCTCGGTGGAGCCGAGGTTTCTGCACTACTGCACGGCCCCGCCCCTCTATCACCCTACCACTGTATCACCCTATCGCTTGCGCCCCCCCCGCCCCCTCGGTCGGAGTGGACGACATGGACGAAGTGGACGGGGTGGACACGGCAGAAGAGGATCTCCTTGGCTCCTCGTCCATTCCGTCCACGCAGTCCACTGCGTTCGCTCTTCCCATCCTGGGCCGTGCCCCCCGGGAGGGCCGTGCCGTGCATCCCGACTGGCGTGTCCGTCCTCCACGCGGTAGAATACTCGATGAAGGGGCACACGCGCTGTGGAGGTCCATGTATGTCCGAAGCCAGCTTGGATCGCGGGGAACTGGCCAGCAGGGGGCAGCAGTACTACGACCACCATCCTAGCCCGCATTCCTCACCAGGTCTGGCCGCCAGTGGCCGCTTCTCGCCTCAGGCGGCAGCCTCCGTGCGAGCTGTCCTCAACGTATCCATTAGGGATACGCCTGCGGAAGCTCGCGTGTGCGGCTTTGCCTGAGACGACAATCCGCGCACTGGGCACGCGTAGACTGTCCGCGAGCCGAGCTCTGCTCGTTGATGCAATCTCTTGCTCTCGGCACGAGGTGTGGGGTTCACGCCCAGACCTGGTGAGAAATGCGGGCTGAGTCCCGGCTCGAGCCCGACCACCACGGCGAGTACGTCTTCCTGGACGTCGCGACGGGCGACTACGAGGTGGACAGCGACCAACTGGCCGCCATGGCCCGTGCACGTGCGAAGCACCCCGACACCGTCTTCTACATCGTCCGCGTGGGCTACCCCGCCGTCGGTCGCATTGTGACGGCGCGGGTGCACGCCAAGCCGCGGCTGGGAGCCTCGAGCCCGCCGTCCAGCGCTTCATGAGCCTCCGAGCATGTCTCCGTCCCTTCGGCCGCCCTTCGCGCCCCGTCCTGTCACGCGTCATCTTCCCGATCTCGATCTCGAACCAGGAGTGAACCACGGAGGCGCGGAGGACACGGAGAAGGCACGGGAGAGCTTCGAGGCGCGAGGCACGAACTCCGAGCCAGGACAAGCAGAGCCGCCCAGACTCGGCCGCGTTTGAACCCTTTGGATTCCGTGCGCTGGGCTTGTTGAGGATTTAGGGTTTGGGGCTTAGAGTTTCTGGCCGCCGGAGAAGAGCCTTACGCAGAGGCAGCAGGGGAGGCCGATGGAAGGACCGGTCGTAGGGTTCGGAGCAGCCAAGACCGCCGCCAGATACCCCAGAACGAGCGGAGCATCGGGATCGTGGACGCGGGAGCAGGCCGAGCTGTGCGGATGGGTGTTCGTGGCTTGCGGCTTGCAGCTTGAGGCTTGGAGCTTCCCATCACGCAGGTCAGCAGAGGCAACCCCAACCGATCAGCAACGCGCGGCTGGAGGACTGGCAGCTCGAGACCGTCTCTTGACATTCCTGCTCCACCCCGTATAGTGGGCCTGGCATGGGGGTAAGGAAGTGGCACGGGTCCAGTCCTGCAAGCATCAGAGCGCGAGTCGGGATAGTGCTGCGGCCCAATCGCGACTGGCCGGAGGCTCACCCCGCGCCCAGTCCCCGCGCCCCGCCTCCCATCGCTGGCAACGAGCGCTGCTCCAGGCACGGGCTCAACGGATGCTCGGCATTGACTCCATGCTGATGGGCGGTATCATAGGGCCACGCAGCAGCGGTCCGCCGATCCGATTGCGCGCCATGAGCCTTGGACCTCGCCGGTTGGCCTGCGGGCCGGCATAGCCCCGGATGGCGACACAGTGGAACTGGAAGCCGAACTGAAGCAGTACGGGGTCCCGTCGAGCAGCCTGAAGCCGTTCTCGCGCCCAGCTGATCCGGGCCTGCTCGATTACCTCGATCTGGTCACCTCGCCCAGGTCCGGGGAGTTGCTCCCCGACGGAGTAGCCGAGAGCCAGGGCAAGCCCCTCCTCTTCTACATCAATGCAAGCAAGCTGGCTGCCTCGGCTGAGGAGCAGAGCGGGGAGATCGAGCGCCTCCGCCGACGCACCCTCGCCTGCCGGGGGCAGCGCGCCTATCTCGCTGTGGTGAGACAGGGGCAGTTGGACGTCAGGCCCGTCAGCCTCGATGAGAAGACGCCCAAGTGGGAGCACTACGAGTCCGGCACAGGCAAAGCGATCACCTTCTTCTCCCGCCTTGCCCTCGGCGAGTACGACGGCAAGGGCGAGCCGAGGCACGCCGACTACGCGTTCGAGGGGATGTTCGAGCTGCTGAAGCAGGCCGGCGAGCAACTTGCCGGCCCGCAGGGCCTCGAGAAGAACGACGTGTTATCTCTGATCGGGCGGGCGCTCTTCTTCCGCTTCCTGGTCGACCGCCAGGTGGTCACAGAGGAGAGGGACAGATCTCGTATCGCGCCCAGAGCGTCTGACTTGTACGCGTGTTTCGACAGCGCGGAGAACGCTGCGGCTACTACCCGGTGGCTCGACGAGACGTTCAACGGCGACTTCCTTCCCCTCAGTCGCGGCGGCAGCAAGGCGTTCTTCCGCGAGATCGGGACACGGACCGGTGGCGACGTGTTCCGCCATCTCCGGGCCATCCTGCGCGGCTACCAAGCGGCCGGCGGCAGCACGTACCAAATCCCCCTTTCCCTGAACTGGTCGGACTTCGATTTCGCCCACGTGCCGGTCGGGCTGCTCAGCCAGGTCTACGAGGCCTTCTGCTGGCAATGGGAGCCGCAGACGGCGGGCGCCACGAGCGTGTACTACACGCCGCGCAACATCGCGGCCACCCTGGTTGACGAGGTGTTCGACAATCTCCCCGATGCTCACAAGGCGCGCGTCCTCGATCCAGCGTGCGGCGGAGGTGTTTTCTGCGTCCTGGCCTTCCGCCGCCTGTACCGCGCCCTGTGGGAAGCTACGGGCAGGCGCCCCGGCACCCGAGCAATCCGGCGCATCCTCAACCGGCAGCTCACAGGCTTCGACATCAGCGAGTCCGCCATTCGCCTCACGGCGCTGAGCCTCTACCTCACAGCGATCGAGCTGGACCCCAACCCGATTCCGCCGGAGAAGCTCGGCTTCGACCCGTTGCGGGACCAGGTGCTCTTCAACCTGCGGCGTGCGAAAGTCGACCCGAAGCACGGACCCGTGATCGGCTGCCTCGGCGACCATGTGCCTGCTCGGTTCCACCACCACTTCGACATCGTCTTGAGCAACCCGCCGTGGACGGGCCTGCCAAAGACGGTGGGAAGCAAGAAGGACGAGGAGAAGAAGAAGGAGGAGACGCGACTTGCAGCGCTCGCCGCGGACTTCACCAAGGTGAGCCAGAAGGTGATCAAACGGCAGAGCGAAGAGGAACTGGCGGCAGCATACCACAATCCCGACAAGGCTCCCGACCTCCCGATCCTCTGGAAGTCCACGGAATGGTGCAAGCCCGACGGCCGCATCGCCATGGCCCTGCCCGCGCGAATCCTCCTGAAGCAACAGGGCGTCCCGAAGCAGGCCAGGGACACGCTCTTCCAACTCGTCGAGGTCACCGGCATCATCAACTGCTGCAACCTCACTGATACGCACGTATGGGCCAACATGAACCAGCCTTTCATGCTCCTGTTCGCTCGGAACCGCCGACCCAAGGCTGGCCACACCATCCAGTTCATCAGCCCCCAGTGCGATGTGGCGCTCAACAAGAGGGGCCAGATGTGGATCGACTCGAAGTCGGCGCTGCCCGTAGATGTCGAGACCACGTTCGAGGAGCCGTGGCTATGGAAGTCACTGGCGGTCGGCACCGCGCTCGACTTGGAGGTGATACGGAAGCTCAAGGCCAGCAATGCTGTTCGCCTGGGGAAGTACTGGGGCAAGAAAGGGTTGGACCTGCCGTCCAGCCCTGGGTACATTCTCTCCCCGGGCAATACGCAGAATCCTGCGCCATTCCTCAGTGAGGTGCCGAATCTCGAGTTCACGGACACCTTCGGGTTTGCGGTCGACCCCGACGTGCTGCTGCCATTTGGCCGTAATGAGGCCCACCGACCACGAAGCCAGGAGGTCTATCGTGCCCCCTTGGTACTGGTCAAGGAATCGCCGGGGATAGACCGTGAGGAGGGTTGGTCACTCCTCAGCTTGTCGGACGTTGCCTACAGCGGGAGCTTCTACGGGTACTCCACGGCAGGACATCCCGAGAGCGAGCTACTGGCCAGGTACTTTCACCTGTTCACCCACAGCATCATATGGAGCCACTACGCGCTACTAACTAGCCCGAAGTTCGGCGTGGAGAGAAGGAAGTTCTACAAAGGCGTACTTGACGCCTGTCCAATCGTTCCACTTGCCAGCCTTAGCAACGGCCTTAAGCGCACCGTGAAACGACTGTCAGCGCAGCTCATCGACGATACGTGTAGGAAGTCTGGGGTGTTCTCCGAGATCGATACGTTCTTTGGCACGCTGTATGGGCTGGACCAACTCGACCTCGAGGTAGTACGTGATACACTTGAAGTCTCCCTCCCATATGCGAAGTCCCGTGAGCGCGCATGTCAAGTCGCGAGCGCGAGGGAGCAAAGGACCTTCAAGGACAGGCTGGCACGGCTGCTCAGACCGTTCTTCAGAGCGGTGGGCCAGGAGCCTGTTGTTGAACTGGAGCGGCCGCCAGATCCTCGTCTTCGCGAAACGGTGCCTTTTGGGGTCCTCGCCATCGGCAAGCGGGGGCAGAAGCTGCCAGAAGCGGGCGGTTTCTTCCGGGAGAGCGTCGTTCCGTTGGCCATCGAGACGGGTCAGACGCTCATCCTCCAGGAATCCCGAGAGGGCCTCCTCGTCGCCATCCTGAACCAGTATCGCTATTGGACACCCAGCCGCGCCCGCCTCCTCGCGGCGGAGATCCTTCGGAACCACATGGCTCCGTTCGAGGGGTAGGCCGTGGAGCTTGGCTTCTACGAAGAGCTGCCCCCTGAACTGCCCCACCCCCCAATCCCACTCGCAATCCTCCTCATCGTGGAGGAAGCCCTCGTTGAAGCGTGGGAGGTCCTTCGGCAGCGCACCCGAACCGGTTTCGACCTTGTGAGCGCGTACGAGGACACCGTCACCCACGATCTCTACGAAGTCCTCTGCGATATCGTGCTCAACAAGGGTCGCGTGGACGGCTTCGGCCGCGAGCTGTTCGAGGTCAACCGCGAGCCGAAGCTCCGCAGCTACAACGGGGGCAGCCTGGACAAGATGCCCGATCTGCGTGTGAGCCTCATCGGCGGTCGCCGCGTCGCCAAGCTATCGCAGGATGGGCTGTTCATCGAGTGCAAGCCAGCGGACAGGGACCATTCCATCGGCGCGCACTACTGCGACAAGGGCTTGATCCGCTTCGTGAACGGTGACTATGCGTGGGCGATGCGGGAGGCCATGATGGTCGCGTATGCCCGCGAAGGCTACACCGTTTCCGCGAAGTTGGCCAAGGCGCTCAAGGCGCGAACGGATGCGATCCCAACCCTTGTCTCTCCCAAGCCTTGTCGGAGCTCAAAGGCCAGTAAGTTCGGCGAGGTCGTGCACACCAGCACGCACGGGCGCACCTTTCGGTACCTGGGGACCGACGCTCCTGCGCCCCCGATCACTGTGAGGCACCTCTGGCTCAGACGAGACTGATGCATTCGCAGCGATGAGACTGTCTTTCTTGGCGTCTGCAGCTTGGCGAGAGAACGCCTGTATCCGCGTTCATCAGCTTGTTTGCGGGGGATGGGGGCATGGGGGCCACACCTGCCATGTGACGTTGCTGTGAAGGCCTCTGTGTGCGGACAGGCTGATGGGCACAGGCGACGACCCTCCCGCCGAGCGCATCTGGTAGCGGCGCCCGCCGCTGATATTGGGCACCCCGCCGATAGCTTGCTCCCCCCACTTCGTGCGCCGCTTGCGCTGCCACGCTGGCGTGGTAGGATTGGCGCTCGGCTGGTGATCGTGGGGAGGAGGCGCGACGCGGAAGACGGAATGCGGAAGAACGTGACGCGTGACGCGTGACGCGTGATTCGGAGCGACGAGAGCTCAGTTCTCAGGAGGAGCCCGCGATGAGGACTGCATGCGTGTGGTTCGTCCTGTGCTCCTGTGCGTTGGCCGCCGATTGGGGGCAGGTCGGGAATGGGCCGCAGCATACGGGGTACTCGCCGGAGACGCTGAACGCTCCGTTCAAGCTGGCGTGGAACGTGCAGTTCCAGCCCGAGCGCCTCTATCCCGCGAACCAGGCGGTCGTCGCCGACGGGCGGGTGTTCCTGGGCACGGAGGGCGGCAGGCTCTATTGCCTGAAGGCGTCGGACGGCTCGCGGCTGTGGGCGTTTCCCGCCGGCGAGGAGCGGGTCGGGCCGATCCTCCACGCGGCCGGTGTCGAAGGAGGGAAAGTCTTCTTCGCGTCGATGGACGGATGTCTCTACGCCCTGGATGCGGCGACGGGGACGCTTGCGTGGCGATTCGAGTCGAAGCTTCGCACGGGCTTCTCGACGGCGGTGGTGCTGGCGGACGGCAAGGTGCTTGCCCCGAACCGCGGCGGCACGCTCTTCGCCGTGAAGCAGGCGGACGGCTCGCTGGCGTGGCGTGCCGACCTGGGCTGCCCGCTCCTCCAGACGCCCGCGTGGAACGATGGCCGCGTGTTCATCGCGGGCATGGACCGGCGGCTGCGCGCCCTGGACGGCGCCTCGGGCAAGGAGGTCTGGCGCACCGACCCGATGAAGGGCCTGGCGTTCAAGGACTATTGGCCCGTGGTTCACCGGGGGCTGGTGGTGGTGCGGCCGATGGGGCCGTGGGCGGCGGCGGCGTTCGACGAGAAGTCGGGGAAGCCCGTCGACCTGACCATCCCCGGCGGCATCACGATGAACGGCGCGGTGGCGCCGCCGTGCGTAGATGCCGAGGGCAAGCTCGTGACCGCGATGGACAGCGGCTGGGCGCGGGTGGACATCGCGACGAAGGCGATCGACTACATCTCCGAGCGGGAGCGGCGCCCCGGCAAGCGCCTGGGCGGCGCGGGCAACCGCGACGAGAATATGATCGCCACCGCCTGCCGCACCACGCTGTTCGTGCTGCACTGCGAGGAGGGCAACGCCCAGTTCACGGGCACCTACGACCTGGCGTCGAAACGGTGGACGCAGCTTCGCGGCGGCCCGTGGCGGAACCTGACGAGCAACACGCAGGGCGGCGGCGCGGGGCAGGCCTCCATCGCCGACGGGCGGGTCTACCACGTGAGCATGCACGGCCTCCGCTGCTTCGTGGAGGGCAAGTGAGATGAAGGCATGCACTCGATCTTCCCGCTGGCTCGCACGGATGGCAGGCTCCCTTATCCTGAGCGCGCTCGCGGCATTGGCTGCCGCTGGCGAGGCGGACTGGCAGGCTTCGGCGAAGGGGCTCACGGACGGCCCGCTGTGCTCGCTCGTGTTGCGGGTGGAGGCTGGCGATGCGCTGAGCCTGGCCGTGAGCGGCGGCACCACGGACGCGGGCTGGGGCACGCTGGGTCCGTGCCCGATTCCGCTGGGCAGCATCGCCCCCCACAGCCCGCTGAAGCTGGGGGACATTGAGCGGTCGGGCGACTGGTCGGGTGCGCGGTTCCAGGCGAGCTTCGACGGGGGCGAGCGGCTCACCCTCACGGCCAGCCAGCTCTCGCCCGGGCTGCTCATCGAGGCTGCTGGAAAGCGGGTGAAGCTCTTCGGCGGCTCGCAGCCCCACATGTTCACCCGCGACGGAGCGAAGCTGAAGATCCACAGCACCCGCCACAGGGCCAACGCCCCGGTGCTGGGCACGATCACGCCGCCGTTCCTCGCCATGCCGCAGGGGCAGGGCGGGGTGAAGGTGTTCGCCACGGCGGAGGCGATGGGTGCCCCGCCCGCGGCGGAGGCGTGGGCGCTCGCCTGGTGGGGCGCCGCGAGCCACTTCCTGCGCACCGATCGCCCCAACGGCGGCCACGGCCACCATCCCGATGCCTATGTGGCCGACTGCCCGCTTCTGCTGGTCTTCGACGCGCCGCCGACCTCGATCCTGACGGCCAACGACGGGGGCCTGGAGTTCAGCTTCGCGCAGGCGGGCCGCCGCATGGCCGTCCTGCCCGTCTACGGAGCCGCGCACCCGCGGGCGGAGGCCACGCAGAAATGGGCTGCGGCGTTCCCCGACGCCCTGGTGAAGCACTGCCGGAAGCTCGCCGCCTTCGCCCGCAAGTATCCCGTCTCGGCCCGCCAGAGCTTCCGCTACGACGCCGCGAAGGACACAGCGACGTTCACCGAGCGCATCGCGTTCGTCGACGTGGGCTCAGGCGGGGTGCCGCTCGCACCGCTCCCGCCCATGGCCGCCGTGGCCATGAAGGGCGGCCTGCCCGTGGCCGTCGAGAGGGCGCTCACCGACCTCGGGGTTCCCACGGAATTCGGCCCGCTGCTCGGGGTGGAGAATGCCGAATCGGTCGCCTGGATGGTGGCGGGCCTCGGCCGGTATGCGGCGCCGCCCGCGAAGGCAGGGGAGGGGGGCAAAGCCCCCGCGGCGCTGGAGGCCGAGCTGCGGGCGCAGGTGGACAAGGTGCTTGCCGCGGGCCGGCTCCTGGCCCCGTGGGCCTATGCGGACAACGTGCCGATCAACGCGAGCCGCGGCGAGTACTACTGGGGCGAGCCGGGTGAGGAGCTGGGCATTCTCGCGGGCATCGCACCGGCGCTGGACGGCGAGCGGCTGGGCACGCTCAAGGAGTACATGGGCGCGCTGCGCCAGGCATATCCGCCGGAGACGCGGGCGATCATCCCGCCCGACGCGGGCGCCCGCCGCGGCGGCTACGACCTGGGGCCGTGCCAGCTCACCAAGCGGGTGCTCGCCGAGCGGGGCTCGCGCGTGAGTCTGTTCGCCCTCTACGGCCTCGCACGCTGCGTGGAGGCGGCGGGGGGGAAACCCGACGCGAAGGCGTGGCAGGCGTGCAGGGGGGTGCTCGCCGACGCCTTCACCGAGCAGGCGTGGGGCACGCTCTACCTGCTGGGCCACCCGAACCGCACGCTGCCGTGGATGAAGCGCAAAGGCGCCGCTGACGGCCCGAGCCCCCATTGGCGCGGCGACCGGCCCGCGGCCGTCGTGAACGTCAATCGCCAGTTCGCCGGCGCCATCGGCACCGTGCGGCTCGCGCGGCGGATGGGCGATGCGGAGGCCGAGCAGCAGGCGTGGCGGCTCCTGGCCCGAGCGGCCGTGCTCCGCGGCGCCATGGGGAAGCTGCCCGCCTGGCGCTACGCCGCGGGCATCGTCGCGATTCCCGAGGATCCCGCCTGGTTCTGGAAGTGGAAGCAGCGCGGCCCGCAGACGTGGAAGGGCGACCTGGAGACCGACCGCTGGGCCTCGCCGGCGGACGACGTCCGCCAGGTAGTCGACCTGGCCCCCGACCGCGTGGAGCTGGCCAACTGGGCGGGCGTGGTGGGGAACGCCTGGACGCAGCGCTGCACGGCCCAGCTTGTGGCGTTCCGCTGCATCACGCCGGAGTTGGCCGCCTTCCTGCGCGACCACCTGCGAGCCGAGAGCGCCGCACTCGTGGCCCGCATCGAGTGGAACCAGCCCACGTGGTATGCCTCCTTCGCCGAGGCCATCCTGGGCTGGGAGCACAACATGAATCACCCGAGCGACGCCTACCAGGTGTTCCTTGCCCGAGCCTGGATTCTCGGCGAGCGGCCCGAGCGCCTGGAGCGGTGGCTGGACGTGCCGTGGCTCGAGCGGGGCGACCTGTTCTACATTCACAAGCTCGCCGAGACGCTGCGGGCCTACGGCCGCGGGAACGGGGCAGCGCAGTGAAGGCGCAGGCGTTCTTCGCCGAGATGGCAGGCGAGTGAGGGGGCTCAGCGGCGGCGGCGGCGTCGGCGGAGGGCCAGGCCGCCGAGGCCCATGAGCAGGCAGCCCATCGAGGCCGGCTCGGGGATGCCGAGCACGGTGGTGCGGAAGTCCTCGATCCGATGGAAGGTGATGCGGTTGGCGTCGTGGTAGTTGTGGCCTCCGTCGTAGGCCGTGCGCACGAGGTAGATCAGGTCGTCGCCGTCGAAGTGCCAGTCGACGTACTGGAAGCCTGTCAAAGCCACGGACTGCGCCCAGGGGAGATCCTGGTCGTCTTCGAGCAGGGTGGTGGCATAGTTCCAGTTGATCAGGTCGGCCGATGTGTAGAGTGCGAGGACGTTGCGCTGTCGGGCGAAGGCGGGGTCGGTGTTGTCGTTCACGAGGGTGATGTAGAGGCCGGTGATGGGGTCGCGTCGGATGGTGAACTTGTGGCCGCCGCCCGGGAAGTCGATGAAGCCGTCGGCGGGGTCGAAGGTCACGAGGGTGCCGTCGGCGCTGACCTTCACGATGGTGGCCTTGTCCACGTCGGGGTCGGCGTGGAAGCGGAGGATGTTCCAGATTTCGCCGTTGGGCGCGACCACCGCGTTGCCTTCGAGCCAGCCGGGGCTCGAGCAGTTCCAGCCTGCGGGGACCCAACTGGGGTCGAAGGCGAGCTTGTTGCTCACGGTCCAGCTCGAGGCATCGAGGAGATTGCTGGAGAGGTCGGCGGAGATGACGAAGGACTCGAAGCCTCGGGGCCAGTTGAGCGGGTCGTTGTCCTCGAAGGCGCGGTAGATGCGTCCGTCGTGAATAGCGATGGGCACGGGGGCGGTGTGGTAGTTTGGAGCGGTGGTGCCGTGGCCGCCGGGGAGGAGGAGGCCGGAGAGGCTGTCCGTGGGCTCGGTCCAGGTGAGGCCGCCGTCGTCGCTGCGGCGGATGACCACGGAGCCGTATCGTGCCGAGGTGCCGAGGCTGTAGACGCTGCCGTCGTGGACGAAGAGGTTGCTCCAGAACTGGCCGTTGAGGTCGCCGATGTGGGTCCAGCTCTTCCCGTCGTCGGTCGATAGGGAGAGGCCGGCTCGGTTGTACTGGCCGTAGGCGTCCTTGGGTGCGGCGGGGCCGAACCAGTCGTAGCTGGCGAGCAGGTTGCCGCCGGGGAGTCGGACGAGGCTGGGCGAGCCGAGGTAGAGGCTCGGCGGGTTGGGCGATACGGCGGCCTGGCTTATCCACAGCGGCTCCTTGGGCTCGGAGAGCATGAGCAGGCCCGTCGGTCCGCTCACTGCGAACGGCCCCTCGCCCAGGCTTCCGTCCCCTGCGGCCAGGGCGACGCTGGAGCCCGAGGTGCGTCGGTAGAGGGCTCCGTCGTTGTAGGCCACGTAGAAGAGCTGGTCGTCGGGCGAGATGTCGAGCTCGAGGCCGAGGCCGGGCGCGGGGCTCAGGTGGGTGCCCGCGTAGCCGCCCACGGTGTTCCACATTTCCACCTTGTTCGTCGTGGTCGCGTAGAGGCGGTCGTCGTGCCACATGATGCTCTGGGCCATGTTGGGCGCGGTGCCGCTGTCCCATCGGCCGACGAACGTGCCGTCGGGCTTGAACTCCAGGAGGCGGTTGCGGTTTCTGTCGCTCACGATCAGGTTGCCGGTGGGGCTGAAGGCGATGCCGCGCGGGCGGTCCATGGTGAGTCCGCCGTAGGCGGTTGCCGAGTCGATGAGGATGCTGATCGTGGGCGTGGCGCTCTCGGGGTCGTCGATGCGGTAGATGTGGTTCGTGCCGAAGGTGTCGGCCACGTAGAGGGCGCCGTCGTGGGAGATCAGGTCGCCGCCGAGGCGGGTCCAGGCGATCGCGGGAGCGGGGAGCTCGGCCTCCAGGTTGCCATCGAGGTCGAACCGCCACAGGCGGGGGTCCGTGCCCGTCTGGGTCATATACAGCTTGTCGCCCAGGCGCGCCATCGACTTCGGCCGCGACATCGTGGGCACGGTCGAGGCGTCGGCGAACACCTTGTCGAACGTCAGCGAGCCATCGGGCTCCAGGGCATACTGGAGCACGCGGCCGTTCGCGGAGTCGCTGACGAGGAGGGGGATGGTCGGTGGTGGCGGGGGCGGGGCGTAGAGGGCATCGAGATGGTCCTGCAGGACGCCGGAGGACAGGGAGGCGGCGTAGACGGCCACCTCGTCCGTAGCCCCCGCGTAGAAGTTGTTGTTGTTCATACCCTGCATCCCGATGCCCATCGGGGTGCTGTTGAAGGCCGCGCTGCCCGCGGGCCGCGAGCCGCCCGCGATGGCGTGGGTGAGGGTGGTCTGGCCCTCCGTGAGGTCGGCCACGTAGGCATCGAAGGAGACCGTCGAGCCGCTGTGGGTGTAGGGCACGGCCACGTAGTACCAGTGGCCCGCCTGGAAGTCGGGACTGGTGCTGGCGGTCATGAACTCCGCCCGCGGGGTGGGCCAGGCGCCGTTGCCGAAGCCGACGCCGGCGGCCGGCGGGTCGCCGCTCCAGTCCGTCCCATCGTTCAGTCCGAAGTACATGCGGCCTGCGCTGGGATTGGTCGAGACGATGTGGCCGCCGGCATTGTTGTCGGGGCAGAAGAGGTATTCGACGGTGCCCACCTGGGGGAGGGCGAAGCCGCTGCTCAGGTAGCCGCTGCCGGTGGACAGATCGGTGCGATACGTCTGGGCGGCCGTGCCCACGGCGTCGTAGCCGGATGTGAAATCGGCGGGGGTGCCGGCGCCGCCCACCACTCGGCTGAGGCCCGCTGTGCCCGCGCTGTCCGCAAGGCGCTCGGCCTCCGCACTTCCCTCGAAGGTCCACTGATGGCGCAGCGAGGCCTCGGCGGAGGCCAGATCGCGCAACTCCACCACGGTAGCCCTGGCCGGCGGTGCGAGCGACAGGCCAAGGGCCAGCAGGGCCGCCACGAACAGCCAGCGGAGCGCAGAGCACTTCGGATTCTCGGAGTACATGAGATTCTCCTTCCAAATTACAGAAACCAGTCTTTGAGTGAGCAACTCTCGTGCCACTTCGGTGGGCGCTTTGGCGGGCGCGGAGAACAAGCCATAACTACCGACCTGGTCGATGGATACGGCCTCGTTCTGCCAGACTGGCGCCTTGCGGCCACGACGCGTCGCGGCGAAGGCGTTGCCATCCGTCAACGCCCCTCCACAACATACAGCCACGAAGTCCCCTCATGTCCTGGAATACCAATGACTTACCCGCGTGCTGCGTACCGTCAACATGCCGGGGGCGGAATCAACACCGCGTGGAAGCCGGGTGGCCCTTTCTGCGTTGCGCCTCTCTCGCCCTCTGCTATACTGGTCTGGCCCTACACGCACGGCTTGGCTGGATCAAGACAAAGGAGCCAATGACGTGACGATGCGCAGGACGAGAACCCGCAGTGGCATCTGTCTTGCAGCCCTGTTGCTCGCCTGTCCCGCTTACGCGAGGGACGCCCTGGCCCTCCGGTCGCCTGTTGAACGCCAGGTTCACCAGCGCAACCCACAGAATCGGGCAGACGTGACGATTTCGGGTGTTGTGGAAGGCGATGCCGACCTCATTGAGGCAAAAGCCGATTTGGGTCCGGGGGCAACACAGGGCAAGCCCGTCGATTGGGCCACCATAGCCAAGGGCACGGGAATAGCCAAAGGCAGCTTCGCCGGCACGCTGCCACTCGCGGCGGGCGGTTGGTACAGCATCACCGTCCGCGCGCGTCGAGGCAAGGACGTGGTGGCCGAGTCCGGAATCACGAGGGTGGGTGTTGGGGAGGTGTTCATCACCGCAGGGCAGTCCAACTCGGCGAACTACGGCAGACCCAGGCAAGCGGCGAGGGACGACCGCGTGGTCTACTACGACGGCAGCAAGTTCGTTCCTGCAAAGGACCCCATCCCCGGCGCCTGCGGACGCGGCGGCAGCATATGGCCAATCCTGGGCGACCGCATCGCGGCGTCGCAGCAGGTCCCCGTCTGCTTTCGATCGGCATCGCTCACGTGGACTCAAGTCAAGAACTGGATGCCTCCCGACACCCGGTTGTACAAGAACCTGGCCACCTGCGTCGGCCAGTTCCAGAAGAGCAGGGTTCGTGCCGTTCTCTGGCACCAGGGCGAAAGTGACTCGCTCGCCAAGACGCCCGCCGAGACGTATTGTAAGCGTTTGAAGACCATCATCGAGTCGCTCA
>Ga0272442_10007550_pt1 | contig 14028 bp, 13 predicted proteins | sample SSMForm2O_FD_200262 | JGI IMG/M metagenome (GOLD analysis project Ga0272442, IMG submission 200262) | Marine sediment archaeal communities from Little Sippewissett salt marsh, Falmouth, MA, United States - SSM-Form-2O | ecosystem: Environmental > Aquatic > Marine > Wetlands > Sediment ...
AAATTAACGGTCATTCAATTAAGAATTAAGAACTGGAAAATATGATTTCAGATAAAGATTGAGACTTTTTGTAGATGTGTAGAACAAATCTTATATAGGTATATATGTACAACACATATACAAGTGATCAAAATGAAGACAAAACTACCCATTCGCCTTAAATGGTTCTAAATAGTTCTTCCAATCAGGTAAAAGCGTTCCGTAAATAAGTAGAGTTAAGTGCTTTTTGTTAAGCTTAACTTTCTCTATTTTTATGGTTGCATCTTTAACCAATTTATTCATGCATGCATCTATACGAGCGAATCCTCCAGCTTCATCAACAATGGTTGAAAGTTTTTCGGCATTCTCCGGTGTAATTTCTTCTTTCAGAAGTGATTTGATTGTTTGGTTCATTTTGGGATTCTGTAGGGCATAGAGGATTGCGATGTTAAGGTGCTCCTTCTTTATTCGGTGTATTGTTTCTTCCGGGTCCAGCATGTCTATCATTTCGTCCCGTAGTATTATGAGCATCCCCAGAATCCTTCCATACTCTCCAAGTGCGTCAATTTCTTCTTCTGAAGCACCGCCTAGTATGGCGCTGATCCTCGTAGATGCTTCAATGTCGGCTCCTTTCTTTCTTATAACCGCTAGATACTCCTGGGGTGTAACGTCTGTTCGTCCTCTAAACTGAAGTTCCAGTGCTTCTGCGTTTCCAAGTTCATAAAATGTTTTGTTGATGATGTTGGCTATGCGGGCAATTTTTTCGGCTGGGACTCCTTTTTCAGCGGCGTTATGTAAAACTGTGAAGCCCTTGAACAGCAGGGCGTCTCCAACGAGCAGTGCTATGTTTTTGCCGAATTTTCCGTATACTGTGGGGCGTGTGTCCTTGGTTTTTGATTTGTCTATGATGTCGTCGTGTATGTCTATGGCTCCGCTTATCAGCGTAATTGAAACAGCAACAGGAGTAGTTGCTTTGGGGTCGCCGCCTACGGCTTCACAAACCAAAGAAAGCAGTGCAGAACTGGTGAAGTCGTGCCAGTACTCATTCATGAAGTAGTCTAGGGCTTCGCGGACTTCTTTGGAGTCTATTTTTTCTTCGAAGATTGCTTTTCTGGCTAGTTCCAGCCCTTCTTTTCCTCTTTCTTGGAGGAGTTTTTGTAGTTGTTCGGTAGTTTCTTCTTGGTTGTTTGTTTGGTTCATGGTTATTCCTCTTTTATGTCCAGTCCTTCCAGTTGTTGTTTTAGGAGTTGGTGGTAGGTGTTGACGAGTTCTGTTCCTTTGGGTGTGATGTGGTAAACTTTTCGTATGCGCCCTACTTTGGTTGTTTTTTCGCTTCTGGCGTACCCTTCTGCTTCTAGGCTGTTGAGGAGGGGGTAGAGGGCGCCGTGCCTAAGTTTCACTCCGAATAGCCTCCCCGTTTTCTTTATTATCTTATAGCCCCACATTGGCTCCGCCTGGATGAGCCTCAAAATTAGGATGTCGAGGAAGTTTCTGGTTATGCGTTGAACAATTCGTTTTTTCTGGTCTTCGGTCAACCTTTTCTGTTTCCTGTCTTCTTATTTGATAGTTGGATGCTTTTGTTTATTTAAGTTACCCACCTTTTTGCATGGTTTCGGTATGCTCGGGTATGCTTCTTTATGGTTTTCGGTCGCACGAACCTTTATATCCCGTTTAGTATACTGTAAAATATGTAATATGTCAGGAAATGGACATATTGTATACCTGTAAAACGGGAGAACTGTAAAACAAAAATACAAGAAGGAAAGAAAAAATGAGACAAAAACTAAGAGAAGTCCAAATAAAACTCATGAGAGGCCTACTAGACCTCGTCATACTCCAATTCCTAAGCGTGAACCCCATGCACGGATACAAAATCATCACAAGCATCCGAAAAAACTTCGGAGTATATTTTGGCCCAAGCACAATATACCCCCTGCTTGGAATCCTAGAAGAGAAAGGCTACATCAAGAGCAAATGGAACCTGAACAGCGACCGACCAAGAAAAGTCTACTCCCTCACCCCTGAGGGAAGCAACCTGCTAAATGGCACCGAAGAGTCCCTCAACCACATCTGCCGCAGACTCAGCAGCATAGGGCTAAACCGGATACCCCTCGGCGACAACAACAGCGTTCTAAAACAGCCACAGCAGCTAATCTAGCCGCCACAAAATCTGGGATACAACAAAATAGCCGCCATCACAAATCCTCAGCCTCTTCCCTGAACCGTTTTTGTTCCATTTTTCAGAATATTTCCAACTCTGACATATACGTTCTAACCAGAGTTTTTCACTCGGTTTTCTTGAAGTAAATTCTGAGAGCAGACAACATAATCCATGAGACAGTCGCAATCGACGACACGGTCTCGGGCACAGCAATCCCCGCGTTGTAAGCGTCCAGTCCATACAGTATCCATGAAACAGCGCCGATAGCCAAAGCCGCAAATGCCAGAAACGACTTTTTCTCTACACCATAGCTGAGTGAGGCTAAGCCCAACGCCGCAAAGAACAGCACTGAAACCAGAAAATGGATAGCTCCGTAAACCTCATCGAACGTGGCGACCAGCTGAAGCGATAATCCCACTATTACTAAAACGTAGCTGGTGTATTTGGCGTATTTCCTGAAGCACGTAATCGAGTAAAGAATCATGAGGAATCCGCATAGAAGCAAGCCGAAGTTGAACAGCGGCGCCACCTCACTTTTAGGTGCCCAATCAGCGGTAGCGGAACGCCCGAGGTCGCTCAGAGCGTTGCTTCCCCAGCTGAACCACGGCGACAAAACTATGGACAAGGCTATAAAAAAAATCGCAATCAAAGGTGCGAGGATGCCAAGCAGAGCATAGTTCCGTTCATTCAATGCGCCAATTAACCCCCACTATTTATTACCTTTCCCTTTTAATTAAATGATGGATGGAGAAACTGTATGTCTGGAGCTGAAACTCTTATCCCTTTCATCAGAGACAAAGGAAAAGGGGATCAACCAACCATCATAATAGACAGCCGCGAAGCGAAAACAGCGCCCAAAATAGTCAAGGGACTGAAGGAACTGGGCGCAGAAATAAGCATACAATACCTGGAGAAGGGAGACTACGTTATCTCAAGCACATGCGCGTTTGAAAGAAAAACTGTCCGCGACTTCGTTTACACTCTAACCAGAAGGTACCTCTTCGATCAGCTATACCGCCTGAAGGAGTGCTACGAGAAACCATTCATTCTGATAGAGGGCTACCTTCCTGTCGTCTACAAATACAGCAGAATCCAGCCCGCCTCAGTCTGGGGAGCCATGTTCGCCCTCGCCAAGCAGGGAATCAACCTGATGCACACAAACAGCTACAAGGAAACTGTGGATTTCCTTTACACCGCCGCAAAACAGGAGCAGATCGTTGAGAAGCGGTCTCCAGTTGTGCATCCCGTGAAAAAACATGACACGCTGGCTGACGCACAAATATTTTTCATGGCTAGCCTTCCGAATATCGGTAGAGAAAAGGCTGTGTCTCTGCTGAACTCTTACCAGTGCCCCTTGAATGCCCTCATAAATGTTGATCAGTGGCCAAGGGACGTTCACGGTTTGGGACCAAAAATCACCAAGAAAGTGAAGGATGTTATCCACGAAACCTACGAGGAACTGGACGACAAAACAGCTTAACCAAAATCTGTTTCTGTTTTTAGTATCAGAGTATCGATTATGATTTAAGTTTGGCTGACAAAATAGTTTGAGAGGAAAAAAGTTTTGACCGATTCTGGAAAACTCGATTTTGATCACATCTTCAGAGCCTATGACATAAGAGGAATCTTCGGCAAGGACCTGACAGAGGAAGTTGCAGCCCGTATAGGTGCAGCCTTCGCCAAGTTCGTGGAAGGCAAAAGCGTGGTGGTTGGTAGGGACGTCAGAATCAGCGGAGAACAGCTTCGGGACGCCCTAGTTTCTGGGCTTGTCACCCGCTGCGACGTGACTGACGTGGGCGTGGTTCCAACTCCCCTACTCTATTTTGCGTTGAATCGTCTACAGAAGGACGCGGGAATCATGGTCACTGCATCACATAACCCGCCTCAGTGGAACGGTTTGAAGGCGTTCAGGGGAGATGGGGGAAGCATCTACGGCAAGGACATGGAAACCGTTAGAGATTACTCGAAGGCTGTTGACCCCAAAAAGCTGGGCGAAAAACAGGGAAAGGCAACCAGCCATGAGGGCATAATCGGGGAGTATCAGGATTTTGTTCACAGCAAGATAAAGTTGGAAAGAAAATTGACGGTTGTGGCGGACACCGCAAACGGTACCTGCGGGCTAGTAGCCCCAGCCCTATTCGAAATGTTGGGATGCAACGTTATAACCTTGAACAAGGAGCCGGACGGCACCTTCCCTGCGCATCTGCCCGTGCCAAACGAGGAGACGTTGGGCGAGTTGATGAATGAGGTAGTTAGGTGCAAGGCTGATTTTGGGGTAGGATACGACGGGGACGGAGACAGAGCAGTTTTCATCGACGAGAAGGGAAACCTGATTCCCGGAGACCTCACATTGCTGATTTTCGCCAAAGATGTTCTGCAGAATAACCGCGGCGGAAAGGTGATTTACGAGCTGAGCTGCTCCATGGCTGTAGAAGAGTACGTGAAAGAACTGGGCGGAATACCGCTTGTTGAGCGGGTTGGGCACACATTCATAATGGACAAGATGATTGGCGAGAATGCGCTGCTGGGCGGAGAAAAGAGCAGCCACTTCTACTTCGCCGATGTCTATGGTATGGATGACGGCGTATATGCCAGCATGAAGATGGCTGAGATACTATCCAAAACCGATGAGAAACTGTCCGAAATGGTTGCCGCCCTGCCCCAGTATCCGACAGTGTACGAAAAGAATTTTGAGTGTCCAGACAAGCGGAAATTCAGTGTCATAGAAAACGTTCGGAGCCAATTCAAAAGATATGGACTTAAAACCTTGGACATTGACGGCGTGAAGCTGGTAGAGGAGGACGGCTGGGTGATTCTGAGAGCCTCCAACACTGAGCCGGTGATAAGAATCTCTGCAGAGGCAAGAACAAAAGAGAAACTGAAGAAACTTTACTATTTTGCAGTAACAGAACTAAACAAAGCAATGAAAGGTGATTAATTGCAGACTATTATCCTTGCGGGAGGCGAAGGAAAACGGGTTTTTCCCCTTGCGGTGAACAGACCTAAACCCATGTTCAAGCTTCTAGGAAAACCCCTGATTCACCATGTCATAGACACGCTGAAGGAGGCGGGCTTAAAAGACTACATTGTTGTGACGGGTCACCGTGGAGAACAGATAAAAGACTACCTGAAAGACGGAAGCAAACTCGGAGTCAACATCGACTACACCGTCCAGAAAGAACCTCGGGGGATGGCAGACGCCCTAGAAACCACGAAGGATTTGGCGGAAGACCACTTCTTTGTTGTCAACGCTGACGACATCTTCGAAGCCGCCCTAATAAAACAGATGACCAAACAGTTCAGGGAAGGAAACGCGGAGATAGTTCTCTCCTGCAAGCCCGTCCAAGAAACATGGAAGTTTGGGGTAATCCGCGTTGAAGACGAGAAGGTAACAGACTTTGTGGAGAAGCCTCCAAAAGGCAAGGAGCCAAGCAACCTTGCTGTGGTCGGCGTCTACATCTTAAGCAAACAGATTTTCGATTACTACAAAAAGATTCCAGTTTCTGACCACCAGTACGAGGATGCGATACTCGGTTTCATCAAGGACAGAAACGTTGTCAAAGCCGTAAGCTATGACGGCTTTTTTGCGGGCTACAAGTATCCGTGGGACCTTTTTGCCATAAACAGGTATCTAATGGACACTAAACTAGCCGAGCAGACGATTGAGGAGGATGTGGAGATTTCTAGGTGCGTCACAGTTGAGGGCAGAGTCTGGTTAGCTAAGGGAACGAAAGTGTTTGAGGGCGCCTGCATAAGGGGACCATGCTACATAGGCGAAAACAGCGTTGTCGGAGGCAACAGCTTGGTCCGCGATTACTCTTCGTTGGGCAGAGGATGCGTTGTGGGCTTCTCAACAGAAATCAAGCACTCTCTCATCGGCGACGACTGCTGGTTCCACATGAACTACATCGGCGACTCCATAATCTCAGACAACTGCCTGTTCGGCGCAGGGACAGTAACCGCCAACTTCAGATTCGACGAAAAAAACGTGCAGGTTAGAATCGGGGACAAGCGGGTGGATTCGGGCACAAACAAGCTGGGCGCCATAATAGGAGACAACTGCAAAACAGGAATCAACTCCTGCCTCGAACCTGGAGTGAAAATCGGTCCTCAGAGCATGGTTGGACCCAACGTGGACCTCCAAGACGATCTGCCGCAGGGAAAAATCGTTTTTGTGGACAGGAACAGCTACGTAACGAAGGAGAATAAGATAGTCGTTTCGTCTGAAAGCAAAAAGCAGCTCATGAAGAAATTGAAGAAAACTGAACAATAACCGCAGAGATTTTGGTGTTTTGTGTCGAAATAAATAAGTTAGGCTCTTTCTATTTAGTGGCTAGGTGTTACGATGTCAGTAGCTAAAAGAAAGTTCATAGGAGAAATAGGAGCACTCCTCGACAAAGCAGTCATGGTCACAACAGTTAATAACAAAAAATTTAGCGGAACCCTGTCCGGCATAGACTCGGAGAGCCTGAGCCTCTCATTGTCGGATGCCAAAGACGAAGAAGGTACACAACTACACAAAGTATTTCTAAGCGGCAGCGTCGTCGCCCAAATCTTCACTATGGCGAAACCCTTCGACCTGAAGGGACTATCCGAGCGCCTCGAAAAGGTCTTTCCAACAATGGTTAAGCTCTACGAGGACAAAGGCTTCATCTGGGTCATGGAAAAAGTCAAAGTAACCGAAAAGGGCATTGTTGAAGGCGCAGGTCCAATAGCCGAGCGAGTGCAGCGAGTCTACAGTTTGTTCACTAAAGAGGCAGAAGCTAAATAAACCAGCGGAAATCCGCTTCCCGATTCTTTTTTTCTATCGAAGAAGGAGAGACAACGCCGAAAGACTTGAGTATTTTGTCTGTTTCGTCCGCAGCGGAGCCCAAATTCTTCAGGCTTACTTTCAGGTTCAGCATCTTGCGAAGAGTCTTCATGACCTCCCGTGTAGCCATCGCGTCTGGAAATAGTCCCGCTGTTTCAGCTAGGAGGCAGACTCCCCGCAAATTTCTTAGTTTGCATAATCCGACAAGAAGCCCCGCCACGCCAAAGATGTGCCCTTTCATGACCTTGGTGCCGAGACCTAAAGCTTCCTGCAGGGTTTCTTTGTCTGTTGCTGTGCAGTAGAGCTTCGGTTTTTCGACTTTTTCGTCCTTTTTTAGTCCCCCCACCGTCAGAATGTATTTGCATCCAAGCTCTTCGCTTATGTCCAAAATTTTTCCGCAGAGCTCATACTGTCCAACTGTGGTCAGAGCTTGTGTGTTGCCGTAGAGAATAATGAGGTCTCTTTCGCCGTCTTTTCCTTTATGGTAATAGAGCTGGTTTGTTGGAAAGAACGTTCCCCCATTGTCTGTGGATATGGCGAGGTCTTGGAAGGCGGAGGATTGAATTTCCGCGAACAGTTTTGCATTCAACTCGGTGATGAGATGTAAAGCCGCGATGTTGGCGACGAATCCGATGCCGGGCAGTCCCTCAATCAGCACGGGGTCGTTTAGCACCGGTTTTTCGTAAACTTGAACTTTGCACACCATACACGTTAACCTTCAGCGAAGCAAGCACAATAAGAGACTCCCTTTCGATATAAATACCGTTTGTTGAGGGCACACTTGATATGTGCCGATGTCACTGATAGGTGTGTTCCAGAAAAAGGGTTAAGCTATGAAGCAGGAGTCTGAATTAACCAAAGAAACCAAAACGCGCCCAAAACCTGTTCGGGCAATTTTTTTTGTTGCTGGCACAGTTTCTCTTGTACTTGGAACTATCTTTATAGTAGTACCTCTTTTACCAACCACGCCACTCTTGTTACTTGCTGTGGCTTGCTACTGCAGAAGCTCTGAGCGGATGACCCGATGGGTTCTAACCAACAGGTACTTTGGAAACTACATCAGAAGATACAGAGAGGGGAAAGGTATCCCCCTGAAAACAAAGATTGTTGCATTAGCTACTCTGTGGATAGCAATAAGTTACTCAGCGTTTTTTGTGGTAAACCAGTGGTGGATGGTTCAGTTTGTTCTGTTTATCATAGCCGCTGCGGTGACTATACACCTCCTCAAGCTGCCGACATACAAATCCAGTCAGTAGTCTCGTTCGGTTTTCGCCATAAAATCATATAAATAGCTCACTGAACAGACAGGTTTCAATACAACTGTGTCTTGGCGGTTACTTGATGTCCTTTGAGATAGCAGACAGAGATTTGATGGCTAGAATAGGCAGACTTGAAACCAAAAGCGGAGTCATAGAGACGCCTATGCTGCTGCCGGTGATAAACCCGTACCTCCAAACGGTTCCCCCCAAAAAGTTAGAGGAACAGTTCGGCTGCAGGGCACTCATAACCAACGCCTACATAATACAGAAGAACTTCAAAGAAGCCGCGACCACAAAGGGACTACACAAATTCTTGAACTTCAACGGGTCAATCATGACCGACTCCGGCGCCTACCAGCTACTCATCTACAAGGACATAGAAACCAGCCCAGAAGAAATCGTGCACTTCCAAGAAAAAATAGACACAGACATCGCCACCATACTGGACATCCCCACAGGATGGAAAGTCACCAAAGAGTATGCACGGCAAACAGTAAAAGAAACCATCAAACGGGCAAAAGCGCTGGAAAAGATGAAGACCCGAGACGACATAGCGTGGGTTGGTCCAGTTCAGGGCGGGCAGCACCTCGACCTCGTCGCCAAGTCCGCAAAGGAGATGGCGAAACTGACCTTTCAGATTCACGCTTTAGGCAGCCCAACCCCTGTGATGGAGCAGTACAAGTTTGACACACTCGTTGACATGATAGCCACAGCAAAAATGAATCTGCCTGCAAACCGTCCCCTTCACCTCTTCGGTGCTGGTCACCCCTTCATGTTTTCTTTGGCAGTAGCCCTAGGATGCGACCTGTTCGACTCCGCCGCATACGCACTATTCGCCCGGAGAGACCGTTACCTGACAGAATCTGGCACCACAAGACTGGATGAAATGGAGTATTTTCCGTGCTCCTGTCCAGTCTGCAGCAAAACTGACCCAAAAGCGGTGAAAGAACTGCCGAAGGCTGATAGGCAGAAGCTGCTTGCCGAGCACAACCTTCATGTCAGTTTCTGCGAGTTGAGGCGAATAAAGCAGGCTATAACTGAGGGGCGACTCTGGGAGCACATGGAGATGAGGGCTCACGCTCACCCAGCGCTTCTTCAGGCAGCAAAAAAGTTGAAGAAATACAGTCAGCATATGGAGAAGCAGAGTCCGGTGACGAAACGGAACGGCATCTTTTTCTTTTCTTCATTGGGGCTAGCCCGTCCCGAGGTGGTTCGCTACCGAGAAAGGCTTGCTGACAGGTATTCTCCGCCCCCGAAAGCCAAGATTCTTCTTCTGCTGCCGCAAACTGGAATCAAACCTTTCCACACTTCAAAAGAGCATGAAATGGTCTGGAGGGAGATGCGGCAGAGTTTAGGCGGCACAGTTGACCTGCTTCACGTCTGCACTTATGCTGCTCCCTTCGGCGTAGTACCCACTGAAATCGATGATGTTTATCCTCTGTCGCAGAATGAGGTTGCGTTTCCCTTCGACGATGAAACAGTGAGGTATGTGGCAGAACAGACAGCAAACTACATCGAGAACACAAACTATGACCATGTTATCCTTCTTCAAGACCCAAACGTCTGGGGACGAAAGGTTGTGGCAGCTTGCAGGCGGGCTTGCAAAAAGAAGCAAGTTCACTTCACAACGTTGCGGGAAAGAGACCCGTGGGCAAAAAACACTATAGAACACCTCGTAGCCGTAATAAAAGCGGCTGTAATGTCGATTCAAAACAATTTTTAACGTTCATTCAGAAAGGTACGATGACAATAAAAGTCCATGAAAAGGTTACTGTTTAAAAGATACCCCATCAGTAAACTAGTTAATACTTCATTTAACAATACATCAAATGGAGGATGAATATAATCCAATGAAAATCAGATTTCTCGGAAGTGCAAAAGAAGTTGGGCGGGCAGCGATTGCGGTCAAGTCTGAAAAAAATCAGCTGCTCCTAGACTACGGCGTTATGCTGGACGATGAGCCCGGTTTTCCCATGCACATTCCGCCCAAAGAGGTAGACGCCATCGTCTTAACTCACAGCCACCTAGACCATTCAGGCGGCATACCCATATTTCACATTCACGAGAAGAAACCCGTGTACGGAACACAGCTAACGTTTGACCTAGCCAAACCACTGATATCCGACTTCATACGCCTGTCAGGATACTACATCACTTTCGAGTTCCTAGAACTACAAACCATGATGCAAAGCACAGTCCACCTTGACTTCAGAAAAGAACAAAAAATCGGAGACATGAAATTTCAGCTTCTAAATTCTGGGCATCTGCCCGGCGGCGCCCAAGTTTTGGTTGAAGCCGACGGAAAAAGGATTGTTTACACGGGAGACTACAACTCCCAGGACACCCAGCTTCTCCCCGGCGCGGACAGAGACTACGGAGAGCTTGACGCCATAATCATGGAGAGCACCTACGCCAACGAGGTTCACTCCGACAGAAAAGAGATTGAAAAAGAGTTCATGGAAAACGTTAACGGCATCGTAGAAGATGGCGGAACCGTCCTGATTCCAGCGTTCAGCGTAGGACGCTCACAAGAAATCGCCTGTGTATTAGCCGCGAACCATTTCGAGTATCCCGTAGCAATGGATGGCATGGCACGTGAGGCTAACCGCATAATGATGAATCACTCATCCTACATGCGCGACCCTAAACTGTTCGAGGAAGCCCTTCACTCCGCAAACTGGGTAAACGGATGGAAGGACCGCAGAAAAATAGCCAAAAGACCGGGGGCAATAATCTCTCCAGCAGGGATGCTGAAGGGAGGACCCGCAGCATTTTACATCCAGAGAGTTGGAAAAAAGAGCAAGAACGGCGTTTTCCTTGTAGGTTACCAGATTCCTGGAACCCCAGGACGGGAGTTGCTTGACACTGGAAAATGCGTCATTGACGGGAAAGTTCAGAACGTGAAGGCTCAGGTGAAGCGTTTCGATTTTTCGTCTCACAGCGGAGCCAACGACCTCAAAGATGCAGTTAAGGCGCTGAAGGGGAACCCAACCGTTTATGTGGTGCATGGAGAAGAAGAAAACTGCGAAATGTTTGCCGAGTGGATAAGAACCGAAGTTGGACTTGAGGCTGTGGTGCCGAAGATAGGAGAAGCCTTCGCAGTATAGAAAAAATGGAGTAAATTTGGGGTCACCCCATTTATCGCCATAACCTTGCATTAAATAGAAGTGAAAGGATTTTATGGCAGAACATCAATCCTGTTGTGGTCATAAACGTTGAACATCACAAAAAGAGTGCAGAATCTCGAGTACGCCATTCGCGATGTTATAGCGCATGCTAAGCAACTGGAAAAGAAAGGAAAAGACGTAATCTACCTTAACATTGGAGACCCGCTGCTGTTTGACTTCGAAACCCCTGAACACATCAAAGAGGCGATGATTCAGGCAGTGAAAGAAGGATTCACTGGATACTCTCCTTCAGAGGGTCTTCCTGAACTAAGAGACGCTATCTGCGAAAAGGAGAAGAGGGTTAGCGACATCGACGTTTTGCCTGAGAATGTAATAGTTTCTAACGGCGTTTCCGAGGGGATTCAGATGGTGCTTGGCGCGTTAGTTGATGATGGGTCAGAGATTTTGGTGCCGGGTCCTACGTATCCTCCTTACATTTCATACACGGAGTTCTTTGGAGGTGAAGCTGTTCAGTACAGAACTTCTGAAGAAGATGGCTGGCAGCCTGACTTGGATGATGTTCGAGCTAAATTAAATGATTCAACAGCTGCGATGGTTATCATAAACCCTAACAACCCCTGTGGAGCCCTATACGACAAAAAAACCGTCAAGGCGATGACTGACCTAGCAGGAGAATACAGCATACCTGTGATATCAGACGAAATCTATGACCAAATCGCATACGACGAGCCTGTGAGCACAGCCAAAGTAGCCGAGGATGTGCCAGTTATCGGGCTTAACGGATTCTCAAAAGTCTATTTCATGACAGGGTGGAGGCTGGGTTACCTATACTTCACTGGGCAGGATGAAAACCTGTTGGATGAACTGCGAGAGCATGTTACAAAAGAGGCGAGGATACGGCTTTGCGCTAACACTCCGGTTCAGAAAGCAGGTGCAGAAGCCTTGAAGGGACCACAAGATCACATTCCTCGCATGGTGGAGAAGTTGCGGGAAAGAAGAGACTATTCCAATAAGCGGCTCAACGAGATTTCCGGTATCAGCTGCGCAGAACCTAGGGGTACATTCTATTTCTTCCCTAAAGTTGACGGCGTCGGCTCGACGTGGGTAGATGACATGGCTTTCGTCAGTGACCTGCTGGAGCATACGGGTGTCGTGTTTGTTCACGGCTCAGGGTTCGGGTCAGCATACGGTTCTGGGCACTTCAGGGGAGTGTTCTTGCCGCCCATAGAAACCCTTGAAGAGACATTCGACAGATTGGAACGTTTCATGACGCAAAAAAGGCAATAACGCAAGCCAATGAACTTCAGATCCAATCTTAAGCTCAAAACATAAGCTGCAGAGAAATCTAGAAAGTCAAACTCTAGTTAGAATCATCGCGGCGGGTTCATTTGATGAGTTAGTAGCCTCTCCAAGAGGTGGGATTCTTGTATTTCACTTTCAGGCTGTCATTCACGAATAACGCATGTAAAAATACCTGAAACTCCTTGTTTGAAAGCCTTTGTGCGGACATTGTAAATCCCATCTTCTTGGTTTTTGGCGATAAATATACCCTTTACTGCGAGCGCAGAGATATTCAAAAGTTCGATATATCATTCAGAATCAAAGTTTACACAAAAGTAACGAAGTGATATTCAAGAAGTTGCCATGCGCGTCTGAATTTTCTTGAAGAGTAGATGCAGAAGATTGCCTATGGCAATAGCGAAAGCTGGAAGAACTGGCAGGATGTACCAGTAGAGTTTTGTCTGGATAAAAGTTAAAATCGCCAACACAATTGCCATCCATTCAAGGAGCAGTAGGTCTTGTTTTGTGTGTTTAACAACATAATTGTACACGCAGAGCCCAGCTGCAAATGGTAGGCTGATTATCCAGAGCAGGTTTTCGTTGTTGATTAGGTAGTTAAAATAGAGGAGGTAACTTCCATTGTGACCCTCCAGAGGAGCAACAGTTCGGTCGACCACAGTGTAAACGAGGAACCATTGCCAAAACTCCGCCCCGAAGCGGTTATTCATGTAAATCAGCCAAGGCGCAAAAACCAGAAGTGCAACGCCCCAAAACAGAGTGAACCGTTTCGTGAAAAGAAACTTAAGGCTCCTTTGTGTCACAGCAAGATAAGCAAAGGCGAGCACGGGAATCAACAAAGCCTGAAACTGCTTTGTCATGAATGCCAACCCGAAAAACATGCCGCTCAAAGCCGAGTACCAGTTAGTTTTTTCGTTTTTTTCGCTTAACAGCAGAAAGTATAGGCTAGCTAAACTGAAGAAAAGAAGAGGCATGTCTGTCATTGCGTGTCTTGCAAACGAGAAGAAGGTTGCAAACGTGCCTAGAACCAGCGCCGATATGAGCCCTACGTGCCTGTTAAAAAGTTCTTTCCCTAAATAGAAAACAAGAATCAAGGACAAGGCACCGAATACTGGACTCCAAAATCTTGTGGCAAAGTTGTTAACGCCGAAAACTTGGTATGAAAGAGACATCAGCCACATGACGAGCGGAGGCTTGCTTATCCACATTGCCGATCCGCCGAAAGCCCAAGGAGTCAGGTAATCTCCAGTTTTAATCATGTGGTACGCCCATTGAGAGTACGTTTGCTCATCGGCACTCCATAGAACGCCGCTACCTAAATCAGCGAAGAACACTATTGAAAACACCAGAATTGCCATAACACAAAGGGCGTCGGCATGTTTTGAGAACCAA
>Ga0272442_10007552_pt1 | contig 14024 bp, 13 predicted proteins | sample SSMForm2O_FD_200262 | JGI IMG/M metagenome (GOLD analysis project Ga0272442, IMG submission 200262) | Marine sediment archaeal communities from Little Sippewissett salt marsh, Falmouth, MA, United States - SSM-Form-2O | ecosystem: Environmental > Aquatic > Marine > Wetlands > Sediment ...
TGGCAAATAAAACGTGGGGCAAAGCCCAGCAATAGCCTTGAGCGGAGCACAAGAAGCGTGCGCCCGTGAGCAGCAAAGTTGGAATACGATATCAGCACTAATATAATGGTCACGCCCTCAAAAAGGAACAGGTCAAAACACACAAACAATGCACTGGAGGTTTAATGAAAGAAAAATACTACTATTCAAAAACAATCAGAACATTTGTGAGCCTCACCCCGCTTTTTTTCCTTTTACCATTTATCTTTTTATTCATTACACAAGGCCTGCCAGTTCCAATAATCCTGGCAGCTGTTCTAATAAATTTGCCGCTTCTTTTCTTAATAAAAAAAATTAACGAACCCGCAGTTGAAATAACAGACGAAGGGATACTGCTAAAAGCATCCTTCCTGTCTAAGGAGACTTCTGTAAAGTGGAACGAGATAGCGGGCATGGCATCCTTTAGAATGCAGGGTGCTGAAATATTAAAAATCCACAAAAAGACAATTGGCAGTTCGTTGGTTCTGTTTAATGTCGGACTCAAGGCACTTCAAAAACCCGATGAGCTTTCACGAATTTTAAGGGACAAGATACCATTAAACAAAAGTATCGATATTAAGCAGCCTGTCAAGTTTGCACGTTCTCACACAAATAAGGAAATCAAGCACAGAGACTTGACCCTTTCAGAAAACGGGATCTCAAAGGCGGGGGCGACGATTCCCTGGGACAAAATAATTGAGATTGCCTGCGCGCCAACGGGACTCCCGTATATATCCGTTACGTACGCAGAGCACGGCAAAAAAAACGAACCGATAATAATAAAACCGCCTTTCGCCTCAACCGCTAAAAATACGGCCAAGTATTATGAGTTTATACTGTATCTCATTCAACATTCCCACGAGGCAAATCTTGACCCGGGCCTGGCCAAGATTCTCAACACGCCGGTAAAAGAAGCATCATCTGATCAATGGTGCGTAGTATTAATGATCTGCGGGTTTATCATCACTGGCGTTGTCTCCTTTATTCTCATGTACTATGCACCCTTTCCTGAAACAGCATTAAGAACATTGTTTGCATTCCTGGTTCTTACTGTCTGCCTGATACCGGTATTGAGGACTTTGTTCCTGTTAAAATCCCAGGCAGGCGGGAGGGATATCGATGGGGCAAAAAAAACAAAATGGTCGTACCTCTGTGTAATTACTGCGCCTCTTGTTTTCGTGCTTGCCTGTATCGTCTTCCCCTTTTCATCGTTCTATATGATGGGGGATCTGAACCTAAAGACCGGAAACCTTGACAAGGCAGAGCATTTCTATCTTAAGGCACTTCAAAAATGCCCGGACAATGTTGATGTTTCTTTTGATCTGGGTATACTGCACAAGGAAAAAGGTAATTATGAAGCAGCCTTTGAATATTTTAAAAAAGCATACCTGAAAGATCCGACGTACTGGCTGGCTGATGCTGCAGCAGAGATTCCTGATACCCTGATACTGATGAAACGCTACGAAGATGCGCTCGCGTGGTGTAAAAAAATAATACATGACAACTCTAAAGATCCGTCTTTCAAGAAAATTTTGGGAAACAAAATAAATACAATTAACCATTTATTAGAAAACAAATCCTGACAGTCCATACGCCCCTTTGGGCCTTCTAATAAATCGCCTGGAAATCGACGCGCTTAAACGCGCGCCGCGCCCGTGAGCAGTGTCGTTCGATGATGGCAAGGCAACTCTGTGGAGGTACATAATGGATAAAGCAATACCTAAAATTGGATTTATAGGTATGTCGCTTGCTTTAAAATGCAGGGACCTTGTAAGGCCCAGAAAGGACATATTAGATGAGGTGGGTATTGAGCCGGGCTCTACAATTCTTGATTTCGGATGTGGGCCGGGAAGTTATATCGTTCCCGTTATGCGGCTGATCGGCAAGGATGGAAAGGTGTATGCCCTGGACATCCATCCCCGGGCTATGCAAAAAGTAAAAAGCATCGCTTCAAAATTTTCATTTTCAAACGTTGCAACTATCTGTTCAGACTGCGCTACAGGGCTGCCTGACAAAGAGATAGATGTTGTTCTCCTGTATGACATATTTCACATGCTTAGTGAAAAAAACAATGTCTTGCTGGAATTACATCGTGTACTGAAAGATAATGGTCTTCTATCCTTTAGCGACCACCATATGAAAGAAGAAAAAATCGTATCGGCTCTTGAAACAAGTAAGCTGTTTACACTGCAGAAAAAAAACAGATGGACGTACAGTTTCGTTAAAAAGCCAGCCACCCGGGCTTTCTCTTGAGCAGAGACGCGCTTGAATTCGCGCGCGTCTCTGCTCAAACGTCAGGTAAACACTATGAACATGCATAGATACGAACTCCAGACGCTCAAGTATCTTGCCTTGTATAAATTGTTCGCTATAGCCTTGATGCTCGTCAGCATAGTATTTCTGCTGTTTGGTTTATATGTAACTGTTTTCAGGGACCAAACATCCGGGGAACGACTGCTGAACAATGCATCGACAGCTGCTTCAATTGTAGTGTTGTGTTGCGGGTATCTGATGTTGCACTTCCTGAACATAATCGGCAAGTTCAAGCGACACAACCAAGGCCACATGAGCACGGGCAAAAATCCGAATCAGTAAAACCCCTGACACTGTTACGTACAAGGCACACACACATGCGGCGACTACCATCAAAAGCGTCAATAAAGAAAGAAATCATTGCCTTTTTAAACAACATGTCGGGGCAGGTCGATCCCCATCCCGGCCCGCACAGCTGCGGCATCAGGCACGGCAATGGGCTCGTGCTTGCCACATCATATAAAGACGTACCCCGTGCAACGGCGGTGGAATTTTTCAATGAAGGGCTTACGATCTATGTGTTCGGAGAACCGGGCCGCAAAATAGCGAATATCAAACACAATGACCTGGTATCCGCTTTCATCTATGAGCCGACCGACCATTCGAAATTTCAGCAATACCTGCAGATTTCCGCTACGGCCGAGCTCATTACGGTACGGAGCAATCCGCGGCTGTTCAGGGCAAAAATACGCAAATGGCAGCTCACTACGGTGGGACACACCATGGCCCGTTCGTATATCAGGGAACGGCACCTGTCCGCGCAGGAAGGCGAGGCGCTGATTAAAAAAGGGATCGAGGCGCTTACGCTTATCAGGATTACGCCGCATCATATTATTCTCAAAGAAAAATTCCCTGACTTTTCAACCCGCAGATATGAATGGGAAAAATAACGCCGGAATCCGATGACAGCATAGCAGGCAGATCTTTCCGACAAATCGCCTGGCCTCTGATGCGTTACGCAGGGGGAATCCCATGAAAAAAATACTATGTTCCATACCCCTGGTGCTCTGTATTGTGTGCGTGTCCGGCTTTGCATCGCAAATCAACCGGATCTCTTTATCCGAGTTGCACGCACAGGCCGACCTGATTGTCATGGGGCAGGTTACAGATGTGGCCAAAAAAGAAAACCGTGACCATGTCACCATAACAGCCGGTGCATATCTAAAAGGTTCAGACGATCAAAAAACCTATACATTCACCCTGATCACACGGGGGGGCCTGAAAGACTTCGACCCTGCCCTCAGGAAAGGAGATACGGGCGTCTTCTTTCTCAAACGCAAAGCACAAAAAGGCCGTGTTGAGAAAGCCTATTGGGGCAGCGCAGCCATCTTCCAAAAAAATCACTTTTACGTATCAGACAGGGCACCTGATTGTTCCGCAGCAATTGACCTTACTGCCGTGCTTGACAGGTGGCGCTCGTATCGGGTCAAATACAACCAGATACGGAATATCGATGAATATGAACGGGGATTCCGAAAAGGATTTGGCGGGCCGCCGGGGCTTGTGGACGGGTCGGCTGATTTCAACCTGGGGCATTCTGACGGAATGCTCGCAAAAAAGAACGTGCCCCCACACCGGCCGGATGCAGACGACAGCACATAGCTGTGCCCGGTCTCCGATGTCAGCCGCTCTATGACGAAACTGATTACAGCTTATCATGCCCAGGATAGAACCATTCGAAAAATACAGCGATGAGTACGACCAATGGTTCGATACTCACATTGATCTCTATGCGGCGGAATTGGACGCACTCCGCCGGCTTATGCCTCCTGCCGCGGCAGAAGGGCTGGAAGTAGGGGTCGGTTCGGGGAAATTCGCTGTACCGCTCGGAATAAAGGTCGGGGTTGAGCCATCAGAACACATGGCACACAAGGCCAGGTTACAGGGAATCGATGTACATGCCGGTGTGGCGGAAAAGCTGCCCTTTGCGGACGGTCTGTTTGCTTTCGTTGTGATGGTAACGACCATCTGCTTTGTTGACGATGTCGCCGCATCCTTGCGAGAGGCCTTCCGGGTACTGAAAACGGACGGATTTATTATTGTTGGATTTGTAGACAGGGAAAGCGAGCTGGGCAAACAGTATGCCGCGAAAAAAGAAAGCAGCAGGTTTTATAAAGATGCCTGCTTTTTCTCCGCTCCAGAGGTGCTGAAGTATCTCGAAGAATCGGGCTTTGGCGTCACGAATATTTTACAAACCCTTGTACCCGGAGAACCATCCAAAACTGTTCTGGAAGGCTTCGGCAGGGGTGCTTTTGTCGCGATCAAGGGCATAAAAAAATAAGCGTCAACAAGCTGATTCAGCCGGCGCAAAAAACGACCGCCCCCAGATCCGTAACGCCATACCCTGCAAGAAAAAAAATAAAAATTTCACGCGTGACAGAGATCAAAGGAACCGTTGCCATGAATACTAAAATCACGAGAAGAGCAATGCTCGGTACGTTGGGAACCGCCGCCCTGGGCGTGGCATTAGCAAACGCAGCGGAAGAAAAAAAACGCCGGATTATTCTGGGCGTAGCGTGCAGCCCTCGCAAGGAAAAAGGCACGTCAACCGGGATAAAAATCGCTCTCGATGCGGCTGCAAAGGTCGATCAGTCCATAAAGACGGAATTGATCGATCTGGGCGGAATGAAAATCGGCGGATGGAACGGCTCCGGTTTCCCCGACGACGATTTCCGGAAAATCCTGCCGAAATTACAACACCCGGACCTCGCCGGTGTCATTATCGGCTCACCGGTGTATTTCCGCAACATGAGCGCCGTATGCAAAGCCTTTATCGAACAGTGTAACGCCCTGCGCACACCAAAATCTGTTTTGGCAAACAAGCTGATCGGAGCCCTGGCAGTAGGCAAATCGCGCAACGGCGGGCAGGAACTCGTCATACAACAAATCCAGAGCGCCATGCTGTGCCACGAGATGATCATCGTCGGGGGCCGGCACCCTTCTTTTCAAGGCGGCACGTTAATCAGCGCAGACGACACCATAAAAGGCGACGACTACGGTATGGCGTCGGCCATTAACCTGGGACAGCGCATCGCTGAAGTCGCCTTACGCATGCAGTAGTACCCTGATATCTCAAACGAAAAACATGGAGCAAAACAGTCACAGCAACCATCAGTAAAGGCTGACGACACATAACGTTCGCTGTCACTATGTATCCGTCACTATGTATCCGGGGCAAGGGGCGTGCCGCGGGCTGATGCAGGAAACCTCAGCCGTGCGGCAGAAACGAAGCATAGCAACGCACAGAAACTATCCGCAACGGAGGGATTGACCATGAAAAGCTTCATCGACTGTCATTGCCATGTGTTCAACTTCGTAGACGTACCGATGTACCTGACCTTGACCGACAAGGTCCTGATGGGTACCGTCTCGCGGCTCAAGTCGGCGATCGGGGTGCTGCTCTATACGCCGAAATTCCTCGCCGACAGGAAGCTCCTGGCCAAGAAACTGGCTGAGCACAAAGAATTCATCCAGTATTTCGAACGCAGCGTTGAGAGGAACATCGAGGCCCTGCTGGTCGACATCCGGGCCTCCCTCGGCGCAACCGGCAGAAAAGCCGCCGACACGCTCATAGTGATCACGCCGCTTGTGATGGACTTTGATGTCCTGCTCAGGGAAGAGCAGCCGGAGCAGTTCGGCAAGGAGCCGTCGGTGCGCGAACAGTATGCCCGCCTTGTCGCCGCCATCAAGACATCCGTTGTCCAGGACATACCCAACGCCAGGGTGTGCCCCTTTGTCGGCTTCGACCTGAGAAAACTGCAGCAAAGCGACAAGGACCGCCTGGACGGCTTCAAACGCTTCTGGGAAACCCACAACACCCTGGGAGCGGGCGTTAACGGCCTCGAATCAGGCAAGCTCCTCGGCATCAAGCTCTATCCGCCCATCGGTTTCAATCCGTGCCCTGCCAGGCTGCCGGCCCGGTACAGCGAATTCTACGCCTGGTGCTGCGCCAACGATATACCGTTGACCGTTCATTGCCAGACTGGTTCCTTCGCTGCCGGCACGCAGAAGACCCGGATCGACGAGAACACAACGCCCGAAAACTGGAAACGGCTGCTCAGGCACCCCGGGTTCAAAACCCTGCGGATCAACTTCGCCCATTTCGGCGGCGAGACGGGCACCGATGACATGTTCGAGCCGTTCCGCATTGACAGGGACAGCTGGACCTATGTGCTGATCGAGCTGCTCAAGGAGTACCCGAACACCTATGCCGACATATCGGCATATGATTATTCGAAGAGCGAGCACCGCAACAATTTGAGGGCGATATTTGAAAAGGACGCGGCAGGCGACTTCGGCCCCGGCTACACACTTGCCGACAAGCTTCTCTGGGGTTCGGATGTGCCGATGGTCATCTCCGACAAATCATACCGCAGGGACCAAAGCAGCACCGGTGTTTCCGAATACAAATCCTATATCCGCGGTTTCGTCGACACCATTAACGCATCCCGGAAGCTGTCAGCCGCGGCGAAGAAAACGATCATCGCCAATCTTACGGAGGCGAACCCCAAAAAATTCTTGCGGCTTGCGTAACGACGAGGCAGGTATGTTCAACATGGTTGCGCGGACGGCACTGGCGCAACAGAATTGCCGGCAACGCCGCTAAAGACGAAGCGACCCCCGGCTCAGGCAAGCGCCTGAACTTCCGCGCGGATGTCCCCGCTGTAGCGTGGCCCCATCTGCGACACCACGCGTGACGAAAACAGGCTGGCTATCCGGCCGCTTGCCTCGAGGCTGCAGCCGTTGGTCAGCCCGTAAAGCAGCCCGGCCGCGTAGGAATCACCCGCCCCGGTCGTATCCACGGCCGCGACCCGGTGCGGCGCGACCCTGACCGTGGCGCCGCCTGCGTGCACGAGCGAGCCCTGCTCGCCGTCGGTAACGGCCACCTGCGGGCACATGCCGCACAAGGCGCGCAGGGCCGCGTCCGTATCGCGCTCTCCGGTCAATGCCTGTGCCTCCTGCGCATTGGCGAACAGCAGGTCGATATCCCCGCCCAGCAGCTTCAGGAAGATGTCGCGGTGCCGCTCGATGCAGAACGCATCCGAGGCCGTAAAGGCCACCCTGACGCCTGAAGCGCGCGCCAGTTCGACCGCGTGCAGCATGGTCTCGGTCGCCATGGCGCTGTCGAACAGGTAGCCCTCGAGATAGATGTAGTCGCTGTTCTGCAGCTGCTGCACGTCGATATAGTCACGCGCGATCTCGCTCGAGACGCCCAGGCAGGTCAGCATGGTGCGCTGCGCATCGGCCGATATCAGCACGACACAGGTTCCGCTCATACCTTCGCGAAGCCGCGGGGTAAACCGGACGCCGCTTGAAGCCATGCTGCGGCAATACAGCTCCCCGAAGGCATCCTCTGCCACCGCGCCGCACAGGCCTGCCGTGCCGCCCAGCTGCACGATGCCGTAGACCGTGTTGGCCGCGCTGCCCCCTGCTGCGGTCTGCAGGCCTCGCGAAATGTTCTCAAGGGACAGCTCATCCGTGCCGAGCAGCCTTTTGAGCACCTGCTCCTGGCGGCTGCGCTCGGTCAGGTACATGTTGCCCTTGTCAATGCCGAGCTCCTGAAAAACACTGTCGTCCACCTGCACCTGTATGTCGACAAGGGCGCTGCCGAAAGCGTATACGTTCAGTTTCATGGTCATTCCTTCGATGTATGCGAAAAAGTGTCCGCAAGGGTCATGTCGGCGTTGCGTTTGAATTTTTCAGCCAGTTCCGGCCGCTCGGCCGCGATCCGGTCGCGATGGCCATGCAGCGCGTCCCAGAGCAGGCGCGGCGCCTTGTACTGGCCGTAGGCCCCGTCAAGCGGGCTGCCTTCCAGCAGGGCAAACAGGTAGTCGATCTCTTCGTCCGTGTAGGTCGGCACCAGGGCGTAGCCCTGCGCGACCCGCAGGGCCTCGGTACTGTTGAACTCGAAGCTGTCCTGCCACCACCGGGTATAACGCTCAAAGCCGCCGCCGCCCTGCAGCTCGTCAACCACCGCGCGTGCCGCGTGATGGCCGCACATGAGCGCGCCCTGCACTTCAACCTCCACGTAGGCGGCCGCATCCCCGATGGCCAGCACATTGCCCCGCCAGGGAATTGGCAGCGACGTGTAGGCCTTGACCGTGCAGGCGGTGCGCCCGGTGACGCGGGAGCGGGCAAAACGCGCGGCCGCCGGTCCGCTGCGCGTAAAGGCCTCAAAGATGGCATCGGGGCGCTGCTGCTCGCTGCCCATCACGACCAGATCGGCCGTGTCGTCTCCCTGCAGCGACGGGTCAAGGATGACCGGCGCAAAGGAGCCGTAGGCCGTACCCATGTGCCACTGCATGACCGCGGGATCGAAATCAGCGACGCCTTCGAGCGCGTAGATGATGCACAGCGCGGTCGCGAAATGGGTGCGCTCCGCGTCGATGCCCAGCGACGCGATGGTCCGCGAGTTGACGCCGTCGGCGGCGATCAGTTTTGCGGCCTCGAACTCGACGGTTTTGCCGCCGTGAACGCCGTGCACGTACACGTGGTCGCCGTGGTCGACAACAGCGGTCACAATCGTTGCGCTGCGGTACGCAACCCCTGCGCGCAGGCACCGCTCGAGCAGGCCGGCGAGCAGTGTTCCCTTGTCGAACTTGATCGCGACCGCCCTGTTGTCCGGATAACGGAAACGCACCGTGCGGCCCGCAGCCGAGGTAAAGCGGGTCTCGGTTATGGCATGCAGCTCTCCGCCGTAGGCGACCTCAAATCCGTTTTCAGGAAAAACGATGCGCCCCGGCTCGACCGTGATGTTCTCATGCTCGTAATTCTCATCCATGACGAACTGCTGGCAGCAGGCGCGTCTGATGATCGAGATGTCCTCGAATTTTTCGAGCAGCAGCACCCGCAGGCCGGCTTCGGCCGCGCCGGCCGCGGCCATCAGTCCGGCCGGCCCTGCCCCGTTGACGATAAGATCGTATTTCACGCTGAGACTCCCTGTAATAAAATTGCGTACAGCCCGCCGGCATGCCCGGCATCCGCATGTCCGCTAACACTCCGAACCGCCGGACCATCCCTGCGGCAGGCAGACACTATATAAAACCACCCTGTTTTTTACAAGGGAAAAGGGCCCATTGCTGCCTGCAGCCTGAACCGTGACATGCGCCTATATTGCCGCTTGACAGGCATACACGTCCGTAGCATAACTGAACATGCATAATCAACACCCCCTCACACATCAATACAACGGAATCCGTTATGAACATGCAACGATCAAGCGGCCTGCTGCTGCACATCTCCAGCCTGCCGGGTGCGTTCGGCATCGGCACCCTGGGGCTCGAAGCGCGCCGGTTCTGCGACCTGCTGGTGCTCGGCGGCCAGCACTGCTGGCAAATGCTGCCTTTCGGCCCCGTCGCGCCGTACATGGGCTACAGCCCCTACGCCTCCACGTCGACCTTCGCGGGCAATGACCTGCTCGTGAGCCTCGAGCTTCTCTCGGAGCGCCCCTGGTGCACGTTCACATCTGCTGAGCTGGCGCGCAGCGACGCGGACTTTGTCGATTTCGATGCCGTCTGCCGCGCCAAGCGCCCTGTGCTTGAGCGCTGCACCCGGGAATTCTTCGCCGGCGCGGGCGATGAAGAACTGAGGCGATATGCGCGCTTCGTGAAGGAACATGCTTCCTGGCTCGATGATTATGCCCTGTTCGCGGCCCTCTCGGAGCATTTCGCCACGGGCAGCTGGCTGTCATGGCCCCGGCCCCTTGCCGGACGCTCACCCGATGCGCTTGCCGAGTGGAAAGGGCGCTTGGAGAAACGCATCAGGCATCACTGTTTCATGCAATACGTATTCTTCACGCAGTGGCAGGCGCTTAAAAACTACTGCAACGACCGGGGCGTGCTGCTCATCGGCGATATGCCCATCTATGTAACGCTGGACAGCGCCGAAGCCTGGGCCAATCCCGGCATTTTCGACCTCGACCCCGCCACCGGCGCGCCCGCGCGGGTTGCCGGGGTACCGCCGGATTATTTCAGCGAAACCGGCCAGCGCTGGGGCAACCCGCTCTACCGCTGGCACGCGGACGGGGGCGGCCTGTATCCTGAGACCATGGCCTGGTGGGTCAGGCGCATCGGCCACCTGGGCAGCATGGTCGACCTGCTGCGCATAGATCATTTCCGCGGGTTTGACTCCTACTGGGCAATCCCGGCCACAGCACCCACTGCGGTCGAGGGACGCTGGCTGCGCGGCCCCGGACCTGCCTTCTTCAAACACCTGAAGTCCGCCCTGGGCGGGCTGGACCTGATCGCCGAGGACCTCGGCATCATCACGCCCGCTGTTGAGAAACTGCGCCTGCGCGCAGGCCTGCCGGGCATGAAGGTACTGCAGTTCGCCTTTGACGGCAATCCCCGCAACAGCTATCTGCCCCACAACTACCGCGATCCCGACTGCGTGGTCTACACGGGCACGCACGACAACAACACGACCAACGGCTGGTTCTACGGCGCAGAGATCGACGACGCGACCCGCGCCCGCGTCATGGACTATATCGGCACCGGCGAGTTCAGTGATTTCCACTGGCACATGATCCGGCTTGCCCTGCGCTCGATCGCGCGCCTGGCCGTTATTCCCGTGCAGGACGTGCTGGGCTACGGGGAAGAGCTGCGCATGAACCGGCCCGGTACCATGCATGCGCGCAACTGGGCCTGGAAACTGCGCGATCACGGCCTGCAGGAAGGCCACATGCAGCGCCTGCGCCACCTCACGGGACTGTACGGCCGCATACCAAAAAATTGAACCCTGTCGTTGAAAGGCTTGTAAAAAACCCCCGATCATCCGCTCTTCGTCATTCCCGAAGAGAATATGTCGTAATTTACGAAGTGTCATTCTGAGGAGCCGAAGGCACCGAAGAATCTCTGCTGTTATATAAATTAACAGCACATGCTCAACCGGAGATCCTTCGCTTCGCTCAGGATGACATTCCCTTTTTCAATTGCGACACAGCCTCTGCGGCGGTGTAACGTCGTTGTTGGCATACATTCATTGCCCCCGGCATGCTCAGCACAAAAAAACCCCCGCGACCAAAACGGTCGCAGGGGCTCATACTATAGCCAATGAGGAGGCGCTTACTTTTTCGCCGGTACGATCGCGTCCTTGCAGGCTTTCTGCAGCCTGAACTTGACAACGGTCTTCGCGGGGATCTTGATCTCTTCGCCGGTTGCGGGGTTGCGTCCCTTGCGGGCCTTGCGTTTGTCCTTAACCAGTTTACCAAAGCCGGGCAGCACGAAAGCACCCTTCCTTTTGGTTTCCTTGTAAGCCAGGTCGGTCAGGGCATCAAAAAAACCGGTAATTTCAGTCTTCTTCATGGCAAGCTCTTCAGCAAGCGCGGTGATGATTTGTGCCTTGGTCAGGGGTTTCTGGTTATCAGCCATGCGTTTCCTCCTCATACTATGGGTTAATAATGAACACGATGCACAATACTGAACGTGATAAGTATATCGCCCTTATAGTAGATAATCAGGGCGAATTCAAGAAAAAAAAGAAAAACGTCTTCAGCCCCGCATCAGCACCGTCAGCATGGACGTATCGCTACGTGCCCTGCCAGGTGCTGTTTGACAGCCTCGAGCGGAACCTCGCGGCGATGGAATATGCCTGCGGCCAGGGCCGCGTCGGCGCGCGTGCGCATGAACAGCTCGGCAAAATGCCCGGGGCAGCCCGCGCCGCTGGAGGCGATGACCGGTATGGTGACGGCATTTTTTACCGCGTTGACCAGCTCGAGGTCAAACCCGCTGCCGGTCCCGTCGCGGTCGATGCAGTTAAGCAGCAGCTCGCCGGCCCCCAGTTCCTGGCAGGCCCGTGCAAGGGTCACCGCGTCGACAGGGCGCCCCTCGCGGCCGCCCCTGATGGTGCATTCATACCAGCAGAAGCGCTCACCGTGCGGCCCGGGCGTATCGGTGGCGATAACATGATGCGGCACGGCCCCGGGCGAATCCACGTACACACGGCGCGGATCGATCGAAACCACGACCGCCTGGCTGCCGTACACCCGCGAGATCTGCTCGATCGAGCTGTCCCCGGTTGCACGGCCGCCCGCAAGAAACTCTTCGACGATCAGCACCGCGTCACCGCCGATCGAGATCTTGTCCGCCCCGGAACGAAAATACTCCGCGGCAACGTCAAGGGCGCTGTGCAGGCAGCCGTCGGCGTCCCGGTAGGCGCGGATGCCGCCGCCGATGGTGAGCGGCACGAACACGTGGCGCGACGTGCGCCGCAGCACATCGAGCATGGGCAGATCGGCAAGCGGGCAGTCGCGAAAAGCGGTAATGTTCAAAAACGTGACCTCATCGGCCCCCTCATCGTAATAGCGCCGCGCCAGCTCGACCGGATCGCCGAGGTTGCGAACCGCGCCCGCCTCGCGTACGTCGTACTGGTCTCCCTTGGTCACGACCAGGCTGCCCCGGTCATCGGCCCGCACGTCGAGGCACGCTATGATGCGCCGGGCCAGCCGGGTTTCGTGCGCACAAAACGAGGGTACAACATCGGACGTCCTCCCGGCGATGAAGTTCTCGATGATCCGCAACCCGGCAGCGCCGCTTTTTTCCGGATGGAACTGAACGGCCGTGACAGCGCCCCGCTGCACAGCGCTGGTGAAGGCAACGCCGTAATCGGTTTCGGTCAGCACGATTTGGCGATCGCGCGGCACCACGTGAAAGGAGTGCACAAAATAAAATTTCTCATCGCCCGCACACCCGTTGAATATCCAGCCCGGTTTGCGCGCCCTGATGCCGTTCCAGCCGATATGCGGCACGGCCAGGCCACGGGGACGCAGGAGCTGCACGGTTCCGTCGAACAATCCCAGCCCGGGAACCCCCGGCGCCTCCTCGCTTGATTCGAACAGGGCGTGCAGGCCCAGACAGATGCCCAGAAACGGCCGGTCCGCGCGCAAATACTCCTGCAGGGGCGCGACATAGCCCTTTTCACCCAGTATGCGCATCATGGCGCCGAAGCTGCCCACGCCCGGGAATACCAGTTTTTCCGCCGCGGTGATATCGCCCGGTTCCCGGACGATATGGACGGTCTCGCCGGCGCGTTCAATGGCGTTGACGACACTGCGCACATTGCCGGCCCCGTAATCGAGTACGGTGATCATAGGTGCAACACTTTCATAAATGCTACATCATACTATCGGTTCATGAGAATATAGTGACAGCCGTATCCGCCGGAAACAATCACCCAAAACACTATACCTGTCATTCCGGGCACGCCCGGCGTGACCCGAAATCCAGGGGATAATGATGGACCCCGCATCACGTGCGGGGTGACGCCACTGCGGAGCTGCATCATAACCGGCACCATCAAATGCCGCGAGCCACTATACCACAGATGCCTCAAAAAAAAAGCTTATGCCGTAATCCGGGCGCATATTTTGTTTGCAGCACACGCACCTGCTGTCATACAATGCTTCGAGGCATCCATGAGGATACGCACCCGGTACCAGGAGGCGGCGCAGCCGTCCTGCAGGCTGAGTATATGAAAAACGCTGATACGCTCCAGCCCCGGCATATTGAAACCGCGCTCACCGGACGGACGTTCGGGCGGCGAATTGTGTACGTTCCGCGCATCGACTCGACCAACCGGGCTGCCCGCGCCCTTGCACTCCAGGGCGGGGCCCACGGATGGGTCATGCTGGCCGACGAGCAGAGCGCGGGCCGCGGCAGGCTCGAGCGGACATGGGAGTCGCGACCCGGGCAGGATAT
>Ga0272442_10007554_pt1 | contig 14024 bp, 10 predicted proteins | sample SSMForm2O_FD_200262 | JGI IMG/M metagenome (GOLD analysis project Ga0272442, IMG submission 200262) | Marine sediment archaeal communities from Little Sippewissett salt marsh, Falmouth, MA, United States - SSM-Form-2O | ecosystem: Environmental > Aquatic > Marine > Wetlands > Sediment ...
TTGAAATTATCTAGATGTTGTCCATATTGTCCGACCTCAAATCTAAAATGATGTAAAGGAAAAAATGTAAAATTTAACAGCCCAAAACTCCAAGATTCGGTCCTTAAAACTTTTCCATCATTCGATAATTTTAGTCCATCCTCATCAGTCAAACTTTGACTAACAAAAGTTCTCATTCGTATTAAATCAGGATCAGCACTAAAGATCGAAGAAGCTTTGGCATCCCACGCTGTATGATTATTGTCATCAGCAAAATCATAATTGTATACATGAATGCCTTTTTTTAATTTGAAAATCCCATCAGAAAGAACGCAAGAATCGTTTTCAGATATGCCGGTGCTAGAGTTCCCATCAAGGGAGTCAAACCAGGTTTCATCGATTGAAACAGGATTAGAAAAGACGATTGAGGTAAGATTTAAACCAACTAATAATAAAAAAACTATGCCCATCACGATGGGTCTTTTGATTGCGACATTATCCCTCATATGATGTCCCCTAATTCTTCAATAGGCCAACTTTTATATGTTTTATATGGTCTTAAATACTTTGTGGTTTATATTTTTATCCTTTTATTAATTTTATAATCACTTGAATGTCCATCACATTGGTACCAGTTGGGCCAGTCATAAGTAAATCTTCTAAATGCTTAAAAAATCCATAGGAATCATTATTCTGTAAAAATTGATCGAAATCTAGACGTTGTTCACATGCCTTCGTCAATGTAAATCCATCTGCTACTGCACCAGCAGCATCACTTTTCCCATCAATGCCATCAGTTGCAAACGACGCAAAAACCATATTTTCATCAATCAACATCTCAGCTCCAGCGAGAACCATTTCTTGATTCCTACCACCTTTACCATCTCCTTTTATGGTAACGGTAGTTTCGCCACCCGAGATAAAGACGATGTTATTTCCTTCAGTATAGTGGTTTTGTGCTTTGTCGATAAGATATTTTCCCATATCTCGCGCTTCCCCAGTGAGAGCTGTTGTAAGAAGCATGGTTTTGTTATAACCAAGATCTCTTGCTTTTGTCTCTGCAGCTTTGCAAGCAATTTCATTATTGGCAACAATAAAGTTGTTAACGTTATCAAAAACAGGGTCTCCTTTCTTTGGTGTTTCAGGTATTTTTGCATTAATACCGTCAGCAATAATGTTTTTCACCGTTACTGGTAGTTGTTTCCATAGATTGTATTTTTTAAGGGTCTCTTGTGCGTTGCCAAAGGTTGTTGAGTCTGGATAGGTCGGGCCAGAAGCAATAAACTCCATCGGATCTCCGACAATATCGGAAATAATGAGAGAAACAATCTTACACGGAGCGGATGCAGCCAGTTGTCCACCTTTGACAAAAGACAAATGTTTTCGAATAGAGTTAATTTCGTTAATATTTGCACCAGATTTAAGGAGTAAATCAGTTGTTTGTTGCAAATCGTTGAGAGGTATTCTTGGCATGCATAATAGTGCTGATCCGCCACCAGATATTAGCACAATAAGCAAATCTTTATCATTGCATCCTTTTACAAGCTCCATAACTTGGTCTGCACCATCAACACTTTGTTGATTGGGGATTGGATGCCCGCCAACAATTGTTTTTACATTTTCGTTTTTAACACTATTGTTTGGATCATTGGTAATTACGAATCCTTTGGTTATATTTGTGACATCACAAACAGCTTGCGCCATTCCAATAGCAGCTTTACCAAAACCAGCTAGGTATATATTTTCAAAATCAGAGTAATCTATTTTTTCATCCTTGATTTCAATTCCTGAATTACTAACACATACATTCACAGCAATATATGGATCAGCTGCTTCAAATGCAGCAGATAAAATATCGAGCGCGTCTTCTCTCATCTTTTGCAACTCAGGCGTCTGTCCATGTTCGATGATCTGTTTTTTATTTTTGAATAACATATTTCAATTTCTTAAAAACTATTTTCCAAACTGAAGCTGTTTCATCAGATTTTTTTGCATTTTCCGGTTGCCAGAAAATCCTTTCATCATCCGTTTAGTCATATTATAGTATTTCAATAACTCTTTGACATGTCTATTTTCAACACCTGCGCCATGTGCAATCCTCTTTATGCGAGAAGAGCGAATAATCGTTGGATCATTCATTTCTTCATCAGTCATCGAGTCCATAATGATGCGGAATCGTTGTAATTTTTGCTGAGTGTTGTCCATATCGACATCTTTCATTTTACCTGAAAAACCACCCGGAAGCATTTCGGCAACTTTGCTGAGTGGCCCCATTCCAGATAACATGTCCATCTGATCGTACATATCATGTAGGGTAAATTTGCCAGACATGATTCGTCGAGCAGTCTTTTCCGCATCCTTTCCTTTCAAACTTTCTTCTGCCTTTTCAAGCAGGGTTTTAATGTCGCCCATTCCAAGCAACCTAGAGATGAATCTTGCAGGATCAAAAGCTTCAAAATCAGTTGTATGTTCCCCGGTTCCAATAAAAACAATGGGCGCACCAACCTCAGCCGCAGCACTTAATGCACCACCACCTTTAGCCGTACCATCTAGCTTTGTTAGAACAATGCCTGTGATGTCGACTGCGTCGTTGAATGCCTTTGCTTGTGGACCTGCTTGTTGGCCAACAGCTGCATCTATAACTAACAGTTTTTCATCAGGTTTTGTTGTCTTGAAGATATCTTTCATTTCTTGGATGAGGTCATCCTCAAGTTTATGTCTGCCTGAAGTATCTACAATAATTACGTCGCTTGTTCGTTTAAATTTATTTAATCCTTCTTTGACGACCTTTATAGCCTTCTTTTCCTTTTTGTCTCCATAAAACGGTACCTTCACCTCATCTGCAATCTGTTTTAATTGTTCATAGGCTGCAGGACGGTGAACATCACCAGCAATAACTGCAGGTCGGAGCCCTTTCTTTTTGAAATGGGTTGCTAGTTTCCCGCAAGTTGTGGTTTTTCCTTGACCGTACAAACCTACCATCATTATGATCTGTTTTTTTATTGGAAGTTCTCGAGAATCTCCAAGTATGACAACCAATTCGTCATATACAATGTGAATAACATGTTCTCGATTACTCATCCCAGCAGGAGGTTTCTCAGAAAGTGCACGTTTTTCAATCTTTTTTGAAAGTTCTAAAACAAGTTTGACGTTGATGTCTGCTTGCAACAGTGCTCTTTGTATATCTCTGACTACCTCTTTTATAAGCTTCGAATCAACATGTACTGCATTTGCAATTTTTTTTATTGTTCCCTTTAAGGAATTCCCTAGATCATCTAGTACCATGTAATCTTGAGCCTGGAAATGGAAAAAGAGGCATTAAAAGGTATCGCTGATCATTTATGTTCCTATTTTTTCTCTGTTAATTTTTGATAGTGTTTTATGCTATTAATGATGGCTGCCCATTCCTCCATCATATTTTCGAGCATCTCTCTATTTTTTTCATAAGATGTGGCTAAATCGCTAAGCAATTCTGAAAAGGCCGATACTGCTCGTGAGATGTCGGTAACAGTTATAATTCCTACAATTTCGTTGTTCAAAATGACCGGAAGTTTCTTGATTTTATTCTCCCGCATTATTTCTGCTGCCTTTTCTACTGGCGACAAAGCATGTACTGTCTTTATGTTTTGAGACATTATTTCTCTGACCTTTGTTTTCTTCGGATCTTTATTTTGCAAAATGACACGTTCAATAGTATCTCTCTCTGTGACAATGCCAACAATAATATTCTTATCCATTACTACGAGACAACCAACTTTATTTTCGCCGTATTTTTTACATGCTTCGTATACTGTTTTGTTACAATCTATATCAACAACATCTCTAGCCATCACTTCTTCAACAAGCATTTCTCTACCTCACAATATTTAATTAAAGCTGTTACTATATAACAAATAACTATTTTTCAAGTTGTTGGTGTCTTTTCGTGATGACTGGGGAATTATTAATCCAACTTTATTTCAGAGGGATAGCTTTTAAAATTAACATAGTTATCCTTTGTTATTCAGATTTTTCAAAAGTTTTAAAACAGGCTTCCTAGATACTGGTTGTCAGGATGATAAGCCGAGAAGAAGCATTCTCTCTATTAAAAAAATATCTTAGAGATGACAAACTCATTAAGCACTCTCTTGCTGTTGAAGCAATTATGAAAGAGATGGGAAGAAAACTTGGTAAGGATGAAGAATTATGGGGAATAACTGGCCTACTCCACGATCTTGACTATGAATATACTCAAGGAGAGCCAGAAAAACATGCAAAAATTTCCGCTCAGATATTGACAGGATTAATTCCGGATGATGCATTAAATGCCATTAAGGCTCACAACTACATGCATACCGATTATACTCCAACTACATCTATTGATAAACTTCTAATAGCATCAGATGCTATTTCTGGATTGATCGTTGCTGTTGCACTTGTTATGCCATCGAAAAAACTTGCGGAAGTAAGACCAGAAACATTAAAAAATAAATTTAATGACCGTTCATTTGCTACTGGATGCAACAGAATTAGAATTGAACTTTGTTTGGATGCTGGTATAGGCGTAGAAGAATTTCTTTCCATAAGCCTGAATGTGCTTAAGCAAATAGCGGGCACTCTCGATCTTTAATCCTTTAGATATAGTAAGCTTTTAATAATGAGTATAGCTGTATCAGTTACACATTTGTGATCCCGTGTATCGAGAAGAAGAACCTGGAGAAGAATATATACGATTGCGACTGCCCAATAAAAATAAAAATGAAATGTTTGCAATAGCGGACAGACTAATGGGTGGATCACGATTAAATGTTATTTGCGCAGATGGAAAATCAAGAATGGCGCGCATACCTGGCAGGATGAAGAGACGACAACGAGTTAGAGCGGGTGATCTTGTGATTGTTAAACCATGGGACATCCAAGATGCGAAAGCGGATGTTATATATAGATATAGAAGAACACAGTCTGTTGTATTAAGTAGAAGAAGATTGCTCCCAGAGGAAATTGATGTCTTCTGATCGTTTTTTTAACCAAAAATTGATGAAAAAGCTTGATAGAAAATTACAATCTGTAATTGACAGAGTTGGTGCTGATAGAAAAACATTGGATGAAGTGTTTGATAAATCTACATTACTTGCCTTAGAAAAACTCATCTCTAGCAAGGTCATTGATATTTTAGATTTTCCAATTTCTACTGGTAAGGAAGGCAATGTTTTTCGTGGTGTAACGCCTGACAAAAAATTTGTCGCTGTAAAAATATATCGTACTTCCACCTCAACATTCAAGCACATATCAGAGTACATCATTGGAGACCCTCGCTTCTCATCATTACCAAAAAACAGAAGAGATGTCATATTTGCGTGGACACAAAAGGAATTTAAAAATCTGGAACGGTTAGCTAGAGTTGGTGTAAGTGCACCAAAGCCCATTACTAAAATTAAAAATGTCTTGGTTATGGAATATATTGGAGATGAAAAACGGCCAGCCCCGGCATTAAAGGATGTTAAATTAGACAATCCTGAGTTAATGTTTAATAAATTGATTGATTTAATTTCTATTATGTATAAAAAAGCAGAACTTGTACATAGTGATATGAGTGCCTTTAATGTCCTGGTACATGATAACAAACCTTATTTAATCGACCTAGGTCAAGGAGTGCTACTGGAGCACCCTCGTTCATATGAATTTTTGAAAAGAGACATTTATAACATCGTTTGCTATTTCAGAAAATTCAAAATCAAATCTGATGAAAAACAGATATATATGAAAATTACAAAGGAAGAATGGCAATAGCTATGAAATATCTTAAAGTCCCAATGAATCGAGTCGGCGTGCTTATAGGCCATAACGGGGAAATGAAGAAGCAACTGGAAGAGCAATCAGGCATAAAATTACAAATTGATTCAAAACTTGGCGAAGTTGTTATTGATGATCACGAGGTGCAAGATCCTTTAACGACCATAAAAATAGAAAATATTATAAAAGCCATAGGGCGAGGGTTTTCTCCTGAAAAAGCAATGAGATTATTGAATGATGATGCCGATTTTTTTGTTTTCGATATCCATGATTATGCTGGTAAAAAAGAGCAACATGTCAGAAGATTAAAAAGTAGAATCATCGGTAAAGAAGGTAAAACAAAGCGAGTTTTAGAAGAACTGACTGATTCAAAAATTTCTGTTTTTGGTCATACGGTTTCTGTTATTTCAACTATCGATCGTATGAATATTGTCAAAAAGGCGGTTGATATGCTCTTTACGGGTAGCAAGCATGCTAGCGTCTATCGATTCGTTGAAATACAGATGAAACAATTAAGATTAGATGAAAGACTCGGGTTCTAACGGGTAATCTTTTAATACATTATTCTATTCTGTGTGCTGATCGTTCTTCATTTGCCGCCTTAGCTCAGTTGGTGGAGCACTCGGCTGTTAACCGAGCGGTCACCGGTTCGAGTCCGGTAGGCGGCGCTGACTCTCAACAGAAGTAAAATAATTCGGTAAAGGGGTTTTTTCTTTTTTGTTGCAAATATTGGTTTATAAATTGATTTAAATGCATGCTAGAAATGAGATTATTCCTTCATTAACGCCTTGACCAACCCAAAAAGGATCAAACCTACGCCAAAACCAACCAATGCACCAACAGCTGTTTGATTGTAATAAATTCCAAGACCGATGCCAATCACTAATGGACCGACAAAAACATAACCACCAACAGTATCAGCTTTTGACTTATCTTCTTTCTTTTTCATTTCCTCCCTCAACTGCAATCTAAAAACAACTATTGGTTTATAAATTGATTTAAAGAAGAAAAAAAGAGAAGAGAGTGTTGATTATCTGATATTCGCTAATCTTTGTAATATTTGAAAGAATAATGGAGTCGAGGATTGCTGAATGCTTTGACTCTGACTGCCTTTTGACGCACTTATTAACAACGGTTCTGACAATTTGCTTTCTTGACCATAGGAATCAAAAACTTTTACTTTGATTTCATAGTTTGCCTTGAGACAATCTGCGTTTCCAGTCCAAATATGAGACGCACTTACTTCTTCACCAGACACACATGGGCCCACGACATCTATGGTATCGTCTCCCCAGTCGAACAAATAGTACAGCTCGTCTCCATAGGGATCAACCGCAGATGTTGTATAGGTGTATGTTTCACCTATTTCTACGTTTTCTGGTCCTACTGGCTTGGTTGGCATATTTGGCAGCTGATCTTTTGCTATCTCTACAACAGTATGAGAAACTGTTTCTTTGTCAGGATAGGTAGCTTTAACGCTAACCCAATATACACCAGGTAGATCCCACTGTTTTTCAATATTTTCACCTGTTGCATCATCAAAAACACCGTCTTCATCTAAATCCCAGGCATAACTATTAGCTGATTCTAGTGCAGAAGTCTGAAGCGCGATAGAGGCACCTGGACTGTTATCAATATCAACATTGTACTCATTGACATATATAATCTGGTCTTGGCTTTGTGGGCTTGGGTTTTGATTTTCTTCTTCCCCATATCCGCCGATTTTCAAACTAGGATCACCAAGCAACACCCACTGCTGAACAGTCTTTGTATGCCCTTCCGGATGATTGGTTATATCAAAAGTACCCACATATTTTGTAATAGTTTGACCATGATTCTGACCAATGATATCTATACCTTCCTGACCGTATTTATAAAAGAATTCTATGCAGATTCCTCCATCAAGACCTACGATGGTACAATCTTTCCCTAAGTAACCGTAGCCAAGCCCCGTGTTACCTATTGAGGCAATAGCCCCTCTTTTATTAAGCCGTGTCAACCACCAGCTCCAAGTTTCCATAAGAGGCTGGCCATAACACCACATTTTTTTCTCGTTCCTCTTATCCTGCATTGCTGGTATAAGTGATACATTGAATTGACTGTTATGACACCCACCAACGACAACTACAAAAGGCTTATTGAAATTAGATATCAACTCCATCGGGAATGGAAAGTATGGATAACCAGGACGAAGATCCACGGTGAGTAATCCATCAACACTGCCCTCTCTCCGGCTACCCGGAACACCAGGAAAATGATCCCCCCATATCTGTGGATTTCCATGTCCTGAAAAGAAGGTAAAACCACTGCCTTTACTGAGAGTTGTAATAACATCTTTTGGACCTGTAAGCTCGCCAGATGAGGCCCATAGGATTTTCCTCTCGAAACTTTCGTTCATATAAGATAAAGCTCCACCTCTTCCATTTAATTCTTTTTCACCAGTTACCCACTCTCCCTCATAGTACATCTCAGTTCCGTTTCTCCAATCCTCAAAAACAGTCACACCATCGCTATTTTCAATCCAAACGTATAAGTCTGTCACGTTTCCATAAGGTTTCGGGTCATAAGATTTCCCACGAATATGCATAATCCCATCTTTGTATTCAATATTGGCCCATCCAGAAAAATTATTACAAAAGGCTTTACCCTCGCCCATTTCCTCCCAATAATCATCCTTACCTAAAACATCACCATCTGATGGTGATACAATCTCAGCCACTGGAATAGACGGATATTCCAAACCGGTTTTCAGATGATCATCATGGTTGAAAGTTAAATTCGTTGGAGCGTTTAGGTCCACAGTTACCGTAAGCTCATCAACTGGCCCCTCAACACCCTCAGGGTTTTTACTCACTGCATAAATCGTGTATTCCCCCGTATCAAGATCGTTTACATCCCATTGAATATCAAGATCCTCCTGATCCAGGAATCCATCCCCTGAGATTACAACCATCCTGTCAAACCAGGATGCCCCAAAAGCATTTTTCTCATAGTTAATAATCTTATTAACCATAATCTTGACTTCACGGGTATTTCTACATGCCAATCGCCCAATATATACATCTGGAAATAAATCTATGAAAGGATCTATATCGTCTTCAATAGTGGGATCAGGGTGGTTCCATGCGGCAAATATGCCATCATCATTTGGATCCCAATCCTCAAACACACCACCTTCCCTGTAGATATCTGCATAATAAAGATCACAGATAACCCCTGGGTCTTGTATGATATCGGAGGCATTGGCAGGATATCCACCACGTAATGGAAACTTTGGATTATCCCAGTTATTAGTATATCTCACAGGAACACGCCAGTCTCTTGAACCATAGTTTTGATGCTCTCTAGGGTTACCATATATCAACGATTTCAAACCACCAACCAAGAGAACATACTTGATACCCCATTGCTCAATTGCATCTTTTATAAAATATTTAATTTTTTCAGGCTTATCCTGACCAGAATACTCATTATATATCTCATTAGTTATTTTAATCGTGGTATTTATTGGCGGGTCACAGAAATTATTCTTATGATCAATCAATTTCTGTAGATCACTAGCAAACTCTGGTGGAGCTATGATTACCATATCATATATACTCTCTTCAGGGAAAGGATTTGATCCAGGTTGTTCTTCATAAGTTATCTCAATCTCAGCGCTCTCCGCGACATATAGCTCATCTAACGCCGGAGCATATCTAACAGGATAAATATGTATTGCTACATGAGTAACTCGCTCATCAGCCGTGTTTAACCCACAGCCAACATGGTATTTATAAGAATTAGAAGGGAAGATTTCTACACTACCATATGTCTCTTCATCTTCCACAAATTCAACAACAGTGTTACCTACATTCACTGCTTCAAGAATTGGTGGGGGAGCAGGACGAACTGCTTTCTTAACTTGGTGTACATGCACAGCTTTTAATTCTACTTCAACATTAATATTGCGAGCACCAAATGGAAGCTCAACAGATTTCTCAATACTTGGCAACATAGGTTTGCCAGGATTCATTAAATATGTCGATGAGCCCTCTAGGCTAACTTCAACATATTCAGTTTCAAAGTCTTCTATAGATAGCAATGGAATTGCTAGAGTATTTATCTCAGAGTTTTCATTGTTTTCAATGATATTTTTTATATTCATTTTTTCATTGGTTATGGCAACTGCTCCGAGTCCACTAAGAACTAAAATACATACTACTAACATTGGCAACAATTTCTTTATATTTTTCATATATCTCTGTCCCCGATTTTTGTTTGTAAAAGTGGTATTTGCAATATTTTTATAAATGTTTTGAAATGTTTTGCTTTTATATAATTACTGTCTCATATTAATATAATTTAGCCTGCTAAAATACAGTGCTAAAAGTAAGCTTTTTATCATCCGGAGAACAGTGTGTAACTAAAAATTAAGAATAATAACGTTTATGGAATTTGAGTCAGTTTTAACTTTTTGATACTGCTTTCAAAAATCTATTTTTTAAAACATTCATCGAATCAAACCTAATTATTGATAAAATGAAAAAAGAATTGGATGAAATAATATCAATAGAAGAAGCGATTATTGCTGGACCTATAACCTAAAACAAAAAAAGAAAAGAATGGTTTTAGTAAGTAAGAACCGATTGTAAAAAACCGGCAAGGCCCATTTTAGGGGTTCTACCGATTGATTTCCCTTCGAGAAACTTGCCCATGTACGGTAGGCGACGTGACAATCTATAACATGGTTTATAAATTGATTTAAAAGAAAAAATAACAAATATCCTTAAAATTTGTTTTTATAATAACATAACATATATATTCAAAATCAGATATAGATTAAGATTTAGAGAGGATATGATCATATGAAAATGAAGATATTTGCATTGATGATGTTATTTTTGCTTCTTTTTGGAACTAATACATATGCTTTTAATCCAGAAGACAGTTATGCGACCAATTTTTCCACTATAATAGACAGTATTAGTTTTTCTCAGCCTATAATGGAAACAGACGGAGAATATGTTTTTTTAAAAGTGAATGAGGCAAATATGTATATGAGAAATTGGAGTAAACCGATGTTACCTGTTTTTTCAAAAACATATGAGCTACCAATGGGAACCAAAATCAATAAAGTAGAATGTACTCCTAATTCAATTAATCAAAGATTTATTCCTCAAAAAGTAAAACCTGCAACAAGGGTCTGGTATCTCCCTGCTGTAAACGGAATGCCAATAAATGATAGTGAAATAGAAATTGTTGAAAATTACAGTGTTTATTCAAGTTCGAATCTTTTTCCTGATGGATGGTATGGTTATAAGATCAATTGTGGTTTGAACGGAGATAAAAATGTAATTTTTCTGACATTGAGTTTTTATCCAATTCGCTATTCTCCTGCAGAGAACACTATTCATTATGCCGATAGGGTTAATGTTAAAATAACCTATGAAGAACCTGTAGACCCTGTTACTTTTTCTGATGAATATGACATGGTTATAATTACACCAAAGAAGTTTTCAAGAATGCTCCAAAAGTTTGTAAACCATAAAAACGCCCATGATGTAAAGACGGAAATTAAGACAACTGAGGAAATATTTGAAGAATATTCTGGCCGAGATAAACCAGAGCAAATCAAATACTTTATTAAAGATGCAAAAGAAACTTGTAATATTACTTATGTGCTTTTAATCGGTGGTCTTAAGACATATTTCTATGCGAAAGATAAAGATGATTGTAATCAGGGTAGTAATGCTTGGTATGTGCCAGTGAGGTATACCAATATTGAAGAGGGTTTGGAAAACGGCTTAATATCTGATCTCTATTATGCCGATCTCTATAGATATAACAAATCCTTTGGTAAAATAGAATTTGAGGATTGGGATTCAAACAGTAATAATGTTTTTGCAGAAGGTAAACTAGATTATCTTGAGAGAATGGATCTATGTCCTGATGTTCATGTTGGCAGACTTCCATGTAGAAACAGGTTTGAAGTTAGAACAATGATGAATAAAATCATTAATTACGAATCAACCTCTCACGTAGACAAGAAGTGGTTTAAGAGAATGGTAAGTATAACTGGACAGTTTTTTCCACGAAAATGTGAAGAAACGCCAGTTGGGGAGATGTATTGCGACGTTTCGATTGATTATATGAGCAATCTTATTGATGAACCTGTTAGAGTTTATTCATCCAATAGAGAAACTGGTGGCCCTGTTCCTGTAGCAAAGGATATTACCCGTGAGATTTCTAAAGGTGCTGGTTTCGTGGATTTTGAAGGACATGGTTTTCCTTATGGTTGGAATGTGTATTGGGCTGATGCTGAAGAAGGAAATGAAGATGCATGGGCAGGCGGCATAAACAACTATCAACTTTGGAGATTGACTAACGGTAGAAAATTACCAATTGCTGTCGTAGCTGGCTGTCATACTGCACTTTTCAATACAACACTCACTACTTCGTTGTTTTCAAAAAGACTGGGATACAATCACTGGTATTGGACTAGTGGAGTTCCTATTGTCGGATGCCTTTGTTGGAGACTTCTTGCTAAACCACGGGGCGGAGCTATCGCAACAATAGGATGTACAGCTGCCGAGAGTATGTCCTCCAATATTACATACAATTCTATCGGTTTTAGTTTTTCTTGTGAATTAAATTATGATTTCTTTTACCAAATTGGTAGAAATAATGTAACAATACTCGGAGAGGCCTTTTCTGGATCAATATGTAAATCTATAAAAGAAAATCCCATAAGAAGGTATGAAGCTTGGTGTATTACAGGACAACAAATTTTTTGTGATCCCAGTCTCAAAATGGGCGGATACCCGTAGATTTCATACTAAAAACAACTATTGGTTTATAAATTGATTTAAAGAATATCTATGACAGAGTGATGGCTCAGGAATAATTATTATATATTATTAAAGATAATATTATTATGAGATGAAATTAAAATTCCTAACCATATTCGTAGTATGTTCTATAATCATACTACCAGTTTTATCAAGTATTCCTGTTTTATCTGCAAATCCAGAGATGCCGTCTGATGTTCCAGAGGATCATATAATAGAAGGTGCTCCATATGTAAGCCAAGAAATGGGTGTTTCATGTCATTACGGAGTTCTTACGATGATACTACAATATTATGGAATAAATATAACAGAACAAGAACTAAGACATAACACGGGCTCAGGTTTTTCGGTTGGGTATCTGTCTGAACCACGCTTGATTATCAGTGGCATCGATAGCTCAAATTGGGATGGAGATCGTGAATTTATTGCAAGTCTATATGGATTATCTTATGAAAATTGGAAATCTCCTTCTTCTTTGTCAGGTGAAAAATTTTGGCAAGAGTATTGGTTTAGAATTAAACAAAACATTTCACAAAACATTCCAGTATGGGCATGGGCAAATCCCGTATATTTGAAATCTATAAGATCAACTATCAGTGAAACCTTTCAAATGCCTGAACGGATATGGAAGAATTTACCAGATTTTTTATTTAAAATAATTACAGAAATTAACAAACCCTTTCATGCAATTCTAATAGTTGGGTATAATGAGAAGAACAATTCTATATGTATTCATGATCCAGGTCCAGGAGTAACAGGTTATCCTCAATTCGGAAAGTATATGTGGATGAACCTTTCAGATTATAAAAATTCAATTACTGATGTTTCAAAGGATATCAACTGTTATAATTCTTTTATTACTTTTCAAAAAATATCAAAGGAACCTCTTAATAAAACTGCTGTTTTTAAATTAAGTTTTAAAAGAAATTTACAAAGGATGAAAGGAAATATTTCTGCATATGACAAAATGTGGAGTGATTTTGATTTGGGTATTAATGCATTAAAAGAATTAAAAAAGAATTTTGAACCAGGATTAAAAAACCGTTTTGCTACAATTTTAAAATATAAGTTTGAAACGCCAATTATAAAAAGGATATATAGAGCAGGTATTTTTTTAAACAATATAGGTCCCAAGCTTGTTGATTTATCAATGATAGAATTTATGGTAAGTCAATATCATAGAATTACATTTGAAAAGCAAGATATCGCTAAGTATCTATGGAAAGTTAAGGACTTAATAAATGATGCAAATCTATCTAGTATGTGCAGAGAGACATCCCTTCTCCTAAGCCAAGAAGCAGAAAATTGGAACAACCTAGCATCATATTACACAAAGTTTCTAAAAAGAGGGGTTTTCATGTCGTTTCCACTTTCTGTAATACTCATTAACAGAATGGCAGATTCTCTTGATAACATAATTGCTATTGAAGAAGCAATTATTGC
>Ga0272442_10007556_pt1 | contig 14019 bp, 16 predicted proteins | sample SSMForm2O_FD_200262 | JGI IMG/M metagenome (GOLD analysis project Ga0272442, IMG submission 200262) | Marine sediment archaeal communities from Little Sippewissett salt marsh, Falmouth, MA, United States - SSM-Form-2O | ecosystem: Environmental > Aquatic > Marine > Wetlands > Sediment ...
ATGTATTGCACAAAGGCCAGAAAGTGACCGGGAATTGCTCTCTACGTCAGTCTGCCTAGTTGAAACAGGAACTGCTTTCACCGGAAACGTGGGCGCACAGCGAAGTGCCGCAGGTATTGCTGGAACTGTCATCTTTTTCGGTGACGGAAAAATCTTCACCACAGCTTACGCCTGAAATATGAATCTGTTCCCACCATCCATCACCATGAATCTGATCGATTCCCAGTATTCACGGAAGCGGGGACAAACGTTTTCCCCACACCGCGCTTCCATACTGGTTTTTTCCATCGAGACGCTTCCCATCTGGAGAGAGGGTGAGGGTGTCGATCCATTTACCCTTTCCCCATGATAGGGTAAAGAGGCGCGTGCCGGCATCGGTGAGTTCCCAGCGGTTGTCGGCATTTCCGCCGATCGTTCCATCGGCCCTGAACTCCGGTGTGCTTCCCGTGAACCACTTCCATTTTCCCAGAATGGCGTTGCGCAATGTCATCGATGTGCTTATCTTTGGCGATGGAGGAGAGGAAGGAGTCGGTGTTTTTCTTTCGGCCCACACGCGATTGCCGTTTTGATTTTTCCCGTCCAACCTGTTGCCATCTTGAGATAGTGTAAGGGTATCCAGCCATTTGCCGTTGGACCAACTGATGAGGAAAGTACGTTGCGAGGAATCGAGGCACTTCCAACTATGGCCCGTTCCTTGAATTGTTCCATCGGCGAGAATGACCGCTGTTCCTCCGTTAAACCATTTCCACTCTCCCGCGATATCGGCGCAGATGTCTGTTTTCGTAGCGGTGCCATAGGGTGAATCATCGTAGGGTGATCCGCTGGCAGAAGCGGGAGCACTGGTGCTTCCTGACATGGACCGCGGGGGAGAAAAGCGGAGACTGGTGACACACTGAAAGACGAGGTCACGGTATTTGGCGGCGGCATGTTGTACAAAGACACCGACAACCACGACGGCACCGCTGTTTCCATAGGCATACTGTATGAAGGATCGAATGGGGATACCGTTGTATGTTCCCTCGTATTCCCTGAGAATCCCCTCGCGATTGTCTACCTGCTGCGACATGTCAGACAGGCGTGTTTGTACATAATCGGCACCGCGCTGGCGGGCCTCCGACTCCCATCCATCTGCTATGGCCCTGGTACCGGGATTGGGGCCCTCCGTACCGTAGACCTCGATGAAGGCCGTTCCGTCGGGAGCGACGACCTGCTTCATCAGTTCTTTGCCAAGCCTGTCTGTCTTTTCTATCCAGTCGGAGGGTGTCTGTACCCAGAAATCGACGGACTGACTACACACCGATGCCGGTACAAAGAACAGCAGGCATATTGCAAACATTGTAGAAATGAATATGCAGCCTATATTTCTTTTCAGAGTGTGTATAGTTGTCATCTTCAATATCCCCTTTGGAAGTTATATCGAGTGTTGTTATCCCTCTGTTCCATTGCCTTCTTCGTATATATGCTGTTCTGAAAAGGTACGATTACGAAAGAATAATGCAGAAAGGAAGCAGAACCGTTCATGGTTTATCACCATTGAACCTATTATACATCAGATGGTTACGAAAGGGAACTTAAAATACACCAGGGGTCAGGTCTCAACATTTGACATTGTGTTGTCCAAAGGCAAGAGAGTGACCGGGAATTGCTCTCTACGTCAGTCTGCCTAGTTGCAGGAGAAAGGCACAGAAGAGGAACGATGGCACCGCAGTGCCTCTATTTTATTGTTCCGTTCTCTCTGTCCATCCGATACGTTCCAGGATAACTCGGATTACCTGCTGATGATTCGATAGATGTCATCGTTCTCACTGGTGAGGGCAATGGTCTTCAGTGAGTAAAATTGACTGTGTGCGAATCTGTAACGTTTGGTGAGAACAGACTTTCATCGATATTTTCTGTTGACTCACTTTTTGTAATGATGTAGACGGATACAGGCTCTCTGTCACGATGTAGACGGGAGCTTTTTTTATATCTGCCGGCGTATATTTCCGGCACCGATAGTAAAATTAATGACACTGCCGAAGGCATGTAACAGAGGAAGATTATGAGACAAGATTTTAATTTCAGACGTTGCACTATCGCGGCATCGATCCTTGGCGTTGTTGCCATCGCCTTTCTACTATTTTACGTAAATGTCTATGAAGGGGCCAAAATTGCCTCGCTCTTTCGATTCTGGTTGATCCCCCGTATCTGGGTGGCGGCCATTCTTGCCGCCATTGGCCTGGTTCTGCTGGTGAAGACCTTTGTGACACGCAGGCTTCGCCTTCTTTTTCTCTGCGGCATCTTTTTTGTATTTGCCCTATTTCCCATACTCCCTCTTGGTACATTGACTGCAGGAATGGCCATGCACCCCAGTCCCATGTGCATCATAACGAAGCCGTTCCTCTTTATTGCTGTCGGAAGACTGATTCCGATAGGATTTTTATCCTTTATACTGGCGCTGATTATTCTGACCGTTGCGGGGAACAAACTCTTCTGCGGCTGGGCCTGCCCCGTGGGGGCGCTTCAGGAACTGTTCCATCGCATCCCCCTTCCGAAAAGAATAAGATACAGGCCTGCCTTCTGGATCACGAATACGATACGTGTCCTACTCTTTGTATTATTTGTCCCGGTATTTTATTTCCTGGGGGTAATCATCTACGATTATATCAATCCCTTCGAGTTTCTCCACTGGCGATTCGAATTGTGGGGGTCCATTCTCGTATCTGTCATACTGATAGCCTCCCTCTTTATCTTCAGGCCTTTCTGTTATGCGGCCTGTCCCCTTGGTCTGATTACCTGGCTCTTTGAGCAGCTTTCACTGGTCAGGGTGAATGTCGACAGAGACAAATGCACGATGTGCAATATCTGCATAAAAGAGAGCCCCTGTCCCACCGTTCCCGCTATCCTGAAGGGGAAGGTGATACGACCCGACTGCCATCCCTGCGGACGCTGTATAGAGTTGTGTCCCGAAGATGCACTGAGGTTTAATTAAGAAACTGTGCAGGGTGACAGGGCTGATCTGTTGATTTCAGGCGAAGAATCAGTGCTTCCCGACATATGAATCGCTGACGTGCATGAAAGGCCGGATCATTTTTTGTTAAACTCCAGCCTGAGACGAGAGGGATCGATACTGACGATGGATACGCTGTCATGGGGAAGCTTGATCTGATTTCGCGAAATGGTGAAGGTCCGTCTGCCCAGCCGTGCCAGTGAAAGGTCCAGATCGACGGAAACGTTCTTCTCGTTCAGCGTGCTGGCGTCTTTTCGAAGCCCCCTCACGATGATTTGGACATCAGTATCGTCCGGTTGGACCAGTTCCATCTCCTGCGGGACATTCACAAAGTTGACGGGGACGTGTATCGTCGATTCAAAGTCCTGCTGACCCGCCAGCAGGAGCCACATGATGCATACGAGCAGGAGTGTCCCTGCCTTGACGGGCCATCGGTTGAAAACGAAGAGCGATGTTTTCTTCCACCATGCCTGCCGGGGCGTCTTCTTGGGCCCCATGGATTCACTGATCAACTGGATCAGGGCATCTGCTGAATCAGCACGGAGCATCTTACCCTCACGGGCACAGAGTACCTTTCCACTTTCTTCCGAGACAACGATGACCAGCGCATCACATCGTTCGGAGAGGCCCAGTGCCGCCCGGTGTCTTGTGCCCCATCCCTTGGGCAATCCCTCGGCGGAACTGAGCGGGAGGTAGGACGCGACCTGCGTGATAGTATCGTTCTGTATCAGAGCGGCACCGTCATGAAGGGGAGATTCCTTCTGAAAGATGCTGGTGAGGAGTTCGGTCGTGGGTTCACCTTTCACTACCTGTCCTTCGGTAATGAATTCCCTGACCTGATCATTGCGTTCAATGATGATGAGGGCACCTGTTTTCCGTGGCGACAGGGTGAATATGGCCTTTGCAAAGGGGGATAGCCATTGTTCAGGGTCGGTGGATTTATGAAAACCGAAGGCGATAAGCGGATTGAAACGTTCCAGTACCTTGCGGATTTCGGATTGAAAGAGGATGATAATGAGGATGATGAGCACCTGCCAGAAGATCTGAAAGACCCAGGTCGTCAGAAAAAGGCCCCAGATCTCGGCCAGGGTGAAGACGAAACCGAGGACGAAGAGTCCCACCATGGCTTTCAGCGCCTTCGTTCCCCTGAACCAGAGGTAGAGATGATAGGCGACGATGGTAAGGAAGAGGATGTCGATAAAATCCTGTAGTCTAAAGTTGGATAAAATGGCGATGAGATGCATTGTATTACCTGTCGTATATGGGATCTAATGAACATTATTAGCGATACTTCGTTGAAAAGTCAAGAAAAATAGGGATTGTTTGAAGGATCGATATGTATCATCTCATCTGCCCGTTCCAGGGCTGTGCGGTGGCACATCCGGTGGAATATGCGTTGCTATTGCGGGCATATCATGGTTAACTGACGGGCAAAGCAATGAAGGAGGGAGGGGCAATGTCTGGAAATCTGGTCACGAAGATTGCCGGTGCCCATGGAGGAGAGTTCTGTGTCGTCGTCAATGACCTCCTCCGGGAGCCGGTGGACTGCATCGTTAACGCGGCAAACGGCATGCTCGCCCATGGTGGTGGTGTGGCGGCCGCCATCGCACGTGCCGCCGGGACAGAGCTTGTCAAAGAAGGAAACGCCCTTATCAGAGAACAGGGACCGGTCCCGACGGGGGGAGCGGTGGTGACAACGGCTGGGAAACTCCCCTTCAAGGGTGTCATTCATGCCGTCGGTCCCCGCATGGGGGAGGGTAAGGAAGAATATAAACTGATCGAGGCACTGACGTCCTCCTTTCTCAGGGCCAATGAACGAGGGTGGACGTCCCTTTCCTTTCCGGGGATCAGTTCGGGAATCTTCGCTGTGCCTCATGACATCTGTGCCAGGGCATACCTCCGTGCCGTGACGGACTTTTACGATACCTATCCCGAGACGACGCTGAAAGATATTCGTCTCTGTCTCTTTGAGGGTCCACTCCTGGAGGCGGTGAAAGGAGAGATGAAGCTTCTGTGATGTACTGAAACAGACCAGTGCGACGAAAGAGATCACCAGTGCAGATTATCGGGATATGCAGTGCACACGGTCACGCAGCAGAGTATTATCGCGGTATGAATTTCGAGACAAGGGTGCCGATTTCCTGAAGAAGCGGCCGTTTGATGTGTACCTTGAGATAGAGATCGCCGGCTCCGGCGCCGTTGTTTCCCACTTCACCCTGTCCGGCAATTCGGATCTTCTGCCCCTTACGTATCCCGGAAGGCACCTTGACGACGATCTTCTTGTCACGCCGCCAGTGCGTGTATTCGAGGGGACCGCCCGTCCAGGCCTGCCGGGGGGTGAGACGAATGATATCGACGATGTCTTTCCCCCGCTCGGGGATTTCAATGTTGCTCATTTTTTTAAAGGCATAGTTGGCAAGTTTCCCCAATATACCCTTTCGAGGCAATTGCTGCTGTCTTCGGTGTGTTCTCTGCCCGGTGTTATTGCCGAAGCCCTTGGTAAAGACATACCCCCGTCCGGAAAGACCGGTGCGATGAAACTGAAAGGTGCGGGTACCGCTATGCTCGGCCTCCCTGAAGAGTTCATCGAAACCCCGCAGACCGAAGGAGCGCGACAGCTCTTCAAAGATTCCATTGATGTCGGAACCGCTGAAGATATCCTGTTCAGAGTAGCTGTGCCTGAAATGACTGGAGGCGGATGAGCCGTACTGATCCTTCATGACGTCGTATTCCCGGCGTTTCAGGGGATCGGACAGGACGGCGTAGGCCTCGTTAATGGCCTTCATCCTTTCCGCCGCCCCGGTGTCACCGCAGTTCCGATCAGGGTGGTACCTGAGGGCAAGCTTCCGGTACGAGTCCTTGATACTGTCGGGATCTGCACTTTCATCTACGCCGAGAATTTCATAGTAGTCACTGTTGGCCATCTGCGATGTCCCTTTCCGTTGCTTCGTCACGCTATAACAGAATTATACTTTACTCAACAATATAATCATGATTATACTGGAAGCAACCGTCACCGGTGAATGATTGCGGGGTGACGGGTGTTTCGTGAAATATCATTGCAGGGAGGTAGTACGATGAAGGAACTGAAGCAGGGAGACAGGGCCCCCGATTTTACCCTGTCCGACCAGCACGGCAGTGACGTGAGTTTTTCCTCCTACCGGGGAGGGAAGGTACTGTTATTCTTTTATCCCAAGGCCAATACATCGGGGTGACGGAACCATGCCCTGTCACTGCGTGATGCCAGTGAAGAAATCACATCCTTCGGTGTCTCCATCGTGGGCATCAGTCCCGATGCACCGGGGGCACAGAAGAAATTCGACGAAAAGAACAATCTCGTCTATCCACTCCTCTCTGATGCCGATCACAGCATATCCGAGGCCTACGGCGTGTGGCGTGAAAAGGCCATGTATGGAAAAAAATATATGGGTATCGTCCGTTCCTCCTTTCTGATCGATGAGGAGGGAGTGATAATCGAGGCATGGTATAAGATCAGCCCCAAAGACAACGTGCCGAAGGCGCTTGCGGTACTGAAGGGATAAGACAATGGATAGTATCGGTACGGCATTTACACTGGCCGATCAGGTCGCATACCAGGACGGATCTGTGGTGAGCAGGACGCTGATCGATAAAGGGGTGGGAACGGTCACGCTCTTTGCCTTCGATGAAGGTCAGGGACTGAGCGAGCACACGGCCCCCTTTGATGCGATGGTCTGTATCATCGAAGGAGAAGCAGAAGTCACCATAGCGGGGAAACCGCTTTCCGTCAAGGCGGGAGAGATGATAATCATGCCGGCCGCCAGGCCCCATTCGGTGAAGGCGGTCAGTAAATTCAAGATGATGCTCGTCATGATCAGGGCATGAGAAGAGGTGATGGCAGTGTCCCTCTTGTTTACACCGGGAACAGTTGGTGAGGTAACGACAGCGAACAGGTTCGTCCGTTCCGCCACCTACGAGTGCATGGCCACGAGGGAGGGTGAAGTAACCGATGATCTGACAGGGTGTTACGAAAAACTGGCCCGGGGAGGGGTGGGACTCATCATAACGGGGCATATGTATGTCCATCCTCAGGGACGCGCGGCGAACCGGCAGATCGGCATATACAGCGATACCATGATTCCGGGACTGAAGAGGCTTGTCGATGCCGTTCACAACGAGGGCGGAAAGATTATATTCCAGATCGCCCACGCGGGGAGGCAGACGCGGCGGAACCTGGTCCCGGAAAGGCCCCTTGCACCGTCGAAGGGGAGACGGGACCCCCTCTTTTTTGTGAGACCGAGAGAGATGACCCATCGGGAGATCCATGAAACCACCGAATCCTTCGGCCAGGCCGCCCGGCGTGCCGCACAGGCCGGGGCAGACGGCATACAGCTGCATGCGGCACACGGGTACCTGATCAGTCAGTTCCTCTCTCCCTTTTTCAACCGGCGGACCGACGGCTGGGGGGGGAGCGATGAAAACCGTTTCAGATTTCTCAGGGACGTGATGGGTGCAGTGAGAAAGGAATTGCCCCGTGATCGGGCCCTCCTTGTCAAGATGAACGGCCATGACTATACGCCGAAAGAGGGTGTTACTCCTCCTCTGGCGGCCCGGTATGCCCAGTGGCTGGGGCAGATGGGCATCGACGGGATAGAACTGAGTTGCGGTACGGGGGCCTACTCATTCCTGAGCATGAGCAGGGGTGATGTACCCGTCGATGATTTTGTCTCCGGTCTTTCCTGGTGGATGAAATATCCCGCCAGGAGGGTACTGAAGGGGCTGTCAGGGGCCTATCCATTGCAGGAGGCCTTTAACCGAGAGGCCGCCCGGCAGGTCAGATCTGTTCTCTGTGATACTCCGCTGATACTGGTGGGCGGGTTGCGGCACCGATACCAAATGGAAGCGGTGCTGGAAGAGGGAGATGCCGATTTTATCGCCCTGAGCCGTCCCTTGGTGCGGGAACCCCATCTTGTTGCTCGCATGAAAGAAGGGAAAATCGATCATGCATCCTGCGTGTCATGTAACCGGTGTCTCGCCGCCGTTGCCAACAACAGGCCCCTTCGCTGCTATCTGAAGGAACAGCCGCTTAGGCGGAGTGGGTGAAAATAAAATGTCGATAGTGCCTTCCTGATTGTCCGGTAGACACTTGGAGTTGCCGGTAGTAAAATGAGCAATGGGGCAGGGGCTGCATCGGAGCGGTGTCAGTGAACAGTACTGCGGTCACAGGGCTTCGAAAAGGCATCGAAGGGCAATAGGGACCACGATGTATCACCGTGATTGTTCCGGAGGCAACAGGAGCGGCGGGGTGAGTGCCTTTGCCCGTGTCCAGTTGATGGATTTGAATATGGCGGGCTGACGGACGATGGCAGTGGCGATTCTCCGCTTACCGGGGAAGTTCATCAGCATGATCCCTATCAGCATTGTTATGATGCCCTGTCCAGGGATTACGAACATGAACAGTCCGACGACAAACAGTATGATACCCAGCAGGTTTTTCAAGACGAGATAGATTGCACGCATCCAGGGTTTCTGTGCGAAGGGCTTTTCCTGATGCTTTCTTCTCCTGATCAGGTAGTCCTCGGGGATGCGGACAATAAAATAGGGGATGACAGCAAGGGTGACAACAAAGGTCCCTATGGAAACCATTGAAACTGTCCACAGGAGACCACTGTGGGATGTCAGCCAGTCGCCTATTGCCGTGATATCTATCACTGCCATGCAACCTCTGTGTGGCGAGAAAGAGATGGACAGGGGGAACAGGAACATCCTTCTGTTCCCCTGTCCGGTTATGTTAGCAGCAACTGCATGACGACCCGCATGAGGGGGCCGTTACTGCGAGATTGGAAGAAATTGTGTATCTGCCGCCGCCGTAAGCCTCTATAAAATCTATTTTGATGGGGTGAACATTTTCAAACAGATCTTCGGACACTACGAAGGAAGCACCATTTTCATGAAAAATCTTGTCATTATCTTTAGACTCATCCAGAGCCATTGCCAGCGAGGGACCCGCTCACCCGCCCTCACTCAGGTATAGCCTGACCACCGTGCCGTCGTCCATATCCTTCATGCGCTCTGAAATCATTTCCAGCGCTTTCTCTGTCACAGTAAACATATTTGAATTCTCCTCGGCGATGTTTTATACTAATGTATCATTGATTTGACTAATGTCAAATCGGAGAATGACTTTAGATCGGAAAAGCCGGAAATCCCTCGTTCGTGCGGATAGTCCGGTTGGATGGGATGTCTCGATGATCGTACTCATGACCGATTTTGGCCTGCAGGATCCCTACGTGGGGATCATGAAGGGCGTCATTAAGAGGCTGTCTCCCGCTTCGGAAATCATAGACCTTACCCATGGTATTCCTCCACAGAATGTCTCTATTGCTCACTTCGTGCTGGGACATTCATGGGAACACTTTCCCGATGGGACGGTATTTGTCTGTGTCGTCGATCCGGGAGTGGGAACGGGAAGACGGCCCATCGCCATCGGGGCGGGCGGGCAGTATTTTGTGGGGCCGGACAACGGTCTCTTCGGTTTTCTCCGGGATAGAAGAATCGAAGACTGGCAGGGGGTGCATCTTACCAATAGCGATTATTTTTATCAGGGGAAGACCGCGGGCACCTTTGACGGCAGGGACATATTTGCGCCTGTGGCCGCTCATATTGACAGTGGTACGATGCTTTCCGAGATGGGGTGTCCCGTTGATGAAATCGAGGTGCTGCCCCCTGTCGAGTGCCTTGACAGAGGAAATGAAACGGAGATCCCCCTGCTGCATATAGACCGATTCGGCAACCTGATATTTGCGATGACGCGGGAGCGGTGCGAAGCAAAGATCGGGGGACATGCCTTTTCAATAACCCTGGGACCACACAGTATCGAGCGGATTGCGGACCACTATGACGAGGATCTCCCCCTGGTGGCACTCTACAACAGTTATGGTCTCCTGGAGATTGCCGCGCCCTTGAAGAGTGCCGCCGACATGCTGGGCATTTCCCGAGACTATCCATTCGTAACGGCGGTACTCAGGGTCAGACCACAAGAATAGACATGTCAAATGTTGAGATCTGACCCCGGTTTTTTCAGAGGGAGGGAATTTCGACCTCCATGGACACCTTTTCCTTGAATGCCTCCCTGTCGGTGAGTTCACCGATACCGCGGCCTACATGCATGGGGATGACCTTTTTCGGTCCTATGATCCCTGCCGCCTCTGCCGCCTCATCGGAGGTCATGACGTACGTACCGCTCACGGGGAGGAGGGCAATGTCCGTCTCGATGGATTCCATTTCAGGGATGACATCGGTGTCTCCCGAGTGATAGATGCGTTCACCCTCCACTGTCAGGATGTACCCGACATAATTCGATTCGCGGGGGTGAAAGTGAACACCGGGGCTGCGGTACTTGTTCGTGTTGTAGGCAGGAACGGCGCGGATATCGATGCCCCGTACCGTCAGCGTATCACCGGGGGCTACCAATGTGATCGTACCTGAAAGTTTTTCCGCCGCTGCGGGAATGGTGACGATAACGGTATCACCCTTCTGTATCTGTGCCACATCGTCGGGAGAACAGTGATCGTGGTGATCGTGGGTAATAAGGATCAGATCGGCCGGGGGACCGCCCTCGAGCTGCCACGGATCGATGTAGATAACGGTGCCTGCTCCCTCTATTCTGAAGCTTGCATGTCCCAGCCAGGTGATGCGTGGTGCCATAGTTGCCTCCTTGCCATGGATTGTTTCGTTGTATCTTTACCTAAAACGAGGGACATGTCAATACGGAACGAATCGTTTCACGGGAAGAATCTATTTGACACAATGAATGGTGCGGAGACACTGACAGGGTGATAATATGCCGGGGGCAGGGATATATGAGACACATGCCGCCCCCGGACTCGATTGAAGCTCTCCGCAACAAATTGCGGGGAATCTCCGACTGGTTAGTAAGGGAGAAATTAGTTTCGTCAGCAAGCAATTTCGTTACCGCACTTATCCCCTTTAGCGGGATTAGTAAGGTAGATTTTACTTTTCTAAGGGAAGTATAATCGTTACCGCATATTATCCCCCTTGTGGGGACTGGTCCCCCTTGTGGGGACTGGTCCCCTTTGTGGGGACTTATCCCCTTTACGGGGGCAAGGAAGTTGTTTACTTTATATTCGCTCGCTCACCCCGCCGCAAGCAGCGGGGAAAGCGCTCGCTGTTCAGTTCAGTGTTCTTCAGCCTTCTCGGGAGAGAGTGCGTTGAATACGTCGACGGGTGTCTTATCGTTGGCGTCTCCTATCTCGCGAAGTGTCTGATTGTCTTTCGCTCCCTCTATGCCCGCAGCAGCCAGTCTGGTTTGTGCCTCTTCCACTGTCATGCCCAGTTCTTCGGCGAGTTTGTCAAGTTTCATCCTGCCGTAGCCGCCGCCCGTCTTGACCACTCCCGCCTCCTCTGCCGCTTCACTGAAGAGATCGTAGATATCGACGGGTGCTACACTATGCTGCTCGGCAAGGTCCTCCAGTGTCTGGTCTCCCCCCTCAGGGGCATACCCCTTCTCACGCAGCTTATCCATGACCGACGCGAGGGGTTGCTCTATCTTGTCTGAAAATTCCTGGAGGGTAAAGAGTTCGGCGTGGGATTCCGGCGGCTGTTCCTCACTGGTCTCCCAGCTGTCCGTTATGTAATCGCCGAGATCGACGACACTGATCATGGGGGGTATCTTGGCCCATGTCCCCACTCCAAGGACCAGTGATATCAGCAGGGCAATCCAGAGCTCTCGCTTGAAATAGATGCCCTGCCGTGTCTTTCTCTTGATATACCCCCAGAGGGGTTTCCAGTTGAAGTAGAAGATGTGAAAGACCCCGGCGATGATGAAGAGCGTGATAAAGACGATATGAAAGGCCGTCCATTGTGTCTTACTGAATCCGAGTATCTGCCAGTTGGTCCAGTTGGCAAAACGGCCCGGAGGTGCAATATAGAGCATGATTCCCGAGAGAACGCTGACAAAGAAGGCCACCGTCAGCAAAAAGCTTGTGAATGCCTTGAAATTAAAGGGCTGCTTGTTCATCCTATTGTCCTTTCATCGTAGAGGTTGCGTCATACAGGCAGGGCATCGATGCCGTCAGAATACACCGATGCCCGGTTTTACGAGATGATGGTTCATATTACCGGCGCATACCGCCCCTGTCCATGCTTCCATGCCTGTCCGTGAATCCCCGGTGATGGTAATCGCCGCGAAATCCCTGTCTGTCATCGGAAGGGACGATCTTCTGTACGGCCAGGCGGTAGTCGATCCGCTTATCCGTCAGTTGATCCCGAATTATACTGATCTCTTTTGTCTTGGCCTTGATCAGATCGCCGTCGGGAGTCTCCTTGTTCCAGAGCAACCGCAACTCGGAGCGCTTCGCAAAGAGGTCGCTCCTCAGTGGCGTGATCTCTTCAAGATACCGGTCGTGAAGCGCCTTCATATCCTTTGATTGTTCGGCTGTCAGTCTTGTGTGGCCGTCATGATTCATCCTGCCATACTCTCCGCCACCGAATCTGCCCTGCGTCATGCCGGGACCTTTCCCCTGTTTAAAGCCATAGCCAAAGACGGGGATGGTGAGTGCAGTGACCAACAGTATAATAAGGGACGCGGTTGCAAATCGTTTCATGTCTCAATCCTCCTTACATATGTGATATGCCTTCATATACAGCAACTGATGTGCCAGCGAGACGATCACACGTAACCAATTGAATTACATGAATAATTTCTATACGATGTCGCGAATAGAGTAAGACAGGTGGATATAATGTACACGGATCCCCTATGCAGGTGGGTATAATATATACAGTGATGGGACTGTTCGGTCATGCACTGCAACCGGCAATGTATATAAGGAGCCGACGGCATGGTTGAGACGGAAGCATATGGTGCTGTAACGCAGATGAGGACATGGCACAGACCGTTCAATGCCGGGAGACATGCATGTCCTGTGTAAGACAGACTTGTACCCTTTACATCGGTGAGCAGGATCATGGAACGGGAGAGGGAAATCCCGACTGCTGACATGGGTTTCTGAAAGATCTTGCCGAAAGGTCAAGGGATCTGGCCACGAAGGACTATACCATAGATGCAACTATCTCCAAAGTGCCCGGAGGCGAGCATGGAATCGCCCACCAGACACAGGGGCACTAAAGGACAGCGAAACTCATCTGGCAGTCCTGCAGGGTGGCTACATCACAGAAGTTGTCTTCTCAGTTGCCTTCTGTTTGTAACAGGACATACAGACAGAATTCTCTTGCATGATCCTCTCTATGAAATCTTCCAGTACAAAGATATGGGCAAGTTCCTCTGTGGTGAATTTACCCCCTTTGTCCATAACATCCCAAGGTGAACAATCAAAGTTCTTGCTGGAAAACCATTCGTAGGCCCGTTGTGCCTCTTCCGACTGGGCAAGAAGGTCCTTAAAGTTGTATATGAAGTAGCCATTCGTGTGATCACTGTCTTTTCCACAGATACTGCAACGGCTTGTTCTGTCCTGGAAGTCATCTCGCAACAATCGTCCCATGGTATCACCTCCTGTATAACTTATGGCGTATGAGAAAATGATGACTCTTTATTATATAATGTGCACATTAATGTAGAAAAGTAAACAGTGAAAAGGCAGGTCTGTGAAAAAAATCATATTGACAGGATATGACCGTTTCCCTATACTCCGTGCCGTGGGGTATGGAACGTCTCTGCCCGGATAATCACACAAAATATATCAGGAGATGCCATGTACAGTGATCTGAAGGGAAAGCGGGCCGTGATCACGGGAGCGGCAAAACCAACGGGTATCGGCTATGCCATTGCGAAAAGACTGGCATCATGCGGGACAGATCTTGTCATAGCAGATATGGCAGGGAAGGGGGATGATCCCCTGGGCGGCGTCACCGTGGATGCCATGGAGGGTGTGGCCCGTTCACTGACCGAAGAATACGGGGTGCGGGTCATTACCGTCAATCTCGACGTCACGAGTAGTGACTCGGTGGGAGCAATGGCCCACCGTATCAGAGAGGAATTCGGCAAGGTCGATATACTCTGCAATAACGCG
>Ga0272442_10007557_pt1 | contig 14018 bp, 10 predicted proteins | sample SSMForm2O_FD_200262 | JGI IMG/M metagenome (GOLD analysis project Ga0272442, IMG submission 200262) | Marine sediment archaeal communities from Little Sippewissett salt marsh, Falmouth, MA, United States - SSM-Form-2O | ecosystem: Environmental > Aquatic > Marine > Wetlands > Sediment ...
ATGTAGTTGACATAGAAGTGACCGTTCGTCCGGTACGCCGGGTGGAACGCCAGACCGAGCAGCCCCCGTTCATTGCCCGTCTCGATCACGATCGGGTCGAGATCGATGAACGGCATCGGATTCATCTCGCCCGTCTTGAGGTTCAGGATCTTGATCCGCGCCGTGTGTTGCTCGACGATGAACAGGCGGGTGTAATCGTCGGGCGCGTGCGTCGCCGCCACCGGGCGCGACAGCCCGTCGGCGACCTTCGTCGTCGTCAGTGTCTCGACCGCCGCGCCGCTCTGGGCGACCGCCATGCCACCGGTCAACGTACAACAGCAGAACATAACCACGATGGCCGTCGTCCGCTTCAACCTCATGGGACACTCCTCTCGGAAACGTCATTGATGACAGATCTATCCGCACTGCGCGAGTCGACTCGTTGTCGAAACGTCCAACGCCGCCGCGAGCGCCCTTGTTCCGCGAATATAAGGTGCCGCTTCTCGGATCCGCGAATCCGCAATCGTTCGCTTCGCCGGAGGACCGATGATCGTGACTGATGCACCGATGACGCGACGGGTGGGCCATCCGGGCCCCTGATGTCGGCCTTTATGTCGAACCGGTCGTCACGAACCGCCGCCGGCGTCCTTCAGCGCGGCTAGTTCTCCCGCCGCCGCGCCCAGGCGTTGGAACACGCCCGCAAGCCGTCCCATCCCGTGCTCCGCTGCCGCGGCGTCGCCGTCTTCGATCGCCCCGCGCACCTCCGGCAGCACCCACGCCGCGTAACCCGAGTCAACATCCGTCGCGCAATACAGGTTCCGGAACCACGGCCGCCCCGGCAGCCCGTCCTCGTGCCACCATCGCCGCTCCAGACCACGCAAGACCGCATTCAGTTGATCAAGCTGCGGCACCCTCAGTTTCGATTTCTCCAGCAGCGCCAGGATCTGATCCCATATCGACTGCGCGTCATTCTCATACGCCTCGATCGCGTCGCGCAGCGGCGCCGGATTCACTTCCACGGCGAGCGCCCCCGCCCGCTTCTCCAGCGCGTCAACGTGCGCCCGCGCTTCCCGCCCGTAGCGCGCCGGGTCCAGCGGCAGGAGATCGGCGCACGCCAGCCGCGCCGCCGCGAGATTCGTCATCCGCGTGATCATCAACGCCGACGCATAATCCTCTCCCACAACCCGACGATACCAGCGGAGCGTGTCATAATTGCTGTGATACGACACCCCGTGGCATCCCCCCGCATAGAAGCCGCACGAGGGAATGGCCAGATGATGGTAGAACCCGACGTGATCCGATCCGCCGCCGAGATCGCTGAACGACGGTTCATTCTCGCCCCGCGCCGACCACGCGTCGTACACCGACTGGCCTTCCTCGCCGCGCGCCTGAGGGACGTCGCGCGCCGCGTCCAGAATAAGCCCCCGGACCGTCGGCGACGCCGCCGCGCTGAACTCCGTCCCCATCGACGCCATGTCGAGATTGATGTATGCCACCGCGCTCGATGTCATGTCCTCGCGATTCCCTTCGCACCACTCCACCGAACCCATGATCCCCGACTCCTCCGCGCCCCATGCCGCGAACACGATCGTGCGTGCCGGCCGCCGGCCGCGCTCGGCCAACGCAGAAAAACTCCGCGCCGATTCGAGCACCGCGATCAGGCCCGAAAGCGGGTCGCCCGCCCCGTGCCCCCACGCGTCATGATGACACCCGATGATCACCTTCTCCTCCGGTCTTTGCGCTCCCCGCAGCGTCGCTAGCACGTTCGCCGTCTGCATGACCCGCCGGTCCTGCTTCACCATCACCCGCACCCGCAAATCCGCCCCGCCCTCGAGTCGATACGAAAACGGCAACCCGCCCTGCCAGTCGTTCACGCGGTCGTGCGGCAGGGCGCGGCCCGTCATCTGCGACATGATCCGCCGCGCCGCCCCCCAGCCGATCGGCTGCACCGGGATCCGCGGGAGATCGATCGCCCACGGATCGAGCCGCGCCGCGCCTTCCGTCGATTCCTCGAACGGCGTGAGCGGATCACCCGGGTACGGCAGCGTCGCCAGCGACCCCCGCTGAATCGACGTCTCGTTGGCGTAGCCGCCCTCCGGATACGGCACGCCTTGCATGTAACCGTCATCCTTCGGATCGATGTACAAGAGCAACCCCGCCGCCCCCGCATCCTCGGCAAACTTCGCCTTGTATCCGCGGAAGTTCCGCCCGTAACGCGCGATCACGACGCGACCGGCCACCTCCACGCCCAACGACCTCAACGCGTCGAAATCCTCCCGCGTCCCGTAGTTTGCGTACACCACTTCGCCGCGCACGTCACCGATGCCGCTGAACGCCGCGAAGCCCAACGGAAGATCCGCGTGCGCGCTGTCGGGATCCTCCGCCAAAGGGGCCTCGCGCACCGGCAGGCCTTCACGTTCTGGCGACAGTATCTCCAACTCCGCGTCGATCGGCACCGGCAGCAACACCCAGATGTCGTGCCGCTCCACCTGCAACCCGAACCCGGCGAACGCATCCATGATCCGCCCGATCACCCGTTCGTCGCCCGGCGTGCCCGCCACGTGCGGCTCCGAGGCAAGGAGATCGTGAGACGCGCGCAGGCTCGATGCCGTCGGCACCGCGTTCAACGCCGATTCATAAGCCGCGTGTTCGCCGCGCCGGGCCGGCAACCAGTACCGCAGAAAAGTGGCCGTCGCTTCGCTCATTATCCTTCCACCGAATCAGATCAAGCACAGCTTGACGTCGCGCAGGTCGCATGGCCGTTACGCCAACCGAACGGAGCCGCCGGTTGCCCGCCGTCGAACGGCGACGCTTGGGGAATCCCAATATCACAGTCGTATTCTATTGAGTTCGTTGCGCGGTGCCGGATGTGCGCGGTTGCCGCGCAGGCAAATGCGTGCCACGCGCCGACGACGGCGCGAATCACAGCCAGAGCCACATGACAAGCCACCCGAGCAACGCGGCAACGAGCATGAGCACCACGACAGCCCCGGCGATCCGCGCCGGCCACGGAATCCGCCCAGGCTTGCGCAGCGGCAACTCGTCGATGCGCGCCCCCACGTTCACCTCATCCCAGTCGATCCCCGCCGCGCCCGAGGCGTTCGCTTCCAGCACCTCGCGGGCCCGTTCATAGTCGCGCCGCTGCACCTGGATGGGAACGCCGCCCTCCGGCCGCAACGTCAGTCCGGCGTCTTGCCGCACCCGTTCGAGCGGGATCGCTTCGATCGCGGCGTTCTTGAGCACCCCCACGATCGTGTGCGCCTCGAACGGCGAGGGAACCGTGGTCAGCGTGATCAGGTCGTCGGGGCTGCTCTCGCGCGTCATCTCTCCGGGTCCCGTTTCAGCGCGTCGATCGCTCTCCACAACGATGCGAGATCGTTGGGACCGTAACAACCGTCCTGCGTCACGACACGCCAGTCGGAAATCTGCCCGCGCGTGATCCACGCCCGATCCCCCTTGCTGAGGCGCTTGACCGCCAGCGGCTGGTTGACCAGTCGGCCTTCCACGCGATCGGCCTCGAAGCGGCAGACTTCAAACCAGAGATGTTCGTTGCTGTCGTTTTCGGCAAAACCGGCCTTCACGCCGAACACCACGCCGGATTCATCACCCGCTTCGCACGGATGGCGTGCGATGGAGGCGAACGCGGTGGCGAACTGCCCCCACACGGCGCGCGCCAGCGCCGCCTGACGCTCGGTGGCGCGAGTCGTCATGTAAATCGCCGCTTCGTCGGCCATCCAACGCCTCGTGACCTCGCGAGGCCAGGCCCAGATCTTGCCGGGATTCTCCGGCGGACTCACCGCGCAAATGACCGCGCGGATGCCCCCGTGCGGATTGGCGCCGTTCTCCTCGCTCCGGTCGTTCATGCTCCCCGGCGTATCCCTCGTCAGCAGGGGGGCCACGATATGCGCCGGGTGCAGCATCACCTGAAGATCGGGCCCGATCTCGAACGGTTCACCCGGCCGCGGAGGGGATTGCTCCAGCAGTAACGCCGCGATGTCGTTGATGAGTTCCGCGGCCGGCTCCGCGTAGTCCAGGGGAACCTCCAGCATCTCCAGCTCGGGGGCGTTGCAGCGCCACAGCCCGTGCGTGTGCAGCCAGACCAGTCTTCCCTCATCACCCGAGTCCCGCGCCGCCTGAACCGCTTGAACCACCCACAATACGTCCGCCGGGGGCTCCACTTCATCGGAGGCAAAAACTTCATCGAGCTCCCGACGCGGATGCCACAGCGCGGTGTTCACGTCCAGGACCGCCAGCACGTCCGTGAGCGCGCCGGCAAGCGCCCGCATAAGGTTGCTGTAGTCGGTGAGCGGGTCCTCGGCGGTCAGGAGCGTCTCGATGCCCACCAGCCACTTGCACTGCTGCGCGCCGGGCTGGGCCGCCTCCTCCGACGGCAGGGGCTGCGCCGGCTCCGACCAGAACACCACCGGCGCGGCGAGCGTCGGGAGCTTGGCCGCGAAACACCACGCCACCTCCGGATCGTCCTCCGCCAGTTCTTCCAGCATCGTGATCTTGCGCCCGAAGTACTCCGACAGGGCGGTCACGATCTCCGTCTTCGTCGGGGGCTGATCGTCCGGCCAGAGGGCGATGAGGTTTGTCGGCTCTTGCTCGGCCAGGCGCCAGGGATGCGCGGCGACTCGGCCGGATTCAGAATGCTGTTCGTCCGCTTCCGCCATCGTCGAAAGTCTATGGGTGCGAAGAGATGCAGGTCGTCTTTTACGCGGTGAAAGCGTGGAACAAACGTATTGCGACCCAGTCTCAATTAGCCCGCCGAAGCCTCCACACCGCCCACCCACGCCGCCGACGTGTCGGACCCCCACGATCCGGCAGGGGCAAACCGGCCGCCCGACTCGCTCGTCCCGCCGACCCCGGGGTTCCAGGTGATGCCCGATTGCGCCAGGAGATTCGCTGATCCGGTCCAAACCACGCCGGGGCCCGCATCCCCGGCATCCATGAGCATGCTCTCCCGGCGTCGCAGGTTGTCCGCGAACTCGAATTCCCGCGGCGGGCCGACTGCGAATCCCACCCCCTTCGGCGTGTCCCCCATATCCGCCTACAACTCAAGCACCGTGAGTATCGCCAGCAGGACAATGACGCATGCGGCCAGAATGAACAGCAGCACGAGCCGGCGGTCTGTGATCGAGTGCCAGTCGTCGACAAAACGGTCGAATTCCTGCTGTTCGTCGACGATCTGATCGAGGACGTCGGAAAGGTCCTCAAGGTGCTGCCGGCGAACCTCGATGACGAACGGGCCGGCCGCCTCCAACTCCGGATCGTCTGGTTCGATGAGCCGGTTGCTCGCCGCGTCGCGGAGCCGCACCTCGAACTCCATCGCGGCGATCGACGTGATGATGCTGCGTGCCTCCCTGAGGCTCTCGCATCGGTGCAGTTCGGGCCAGGATTCGGCGGGGGGAGGATGCATCGCTATGCATGAGTGTAGGGCCGAACCGGCTTCGGCCAAGCGGAATTACGGCAGGTCCCCACGATCAATGGGCCGGATCGCCAAGGAAAAACGCCGCAAGCCGATGGTGCTGTGCTCCGCCCGGTAGCAGCGTGCTCCGCATGAGCCTGATCTCGCGGAGCGGAAAGGCGGGCAGCGCCAGCGGCTCGTCCACGCGCTCCATCCGACTTGGTGTGCGGAGCCGGCAGAGCGTGATGTGCGGCAGGAAGCGGTCGCCCGGCCTTCGGCGGACGTTTCCCGCCAGCCGTTGGGCCAGTCGCCGGTGCAGTTCCAGCAGCGTCGGCGGGGCGTCCGTCTCCGCCGCCACCAGCCGCACCGGTCCCCGCTCCGGCAGGCTTATCAGACGCAGCGGCTCCAGTGACGCCGCCGTCAGGCCGCCCGCGGCGAGCTTGACCGATTCGATCGTCTCATCCAGTTGCTTGGCGGGCCTGTCGCCTATGAACTGCAACGTCAGGTGCACCTGCTCCGGCGGCGTGAGACGGTGGTTCGGCAGCCCCAGCCCGCCCACCGCCTTCAGCATCCGCCGCGCCAGCTCCGGAGGCGGGTATGCCCCCACAAACAGGCGCAGATTGTTACGCGGCTTGCTCATCCGGCGACGATCATATCCCCTGCTCGACAACCGCGACGCGCCCGGTGCCGCCGTATGCTCGCCCACCGGTCCCCCTTTGGCGTACCATGCCCCCCGCGGCGTGCAGGAGGTGACCGATGCGAGTCCTCATCACGGGTGTCGGCGATGCGTATACCAAAGAGCATTTCGGCTCCAGCGCCCTCGTCGAGGCCCCGGGCGGGTATGTCCTCATCGATTGCCCGGATCCCATTCATCGCGTGCTCAAGGAAGCCGGTGACGCCGCCGCTTGGGATGTCGATGTCACCGGCGTCGACGACATCATCATCACCCACTTGCACGGCGATCACAGCAACGGCCTCGAATCCTTCGGGTTCTACCGCCGCTTTGTCTCGGGACGCAGCCCCGGCGCCGTCCGGCCGCGCGTCCATACCACCCCGCCCGTGATCGAGCACCTCTGGCGCAAGCTCTCCCCGGCCATGGGATCCCACTGGGCAAGCGATGACGCCATGAAGCTCGATGATTACTTCGATGTCCGCGTGATCGATCCCGATCACGAGGCCCACATCGCCGGCCTGATCGTCCGTTGCCGATTCACCGGGCATCCGATCCCCACCATCGGCCTGCTCCTCAACGACGGCGGCGCCACCCTCGGCTGGTCCGGCGACACGCCGTTCGAACACGCCCATGTGCAGTGGCTCGACCAGGCCCGGCTCATCGTCCACGAATCAAACCTCGGCGACGCCCACACCCCCATCGAGGACCTCAACGCCCTCCCCGATGCCCTGCACGCGAAAATCCGCCTCATCCATCTGCCCGACAACTTCGACCCCGCATCTACCGACATGCAGCCGCTGCGCGAAGGAGAGGTACTCACCCTCGAATGACACGCTTCAGCGTCACCAGACAACCCGGTGCCACAAGCGTCCCGCCTGTGACCGCCTGAGAGCAACAAACAAGTGGTGGCACAGGCGTCCCGCCTGTGACCGCCCGGCACAGCCGAGACGGCTCTGCCACCACAGATCACATCGTCTTCGCAGCGCAAACCTACTGCGGCGCGGAGACCCCGACGCAATCCGCGACCGTCAGGTTCGACAACATCCGAGGATACGGCATCCACCCATGACCGAGACTTATGCCATTCGAAGCCTCGAATCCGAGCACGACCACACCGTGCTTTTCGATCTCATCATGACGACCTTCAACACGCCGCGCGAACGCAGCGAAATCTATTTCCAGCGCGCCGGGCCGGAAAACTTCCGCCTGCTATGCCGCGGCGATCGGCCGGTCGGCTGCGTCGCGCAATTCCCGATGGGGCAGTTCTTCGGCGGGCGCTCCGTGCCAATGGTCGGCATCGCCGTCGTCGCCGTGACGCCCGAGCACCGGGGCCGCGGCGCCGGCGGCGCCATGATGGCCCAGACCATCCAGGAGCTCGCCCAACGCCGCGTCGCCCTCTCGACACTCTATCCCGCGACCCTGTCCATTTACCGCCGCGCTGGCTATGAGACCGCCGGGCACCACTACGAAATCACCCTTCCTCTGTGCTCCATCGACGTCCTCCCGTCGGACCTCACGCTCCGACCCGTCGAAGAAAGCGATCACGACCGCGTCGAAGACGCCTACCGCACCGAAGCGGCGCGGTCCAATGGCCCCCTAGATCGCAGCGACTTCCTGTGGATGCGCGTCCGCCAGCCCCCCGCCGGGCGCGGCGAGGAATATCTCGTCGAGCGCGACGGCCGCATCGAAGGCGCCTTCACCTTCGCCAAGGTCGACGCCGAAACAATCGGCTACAACCTCGCCGCCTCCGACATCTTCGCCCTCACGCCCGACGCCGCTCGCGCCGTCCTGCGCTTCCTCGCCCTGCACCAATCGATGGCCGAGTCCATCACCATGTTCCGACCGCCCAATGATCCCCTGCTGGCCCACCTCAAGGAACGCGGCTCCACCGCCAGGATCCTCGACATGTGGATGACCCGCGTCGTCGATGTCGAGCAGGCCCTCACCGCGCGCGGCTACCATCCCGGCATCGAGGCCGAGATCCATCTCGACATCCGTGACGAGCTCATTCCCGCCAACAACGACCGGTTCATCCTCCGCGTCGCCGACGGCCGCGGCCGCGTCGAGCGCGGCGGAACCGGCGCCCTGACCCTCGATATCCGCGGCCTCGCCGCCCTCTACACCGGCTACCGCTCCCCGGCCAACCTCGCCGCCGCCGGCCTGCTCAACAACTCCGCTGACCAATCCGCTCTCGCCGCCGCCGAATCCATCTTCACCCCCACCGACCCCTGGATGGCCGACCGCTTCTAGACCCGACCTTGCCCTGCCGAAAGCCCCGGCAAAGCCTTGCCGGGGCGCCGGCACCCAATGATCCCAACACTCTCACCATGCGCTACGCGCCCGTGACTCCGAGCGCCCTTCACGCGTAGCTGTGCAGCCCCGCGATCGTGAAGTTGATCACCACCCAGTTGAACAACATCACCGCGCAGCCGATGATCGCCAGCACCGCCGTCCACAGCCCCTTGTCCCGCACCTTCAGCCGCACGTGAATCAGCACCGCGAAGATGATGAAAGTGTTCAGCGCGAATACCTCCTTCGGATCCCACCCCCACGGCCGGCCCCAGGAGTGATCCGCCCAGATCGCCCCCATCACGATCCCCGCCCAGAGCAGGATGAACGACAACTCGATCAGAATCATCGTCGCCCCGTCCAGCACCTGCCCGATCGTCGTCTTTGCGCGCGCCAGGTACGGCGCGCCCTCGCCGTCCGTCATGATGACCGATGCCGCTCCGCCGGCCTCGGCGTAGTCGTCGATGCCCACCCCGCCCGCCGCGCTCTTCCCGATGCGATACAACAGGTACAGCAGCGCCGACATCGCCGCCATGAATATCAGCGCGTAACTGAAGATGATGACGTTCGTGTGGATGTACAGCCACACATCGTGCAGGACCGGCATGATGTTCCCGATCGAGGCGTCGAGCTGCAACGGGTAGAACCGCGTCGCCATCAGCGCCGTCATCGATGCCGCCGCGCTGCCCACCGCAATCAACCCGCGCAGCGCGGACCGCCGTGCTGCGACCTCGAACAGAACCGCGAAGCACCCGCCGAACCACGCCGCCGTAGTCACCGCCTCGAACATGTTCGCGTTCGGCCAGCGCCCCGACACGTACCAGCGCAGGCCCACCGCGAACGTGTGCAGGCCGAACGCCGCCAGGAACAGGAGCAATCCCACCCACCGCGCGCCGTCCCACCGGAACGCCACAAACAGAAGCAGGGGAATCAGGCTGAACGCATAGACCAGCCACACCCACGTCATGTTCTTATGTTTGACATACCAGCTCTCCCACGCCAGCTTCGACACCGGGGGATACACCGCCGGATCGGAATTCACCTGCGGAAGCAGCCCGGCGAGCTCGGCCGCGGCGAGGTTCACCCCCGCGGCATCCTCTCGCCCCCACGCTTCCGTGAACGCCGCCCACTGGTCAATCAATGGCGCGCGCAGCGCGTCATCCATCGGCGCCGGTGCGGGAAGCCGGTCACGCATCATCACCAGTTCATCCGGGGCGAACCACCGGTCCTGCGGCCCGCCGCCCGGCGGCGGAATCAACCGCAGATTGCGGCGCAGGCGCATCGGGTCGCGCGTCGCCAAGGCCGTGCGGATCGCGTCCACGTACCGCGCCGTCGTCATGAGATCAGTGCTGAGTTCGTCCAGAACCGCCTGCACCCGTGCATCGGCGAGCAGTTCTGGCGCAATGAGCCCGCTGCGCACGAACCGCTCTAGGCGTTCGGCATCCACTCGGTCCCGCAGCGCGCTTGCCAGCCTCGCCCGAATCAGCTTGTTTCTTACATGGATCGTATCAAGCGAATGGTACCGATCCGGGCGCAGCATCAGGTCCAGATAAGTGAACGCATCCGACTGGCCCTCAACACCGCGCGGCCCCGTGACGTGCTTCATCACACCGGCTGCAAACGAATCGACCGACTTCACGCGCCCGTCGGAATACACCGCCAGCCGTCCGAACGCCCTCAGATCCACGCCCTCGGCAAAGCCCTCGCCGGACTGTGCGGCCGGTGTCCCGTCCCCGGGCGCCGGCAGATCATCCGCAACCTGCCCGACTGCGCGCCCCCACCCCGCCAAGAGCACGAGCGTAAACGTGATCCGAAGGACCTGACGCTTCACGATCGGGCCCCCTCAAGCATCGTTCGCCGTCGCTTGATGTACGGCTTGGCGTAGAACGCGTACATCATGCCGAGGACCGCCAGGCAGCAACCGGCGAGCTGGACCGCCACGCCGTTACGGTTCGCGGCGCCGAGAATCGTGTAGTTCAGACCGGCCGAGCCCGCATCGCCTTCAAAGCGCGGGGCATCCGGGGGATCCCACTGTGATTGAAAATACCACAGGCCGTCGTGCTCGATCGGGTTGTTCATGTGAACGGCCGCGGGATCCGTCCATCCGGCGCCCGTCTGAAATGTAATAAGGCTCGTCCAGTCCAGAATGCTGGAAGTCTCGCCGGTGAATCCACCGACGTGCGTCGCGACTTGGAAGTCATCCAGAGCCACCGGATGCGGCAGCGCCATGCTCCGGCGCGAGAAGAGAATCTCGACGGCGCGTCCGTCCGACAGACGCAGCACATGCGGGTCGTAAGGAAAGCGGCGAAGCACTTCCGATGGGCCGGCGAATGGATATATATGATATAATGCCCAGAACGACTCGACGCCGACACGAAGGGGCACGTTCACACGGATGATCGACCCCTGGACGCCGACCTGGCGAGTGCCCTGCTGCTGGGGGATCATGAGCGGTCGGGTCTCCGTGCTGCTGCGCGCGCTGTAGTCGAGGACGGTGAGGTCGATGCCGCCCTGCAAAGGCGTCGTCTGCCCGGGCTGAATGAGTTGGTCGATGATCCGGCCGTCACGCGTCAAATCGAGCACACGCAGTTCGTCGTCGGCGGGTCCGGCCACGAGACGCAGCGCGGGACGCAGGCCCGGATCAAACGTCATCCGGATCGCGTCATCGATCAGTCGTGGCTCCGAATGAGATGCCATCTCGTTCCCCGAAAGATCGCGCGTCATGTTCGGATCCTCGAAGACCCAGCGCACGAAACTTGTTGGGTCTTCATCACCGGCCTCGCGGGCACGCCTGATCTCGACGATCGCGAGCGAGACGCGGCGACGCTGGATGGCCAGGCGGTCGTAGGCATTCCTTACCCGGAAGGAATACCCGGTGTCCTCGATCGGCGTGAAGGGAAGGGCCTCATCGTCTGCGGCGAGTTCCGTGATCGGAAAGTCGATCGCCACGTCGTCATCGGGGAGGGTGATGCCGAGCGTCGGCGGGCGGATCGTGTGCAGCGACTCCAGCGCCTCGGCTGAAGCGAGCCACCGAAACTCGAGCACGCCCCCGCCGAGCGAATTGCGCGCCGGATCGAGCGCGGCGAGGCGGAAGGTCTCCGGCGGCTGGCCCTCGATCTCAAGTTGGATCGTCGCCTGGGGATCCAAGTCGGTTCCGCCGGGGATGCGCCGGGTATGCAGCGCCGCGTACCGGAGATGATCGCTGATCTGGAACGTGATCTCGGGTAGCGGATCGGCCTCGTCGACGCTCGGAACACTGATGTCGAGCGGCCGCAGCGGCGGCAACGTGCCTCCCGATGCCGGCCAGATGTGATCGTAAGACGAAAGGTAATCGTTGAAACGAGGCAGCTTCTCGATGGGACGCTCGATCCATCTGGCCGAACCGACTTCGCGCAGATACAGCGCGGCCGTCTCACGAAGATAAAGGCGCCGTTGCGGGCTGTACTCCAGCGAGAGCGTCAGCGCGTCATCTACGATCGCCGTGCCGACCTCCTTCTTCGCGCGGACGATCGGCTGCGCCCGATCGTCGGAAAAAAGAAGATCCTCGGTGTACTCCGGATAGCCGGCGAGAAGGTCGCGAATGAACGTCTGCGTGGGGCTGTGCACCAAAATCGAGACCTTATAAGTCCGCTCATCCGCATCGTCGCCGGACAACACCTCGCAGTCGGGTGTGATACTGTGAATCTGGAGCGTGTATTGATTGTCACCTGCGCCGACTCGCGCGCCCATGCCGGGGGAGGCGATGAACGATACGGGCTCGGCCCCCGCGAGCTGCGCGACCACCCGGCGGCGGGCGATCGGGGCGTCGCCTTCAACCTTCGTCGAGAAATACCACACGCTGCCCGACGCCAGAATGATCACCCCGCCGTGAACCATCCACGCCCCGAGGTTCGGGAGGTTCAGCGGGATCCGCCGAAGGGTGGCGATGATCATGTTCACGCACAGCAGCGCGATCAGCGCGTCAAACGGCCACCAGTGGAACCACTGGAGTTCGCTCAAGTCGAAAACCTCCCGGACCGGCGCCCATGCGCCGGGCTGGAAGATGTTGAACCGCACGGGCAGCCCCGCCGAGCCGATGGATGAATATGCGAACAGCCCCAGCAGGATCGCCACCCCCAGCCAAACACTGCTGAACAGGTCCAGTGTCCAACGGATCGGCCCGCGCGGCGGAGACATCTGCGACGAGCGGCTTGGACGCGGGCGTTCGGTCATGCTGCGCCAGGATTGTAAGGTCCCTCACGCCTCCGGCAACAGGGACCGGATCGGAGTCCGATGAAAAAGCGGGGCTGCCCTTCGCGGCGTCGCGTGGACTGGCGGGACGGCATCCCCGGTGGCAGAGCCCGAGGTGGTGTCCGCCACCCCGCTCAGCGCACCTGCACCTGCCCGTGATACTTCACCTTCCCGCGCCGCTCCACCCGCAGGATGTCGACCGGAATGGTGTCGCCGGATTCCGCAGTCTCCAGCAGGCACCCCAGATCGCTGACCGATGACATGTGGTGCCGCCCGATCGCGATGAGGATGTCCCTCCGCTCGATCCCCGCGTAGTCCGCCGGTCCCCCGCGCTCGACGGCCGTGATGAGCACCCCTTTGAAACCGCCGAGGTCCAGTTCCTTGGCGATATCGTCCGGCAAGGGGTAGATCTCGATGCCCAGCTTCTCACGAGCCAGTTTGATCCCGTCGGGCGCGGGACGTTCGGCAAGACGCAGCCGCGTCTCGAATTGCCTCGCACCCCGCCGAAGCGTCAAATCGATGTTGTCGCCCGGCTCCCGGTTGATCAGCGCGATGTCGAAATCGACGCCCTTGCGGATGGGCCGGCTGTTGACCGCCAGCAGCAGGTCACCGGGCTCGATCCCCGCCCTTTCCGCCGGCGAGCCCGCACGCACGTCCAGAACACGCGGTTGCGCCAGGCTGTCCACCGCCAGACCGCTGTCGATCCGGTAACGGCGCTCGACATCGAGCAGTTCCGGCAGCACCTCCCGCAACTCGTCCACGGGAATCGCAAAACCGATGTTCTGCGCGTCGCCGCGGATCGCGGTGTTGATCCCGATCAGCTCCCCGAGCACGTTCAGTAGCGGGCCGCCCGAGTTCCCCGGATTGATGCTCGCGTCCGTCTGGATCAGATCCGTGAACGCCACCTCCGGTGAGATCGCCACCTCCCGGCCGGTCGCGCTCACCACCCCCGCCGTCACCGTGTTCTGGTACCCCAACGGATTCCCGATCGCGATCACCGTCTCCCCGATCATCAGGTTGTCGCTCCGCCCCAGCGGGAGCGTCGGCAGCGAGCCGTCCGACTCGATCCGCACCACCGCCAGGTCCTTCTTTGCATCCGACGCCACGATCTGCGCGTCAAATTCCCGGCCGTCGGCGAACGTCACCTTCAACTCCGTGCTTCGCGACACCACGTGCGCGTTCGTCACGATGTACCCGTCCGGATGTATCACGAACCCGCTGCCGATGCTGTTTCGCATGTACTGCCGCGTGCGCGGCTGTCTGCTCGGCATGTCGAAGAAATCTTCAAAGAGGCTGTCGAACGGTGACCGGCTCTGAACCGTCACCACCTCCGTCGAGGAGATGTTCACCACCGCGTCGCGAGCCTGCTCGAACACCTCCACCACCGGCGTCCGCCGCAGGACCCGGTTCTCGGCCCGCTCGCCGGCCGCCCCTTGCGGG
>Ga0272442_10007558_pt1 | contig 14017 bp, 32 predicted proteins | sample SSMForm2O_FD_200262 | JGI IMG/M metagenome (GOLD analysis project Ga0272442, IMG submission 200262) | Marine sediment archaeal communities from Little Sippewissett salt marsh, Falmouth, MA, United States - SSM-Form-2O | ecosystem: Environmental > Aquatic > Marine > Wetlands > Sediment ...
CTGGTGCAGTTGGCGACTCTCTTGTCCCATGCGCCCTTCTTATATGGAAAGAAGTACTATCTGAATCAGAATATGAAGCAATATCAAAGTCTGCATCCCCATCCGCAGAAACATCTAGGATTTCTGAGGGAGTTTCAGTACCTATGCCTACTTTTCCATTTGCTATATAAGTCAAATCATCTATATTAGTTGAGCCTCCCGAATACAAAACATATAATGGTTTTGCCATTGCTCCTATCCCAACACTATCTGTTGAGGAATTTGCATCTATCATGTATCCTGTTCCTTTTACCTGAAATACAAAAGGCAACCCATTTTCATTTAATGACATAATACCTGGATTTGCCCCTTCTTGAGACATTTCGATAAAATTTCTTCCGCTTATAAATTCTGCTACTTGACCTGGACCCATGCTTCTATATGTAAAGGTTTCATCATCTAATGGCATAATATATGAGCCATAAAAGTAAGATGCGTTAATCTTATCGGATACTATATTATCTGTTGCTCGAATATCCCCTATAACATCTAAGTTATAGGATGGGGAATTTGTGCCTATTCCTACTCTCCCCCCTGAATATACATAGAGTGTGCTATTCACCGCTAAGTCTCCTGTCATTGTTACATTATCAGGACTCATATCTGTATTGTTCCAATACTTTTGTTCAGTTGCTATATAATCCGAGATAATTGTCCCATTGATTAATAATCCATATGTATTAGCCTGCCCATTAACATCTAATTCATAGGATGGATTATCTTTTCCTATCCCAACCGATGTACTATTATCTACGATTAATACCCCATTTAAATTAACAGCACCACTTACTTTTAACCCATAATCTAGAGAAGCAGCAGTACATATACCTACATTATCATCATTTATATGTAATACATATTCCTTCTTTGGTCCAGCTACTTTGAACTCAAAATCATTATTATTGTTATTATATATTATACCAGATTTCAATCCGAAATTACCAGTATAAAATATATTTCTACCTCCTATATAATTATGGATTTCATTCTCTTTGAACTCTATGTAAGTATCTTCATCTCCTACATGATATATCCTGCTTTCTATATTCAGGCTGTTCGCTTTTACATTATCATCCGCCATAAAATTATTTGCAGTTACATCACCTAAAACACACATATCTCCAGTCACATTATAATCAATTACTGTAAGATTGACAGTATTTGTAACAATCAAATTATCTACTTCTAATTCTTTGATATACCAATTAGCAGATTCAAATCTATTTTCATCATCTAATTTAGAAAAGGTTAAATAATCTAAATATGTATTTGCAATAACAATATGATTAAAAAAAAGAGAAAAAAAAAGAAAAAGGAAAATATAACGAGTTCCTTTTCTCATTGAATCATTTACCTCATGCTTATTAGACCAGCTATTGCCACAAGCAATACAACTGCTAATAGGATAGGTAGATAATTCAGTATTGTAGCAGTCATACCAGTAATTGATGCGTTTTCAATGGTATCCGTTATAACTGGAATAACAATACCTACACCAACAATGACAGCCACCAGAACAGCTATAAAAGCTCCTACGAGTCCTGACTGTGCCTTCTTATTCATTTTCTTTGTAACACCTACCTTAATTAAATTATAGGATGAATAACTATATAAACATTTTCTTTGAAATTTGTATTATACTATAAGAACCGAAAAGTTTATATACTTCAACATGTATAAATTTGTTTAAGTTTGTTATTTAAAAAAAATGGAATTTACTAAGACAATAAGGTGTGTAAACACTTCTTTTATCATTACCATAGACAGAGAGATAGTAAGAGCTTATGATATAAGGGCAGGTGATCAAGTGGTTTTAGATTTGAGAAGGGTTATAAGAAAACCTATAAGGACGTAAGTCAAATGGAACATGATATATTTTTAGACAAAATAGCACTATCTAGTATTCTTCTTCAAAAAATATTTGTTACTATAAATTCTTATAACAATATACATAGAAAAATTAGGAGTAAGGATTTACAAGAAACAGATTTATACATTGACGAGGATTGGCAAACTTGTTGGCAAAATCTAAAAGAATTATATGATTATATTGAATTTGAATACTTAGATATTTTAGAACAAAAGGTTACATTTGAAAGCAAGAAAAAACCATCACACGAAGATAAAAGAACAGCTGATTTATTAAAACAAAGATTAAAACAAATTTTTCAGACATACATGAAAAATGAACCTTTAACATTTGATGAACTTAATTTCGTTTATGAACACATAAGATTTATATCAACTAAAATAGGTTTGCATAATATTAATAGGATAGGTTCTTCTGTTGTAGATTTCCCTAAACCTTCTGGTGAATGGAATTTTGAAATTGAAAGTGAAAAAGATGAGATATAGAAAACTTAATCTTCCATACGAAAAAACATCTATTCAGGACTATGACGGTTATAAAGAGAGAATTGTTGAAACCTTTAGAGGCAAATATGCTGACAAGTATGTTGATAAGTTTAGAGAATTTATCAGTAATAGATATGATAAAATAAGAAGAACTTTTTTACACAAGTTGTGTCTATGGAGATTAATGGATGATCATGCAAAACTTAAAAATGAAGGAATGTTATTATATGCTATTGTTGGTTTAGGTGGTTCTGGTAAAACAACACTAGCTTGTAACATGGCTTATTTTCATGATCCCACAATTGATGGTTCAAGAGTTGTTTGGGGTTTTGAAGATATGGTAAAAAAAATCAAAGAGTTAAACCATGATAAGTTTAAAGCTATAATAGTTGATGAACCTAATGATGTTCCCACATCAAATAGTATGAAAGGTAAAGCTCTAGCCGAAGTCTTTGGTCAATGGAGACAGGACAACCCTGTGGTGTTCTTCTGCTCTACAGACATGAAAGATATTCCTCCTACTGCCTTTAGAAAATTAAATGCTATTGTTTATATCAAGTCTAAGGGTAAAGCCATATACATAAGAGACATTCCTTATCTTGACATCTATCCTCTAAGCGAAATTAAAAATGTTTATTCTAGAAAAGGTTATAAAGCTTTTGTCGAGGTCATTGAAAAATCTAAGATACCTTTCCTAAAGTTTGACACATACAAAACTAATGTGTTAGAAGTTGTTGATAAAAATTTTCATTTGAAATATTATTCTGAGAAGAGAAAGAAGTTTGATGATAGTATTGAAAACTTTTTAACTAAGAGACATTCTAAGAAAGAAAAGATACTTGAAGAATATAGAAAAAATAAAAATGTAGATTTAAATGAACTAAGGAAAAAGTATTCAACTTCAATGGCTTTTATTAAAAATGCTATTGTTTCAGAAATTACAGAAGAAGGTAAGAAAGATTATGAAAATATTGACAATAAGGGTTAATTCGTTATAAATATTTATAGCCCTCATAGTCAAGCAGACAAATATATACAAAAAAAATAGGAGGAGGTTGATAAAATGACATTTAAAAACGGATTTGAAAAAGATAACTTAATTAAGTTAGCTGATATATCAGTTATACTAATAAGTTTTCTTGTCTTGTTGTATGTAAAAGAATCTTTTAGTAAATTACTAAGTTTATTGATCATGTACACAGGCACAAGAAATCTTATAAAGGAATTTGTATATCCACTAAGGTGATAATATGACTAGTAAGAATGAAGAATTTGAAAAACGCATAGAGAAATGTTTGAAATTTAATAAATTTCTATTAGTTTTTTTAGTTCTCTGTATGTATTATTCCTCTCTTAAATATAGTGTGGTTTGGATAATATTCTTCTCAGGGATATTTATATCAATGTCTTTCCTATTTGGTATTTTATTGATACTATATTTTCAACCACACATAAAAAAATAATAAAAAATGGAAAAACCACCTGTAGAAATAGAGATAAAACAGAAACATGAGAGAGTTCCTTTGTTTATAGTATTTAGTGAAGGAGATTGTTTCAAGACAGAATTTGGAGAAGATGTTTTAAATAATATGAACTTAGAATATGCACTCTATACTTTTATTAGTGTATTTTTAGAAGATTGGAAAGAAAATATTAAAAAAGATTTTTCACCAAGAAAGGAAGATGATGAATCTATCTTTTAAAAAACAATGAGGATAAATAGAAAAATGGTTAAAAGAAAAATAAAAAATGTAACAAATAGAGAATCTACTAGAGATGGAATACTTTTCATTTTCGGTATTATTTTTTTATTATGCTTTACATTATGGATGTACATGGATTTAAATGTAGAAGTAGAATCATACGTTGATTGCACAACAGGTTTTATAGGAATTGATACAGAAGGGTATAATGAACTAGAACAATATCCTTGTGCTTTTAACAACAGTTATACATGTGTACAAGAAGAGTTTTTACTAAAACATTTTAAAATAAAGAACATAGATGGTATGAGATGTAAAGCAAAAGTTAAAGGTAAAATACCACTAATGAAACTTAATTAGTTGTTAGGCATACAATTAACCATAGGAAATATTATAAAAAATATTTATTAGGTGGTATTGAAGAATGAAACAAAGAAAAGGAACAATACCTAACTGGTTTGAAAAACAGAAACTCATTGTTAAATGTATTGTATTTTTTCCTATATTCATTTTTTTTTTAATAGACCTTATAGCAATAGATGTACTTTATTTATCAACAGGTAAGGTTTCTCTATTTACATACTTTTTATTTTTAGGTATAGGTTGTATAACAAGAGAAGAATTTTTTTTCTCTAAGAAAAATTAACTTGACAAAATGGAGAATATTGTAAACAAAACAGAGGATATAGAAATTATACCAATTAGTAAGCAGGAAATTTTCAATCCCAAAAATACTACAAAAGGTATAGAAAAAGTAAACACCATATCTGACAAAGTTGAACAAATAGTGTGGTATAATGAAAAAGAACTAAAGATGTTTTTTATGAGTATCCCACAGGACAGAATGAGAGATAAAGTTTTTTTCCTAAGTTTGTTAGGAACAGGAAAAAGGGTTTCTGAATTATTAAGTGTTAAAAAAAATGAAATAGATTTTACTAATAGAACAATGAAAATTGTATCCTTAAAGAAACGTAAAAAGAAAATAGAGGTCATTAGGCTACATCAAGACATAGCTTATTGGTTATCCATATATACATCTAATCTTAATGCTAACGATCTTATATTCTCTTTTACAAGACAATATGCAGATGATTTATGTAAGAAGTACGCAAAAATGGCTGGACTAACTTATAAGAGATCATCTTGTCATAACTTTAGGCATACCTTTGCTGTAAGGTGGTTAGAACAGGGGAAACCTATCCACAAACTAAAAAGACATCTAAATCATGCTCACATAACAACAACAATGAAATACTTACAAATAGTAGATAGTGATTATTTTGAAACAGTTGATGGATTAGATATGTTAGGTTTTTTAAAATATTGAACTATTGTTAGGCATATTAGATAATGAATGGATAACACAAACATAGTTTTTTATTGTAGTAGGTGATACAATGAAAAAAATAAAGGTAGTAGGAAAACATGTGATGTACTGTACAAACTGTGGTTATACAAATAGAGAATGTGAAACACCATTTAAAAAATTATCATGTCCTAAATGTAACACAAGATGTTGGGTTGTATATGAGTATGAATACCATTCAGATAAAGGAATCATAAATAAAGAAGCAGGTTTTAGTGATCTTGATAGATGTGATATCAGTCTAAGCACATTAGATGAAATAAGAAAAGTTATTGATAAAGGAATAGAAGTTTTCAGGACAAAATAATTAAATCAATATACTTTTAAAATCTTCTCACCATCTTCCTCTTATCTTTTCCCAATGTGCATTTCTATCATTAATAGGTATCCAAGCCCAAAAGGTGATACCAATACCTTCATCAAGACATTGTTTTAAATAATCCTTTGGTTCTGCATATCCCATAAAACCCATAAAATATATCACATCTATTGTAACATCTCTTATTGATGTCCAAGCTCCAAATCCAAAACTATTAGAGTTTTCATGAACTAAAATATTAAACTGCTTAAACTTCTTCTCAAACCTTTCTCTATCTTTCTTTGTTTTGAATGATATATCGGATATAATAAATGCTCCCATTTTTATTCCCTCCTTACTTTTTGTATTGTTCTATTGTTACCTTATATCTATATCCTTCATCAGAACAACTATCCAATTTAGTTAGAGCTTTCAAAAATCGCATAGTTTTCAAAGATTCTTTTTCTAAAATAGTTGTACTATCAGGATCGTCTAAATCTGGAAACAATATTTCACATTGTAAATTAAATCCTAATCTATCATTAATTGAATGTTCTTCACATATGTTCCTTAATTTAGCAACTACCCCTAAATCAGTAATATTCGAAATCTCCACTTTGTTTTTAGATGATTTTATATTCATTTTAATACCTCTAATTTATTTACTTTTTGAGAACTTACTATAAGAACATCTTCCTTGTTTCAACATGTTGTCAGGCAACTAAAATTCTATATCTTCTTCAAGAAGATACTCTCTTGTTATTTTCATTTGTTCAGCAACTGTATTTTTTGAAGGATTAGGGTTACCCCAAAAACCTCTTTCAGATGCTTCAAGTTTTATTAAGTTTTCTTTAATTTCAACCACCTCTCATCTTCTTTTTATTATAATCTCTCATATATTCTTTCATATATTGATTGTAATATTTTCTATTATCTCTTCTCCATTTAGCATCTCTAAGTTTCTGTTTTTCTTTATCTCTAACAGAAACGACATATTCACTCTTTGTCATTCCCTTTGCATAAACAGGTTTAATTATACCATCCACAACTTTCTTGTGTTTAAGTAAGATTCCCATAAATATTATATAGACAATGTTTTATTTAAATTTTTCTATTTTTTTTCAAACTTCTACAACCTTTATCAATAACCTTTTACCCATTCTGAAATGACAAAAAGGACAAACCACTAATTCTTCAATACTCGTTTCTTCAAACTTAACCTTTTCTCTTTTACAATAAAGACAAGTACCTATATATGATATTCTATTTTTCATTTTTTTTCACACTCATTTAAACAAATTTTAAAGGGTATTTTTCTAATCTTTTTAAAATCCTATATTCCCCATTAATCCCCTATAAAAAACGTAAAATATAGGGTTTAATTTGGGTTTAAAACAGTTTTATTATATTGGAAAATTCCCTTTATGTTTTAAGGGAAATTTTACCTGCTATTATTCTTGTTTTACCATTATCTAATGTTGTATCTTTATGCTTACTATAATAAAAGATTTTGTTCCTACCCTTTCTCCTGAAATCTATCCCAGGTTGTTTTTGTAACAAAACTCTAAATCTATGTAAATGATAAGAATTAGTTTTATCAAGTCCAGAAGCTTCAAACTCTCTTTCTAATTCTTTTGTTCCTACATTATAATCTTCAATTTTCATTTTCTCATAAACTATAGTCAAAAGTCTATTCAGATTAAGTTCTAACGTTTTTGGATTTGTCTTTTTTCGTGTTGATTTTGCAACCCCCAAAAGAGTTTGGAGTTCTTCAATAGCTTTCTCTATGGCTTTACCCTGAGCCATATATCTATCTTTCCAATAATCTGACTCTTTAGCCTTTTTTTCTAACTCTTTTATTTTCTTAGATATTTCACCTAAATCCATTTTGTTCGTTCCTCCCTTTATTTTTTCCCCAACAATCTTCTCAACCTTGATACATGAGCTTTCTTCCCTGCTGATAAACTATTAAAATCAATTTCACCTGTATCTATTTTTTCTAAAAGTTTTTTTTGTTCAATTTTCAATGATTTATTACATACTCTTTTTTCTATTTTAACATCTTTAGTATGTAATAACTCCATTTCTGAATTACATGTTGAACATAACCACTTATACTCATCTTTGTCTTTATTATAAACAATTTTTAGTTTTGAATAAGGATGTTTTTTACAAACTCTAATATATCTCCCTGAAAATCTTAAACTATTCTTATCCTCAGGTTTTATTCTATAAAACAGATGTTTTATGACTTCATCTATTTGTGAACTTGTGATACTCATCCTTAATACTTTACTAGTGTTTATTATAACATCTCTGATGTCCATTTTTAACCCAATCTCGTTATATCAAACTTAACATTGTCACCTTTTCTCAAAGCTAATATTTTATCTTTGATAAATTTATGTAATTCAAATGCTATAAGTTCTTCTTCATTACAACTATACAATTTCATCATTATTCCTCCAAATAAACAACTGTTTCAAATGTCTCATTTATACCAATGTTTTCAATACACTTTTCCATACAAGGTCTTTCGTCATGTTCTACTAATTTAAGACAATAGTTCATACAAACTTCAAAATCTGATTTATTTTTATTTTCTTGAAAGTTTAAAATACTAAATATAGATAGTAAAATAAAAATAAGAGAAATTGCTAAAGTTACAACCACATAATCTCTTTGATCCATTAACATCACCTTTTGATATAGACCTATCTATATTTTAACATTCTATTTACTATTTTTAATATCCTGTATATTATATAGACTTTAAAGTATATAAATCTTTACCTTTATTTCATCTACATGTATAATCGTCGTAATATGAAAAACCTTCTTCAAAAGGAACAATAATTTCATCTTCACAATCAAAGTCTTTATTATCAATAACTTTTAAAGGTGTTGTAGCATCTAAAAACTTAGTTAGATCAGTTGGATCACTTTCTTTCTTTTTAGAATAGTTATCAAACCATTCATCTTTTTTGATGGGATTTCTAACCTTTTTCTTAATTTCACTTTTTAATACTTTAAACAACTTCTTGTCCATCTTTGTTTCATTTACTATTTCAACATCATCATACATTTTCTGAAACTTTACCTTTTTATTAAAAGGTTTGATGTTGGCTGTTAGATTTGCAACAACTTTAGCAACAATCTCACCTTTACTACTTAGAATAAAAACAAATAAATCCCTATCTTTTTCAGGGTGCATAAAATCCTCAATCTTATTATCATCTGTATTAGACCAATTAGGTTTATAATTTGAGAAAGGATGTATATGCCAATGAGCCTTGACTGTTTCAATTTTGTCATGACCATATTCTCTAATTAGAGAAATCATATCATTTTCATCTATTTCAACTTCACCTGTTGAAGCTGATTGTTCTGGAAAAAACCAACCATCTACAATTAACATAAATCCATCTTCTATCTCAACCCATTTTCCTGTAAACCACAAAGCTAACTCTTTTCCACCATTCAATTCTCCTATGTTTGCCATCAAAAACTTTAACTTCTTATATACACCATCCTTAAATTTAACTTTCCAATTCATTTAAATCACCCATTACTTTTTTTCTTAATTGAACCTGAATACTTTTTACAGGTATTAAATCTTTTTTATAAACTCTAATTGTTATCCATTCTTCACACCCAATGGGATGTAATTCACATGTATAACCGTTGTCTTTTATCTTAAAAATTTTTCCTACAATTTTTTTATATACTTCGTCTTTTTCTTCCATAGTTTCAAAATTAAAAGGGTTTTCTTCATATATAACCCTTTTTAACACACTCTTTGCTACTAATACTTGAGAACCTCTTCTTAAATTATTTCTTAACATCTAAAACACCTCCTGGTTGATCTTTCCTAATGTTATAAAAATCTTGTAAAGTTCTATAAGGTCGGTTATCTGGAGAATAACTATAAACCCAACTATACAAGAAAGAAGCAAGTTTGTTTAACTCCAATCTACCTAATAATTTTTGAATATTTAATTTTTCTTTTCCTGCACACATATTACCTCCAGCTGCGTGTGGATGCTGATAACGATTTAAAATAAGAGATTCATTAAAAACTTCAATTTCATTTCCATCAATATGAAATTCTATATCTCCTATTAAAATCTTTTTCTTCTCAATTTTAGAAACTTCTACACCTTCTTTTTCTTTAGTTCCTGTTATAACATTTCCAGTTAAATATATTTTACCAAAACTAATAACTAATTTATTATTTTCAACAGTCAATTTTTTCACAAATCTATTCTTTTTTAGTTTTTCTATTTCTTTAGAGATTACATTCTTTACATCATCTCTAATGTTTTTTAACATATCTATTTTTTTATTCGTTTCATTATGCAGTTTAATAGTCTCTAAATAGGTCTGTTCTAAATCTTTGATACTTTGTTGAAATTCATTTGAACTATTTTCCAAATCTTGAAGTTCAGTAGCTATATTAATTTTCCATCTTCTAATAAGAACATAATTTTCTTTTTCACTTTCTGTTAGTGTCTTAGGATAAACATAGAAAGAATCAAAAGATGAACAGAAATTATTAACAGAAAAACCACTTCTAAATATATTTGTCATACAAACTAAAAGATTTTTCATAGGTATATATAGAATATTATCTTGAACCTCAAAAATTTCCACATCAATGTTAAAAAGACCAAGTTGGTACATCTCAGGTCTTATACTTGAACTTCTTTCTTTAAAACAATCTAATAAAGGAACAACAAGTAAAGTTAATTCTTCACAATCAATATCTTTAACTGTCATACCTAAACTATCAAAACAATGAACATGTTTAATTCCTTTTTCTTCTAATTCATTGCACACAGATTCAAAAGCATTTTCAAGAATAGGAAAATAAATTTTATTGTTCCAAACATTATTAAATCTTTCTTTTCCTGTATCAAAAATTGTTCCTTCTACATTCATTCTTGTTCGACCTCCGTTTCTTTTCCTGCATTTATTGGTCTTTTACAGATTATATTCCCTGTTTCACAGCATCTATCTTCTTCACTTATAAAACTATCCTCTTCGTCTATTTCCTCAAATACACAATTATCATATAAACTATACTTGTTTTGAATCTCTTCGAAAAATTTCCTACCTTGAATTTCATCTGTTCCCTCAATCTTTATATGCCATCTACCCATTTTCTTCATACCTCCGACTATAAATCTTTTATAATAATAAACAAGATTTCAAACCCTTTTAACCAATCTTCAAACGTTATCAACTTCTCTCCATCTAATGCTCTTTCTTTGTTTTCTTCTCTATAATTTTTTATAATCTCTTCCTTAGTTCTGATATTAATATCATCAGACCAATCAGCAACAATATAGTCTTTAGCTTTAGATAATCTTGTAAACAATTTATCATCTATAATGTCATAATCTCCATCTGAACATATCACTAATTCTCCTTTAAAACCGTTTACCTTTTTTACATTTACATATCTATGCACTTTCAACCACCTCTTTGTTTTTTACAATATTTCTATCTGACATTATATTACCTATTGTCAAAAAAGAAACATCTTGTTTTTTGATTAATCTAATAATATCTGAAACAATTAGTGATGAAATCATTGAATTAACAACCCACAAACATTTTTCTCCACATTCTAATTCTGAAAATTCACCATCTAAAGTCTTTAGATAATCTTCAACTTCTTTGTCATTGTCACATCTAATATTATACTTTTGATAATTAAAACCACCTATTCTTCCATCAATCATTACAACAGGAAAATCTTTAAGTTTTTCTATCAATAACTTTCTTCCTTCTATATTATCAAAAGCAACTATATGAATACTATTCAAAGAAATAACAGGTGAAAAATCTTCTTCAATTTTTTTAGATTCTATCTCTATATCTATACCTGTAAATTCTTTAACAATCTTTTTTAAACAATCAACTTTTAATCCTTTAGATTCCATCTTATAAAATTGAGCAGGTATATTTGAATCTTCTATTTCATCAAAATCATAAACAGTTATGTTCTTAATTCCTATTTTAGCTAAACCCATAACAACATGACTACCTATTGAACCTGCTCCATAGACAAAACAATTCATCTGGTTTTCATGAGGGTTAAAAAGTTTAGCCTGTTTGAAATAAATATCTTTTGTCATATTTTATCACCAATTAATCTAATCCTAAAAAAACTATTTATCATATCGTTTATTATTCTTCTTTTTCCTGAAAGGTTTATCTATCTCCCAATTACATTTCATGTTTCTACAAAATATGTTCATACAAACAGATTTTGAACCTTTTGTAACAACCTGCGTTCCTACATCATGTAAACCACATTTTGGACACGACATTTATCTCACCTTTGTTAGTTTAAAAAAAATTATGATAGCTAATTACTTTTAACAGCAACTAACTATCATCTGAAAAAAGAAAAATTTAATTTCCTGACTTTACCTTATGTATCAAATAATAAGCTGTTTTAGGTTCAACGGTTTCATGTCCTTCATAGACATTACCATTAATATCCTGTATAGCTTCATTATCTGCTTTCCTAAGCCCAGCTTTAGCAAGAGCCGAATCAATACTTGATTCTTCTGGAACTCTTAGTTTTTTGGACTTACCAAAAATTCTTCCTACAACAACTTCGCAACCTTTTACTTTACTTATTGCTTTCTTTGTGCTTCTCGCTGTAGTTTTCTTCTTAGCTGTTTTCTTCTTAGCTGTTTTTTTAGCTTTTTTCTTAGTCATGGTGTGTACCCTCCTATTTTTTATTTATCCTGACTTTATTATAGACTTTAAAGTATTTAAATCTTTAGGTTTTAAAATCAAGTTCAAACAAAACCTGTTTTGCAACCCCTGAATTTATTTCTATGTTGATGTCAGGATTATTTTTTTTAAAGTTGTTTATATGATTTAATGTTGAATATCTACCAAATAACTTTGTTAGTTTTATATTCATTTTTTGTTCTTCCTTCACTAGTTTTTTTAGTGAATATGAATTAATCACCAACTATCATACATAGCTGTTTGACAACAAGAACAAATACCTTTCCTACGTTGTATTATATTTTTAATTTTTGTTGGTTGTATAGGTTTCATGATATTACGTTTATTCAACAAAACTCCACAAAAAGGACAAGTAATTATATCATGAATTGTCAAACCTTCTTTGTTTACATTTTCCATCATATCACCTTATATAGTTTATTCATTTTTTCTTTTTACAAACACTTTCTAAATTTTAAAAACAACCATATGGTTTACAAGCAGGACAATTTGTGTTTAAACATTTTGATGTTTTGATTTCATCAAACAATTCATTCGACAACTTATCTAATCTGTCTATGTTTTCCTTAAAAATATCTCCTTCTATAATTAAATACTGTTTTCCGTTCAATACAATAACTTGACTATTTTCTTCTAATTCTTCTTTAACTAATTTATTAACTAATTTAATAACAACTATTTTTTCACATTCTTTCATTTTATTCACCTTTATTTCACTTCATATATTGATATTGCACCATCATTATCTGCTTCTATTTCGATTCTACCAGATGCAATACAATTTACTAATCTCCTTTTCTTTTCAAGATTAGTTATTATTCTATCTATATTTCTTTTGATTCTTAAATTAGACCATTTTCCAATTGCATATTTAAGAACTTTTAAATCAGTTATTAGGTCTTTTTTTATTCCTGTCATTTCTCCAACTTCCCAACAACTTTCCCCTTGACAATCTCTATCTTATCTCCTTTCTTATATTCCTCAAATAACTTATTTATGTCAATGATTTTGCTGATTCTTGAACCATATTTCCAATATATCTGCCGTAATATCACATCTTTGCCATCTAATACGATATAGACTGTTTCACCATAGATTATGCAGGTACTCCCATCTCCACATGTCAGATTGCTTCTATCTCCGCCTGTCAGAGTACTCTCATATCCACCTGTCAGATTGCTCCCATATTCACCTGTCAGATTGCTCCCATATTCACCTGTCAGATTGCACCTATATCCACCTTTCAGATTGCAGTAATTTCTACCTGTCAGAGTGCAGACATCTTCACCTGTCAGATTGCAGTAATCTCTGCCTGTCAGAGTGCAGTAATCTCCACCTGTCAGATTGCAGTAATCTCCACCTTCAACATTAACCATAAAATCACACACTAACGACATACCACATCCTACTTTAATCATATTTTCTTGCACGAGATAGTCTTCTGTGGGCTTATTGTCTTTAATGACAGTTATCATGCTTCTT
>Ga0272442_10007559_pt1 | contig 14012 bp, 11 predicted proteins | sample SSMForm2O_FD_200262 | JGI IMG/M metagenome (GOLD analysis project Ga0272442, IMG submission 200262) | Marine sediment archaeal communities from Little Sippewissett salt marsh, Falmouth, MA, United States - SSM-Form-2O | ecosystem: Environmental > Aquatic > Marine > Wetlands > Sediment ...
GAGTTCTATAAGGTTCTGCTGGAGGACCACGATATAAGCGCCATAATCAATGAGTCGGCAGACGACGATGATGATGAATATTCTGAAAGCGGGCAGGGAATTTCGGTGCTGGTACCCAGCGAACAACTGGATGAGGCGGAACTGGTTCTCGAACAACGTAATGAAATAGATGACGACTTCGATGAAGAGGCCGATGAGCAAGACGAAGAAGACGAGGATTATCAGGACTTTGAGGAAATTGATCCCGGCGAAGCTATCGATATGGATGACGAGGAGGATATACTTTGAAAGATAGTCGGCAGAAACAGGGTAAAGTTGATAAAGCTGATGAAGGTAACGATGTTGAAGAGACTCAGGACAACAGCCCCGAGATGGAACGACGGGGAACTGGACGGCGGGCCACAGATAAAGCCGAGGTGGATGCCACGGATAGGCGTAATGGTTGGGATCGGCGGCGAGGTCCGGGTCGACGGCGCAGCGACATGCGCAGGTCGGCGGAAGAAGGTGAAATGGACGACGAGCAGTTCGCCTTCATCATGGCGATCGATGAGTACAAACGTGCCAACAGTCGACCGTTTCCCAGCTATACCGAGATCCTGGAAATTGCCAAGGCCCTGGGCTACCGCAAGGTAGCCGAACCACAGTCACTAAAGTCGCTGGCGCAGGGCCAAGATTAAGCAGCCCGTAAAATCATCCGGTAAAGGGCAAGGACCAAAAGTAACCTTTTATTGCCCTATGTTGAAAGGTGGCGGGTTAGTCTGATGATGGTGGTTGCCGCCCTTAAACTGGTAACGCCACGGGTAATGTCTGTCGAGCCATTTCTGGTCGGGATTACGAGGAGATTGCGGTTCCGAAATCAGTAGCTTGTATTTGGCCCGGTCTTCGCAAAATATCCAGGTACGTTCATCTTCCCACTTATGCATCTCGGCATGTCCGTCAACGAAACTGAAGGAGCAGGCATTATTGTGAAAGTTGCCCATGGGATCCCAATACTCGCCCCAGTAGGGCTCATAGGACCAGCCGTGTTTTTCGAAAGGAAAATCGGGAAAATTACTTTCGAGAAAGGTGTATTTCTCGGAGGGAGGTTTGACATTGGTGATTTTCTTTTCGTGAGGGGTGCTAAATTCCGATTTACCCGGCGCATCGTTGTCTTCATTAAAATTGTCCCAGGCAATATAGAAATCCGGCTGGGCATAGCTGCGATAAATGGCAAATTGGGGAGGAAGCCGGCCATCGCCAGTTCCCTTATACCAGCGTTTGTCGCCGGGGCAATTATAGACTTCGGTATTTTTGAGATATTTAAATAGGGCGCCCTCCCGGATACCGGTGAGCCTGTGCTCCTGGGTTGGATTATCCCCAATGTACATATACACGGTATTCGTACCCGCAGTAAGGATTCTGATCGGCGGCCTACACCACTCCGGAGGATTATTCTTTGAGCCGTCAGAGGCAACCATCGCAGGGTTAGCACTCACATAACCTGAGCAGAAACTGTCCTCATTGTCAGTGCAATACATAATATAGGCGTAGGTTATGCTCTTGTGGTTAGCCAGACAAACAGCACCGGTGGCCTGATCGCGAGCCTGTTGCAGGGCGGGTATCAGAATCGCCACCAACAGGGCAATAATAGAGATCACTACCAACAACTCAATCAATGTAAAACCTTTTTTCTTAAACATGATAAACACTCCTTGGCTGGAAACTTAGATTTACAGTTTTTTTAAACGATTATTATGATGTTATAAAAATATTATGCCAGGGCCACTGCGAAAGAGCAGCGAATTTATAAATCAATAGTGTAAACAATTCGCTCCCTGATATAACTGATGATCTAACAGGAGGGATTCTTATGGCAAAAATATATAACAAACAAAGACCTATAATATAATTCCACAAGATTATAGTAAACAAACCGGATAAAAGTGTCAAGGTTTTTTTATCGGTAGTTATATGCTTTTTCGGCATAAAACAGGTTAAGTCTTTGATTTTCACCAATTTATGGCAGATTGGTTTCTAAAAAGCCGAAAAATCCAGACATTGGCTTTTTAAAAAAGCTATTTTGGAGGAAGTGGGAGAAATATGGGCGAGATGAGCTCACGGAGAGTCGTCGTAATCATAGAACAGGAATTCGCCGGATTCCAAGATGACGTTGGGCTTGTCAATATATTCAAGGGTGATTTTAAGCAGTTTTTCGTGTTTTTCCTCGACGGTAAGCAGTTTTTTCCAAAACTCCTTTTCAGCTGGATTTTGGCTTTTTTGGGCGAATCCCTCGTATAATTTGACGCTCATGCGCTCAATTTCAACGCCCCGACGCAGGACGTCGGTGAATGAACCATCCTCATCAATAAACTGACTGTCAGTTTCGATTAGTTTCTCAAATACGTTTTTAATACCCCGAGCAACATTTGTAACAACATCAGCCTGGGTGCCGGCTTTCATCTGCTCAATATATTCTTCGTGCAGTTTTTCGTCATGGGCTAATAGCTCGAGCATATTCTGGGCGGCCCGGTCTTGGATGGTATCTGCGGCCAGAGAATAAAACTCGCAGCCGTCGCGTTCCATTTGAATCGCGTAATCGAATGAATCCATAACAAATCCTTCCGAGGAGGTATTGTCTAAATAAAAAGGCCAGCAGAAATTATATCAGTACTATATTAAGCATAATATCAAATTCCAGCGAATATTAGCTTCTATACCCGGAAAATGTCAAGATAATCCCAGGGCAAATTATCGCGGAAAAATATGCTACCGGGCGTAAATGGGCAAATCAGAGGCCAACGTCAAAAGTTCAAGGTCGTCTCAATATTAGTTAATAAAATCATGATATATTTCTGTTTTGGGACTTTTGGCGGTATGGGCAAATCAATAAATATTGCTGATTATTACGTCATTGAAAACCTTTGAGATTTAGGGTATATTGTAGCTTGTACGATATAGATATTAAATATTATATAGATAACGAATTATTGGAGGATTACATGGGCAAAGCCAGACGTCGTCGTAAAGTAGGCAGCAAAAAACGCCGTGCCCGGTGGAAAACTCGTCATCGTAAATCATAATTGAAATAGCGGTGTGATATATACCCCTATACTTAAAACAGCGATTTCAGCTTAAAAAACTAGTTTTATGGTTTTTTGAGGCCTTTAACAGATGTCAATCAAGGGTCAAGGTCCTGATGCCTGGGGAAAAGCAAGGACAGGCCTTTGCGGCGAGCCAACTCATCAGCGATAGCCAGGTAATTGTGGATCAGGGATTCATATATTGCGCAGGCAGTGTGTATGTAATCTGACGAGTGGGGGTCAGCATAGTGGGCGGGAGCCTGTTTGTCCTTCTCCAGAATGAGGGTGCTGCCAGATAAGTCAGTTTCTTCATTAAAGGTGTGGTAGTGCATCGTTTTCCCCTTGGGTATCACTCCTCCATAGCTATATCGTAACTGCGTTTACAAGGGCATAACCTGCCTCTCTAAAATGTAAAATACAAAGTGATTATCGGCAATTACCGGGGGGATAATTTACTGTAAGACTTTTCCGGCCAATGTTAAATTGGCGCGATTATGCCTTTTTTAACACAAACAAGGTGCAAAATTGTAGCAAAGGGTCCCAGCTTCCACCTAAGTTTCTATGCGACATCTGATGCCTCTATGAAACCATCCATGGTCTTGATATCCTCGGACGAGAGGCAAATATCTCCGGCGGCCGCATTTTCCAGGGTCTGAGAGGGGGTACGGGCCCCGGCAAGGACGTGGGTCACGCCGGGCTGGGCAAATGTCCAGGCAATGGCCAGTTGGCTGAGGGTGGCGTTGTGTTTTTGGGCAAGGGGTCGGAATTTCTCCAAAAGCAGGTTGGCTTTTTTAAGGTTTTCAGCACTGAAACGCGGATTTTCCCGGCGTAAATCTCCCTGGTTGAAAGTTCTATCCGGGGTGAGTTTTCCCGTCAGCAGCCCGTGTACCAGGGGAGAATAGGCAAGGACGGCAATGTTGTTGCTTCGGCAAAATTCCAAAGTACCGTCCTGCTCCATACGCCGATCGAGCATACTGTAGCGTTCCTGGTCGGCATCGATTGGGCCATAGGCCTTTAAATGTTCCAATTTGGCGTTGGAGACACCAATCGCACGGATTTTGCCCTGGTCCTTAAGTTTCATCAAAGCTGCCATTGTATCGTCTATCGGTGTAGTCGAGTCCTGCCAATGTGTCTGATAGAGGTCGATGTAATCGGTGTCCAGGCGTTTTAAGCTGCGTTCAAGCTCCTCTTTTATGGAATCCGGATGCAGATATATATAGACCTCAAATTTTGACTTTTCCTTAGTTATGCCCAGTTCACTGCCGTGAAAGTGAAAATCGCCTTTATTAAGGTCCCAGCGAAGGCCGCATTTGGTGGCCAAAACTACTTGTTCTCTGCGCGATTTGATGGCTTTGCCGAGGATTTCCTCGGATCTACCGTAGCCATAGATAGCTGCGGTATCGATGAAATTCATACCATGATCCAGAGACGCCTGGATAGTTTTCAGGGCGTCTGATTCTTCGGTGCCACCCCACATCCAGCCACCGATCGCCCAGGCACCCAAAGCTACCACTGAGGCCTCGATTCCGGAATTTCCTAATTTACGATATTGCATTATTATCTCCTCATTAACTTTTTCAATCTAATCATCGAGTGGTATTTGTATAGAATATTGGGTTTATCTGTGGTCCTTAACTTAGCCTATTAGTTTATATAATTCTTCTCTTTGAAGTAACGTAAAGCCTCTTTAGTAGTAGAGAATAACCTGGTGGCGGTTTCGGTAATGAAGGGAGAGGGGGTAACCTGGGGTCTCCAGATAACATAAACCTCGCGGGTGGCCTCGTAGGCATGTTGTAATTCGCGTTCCACGCCACTGGAGAGGGCCGGTTTGCCATCAGGCAGCTCAGGGATGTAGCTGACTATCATGTCCGACTGATCAATTAATTGAAAGTCGCGGGCGTAAATCTGGGCATGAATGTCACCAGAGACCTGTAATATCTCGGCTACGTCGAGTCGCAAGCGATTGCCTAGAATTTCCACTTCCATGGCCTTTTGGCCCCGCTCGGAAGCGGCCAAGGCATCCAGATATAATTGGTGTTCCTCCAGGTCGGCCGGGTCAAAAACGGTGAAGCACTCGGTCATACTGCGTCGGAAATGTTCTATCTCGTCCATGATTTCCTTATCCGCGCTTACGTGCGTCATGGGAAAGCTCAGGTAAACCCTGGGAATCTCCGGATGCAGCAATAATCGAGACATACTGGTAGCGGTATTGTGATTATGTCCCAAAGCGACCAGGTAAAATTTTGCCATGGGGGCGGTGCGCTTAAGGTTACAACCCATCATCATCATTTCGGTGGCCAGAATCTCTTCCTCCCGCCAGACGAGCAGGTCCTTTAAGGAATGGTCCAACTGATGATCCCGGAGGAGCCGAGAGTGTACGGCATCGACATTATCGATCAGGCAAATGTACATGTCGGCATTGAATTGCACTAGTTGGTCAAAATCAAAGGCAGGAAACAGACCGTGCTTCCAGCGGAAAGTGGCATGGGTGTTGACGATCAGGTTCTCGCTTCGTTCGGCCAGGGCCAGGATGTCCTTGAACACGCTCCGCCGCAATTGATGCAATCGGGCCAAGGGCAGATCCAGAATTCTGCCCGGGGCCACATCGGGTGCTTCTTCGTACATCCGCGCGCCGACGTGACAGAGATTGATTTGGCAATCCTGCTGCTGGGCCAGACGGCATACCTGCTCAAGGAAAGGCGCCTTGTCTAAACCAACAGTTCCAGTAATGATAGCTCTCATATAAATAATATGCTGTAAAGACGTTATTGTTACAGTCGCTATTCAATCAAGCTGATTACGCACCCGCTGATTTTACAGCAGGGGCCAATGAAATGCACTCCATTAATATTACCAGGTCATCCGTAGAGCAAAGGGTATATGCCTATTTTTAATTGTCTATTGTTTTGCGTGTATTTATAATTACGGTATGGAAATATCCAAACCGGAGCAACAACATCCGCAAACCACAACCCCCATCGACGAGGTGCTACCTGGTGATCTGCTCAGCGAAGATGAGGAAGTTATTTTCGCCATCAAGCCTTCACTGTGGACGATTGCTTTTCTAAGTTTTCGTACCGTGATCGTGTGCATCGTGATTTCCGGGGCGGTGCTTTTTTTGGAAACGTTACTGTCCCTGGGGTATTGGGGTGGTTATATTCTGCAGGGATGCCTGGCAGCGGTGCTGATCCGGGTGGGCTTTGCCTTCCTCCAGTGGGTCAGCCGCAGTTATGTGCTGACAGATAAACGTGTCATCCGCATCCGCGGGGTATTTACCATCGATGTTTTTCAATGCGCTTTGCTACGGATTCAGAATACTTTTCTGGTCTTGACCCTGCCTCAACGGATTCTGCGTCTGGGTAATATCGCCTTTACCACCGCGGGTACGGGCGAGGTCGAGGCGATCTGGCGGCATGTAAAAAATCCGCTAAAAATACACAATCAACTCATTCGCGCTATTAATGCCGCCAGTAATAAGCCGGCCACTGATGTGCAAGAAACCAATGATACTGTATAATAGGGAATCAAACCCCATTGATTATGAACTCCCTGATATAGGCATTTCAGAGTTGCTTATCTTTATTGAGGCCTAAAACTTATGTCCTTGGTCACGGCTTTACTACGGGGAAAATTACCCGGGAGGGATACTTATCACTGATGTAAATCCGGTTGGTCTGTTTTACCATTGGACCGCCTTTGTGCAGGGGTTGGCCTGTGCCGGGATTTACATCGAAGCGAGGGAAGTTGGAGCTGGTCAGGGTAATGCGTATTCGATGACCTTGATTAATCACCACGCTTGTCGGCCAACATGCCACGCTAATTTCATACACTTCTTGTGGTTGCATTAAGGATACCTTATCGAATCCTTCCCGACAGCGCAGGCGGAGCATGCCCTCGGCCATCAAAAAGCTTTTCCCGTCGGGATAGACATCACAAAACCGTACCGACAAATCCGTATCGACAGCCGAGGATGACAAATACACCTGAGCGAGAACGTTACCGGTAACTTCCACAGGGTCAGTAAGTGGTTCGGTGGTAAAACACAATACGTCCGCACGATTTTCGATCGGGTTTTGATTCCTTGGCCCGGGGGGCAGAACCAGATTGCAACCACCTATCGTCGGGCAGGGATCCTGGGGATCAAAAGTGTATTCCACATACGTCGGCTTAGCTGTCTGGTTTGAGGCTTTATCCCGGGAAAGGTTTCCGTCCGGATGCAAATAATATTTTGTTTTTTCAGCGGGAATGGGCCAGGCTGATGCGTAGCGCCATTCATTTCCCGGCGCCTTTGGGTCGTTAATATCACCCATGACATAATACGCCACGGGGGGCAGTTTTTCGATGCCGGCATCTTCACCTTTCAAATAATGTCGCAGCCAATTTGATTGTGAGTAGGCAGATGGAATATCGGCGTTGGGAAATTGCAACTCTCCCACCTTGCCGTTCATTTTATAGCCTGAATGGGCCCATGGTCCCATCACCAGTTTCTGAGTTTGCCGGGCCCCTTTTGCTCCGTGGTATTGGCGTCCACAAAATGAATCGATCGTGCCCTGACTGAAAATGTCAAACCAACCTCCAAAGTGCAGAGCCGGTGTGTTCATCACATCAAACTTTCGGGTGGTATCTGTACTGTACCAGAAGGGGCCATAAGTGGGATGGGCCCGGTACTGTATCAGGGTATTAGGATCAAATTTGGTTGCTTCCAGCCATTTTTCGACCTGACTCTTGCGGAGGGCTCCGCCCACATAGACCGCATCATGATACCAACTGGCCGCGGCTACGCGAATATACTGGCAGACCAATCCTTTCGGCCGGGCTCCGGCTAAAAGATTTTGAGCGATACCCAAGGCCGAGCCACCTACCGTGCCAACCTTGCCGTTACACCACTTCTGTTTGAGGATCCAAGCAATCGTCTCGGCGCCGTCCTGATGTGTCTTCCAACCGCAGCCTATGAACGGGATATTTTCTCCTTCCGAAGCGAATCGTCCTCGCATATCCTGGGATACAAATACATAACCCTGATCTACCAGTCCCGGCCGCTTATTAAAATTTTTATTGTAGGGCGTTCGCGCCAAGAGAACCGGATAGGCCCCTTCTGCCTGCGGGCGCCACAAATCCGTTGCCAGCCGAACCCCGTCGCTCATGGGGACTATAAAAGTTTCTTTGGCAGGTAGCGATGCCGTTTTCTCGGCAGGGTGCTGTACTTTAGCCAGAGAGGTACTTACCAGAAAACCAACAATAAATAGCACCAACAGAAACTTATATGTCCAGCTTCGCATAATTTAGCCTCCATACCCAACTCGGATACTTAGAAGGTGAAGTCGATCTGTGCTTATCAATAAACCGTTACCATCCGGCGCCTGAGCATTTATTCTGGTTTTGTCTGTGTAACTTGGTTGACCAGGTAATGCTGTGCCAGCATCCACGCCGATACAGTTCCCAAGACAATACCACCTAAGCCGCTGAAAACATCCGTCCAGTCGAAACTTCGTCCAATCCACAGATTCACCGTCTCGTCCAACAGTGCATAAAAAGGTAAGATGGTCAAAGTGATTAGCAAAATATGGTAATTAAATACAAAATGGCCCTGACGGCTCAAGGTCAGCCACAATAATAAGGTCAGAATAAGATACCCAACCATTACATAGGCCACCTGGAATTGCTGTAAGGAAGGGGGCAGTTTTTCAAACGGCATTTCGGAGCCGGGCCAATGACTGAACAAACTTAACCCCACCCAATATGCCGCCAGTAACTGCCAGGGTCTTCGCAATACCCATAATAATACCACAGCTCCTAAGCACCCCCCCATATCAGCTATCCAGTCGGCCAGGTCGCAATGCCGATGCACAAACTTCTGGGTAACCTCATCCAGCATCCCATACAGAGCAAAAAGGAGAATAACCTTATATACCCGGGCACGGAAGAGGCTGGGGCGACTGGTCCCGAACCGTGCCAGCCAAAACAGTACAGTCAGAACCAAATACGATGAAAAGTGGAGCAGCTTATCACTTGCTCCCAACTCAACATTGGCCAAGGGTATATGAGTTCCCACAAACAACACCGGCCAATATATTCCCAGTGGTATCCAGGCCAGTTTTTTTCGTAACTTATTGCTCTTTTTCATAAACCCTGATACACAAAAAAAGAGCGGCTGGGTAAAGATCCAAAATCACCCTATTCCACTCATATGCAAATTCAATTATTCATTTATTGTCTCAGTCTGTGTCCTTTCAGACTGGATGTCACTGGTGTGCGCGGGTTCAGTAATCTCCTCGATACTACTGTGCTGATCCGCTTGTCTGTGTTTGAGGACTATCTTTTTCTCTTTTGGCTTACTTACCAATGCTGCTTGAGGAGTAGATTCAGGAGCCGGGGCTTCTTCTACCTGTTTCTGAGGTTCAGAGGCCACATCCATCTTGTCATCGGTTGGGGCTATCATAGACTCCACTTCGTCGGCCAGCGCGTTATAATCCAGGGCCCCATGACAACCAGGTTCATATTCGAAGATCGTCTGGCCGTGACTGGGTGACTCGGCCAACTTGACGTTGCGACGAATCCGGGTGTCAAAAATTCTCACTTTACTCCAGGGGCTATCGTGGTCGCGCTGCCCGTTGAAAAATTCTTCGATGTCCCGGACAATCTCCGTGGTCAAAGTTGTACGCGAATCAAACATACAGAACAGCAAGCCCGAGACCTTAAGTTCCGGATTGATCCGCTTTTGTACCAGCAGAAGTGTCTCCAAAAGCTGACTGAGTCCCTGCAGGGAAAGAAAGTGCGGCTGGATCGGAATGAATACTTCGCGAGACGCTCCCAGGGCATTCAAGGTGAGAAGCCCCAGCGAAGGCGGACAATCGATCAAGACGTAATCGCAGGATTCTTCTTTCTCATACGCCTCCAGGGCCTCGCGCAGGCGAGTTTCACGGCCTACAACCGCTACCAGTTCCTGCTCAGCCGCGGCTAAATTCAATTCCGCCGCCAGGAGCTTTAGATTATCGCGTACCGGCAGGGCGGCCTGGGTGACAGGCTCGGACTGGACGAGCACAGTATAACTCGAATGAGTCACTCCTACCGGGTCAATACCCAGAAAAGTAGTCAGATGGGCCTGGGGGTCCAAATCGATCAAGAGCACTTTTTTGCCCCTGGCGGCCAGATTCCCCGCCAGATTCACAGTGGTAGTGGTCTTGCCGACACCCCCCTTCTGATTAGTCAAGGCTATTATTCGCATTCGCTGGTTTGCCTACATTGACATCGAAGTTTCCATCCACCTGCTGCCCAAGGCCAATTATACGCTTTTCTCCGGCAACGGTACAATATTTATTTCCCCGGTTCTCTAATGTGTATTTACAGCATCCAATGCCCGCCTGAAGTTAAGGGAAAAATGTTCACAGGTTTTAGCTGGGGTAGTCTGGCGCCAAAGGCAAAATTGTTGCGCTCATATCTAATTCCAATATGAGGTCAAGAGGTTAAAATCATTCAAATCCACCCCGCCGTCATTATTAAGATCGGCGCCGTAACACCAGCCATCTGTAACACCGCAATTCCTATCGAGCCAGTGCTCGGCCAAGATAAGCAGGTCTTCCATGTTGACACCACCGCCATTTATATCCGCCGGGCAGCGGGGAGATTGCACTAATTCGATGCCGTCTCCGGTACGCAGGTTGCGGGAATAGAGTTTTTCGGCGGCATTGTTCCAATGCTCATGAACACCCAGGCTGGCCGGGGGCTGTTCATCACCTTGAGGGTCATAAAGGCAACCTGAAGGGGGATCGTTAGCCAGGGCAGCCTCGTGGAGGTAGTTGTCGATAGTATCGTTAGGATCCATCACATGTAATTCATTCTGGATAACCGGCTCGGAACGCAGAAAATCCAATGCTACCGAATCAAGCGCCACCCCATCAAGGGAAAGGAATAGACTGCTGGTCCAGTCGTTATTAAAAGGAGCTGAGAGCCAACGACATTCCGGAGCAAGTTCATAAGCCATGTGATTGGCTGCGTATAATGCGTCGATCATAAAAAGCAGAGTCTTTTCGCCCAACTCCTGATGGGACGAAAGGTCAACCAGCGGATTATAAGTTCCCATGTCACGGCGGGCCCATTGCCAAGTTGGAATACTATAGTAGGTATCATGGGTGACAACATAGGGATGGATGCCGGCATATTTGGGGACGCAGCGATCGACACCGGGGCCGGGGTCGGGACCAGCACAAATACTACCGAAATTATTCTTAGCGCATACTGTAATGCCAGCTGTACGGTGTCCCTTCAAATTGGCCAGGTTAATAATATAATCGGCGTTAGAAACACAAGTGGGCAGATAAGTGGGATAGCCGGTGGGTTCGGTCCCATAGTATTCGGTAGGATCCTGCAAATCATCCGACCATAAAACCGGACACTGCAAGTCGCGAGTGACTTGTTCGCGACCGTCTCCGCCGATCCAGTCCACAAAATGGGTGCCGGGAAACTCCGGGTGGCAGCGGTTGTATATCTGGTCGGGAACGAAACGGCAGGCATCATAAAAAGTAATATCACAGGGATCCACACCGGCGGAATAAACTAATTGGCGCAGAAGAGCCAAGATAACCTGAGGAGCGGTAAAGTTTCCGTTGCTTTCTTCAATATGACCGCTGGTCATATTCATGTTGATCTTGACGGCGATTTTCTCACCCGCAAGATAACCCCTGGTTCCATATCCGTGGGTTTGATTGAAGTACTCAAATATCCGCTGCCAAGCCTGGCCGTCATTGTCGGCGTGAACCAGGTCGCAGAGAGATTCTGAGAGCATTCGCTCCACAACCACCTGATCGGTATTTTCATCCAGCCACCAGTAATTGGTTTCTCCCTCTCCGCTCCATGAGGTCGCATTGGGATCATGCTTCCAAACCACCCGACCGGGATAATAGCCCCGAGCCACACCCATAGGACTATTGGCGGGATCCGAAGGAACATACCAGCCTGGATCAACAGAAGTAGTGAGCCGACCAGTCAGGTTCACAGGAATATAAACCGATAAAGCCAAGGCCAGCAGACACAGAGCAATAAAAGCGTAACGTGACTTCAATAAGTAAAAACGCACCTTGTGCAATATAGTCGTTGAGATCGAAAGCCCCAGAAGGAATATCACAAAACTGGAAGCCATAGGCGCCGCCACGCGTTGACAGGGATACAATGCCCTGGTGGGTTTGGGTATGACGCGGATCAGAAACCACAGAAGGGCCAGAAAGCTTATAAGAGGATATATCCAAAAAAACAGCCGGTATTTCCATTTACTCTTGCGTGCGGGCCGCAGCGGTCTGCCGGTCCTTGGACAAACCAGATATTCCTTTTCGCATTCCTTCAGCATGCCACAGCATCCCTCCATCATCAAAGGCTTATAACTGAAAATATGCGGAACAATATTCGCCTTAAAAACCTAAATTCTCCGTCAGGCTCGGCAATGCCCCAGTCGTAATATGGCCTAATTATGATACCTGTTTTAAGGCGGCTGTCAAGGATGTGTTATTGGTGTGGGGTACTATATTAACTTACAGATCACGGAGGGTGTGGCCCATTTTATCGCGCTTGGTTTCCATATAGCGTCTGTTGTATTCGTTGGGAGGGATTTCCAGAGGAATCTGCTGCACTACTTCAATACCATACATCTGCAGGCGAGAGAGCTTGATGGGATTGTTGGTCATTATCGCTATCTTCTTTAAGCCCAGGTCGCGGCATATCTGGGCTCCCAGGCCATAGTCGCGCTTGTCGGCCATAAAGCCGAGCCATTCGTTGGCTTGTACCGTGTCCATGCCCGCTTCCTGGAGGCGATAAGCATGCAGCTTGGCCTTTAGGCCGATACCTCTGCCTTCCTGGCGAAGGTAGATGACGGCGCCCTTACCGGCCTTTTCAATCCGTTGCATGGCTTCGTGTAACTGAGCTCCACAATCGCAGCGCTGAGAATGAAAAATATCTCCGGTCAGACATTCGCTGTGTACGCGCACCAAAACAACATCGTCTTGTTGGGGGATGACATTACCGTCAGCACCTATTTTACCAATGTCGCCTTTGCACAAGGCCAAGTGAGTCTTTCTATCCACGTCAGTTTGATAGCCGATCAGATGAAACATGCCGCAGTCGGTGGGCAGTTCGACCGATTCCACCCGATTGACCAGCCGTTCCCTTTGCATACGGTATTCCACCAGGGCGGCAACCGTGGTCATTTTGAGGTTATGTTTTTTACAAAATTCGATAAGATCCGGCACTCGTGCCATAGTGCCGTCGGGATTCATAATCTCGCAGATTACCCCGGCCGGGGTCATACCGGCCAGTCGGGCCAAGTCCACCGCTCCTTCAGTTTGGCCGGCACGTACCAAGACGCCGCCGGCGCGAGCCCGCAAGGGAGAAATATGGCCGGGACGAACAAGGTCTTCCGGCCGACAATCTTCACGAACCGCCTGCTGGATAGTCCGGGCCCGGTCCGCAGCCGAGATACCGGTGGTGACGCCTCGGGCCGCGTCAATGGTCACAGTAAAAGCAGTTTGCAGGGGAGCAGTATTAATACCGGTTTGAGGGTGCAGAAGCAATCGATCACAAGTCGGGCCGGTAAGGGGCAGGCAGATCATGCCCCGGCCGTGCTGGGCCATGAAGTTGATTATTTCCGGAGTTACCTTCTCTGCGGCACAAACAATATCTCCTTCGTTTTCGCGATTCTCGTCATCTACCAAGACGATCATCTTGCCCATTTTCAGGTCGTCGATTATCTCATTAATGGTACTAAAAGACATTTTTGATCAGCCACACTTCTTTTCTAATATAACCAAAGCCCATCCTGCGTTTTTAAAGCCTCCTGCGTTACTGCGCTCAATATTATCCCGGATTTCCCAAGTAAATCCGTGCAAAAAAGTAAGATTTTGATAGTATAGGGCTTAGGGGTGCTGTTTACAACAGTTTTTGTGTTCAGATTTGGAGAACCTGATGGGT
>Ga0272442_10007560_pt1 | contig 14011 bp, 5 predicted proteins | sample SSMForm2O_FD_200262 | JGI IMG/M metagenome (GOLD analysis project Ga0272442, IMG submission 200262) | Marine sediment archaeal communities from Little Sippewissett salt marsh, Falmouth, MA, United States - SSM-Form-2O | ecosystem: Environmental > Aquatic > Marine > Wetlands > Sediment ...
TTTGATGAAAAAATACCTGTAATTCTAGGTGGTGTCCATGCTACTTTTGTTTTTGAAGAGATGATAAGGGATGTAAATGTTGATTTCATCGTAAGAAATGAAGGTGAAGAAACAACTCTGGAACTAATACAAAAACTGGTTGAGAACTCTTCTTTCGAAAATATAAATGGTATAACTTATATAAAAAATGGAGATATTGTTAGTAATCCTATTAGGGAACCTATAAAAAACTTAGATGCTATTCCTTTCCCAGATAGAGAATTAATTTTAGATAATAATTTTTATCCAAAATCTGAGTTTGGTATAATAATACCGTGTAGGGGTTGTCCGTTTAATTGTAGTTTTTGTTCATCTTTTAAATATTCTAAATATAGAGGGAGGTCAGCAAAAAACATAGTAGATGAAATAGAATATCTAAAAGAAAAATATCATATAATGGAGTTTTGGATGGAAGGTGACAATTTTTTTATTAATAAAAGAGAGCTAATAGATTTTTGTAAGGAGTTAAAAGATAGAAAGCTAAAAATTATATGGGGATCCATGGCTAGAGTTGATATCATAGATGATAACACTGTTAAGGAAATGAAATCCAGTGGTCTCTGTAACATAAGTTTAGGAATTGAATCAGGCTCTCAAGAAATATTAAATGTAATAAATAAGAGAATAACCGTAGATCAAATTAAAAAAGCAGTAAAAATTTTAAAAAAACGAGGAATCTTTGTAAATACTTATTGGATGGTTGGATTCTATGAGGAGACACCAGATTCAATTAATCAAACAAAAAATCTTATCAAAAAGATAAAGCCGCACCTTGTTAGAACATTTATTATGACGCCTTTTCCAGGAAGTGAGGAATTTATAAAAGCAAAAAAAATGAATAGTTTGAATTCAAATAAATGGACAGATTTTCATGTAAGAAATCCTTATTTATTAAAAAGACCATATATAAGTAATAAAATTATTGATAAAGAGTTTAATGGTTTTTTTTATGATTTGGCAAAGAAAGAGGTGAAAAGTTGGATGATTTATCTTATTACTCATCCAAGATGTCTCTTAAGAAAAATTATTGAATTTGTTTATTCAATAAAATACAAATCAAGTTAAAGAAAATTTTTAAAAGTATTTAACTTTCCCGTTAATGTTTTTATCTAATTAGTGATATAGGTGTATTACATGAAATTCCCGAATTATTTTGCAGATGCTGAAGCAAGCTTTAATCAAGGTGATTATGTGATTTTTGGGGTCCCTTATGATAAAACAGGGTCATTCAGAAGAGGTACAAAAAAGGCACCATACTCAATTCGACAATCTAGCTGGAATTTTGAATCATATGACTTATTATCTGGTATTGATTTAAAAGATATATCTATACATGATTATGGTGATTTAGATATAAGTAAGAATGAGTCTTTTTCAGATATTAAAAAAAAGATTGTCTCATTTGTAGACAGAATTGTTAAAAAAAATAAAATCCCTATTGCTATAGGGGGAGAACATACTATTTCACATCCAATTGTTGAATCTATACATAAAATGAATGATGATGTTGGTGTTATAATTTTTGATGCTCATCTTGATTTTAAAGATAGTTATGAAAATAATCCTCAGAGTCATGCTTGTGTTTCGAGAAGAATTTCGGAAATAGTAGGTGTTGAGAATATTGCTATTTTGGGAGTTAGATCTGGAACTAGGGATGAATTTGAATATGGTAAAAAACAAGGGTTGTTCTATATCAATTCATATGATATAAACAATAAAGGCATGGAGTGGGCCATAGAAAAAACACTAGATAAATTTAAAGATAAGAGACTTTATTTAACATTAGATATCGACTCTATTGATCCTTCTTTTGCACCAGGGACAAGTACGCCAGAGCCATTTGGTATTTCTCCTTTCGATATACTAAATTTTATTGAGATTTTTTCTTCTCAGATTATTGGATTTGATTTGGTAGAAGTTTGCCCTCCTTATGATCATGGTGAAACTTCTTTGCTTGCTGCTAAAATTATTAGATATTTAATTGAAAAAACGTGCTGATTGCCTGTTTGGTTATTTTAAAGATGATTATTTGATTACTTCAAATTATTTTGAAACTTTTTTGTATATTGATCCTGGCAGATTATTTTCTTTATATTCTCGCTTTTTTTTCATTCCAACTTTTTGATTATTTTAAAACAGATTTCTATACCACTTTTTTATTGATTTTAAGTAGAAACAAAACCTTTTTTCTTATAAATACCAAGTTTCTAATTTTATAAAAGTAGCATTATGATAGATTTTAATACAAAATCCTATGTCATATATTTACTATCTACGTTCTTAAACACTGAACAATAAGGTAATTTAATATACAATGATTTTATTTGACCCTAGCATGCAAACCGAGCGATTAGCAGTTGTAGGATTTGCCTTGATAATAGTTGCGGCACTTTCATTTTTTATACTGTCACAAACAAATCCTGAAACTGGTCAGACTTATATGCAGGATATAGCAGATAATTTATTTGGAAAATCAACACCACCCGTTATAATTGAAGAAGGGGATTGTATAGATGTTAATTATATAGGCAAATATTCAAATGGTACAGTTTTCGAATCTTCTTATAAATATCCTGAGACTAAAAAGAATGGTACAGCCATTAATGTTTATGTAACTAAGGATTTCACTGCTGTTCCTCCTTCTGGTTTTGAGTTATACGGCTCAGGTATGATAGACGGTTTTTTAGATGGAATAATTGGTCTTGAAGAAGGACAAGAGGCAACAATTGGTCCGATACCTCCAGAAAAAGGATATGGTAATGCAGTAGAAATTGGTGAAACATTTAAAACTCAACAGATCATGATGAACGTAAATCTGCTTGCCCAATCTATGAATATAACCGTTGAAGTTTCAGCCATTGATGATGAATATATTAACTTAAAATGGGTAAATGTCACTGATTTTGATAATTTTACAATGCCTGAAGGCATTCTAAATGATTTAAACAGTGCTGATCAAAATGATTGGATTTCAATTTTACCCCCGTACTATCTTTGGGAAAATTCAACTGAAATAGTTGAAATTAAACAAGACAGCGTAACAGTTAAAACAAATCCGGATAAAACAGAAAATGTGGTAGATGAGTTAACGGCTATACAATATGGTGATATTACCACATTTATATTCCCAGATGCTACAACTGTTGATTATGACAATGATAGTATTACAATTATTAATAACCCAGAAGTAGGAAAAAGTTATACTTATTCGATAAACTACTATGGCTCAGAGCTGATTGCAAATATAACAGTTGTTTCTATAGATCTAATAAATGATACAATCAATGTTTCTGTATTTTATGAAGGATACACTGAGGAACCAGAGTATAGCAGCATTAATAAAACAGTAAGCTTTGATAGAGAATATACAATTGACAGAAACTTTACAGAGATACCCTTGTATTATGCCAATATGCTTTTTGGGCAGGACTTATTCAGAAAAGGTTTAAGTTTAAGCCCACTTGCTGGGGAAACAATATACTATGATGTAGTAATAGAAAAAGTATACAAAACATCTGACCCTAATTATTCAACTGATTCTTAATTTCTTTTTCTAACTCATCTAAAAATTCTTCTTCTTTTCCTTTAGGAATAGTAGCACCAGCAGCGATACTATGGCCACCACCAACTCCATTAAAAATGCTAGCTGATTTTTTAAGTGCCTTGGATAGATTAACACCTTTTTCAACGAGGTTCTGGGTCGTACGTGCAGATACTTTTATCTCACCATCGCCTTTTTCTGCAAAACCTATAAGCGGCAAATCACAGCTTATATCTTCTTGACTTAGAAGCATATTTGCAACAATTCCAACAATTGTATCACGAATACCTGTTCCAGCATGAAAATATTGTACATATTCTCTTTTAATGATGCCTTCTTCTCTTGCAAACTGCATTCCTTCTACAAGATTTGCACGATGTCCTCTGAGAAGATTTTTCGCTTCATTATAGTACTTACCGCGATCTCCTAAACATACCTTAAGACCAACCTCATACTGGCCATAGCGGGCGGTGGAGTTTAGAAGAGTTGCAAACTCTTTTGCCTCGTGAACTTCCGTCCCCTCAATTTCGTTTCCTAAAATGTATACTTCACCGATTATCTTTTTTGTATTTTTTGCACCAAAACCTTTTGTAAGCAAAACTTGTGCAATATTTGAAATAATTAGCTTTCTCTCAGCCTTACTTAAATCAATCCATTTTCTCCAATTATCGCCATCTTTCATAATTATTCCTAATTCTTCTAAAAAAGATATACAGGCAGATTCTCTTCCGCTAATTCCAGGTATTACTGGATCGTTTGCATATTGTAAAAGCTTATAGACTGGCCGGGTTTCTCTTCCAAAGTATCTAATATCTATTATTGGTTTAACAGATTCTGCTTTTTTACCATCCTCTAGAATTGATCTATTAGCTCCCATCAATTTTCCATATCTTCTATCTTGCAGATCCCCACAGGCACCGACTATTGCCAATGATGATAAATCTATATTTTTTTTATCAAGTTCTCTTGCAACAAAATAAGTTGCACCTGCACCACTTATCTCAAATCCGCCGTCTATTCCAAATAAATGAGGATTAAGATGAAAAGTTTTATTTGAGTCATCAGGGCATTCATGATGATCAGTGATTATCTTATTTAAATCAGGGTATATATTTGAAATACTGCTTCCAAGGTCTGTAAACCAAACCAGATCATGATTGTCATTCTGAAGATTTTCAATAACATGGTTATCAAGTTGTTTTACAAATTCGATTGAAAAATCTTTTCCAAGTCGCTCTAGTGTTTTGTATGCAATGCTTCCAGCAGTAATCCCATCAGCATCAATGTGTGTGACGATATGAACATCTTTGCTTTTTTTGATAATGTCTCCTATCTCTTTTGCTCTTTTATTCAAAAATAGTACACCCTTAAAACAAGGTATAGGGAAACAGTAAAAAAAGCTTTGTAATAAAATTAAAAAAATAGATTAAAAAAGGCAGATTTTAATCTTCTGCCATCTTTTTATATTTGTTGTAACGCTCGTTTACATCTTCTTCTAGTTCTTTGTGAAGCTTTTCTGCTTCTTTTGGAAATGTTCTTGTTAAAACGTTGTAACGTACTTCACCCATGATGAAATCATGTAGTGTTCCATCTGGTGCTTTGTAATCGAGTTGGAATGGGTTTTTACCTTCTTCTTTGAGTCTTGGATCATAACGGTATAGTGGCCAGTATCCTGCATTTACAGCTAGTTGTTCTTCTTCTTGTGTTTTTCCCATGCCTTTCTTAATTCCATGGTTTATACATGGTGCATATGCGATAATCAAGCTTGGTCCAGGATAACTTTCTGCCTCTTTCATGGCTTTAATAAGTTGGTTTTTGTTTGCACCCATTGCAACACTTGCTACATATACATAACCATAGCTCATAGCCATTACTCCAAGGTCTTTCTTCGTGGTTTTCTTACCTGAAGCTGCAAACTTTGCAACAGATCCAACAGGTGTTGCTTTTGAGCTCTGTCCACCAGTATTTGAATATACTTCGGTATCAAGTACAAGGATGTTGATATCTTCACCCATAGCAAGTACGTGGTCAAGACCACCATAGCCAATATCATATGCCCAGCCGTCACCACCTACAGACCATATGCTTTTCTTGGTAAGCATTGTTCTTTCTTCCCATATCTCTTTTAAAACAGGGTTGTCATGATTGTTTTCAAGTAGTTTTTTAATTTTCTCGCTTTGTTCTTTTGAGCCTTCTGCATCATCTTTTAACTCGTACCATTTTTCAAAAGTTTCTTTAGTGTCTCCTGTAACTATGTTGCCATCTATTGCTTGTTTTACTAGATCTGCAAGTTTTGCTCGGCGTTGTATTGTTGCAAGAGCCATTCCAAAACCGTATTCTGCGTTGTCTTCAAAGAGGCTATTTGCCCATGCTGGTCCAAATCCATCTTTGTTTTTTGCGAATGGAACTGATGGTGCACTTCCACCCCATATTGATGAACATCCTGTAGCGTTTGCAATGATCATCCTGTCTCCAAAGAGTTGTGTTGCGAGTTTAAGATATGGTGTTTCACCGCATCCTGCGCATGCTCCTGAAAACTCCAATAGTGGTTGTTGGAATTGTGAACCTTTTACTGTGTATTTGTCAAATCCACCTGAGCGTATTGGTATTTTCTCTGAGTATTTTCTAAGTGGAATCTGATCTAGTTGTGTTGCAAGTGGTTTCATGATTAATGCTTTTTCTTTTGAAGGGCAAATATCTGCACAGTTTCCACAGCCTACACAGTCCTCTGGATATATTTGCATCCTAAAACTCAATCCTTCTGCATCTTTTCCAACTGCTTTTTTTGTTTCGAATCCTTCAGGTGCATTTTTCTTCTCTTCTTCTGTCACTAGTACGGGTCTTATTGCTGCATGTGGACAGACCATTGCACACTGGTTACACTGGATACAATGCTCTATTTGCCATTCGGGTATATTTATTGCAACACCCCGTTTTTCGTATTTTGTGGTTTCTGTTGGAAAGATTCCGGCAGGTGTAAAAGCACTTACTGGAAGCTTGTTTCCTTGTTGCGCTAGCATTGGTCTCATTACTTTTTTAACAAATTCTGGCTCGTCTCGCTCAACTGGTGTCTCTGGTGAAAGATTCTTCCATGAGTCAGGATAACTTACTTCTTCTACTTTTTCTAGTGCTGAGTCAACTGCTTTCCAGTTCATCTCAACTATTTCATTTCCTTTTTTGCCATATGTTTTTTTAATCGCTTTTTTAAGATAATCAATTGCATTGTCTACGGGTAAGACGTTTGCAAGTTTGAAAAATGCTGTCTGCATAACCATGTTTATACGGCCGCCAAGACCAACACTCTCTGCAATTTTTACTGCATCAATTGTGTAAAACTTGAGATTCTTTTCTGCAATTGTTTTCTTCAAAGAATTTGGTAAGTTATTTTCTAGTTCTTCAAGACCCCAAGGACAGTTTAATACAAAAGTACCATTTTCTTTTATTCCCTCAAGAAGCTCGTATTTATCAACATAAGACGGATTATGGCATGCGATATAATCAGCGTTTTCTATAAGATAAGTGGATTGTATTGGTGTTTTTCCAAAACGCAAGTGAGATATTGTTACTCCACCAGATTTTTTTGAATCATATGCAAAATATCCTTGTACATACATGTCTGTATTGTCACCGATGATTTTAATTGCATCTTTGTTTGCACCAACTGTTCCATCGCCGCCAAGACCCCAGAATTTACATTGTACAAGGCCTTCAGGTGTTGCATCTATTTCTTCTTTTAATGGAAGTGATGTGAATGTTACATCATCGTTTATCCCTATGGTAAAATTGTTTTTTGGTTCATTCATTGAAAGATTATCAAAAACAGCTTTAGCCATGCTTGGTGTGAAGTCTTTGCTGCCAAGACCATATCTTCCACCAACAACTGTTACATCCCAATCTTTATGATGTTGAAATATTGCTGAAACATCGACGTAGAGCGGCTCGCCATATGAACCACTTTCTTTTGTTCTGTCAAGAACTGCTATTTTCTTTACGGTTTTTGGAATTGCATTTATGAAATGTTGGACTGAAAATGGTCTGTAAAGTCTTACTTTTACAAGTCCTACTTTTTCACCATTCTTGCTCAGGTATTCTACTGCTTCTTCAGCTGCTTCTGCACCAGATCCCATCATAATAATTATTTTCTCTGCATCAGTTGCTCCAACATAGTCAAATAGATGGTAGTTTCTACCTGTAAGTTTGCTTACCTTCTCCATTTCTTCTTCGACTATTTTTGGAACGGCATTATAGAATTTGTTTGCTGCTTCGTTTACCTGGAAATATATATCTGGATTTTGAGCAGTTCCTCTAAGATGTGGTTTTTCAGGATTAAGTGCCCTATCTCGGTGTTTTTTAATTCCATCCCAATCTACAAGACCTGGTACATCTTCATAATTTAACATCTCGATTTTTTGGATTTCATGTGAGCTTCTGAATCCATCAAAGAAATGAACAAATGGTACACTTGCTCGTATGGTTGAAAGATGTGCGACAAGTGCTAAATCATTTATCTCTTGAATCGATCCTGCGGCAAGTAGTGCAAAACCAGTTGCACGTGCTGCCATTACATCTTGATGATCTCCAAAAATTGATAATGCTTGCCCTGCAATTGCTCTTGCAGAAACGTGGAATACTGCAGGCATTATTTCTCCTGCGATTTTATACATGTTTGGAACCATTAATAAAAGACCTTGTGATGCTGTAAAAGTGGTAGTAAATGCACCAGCGCTAAGGGATCCATGTACTGCTCCTGAGGCTCCTCCTTCTGATTGCATTTCTTGAACCTTTAATTTCTGTCCAAAAATGTTTTTTCTACCTTCAGCAGACCATGCATCAACCATTTCACCCATGGGTGATGATGGTGTAATTGGATATATGGCTGCTACATCTGAAAAAGCATATGCAACATGTGCTGCTGCTGTGTTTCCATCTACTGATTTTATGATTTTTTCTTTTGCTTTATCCTTATGCTTTACTTCACTTACCAGGGTGTTTGACATATAAATTAAACCTCCTATAGGCAAGTAACCCGTAACAAAGTCCTATAGATAAATATTTGGTTTAATAATTATATATATCAGATGTGGAGGTTGTGTTTTCATTCGTCACATTCATAGGATTCTAATTCTTTAAAATAGTTTTCCTCAGGTGGGCTTGATGTTATAATGAATCCTTTTGTTTTTTTCCTCCATTTTGCCCATCTAGCAAGGACTAATGGTAGTAGGAGGACTGATGTCATAAATGAGTATGTAATCGTTATAGCAGTAATAACTCCAAATTGTACCTGTGGGGGAATTGGTGCAAACACAAGCACAATAAATCCAAGTGATGTGGTAAGAGCTGCAATCAATAGTGCTCCACCTGTTTTTGAGATTGTTTCGCATACTGCAGCTGTTATATCTCCAGTTTTACTTGCAACTATCTTAAATCTTTCAGTTGCATGTATTGCATAGTCAATTCCAATTCCAATTGTAAGGCTTGTGACAGTTATAGTTAGAATATTTAGATCATACCCAATAAAATACATTGTTCCAAGTATCCATACCATCGAGATTAATACAGGTATTATCGTTATCAAACCTAGCAGTGGTTTTCTGTATGCAATTATTAAAACAATTGCTGCAAGTAAAACAGATAAACCTGTAGAGATAAGTTGACTTTGAGTTAAAGAATTTGTCATGGAGTAAGTAATCACTAGACCTCCAGTAGCCATTGCATCTGCAGTACCATAATCAACTATGTCATTTTTTAAATCAGAATAAAGAGTTTCAAGGTCTTTAGACACTTCTTCTGCTTCTCTTCCTTCTGTTAAAATATTTACGTAAACTCTTATCAGAGTTGCATCGTATTGTCCATCTTCGTTTTTGTGAATAACGCTTTTTGTTAAGCTCCCATATTCAAAACTGTTATATAGATAATCAATCAGGTCTTTTACATCGTCACTTGTTTCAGGGATTTTAGTATCTTCGTCTAAATTATAAAACTCTATGAGGCTATTGTTGTTATTTACTGCTTGTTCTATTATTGAGTAAATGCTAGTGGTTTTCAGTGAACCATCTGCATTTTTTGCTACAAACTTGTCATCTTTAATTCTGCTGTGTGTCTGAATTATGCCTCTAAGAGTTGCTCTAGATGATACTTTTCCTTCTATCAGAATATATTCTTGGTCTTGACTTGAAAAAGGATATTCTTCTTCAATTTTTTCTAAAAGTTGTCTTGCAGGATTTGACTCGGGAATAAACGACTCGAAATCAAATCCTGTTTTAATCTGCGAAGCTCCGAAACCTGCTATAATCGTTATTATTAGAATTGATGCAATTATTTTTTTCTGATGGCTCAATACTCCTCTGGATAGTTTTCCCATTAGAATATTTAACTTGAATGAATGTTTTTTTATTTTCTGAAAATCTTTTTTCTTACGATCAATTAAAAATCTTATTGCTGCTTGAAGAGTAATTGCTGTTATAAAAGTATATGTGATACCTAAAGCAAGTAGCAGACCAAAATCTCGAATTGGTGGTAAGCTTGCGCTTAGGAATGACAGAAAAGCAATAACTGTTGTAAGCATGGCGAGAAACATGGCATTTCCAATTTCAAGGATTGATTTTTTTATTGCTTCTGAAGGAGTCTTTCCTTTAGAAAGCTCCAGTCTGTAATCGTGTGAAAGATGAACTGAGTAATCAACTCCAAGTCCCATGATAAGTGGTACTAATGCTACAGCAATTGTTGTAAATGCGATATCTAATAAAACCATTGTTCCAAAGAGCCAAATTGTTGAAACAACAAGAGCGAAAAGAGGAATTACCACATAAGAAAAACGTCTAAAAGACACGAGTAAAATGACGATTATAACGATAAAAATCATTGGTACTATGGTCATGTTTGCTTCTTCTGTAACTTCGTTTATTTGTGTAGAGACGACTCCTTGTCCAGTTGCGTTGAATGAGACGAAATCATAATCTGAGTCAAAGAAACTAATTTGATCAAGTATGTTATTATTTATTCCAAGATTTTTCTCATATTCAGCAGTAACATTGGAGCTTACTATCATCAGACATGAATCTGGGTTGTAACCCATCTTGTAAGTTTTAGGTAAAAATCCTTGGATTACTAGTTTCGCATCTTCGATTAGATATGATCTAATGAAGAAAATATTATTAGAAACACCCTCATCAGGTGCTATATCAGAATTTACCCATCTCTTTTCAATATCCTTTAAAGCAAAATACTCTGGAAGTTGACTTTCACCCTGAAAAGTCAACATTTCAAAAAGCATATCAAAATCTTCCCATGTTAAATTTGCAAAATTAGTTAATGTGTAAGTTGCCAATTTGTTAAGAAGTGGTCTTTGTCTGATTTTTTCAATTGTTTCGATAAATGAGTTGCTGTCTACTGTTAATCTTAGCCAAGGAATTTTCAAATTTGATTGGTAGAATCTTACTCCTGCTTTGAAATTTGTAAGTTTTGCAGGTAATTGAAATTCCCCAAAATTTGTTGCTATTCCATATCTCTCAAGTTCTTCGTGGGGGATAATCATCTTTATGATGTTTTCATCTGTTGATAGTTCGATTTCTGAATTTTCAAGAGTTAATGGAAAATACATTGTTGAATCCAGGGGTTTTATCCAAAGAAAAGTTTCAAGTTTATATGAGTAGATAAATTCCTTGTTAATAATTCGTTCAATCATTGTTTTTGTATTTTCAAAAAAACCTTTTCCAATTTCCCATGTGGGATGTGTTGGCTCTATATGTGCAGCCAACCTGTAGGAAATGTTTAATGTGGGGTCAGGTTTAATTTGATTTTCAAAATCTAAATACCATTCAACAACATTTGTAAATGGAATTGGTGATTTTATTTTTTCTTCAATTTTTTTTAAATCATAAACTTCTATCGAAAATTCAATTGTGTTTTCTTTGTAATCTATGTAACAGTTTTTTATGTCTGCCTCGTTTACTGAAATGCCTTGCCCGAATCTAGGATATTTCACACAATCTGTTTCTTCATTGGGGTCATCCATGTCAAATACTTTGAGGCTAAGAGTCGCTTCTTTTTCAAGGACATCTTCTAAAGCAATTTTTATTTCTTCATCTGAGCAATCATCAAAGGGTTTTCCATATTCCAATATACATGCTTGATCTACAATGAGTGGTATACCTATTACCTGTTGAACTTGAGGTATTTCCATTAGTTTTTCTTGAATGTAAAATTGTTCTCTTAAAGAATTTATATCTAGTATGTTGTCTGTATTTTGGCTTTTTACATACAAAAACATTATTTGTTGGTTTTCACCAAAATATTCTACTATTCTATTTTGTGCTTTGACGATTTCATCATCTGGCATGAAATCGTTGAAATCTGTTTTTATCTCAATTGAAGGGATTAAAATTGAAAAACCTACTGTAATGATTAAAACAATACCTATGACCAGCCATGGTCTTTTTTCAATAAGCTCCCCCAAATATTTTAACATTTTTTTGTCACATGTTTTAAATTTTTCTTTATGACTTCTTTAAGATTATAACATAAAAGTAGGTTTTAATATTTAACTTTATTTATAATTCTACCCGTAATATATAATTGATAATGTCCATATGGGCTCATATTTCTTTTTAAAACATAAGAATTATATAATAATTATAGTTACCAGTGAGTCAGGGTGAGAGGTTATTATGGATATATCAATATTAGCACCAATCGGAGGCATAATTGCTTTGCTTTTTGCAGCATTTCTATATTTTAATGTAAAAAAACAAAGCTCTGGAAACGAAAAAATGAAAGAATTAGGCTCTTCAATAAGGGAAGGAGCGATGGCTTTCTTAAATAGCGAATATAAAATTTTAGTTATATTTGTGGCAATTGTTGCACTTTTATTGTTTGTTGCTTCATTTATTGAAGGAAGCAATATAGAGGCAGGATTATCTCTTGCATTTGTTATAGGTGCAATATTTTCAGCATTGACTGGAAATATTGGTATGCGAATGGCAACAATGGCAAATACAAAGACTGCTGAGGGTACAAAAAAGAGTCTTTCAAAAGGGCTATCAATAGCATTTTCGAGCGGAGCAGTTATGGGAATGTGTGTAGTAGGTCTTGGGGTTCTTGGAGTATTTGGACTTTATTCTATCTTTGATATGTTAATGCCTGATTCACCAGATAAAGCAGTAACGATAACAAATATACTATTTGGCTTTGGTTTTGGGGCGTCATCAATAGCACTTTTTGCACGTGTTGGCGGTGGAATCTACACAAAAGCTGCAGATGTTGGAGCAGATCTTGTTGGAAAAGTAGAGGCAGGAATCCCTGAAGATGATCCAAGAAATCCAGCAGTTATTGCAGATCAAGTAGGAGATAATGTTGGCGATGTTGCAGGAATGGGTGCAGATCTTTTCGAATCATATGTTGATTCACTAATTGCAACAATGGCGCTTGCAGCAGTCACAATGGCAACAATTATTAAAACAGGAGTAAATCAGTCGCTTGGGCAATTTATATTGACAAATGGCAATATGGATGCAGCGTTATGGCTTCCACTTGTACTTGCAGCTTTAGGAATTATAGCATCTGTTTTTGGGGTTTTGATAGTAACACTTGGAAAAGGAAAGAACATATATGGTGCTTTGAGAAACTCATTATATGTTGCAGCATTACTTACAGCAATATTCTCAGGCGCTGCCACATGGTTTATGCTTAGTGATTTAAATCCATTTTATGCAATACTTTCAGGTCTTGGAGCAGGTCTTGTAATTGGATTTAGTACAGAGTACTACACCTCTGAGAAGAGAAAACCTGCGCAGAGTATTGCAGAATCTTCAAAAACAGGACCCGCAACTGTAATTATACAGGGTTTACAAGTTGGTATGATAAGCACAATAGTTCCTGTGATAGCTGTTGCTGCAGCAATGCTTTTGGCATATCATTTTGCAGATTTCTATGGTGTTGCAATATCTGCAGTTGGAATGCTTTCAATTTTAGGTGTTTCACTTGCAACAGACTGCTATGGCCCTGTTGCAGATAATGCACAAGGAATTTCAGAGATGGCTGGAATGGGTGCAGAAGTACGAGAAAGAACCGAACAACTAGATGCAGTTGGAAACACAACAGCGGCAATGGGAAAAGGTTTTGCAATAGGATCTGCGGCAATAACTGCTTTAGCGTTAATATTTACATATGTAATCACGGCTAATGTCTTTTTAGGAGAAGCTGGAAAAGAACTAATAGAGTTATCTCTTGCAAATCCAAATGTTGTAGTTGGAATATTTATTGGTGCTATGCTTCCTTTTGTATTTACCGCACTTACGATGGGTGCAGTAGGACGTGCAGCATATCAGATGGTAGAGGAAGTTAGAAGACAATTCAAAGAACTTGGTCTTTTAAAAAGTGATAAAAACAAACCGGATTACAAAGGATGCGTTGCGATTAGTACAAAACAAGCAT
>Ga0272442_10007561_pt1 | contig 14010 bp, 18 predicted proteins | sample SSMForm2O_FD_200262 | JGI IMG/M metagenome (GOLD analysis project Ga0272442, IMG submission 200262) | Marine sediment archaeal communities from Little Sippewissett salt marsh, Falmouth, MA, United States - SSM-Form-2O | ecosystem: Environmental > Aquatic > Marine > Wetlands > Sediment ...
TTCATTAACTAACATCTTTTAAACTCTCGCAATATTGTTTAATTAAAAAATCTTCATAATTATGTTTATCTCCAAAAGGTGAATAGTCAAAAACATAAACAAATAATACCCGCCATATTTCAACCTGACCTTTTAAATTAGTTTTATATGTTATCATTTTTTACGCCCCCGTATTTCTTTATCGCATTCGTCACAACAACCATTAGGTTTTTTTAATTCCTTTTTTATCTTCTTACAAAATATACAAGTGAAACCTTTTTGTTCTTGCTCTTTCATATTAAACCAAACCTCATTTTTAATTTAAACAATCTAAACTTAAACTCCCTAAACACATTCCTTAAACTATACTTTAAGTTTAATGGTGTCATAAGCAACCCCCCCAATCCTATTAAAAATAAACTCCCTGTTGGAATTGGAAGAGTAATAAGCCCCGCAACAACCAAAGCCCCACCTATGTAAAACTTTAAATCCTTTTTATATTTAAATTGCTTATTAAACATAATTGGGTTTATGTTTCTTATATCTACAAACTCTTTTTTATTGTTTGTCATTTATCAACCTCTTAAATTATAATGAAAGTGGGTTTATAAATGTTTCGTTTAAAGAGTATGTATGCAACACACCAGAGAGTAATAACAAAATAAAAATATTATAATCACTTAAAAGTAATGTATATAAAAATAAGTTATACACTTAAAACAATCTCCATAATTATTATACACAACAAAAGCATATTAACTTAAACCAAAACATATAACAAACTGCATAAAATATTAATTATATACATCATAAAATAAACAAAAAACATAAACAAATAACCAAAAAAATAAAGCCCAAAAAGTGTTTAAAGTGTTATCTCTTTTTGGGGTTTTTCAGCCATAATGCCTAGTAGATTTTCTAGAAATCATTGAGTGCCTAGAAAGAGACATAATTTTAACCAAAGTTATCATCAGTGCCTAGAATTATTGTAAAATATAGTTAAAAATTTGTTTGAAACTCGAAATCAATGCCTAGTTTAAGCAAGAAACTAACATTTTCACTACTAAAACCAAGTAAAATGGGGAAAGAGCAGCAAAAACATAGGTCAATGCCTAGAAATACCTCAATTTTTAACCTCTTTTAGGGATTTGCCCCCTTATTTTGATTATAAACATATTTATTATAACTAATTAAGGATTTAAAATTTAAAAAAACCCCTTTTTTCCTTAAAAAACCGCCTAAATGCCTTGATTTACCCCAAAAAGCCATTAAAAATTAGAAAAAGCCATTAAAAAACCTTATTTTTAGTCATTTTTTACTACTTTTAGGTGTTTTTTCATTGTTTTCCTTTATATCTTTAGCAATATCTATTAAAAACTGCTCTCCAACCATCCCAATTAGTTCTTTTTTATGTTTTTCAGAGTTAATATGACCTTTATCCCCAAATTTAGCACAAACATTTCTTAATTGGACGGCTGACATCTCTAAATCATAATCTCCAAGTAAAGTTTCAATCTTTTCATAGGGCAAACCACTGAATTTCCTGAATAGATAAATCAAAATATCACGTTGTTCTCGGTATTTTACTTGTCCGGCTGTCATAGGAGCTTTTTCTGTTTCTTCTAATGCCTTTGCTTTCATTTCTCTATACTTTTTCTCAACAGATTCATCACCAAGAGCAAATTTACCATAAAAGCGACCCTTAAATCTTGTTCTAACCTTGTAAGAATAGTCTTTTTTACCAGTTAAATATAGATATTTTTTCAATCTTGAATTGTAAAGACGAAAATAACCTCTTCTTCCACTATTTTCATATACATGAAACAATACTTTAGACCTAAATAATGCTGCATACTTATCTAATAAAAAGAAAGTAGGTAAAATTAGTATAATACAAAGGTTTTTCTGTCTCATTTGCATCATTAAGCTAACTAATGCTCGATTTATCCCAGATAAACTAGCTCTAGAACTTAAACCAGTAAATGCTTCATCATATATCACAACCTGACCCTTTTTTGCCTTAAAAACAGCTTGTCTAAATTGTTCTGCATTAAAAACAACACGACTAAGACCTAAAGAAGGGTCGATATACTTCCCAATCTGAAATCCAAACCAAGATTTACCAGAACCTTCATTACCATCAATGCAAATGATGTAATCTTTATCTTTTTTTTGTAGAGCAGGTTTAACTTTTTCGTCAATGTTTTTTCTTAACCTTAAATCCATAGAATAAGAAATTTCAAAACCATTCTTTTCATCTTTTACTTTAACACTAACGTTTGTATTAGTCATTTTTTAATTAATCCATTTCCCAATCACCTTCATCTTCCCATTGAGTGCCTTTACCAAGATGATTTTCCAATCTTCTAAGGAATAATTCCTTATCCATTAGAATTTTATATTGTTTATCTCTACTTTCAATATCACTTTTTGAAACTTCATCAAAAGATTCATCTGCATTATCTTTGAATTTCCCTGTTTCTTTTAATTTGTCATCAAATTCCTCAAATAAACTTTTAAAACCTTTAATTATATTACCTTCTTTATCAGTTTTATCATTATATTCATCTTCTTTTAGGTCTCTAGATAATTCACACCATATCCTATCCAAATCAGCATTCCATTTTAGAAATTTTCCTGCACGAGAGTGAGAGTGAGTATCTATCCATAAAGAATTTAATCTAATAACAATAGAGACACTACCAGAATGTTTAGAAATTTTCCTTTCTTCTTCCATTTATGAAAATATTTGTATTAAATAATTTATAAACTTTTATAATTACTCTTAAATTATTACAAAATAAACTACGTGTAATTTGATTAACCAATAAGTAGTTACAAAAGGGTCAAATATATAAATCCTTATTTACTAACTTTCTTATGGTATTCAAAAAAACTTTTGTTTTTTTACGTGAAGGAGGGGAGATTAAAATATGTTAGGAAATATTATCGGTGGTTTCATAGTTATCCTTGTTGGTGTTACATTAGCTCCAACTGTTGCTGATGAAGTAGCAGGTGCACAAGCTAATACAAACATTACTGGAGCATCATCCACAATATTGGGACTTACAACCCTGTTCTACAACCTTTCAATCGCTTCAACAGCTATTGGAATTGCAGCACAAGGTTTAAGAAACAGTGGTTTGATGTAAACCTGACATTTATGTTAAAATGTTAGGAAACATAATCGGTGGTTTCATAGTTATCCTTGTTGGTGTTACACTAGCTCCAACCATTGCTGATGAAGTAAGGGGAGCAAGAGGTAATGCTACTGGAGTAGGATTGGGAACTAATATTACTGGAGCATCATCCACAATATTGGGACTTACAACCCTGTTCTACAACCTTTCAATCGCTTCAACAGCTATTGGAATTGCAGCACAAGGTTTAAGAAACTCTGGTTTAATGTAAACTCGGAGTAACTAATAATGTTTAAGTTTATTTTCAAAAGAAGGCAGGGAAAAAGAGAAGTTTTATTCTCATTTGCACTCTTATTTTTCCTGCTTCTTTCTATTTCTTTTGTTAGTGCAGAATGGTGGAATCCTTTTACTTGGTTTGATTCTTCTTCTGGAAAAATAGATGATAATTTAGGAAATGCACAAATTGTTTCAACTGGAAAACAATGGATTGTTCTAAAAAAGGAGGGAATGGAGAAATCCAATTTTAGACCAGTAATAAATAAAGACCAGATTTGCTTTGAGTTTATTGGTAGAAGTTTAGAAGACGTTAGGAGTTTAAGATTGGAATTGGACAGTTCTATTTCTATTGTTAATGATAAGTATTCTGATTTACTATCTAAGGGAAAGTTCTGTATTAGTGCAAAAGATTATGAGAGAGTTAAGATTGGTCTAAACACAATTATTACAGAGTATCAGGATTTAAATATGATTAACTATCACGACGAAGACCACGACACAAACATATCTCTTTCTTGTGAGGGAATAAATCAGACAGATTTGTTTATCTACGAAAATCCAGACAATTATAAGTTCGGTGCGAACGGAACTTTTGAAGGATTAGCGAATTGCACATATAACGTTAAAAGCACTTTAGATTTGAGGAGATTCAGAGATGCTCTGGTTTTAAATGATGGGAATTGTGATGGCTTTCTCTGTGGTGAGAGACATAGATTTAACTTTGATGATGTATGTGATAGAGAGTTTGATTGCGAGAATGTGACTTATCAAGATTGTAGTTCAGACCCTTCTTGTTATGGGGAGTATGAGAATGGAACAGAGTGGGTTAATGAAACATGTGTGAATGAGACGGAAGTTTGTGTGAATAAATCTCGGATAGAGTGTGTTGATGCGAATTGTCAATTTGAACAGGTTAGTGGAGGAGAGTGGAATGTTTATTTTATATCAAATAAATCAATAGACCCAGAAGCAGAGTGGTTTAATGAATCTTGGACTTATAGAAAAGAAATAAACATCTCAAACTCAAATGTAGATTCTGACTTAACTGACTTTCCACTTTATGTTTATTTTAATGATTCTGATATTGGTGGAGAGTGTTTGTCTACAGGGCACGACATTAGGTTTGCAAATGCTTCTGGAGATGAGATTCCGTATGAGCGTGAGAGTTTTACAGTTGAAGCAGGGAGTGGTAATGCTGTGGGGCATTTTTGGGTTGAGGTTGAAAATGTGAGTTCTTCAGAGGTTACTTCGATTTATATTTATTATGGGAATGAAACAGCTGATGCTGGTGCAGATGGTGAGGATGCGACTAATGTTTGGGATGATAATTTTGAGGCGGTTTGGCATCTTAGCGAGGCATCAGGAACAATTTATGATTCAACATCAAATGACCATGATAGTTCGTCAGAAGCAGGAGTGGGTTATGGGCAGGATTGTCAAACAGGGAATTGTTTGGACTGGGATGGTTCTGATGAGTATGTCCAACTGCCAGACAGTGCTGGATGGGATATTTCTTCAGTAACAATAACTGCGTGGATTTATCCAGATAACTTTGGTGAAGGTGGGTTTGGTAGAATACTAAACAATCAAGAGTCAGATGGACAGAGTGGCGGTTGGAACACACACATAAGGACGGGGGATGAGAACTTTGTTTTTGCTACTTATGATAACGCAGGGAGTTCAGAATCAGATGCGAGTGATAATTCTGCAATTTCCACAGGGAAGTGGCAGTATGTTTCTATTCGGTGGAATAGTACAGATGTTTTCTTTTATATAGATGCGGCAGCGAAAGGTAACTCTGCTCACACAGTGAGTGCGTCAGGAACGTCAGATATGTATATTGGAAATCGAGCTACAGACCAATCAAGATGTTTTGATGGGAGAATGGACGAGATTAGAATTTCTAAAGACCATACAAGGTCTGTAGATTGGATCAAGTTCGAGTTCCACAATATGAACTCAACAGACCACGAACTTACTTTTGGAGATGAAGAAGCAGGAGAGGTAGTAGATGAAGTTTATCCTATTTTCTCAAGCCCATGGGACAACAATGGAACATTAGAAAATTCAGGCACAGGTTTATTTAACATAACAGTAACATCAACTAATGGAACAGTTTTATTAGACATCAACAATACAAACCAAACAGCAACAAACCTCACAGCAAGTTTATTCAATGCTTCATACTCATTCACACACGCAGGAACTTACACTTATAGATGGTGTTCATGGGGAAATGGCACAGATTCAAACTTCAACTGCTCTGAAGATTATAGTTATACTGTTAATTCCACTGAGAATTATCTTTACTCTCTTCAGGAAGTTATAACTGCAGGAAATGACCGAGTTAATGTTACTCTTGAGGATTATTCCTTCACAGAGGGAGACCACCTCCGACTTGGAGAGTGGAATGTTAATCTTGGATACAATCGAACAGATATGAACGGAAATGATGACTTGGTGGGTTATTGGAATCTAGACTCTCTGGACACATATGGATATAGCGAGGACAACATAGATGCCTACAACGACACTCTGATGTATATAAAACACGGAATTTGGAATTGGCATAATCATCCTTTGGTAGACTATGAAAACAATCTTTTGGTTACAAGTTATATCGACGCAGACTTAGATGTTTACGTTATGTCATATAACTACACCGATGGAGAGGTCAAGACGAGTATGATAAAGTCCAATTTTGGAGAAAATGACCACTCTGGTGCGGCGGTTAAGTTTCTTACTGATGGAAGGATTATGGCGATGGCTGCGGAAGTTCGGGGGGATATATTTTACAGAATCTCATCAAACCCTTATGATATAACCTCATGGGAGGATGAAAAAAACCTAACCTCACTCGCTAGTTTAGACTCCGCAACCTATGCGACAATTCACTACCTCTCAGATGAAGGACTTTACTATGTCCTAACAAGGAATAACGGGGGAGGAGACTCAAACTATTACATCACAACATACAATTACACTTCTGATACGTGGACGGCGGCAGAGCACTTTATAGATGAACCTAAGTATATAGAATCAGCGACTAATGATGATGGAGACGAGATACATTTTTTCTTCTCGTGGGCTTCAACTCCTTTTAGCAATACTGACGCAAGATACATTAAATACAAATCAGGTAACTTCTACTATGTAAACGGAACACTTATAGATTCATGGGATAATCTTCCTCTTGATTATGATGTTCAGACAGAACTTGTATTTGATACGAGTGCTTATGGGAGTGGCTCAGGGGACAATAGAAATTGGTATGCAGTTGTCAATTCGACAGGGACTCCTTTTCTGATACACGACTACAGAGATAACTCAGACGGACAACACTGTTACCTTTATACTTATTATAACGATTCTGATTGGGTAACAAATAACATCTCAGCAGGAGGTAGTTGTATAGGAGGTTCTGCAGTCACAGTTCCTTCTTTAGTCAATGGTGGCGGTGCGAGTATCGACCCTGACAACGAAAGTATAGTGTATGTGTCCAACTGTTCAACAGACGATACGTGCGACATTTTAAAGTTATTCACGACAGATAGAGGAGAAACGTGGTTTATATCAGAAAACAAGACAGATGACTCTCTAATAAAGAACTTTATGCCACACTCTTTCGAAGACCATCCTGCAGATTTGGACGTAGTTTGGGTAGGGGGACAATATAACGCCCATGATGACTATCATTGTTCTATCTTTTCTGACAAAGGACTAATGACAAATGATAGGTCTACACATTCTATTTATGACAATTCTTCAAATACTAATGGTGAATATGAAGAGTTTTTGTATTGTCACAATTGTAGTAATGTTCTAAATCTAACAAGCGAGATGACGCTTTCGCTTTGGATGTATCCCAATACAGATGTGTCTGCTGGAGAGGAGAAATACCTAATTGATAGAAGGATAAACACAGGATATACTGGATATTCACTTTATGTTGGGGAGTATAACACCAATGATATACGATTCATTTTAGGAAACACGAGTGCTAATCTCACAACCTCCGCCAACGCATTTTCCTCTGGAGAGTGGAGTCACGTCGTCGCAAGGTATAATGGAACTGACTTAGAAGTATTTGTCAATACAGAATCAAAAGGGACAGATAGTTTCTCAGGGAGTTATCAGGCAGGAGGGGAACTACTAATAGGAACAAACGATAAGGATGGAGGAGACAATGTTTGGAATGGGAGCATAGATGAGGTTATGATTTTTAATCGTTCTATAACTGACGATGAGATTGAGGAACTCTACAAAAAGGGCAGGGCTCTCTGGAACTTCTCTGAGTGGGAGCAGATTATAGACGGAACTCTCACATATAAATTCAATATATCTGAGTTATCGACTAATCTATTCACAGAGATAAACTCGACAGATGAGAAGGAGTTTAATGTTAGTTACGAACTTTTCGGAGACCCAGTAGTCACGATAGTTACACCATCAGATAACACCAACACCACAAACACAAACTTAAATGTGAACTTCACAAGAACTGACGAAACTGCATTAGATACCTGCTGGTATTCAAACGACACAATGAGTTTAAACACAACTCTCTCAACAGGTGCAAACATAACTTCAGTAACATGGGCAGAAGGTCAGCACAATGTAACAATCTGGTGTAATGACTCATCAAATAATGTTGGTAATGATTCTGTTTCATTTAGAATTGATACAACTTATCCTTTGATTGATTGGATAATACCACCAACACCTGCAAATGGTTCTTTTATTAATTATACACTAATGACTGAAAATGTAAGCATCACAGAAACAAATACAGATAATGTGACTTTTAGATGTTTTAATTTAACAGGGGATTGCACAACATGTGGAGAAACAACATATCTTTATGATGAAACAGCACACCAATTTGATTTAATTGAAGATGGATATTATTTGATAAATGTAACAATTTGTGATGGTGCGAGTAATTGTAATACAACAGAAAATATTTATTTCACTGTAGATACAACAGACCCAAGTGTTGATATTGTTTATCCACCAAACAACACAAATTCTACTGATTTTAGTTTAGAAGTAAATTATACAAGAGATGATATAAATTTAGATTCTTGTTGGTGGACAGATGACGACGGAGATACAAACAATACATTAACATCTTGTGAAAACTTTACAGATGGAGGAGGATGGGTTGAATGTTCAAATACTGTAAGAGTTTATGTAAATGATTCAGCAGGAAATGAAGGTTTTGATACTGTTTCATTTAAAATAGATTCACAACCACCTGTCTTTGATGATATTTATAATGTTTCTATTTATGAAAATCAATCTGTAAATGAAGATTTCAATGCAAGTGATAATTGTTTAGATTTAGATAGTTGGGTAATAAATAATACAGACAATTTTTCAATAGATAGCACAGGTCAGTTCACAAATGCAACAGGATTAGAAAATGATATTTATTATATAAACATTACAATCAACGATACACTCAATCACTTAAATTCAATTATAATCTGGGTTAATGTATCAGCAGAAGTTGGAGCAGATTCAACTGCACCTTATTTCACAGGAATACCTGACAATATAAGTCAAGCATACTTAACAGAGTTAGGAACAAACTTTAATGCAACAGACGAAACAGCATTAGATACTTTTGTCGTCAATGATTCAAGGTTTGCAATAAATTCTTCAGGTTGGTTAAGCAATGCAACTATTTTTGGAGTTGGCGAATATACAATAAATATTACAATCAATGATACAAGCAACAATCTTAATTCAACTTTGTTTAATTATTCTGTAACCCAAATTATTTCAAGTGTTAATCTTACTTTAAACAACTCACAAGATAACATAACTATTATAGAAGGAGATACTATTGATATTAATTGTTCAACAATAAATGGAGATGCGGGTGCTTATTTATCATTACATGTAAAAGAAAACCATCACAATAATGGAACATCACCAATAGGAAACACAACAACTTTTGCTACTCCAAATGTAATTGTTAATGCAACTTGTTTTTATCAAGCAACTCAAAATTATTCTGCATCAAGTGAAACTTGGTTTGTAAATGTGACTGAAACACCAGATACAACATTTCCAAATGTTACAATAAACATACCAACACAAAACCAAAACTTCTCAACAGATTCAGTAAATTTCAATGTAACAGCAGTAGATGAAACAGCAATAGATACTTGTCTTTTTTCTATTGATGATGGGGAGACAAATTATACAATGGCAAATATAAGTGACGAATATAATTATACTTTATCAAGCATTTCAGATGGAGATTATACTGCAACATTTTATTGTAATGACACATCAAATAATTTAAACAATACAGAAACAGTGGATTTCACAATAGATACTACACCACCAGTAGTAACAAACCCAAGAAACTTTACACAAGAAGTAAATCAATCATTTTCAGAAGATATGTCAGCTACCGACGCTGGTGTTGGAATTGGAACTTACTCTTTAAATGATACAACTTATTTTAATATTTCAAGTTTTGGAATAATATCTAATTCTTCAAATTTATCAGAAGTAAGAATACATTGGTTAAATTATTCAATAAACGATACACTTAATAACCCTCATTCCTTTATTTTTTATATAAATATTACGGAAATTACAGTGGTTGAAGGTGTTAGAATAAGAAGGTGCACAAGCTTATATGTTTTATACGACAATTTAAATTTACCAGCTATTAGGTTACCAAAATGCGAAATATAATAATAACCCTCGCTATAATGATGTTGTTCCTAAATTTAGTAGGTGCTAATATTGAATCACTACCTGCTCAAAAAGTAAATACAAATATTGAATTAAAACAAGTAGGTGCAGATTTTACATTTTGTAACATTACATCATTTCTATATCCAAATCTTTCAATATGTTTGAAAGATGTTGAAATGACAAAGAGAGGCAATGATTATAATTATACTATTGATAAAGATAATATAACCATTCTTGGAGATTATATTGCAAATGGTTTTTGTTCAAATGGGACTGATGATGTTGTTTTTTCTTATCTTGTTCCAATAACACCAAGTGGTGAATCTGGCTTTGAGAATGCAATATTTTTTATTTTAGTAATAGTTATTTTTTATACAATAAATTTATTTGGTTTCTTTGGAAAGAATATACCTATGACAATTTTAGGTGGAATGGCTTTAATATTTTTAGGAATTTATATGATTACACATGGTGTAATAATTTATAGGGATAACTTAACAAATTATCTTGCCTATGTAACTATAGGTTGGGGATTCATAAGCTCAATTTGGGCTGCCATTGAAGCCATGGATGTATTGTAAGGGGGTTTAAATTAAAATGGAAAAAAAAGAAGAAAAGCAAAAAGAAGAAGCATATTCTCTTGTTCAAGTTCCAACACAACTTGGAATAGCATTCAAAACTCCAGAAGGCGAAAATATAACTACAGAAGAACTTTTGGTTAGAATAGCAAATGCTATTGATGAACTTAAGAAAAACTTAGTAGGTTAAAAATATGATAAAAGGACTATTTAAATTTGGAGGAGATTTGGTAGAGGTAATAGTAGATGGAGGCAATTTACTTTTTAATGATGTATCTTCAGGAGTAATGTCTCCTATTGAAGGTTTAAGGTTAGATAAGGCAGGAGCTTTAAAAGAACATCCAGATTTAATAGATAATAAAGATTGGAAGAAAGAGACAATTAAAAGATTTAAAAAGCATGTTTCAAAATTTAAAAGTGAAGATGATAAAATAGAATATGTAAAAATTGAATTAAAAAATTATGGTTATGAAGCACTAACAAAACAAAAGGCAGGATGGAGACCTAAAAAATGGCGATAACATGGGATTGGGTATTAACTATATTAATATTGGTAGGGTTGTTCTTAGCAATATGGGCAAGAATAACACAACAAACAATAAAAGAACTATTAGAAGATATAAGAGATTTTATTATAGAGACAAAGGATAAATCAGTAGATAAAGGAGTTGATTTAGTTTATTATGAGTGAGGAAATAACAGAACAAGAAGCAGAGAGAATGTTAAGACAATTTAGTGAAAGCAAATCTAATGTTCATAGTTTTTTAACAAATGTAGTTAAAGGAAAGGATACAACGAAGACAGGTAATTTAACTGCTGATGAATTAGGAATGCCAAAGATACCTGTTAGGACAATGAAAGAGTTATCATTATTTTCAAAAGAAGTAGCAAGTGAAGATGAATGGGCAGAATACTTTAAGAGTTTATCTGAAATCCAAACAAGCACATCATTAAGCAAGGAAGGATTGTTATTAAAGCTTTCAGTAACACAGAAAAAGGAACTTGCAGATATGACTCCAAAAACAAGAAAAGTAAATAAAGGTTGGTTTAAGAAAAAAGAAGAACCACAAGAGGTTTCTTAATGAAAGGGGGTAAAAAATGACAGACGAAATACCATTAAAAGAAAAAATAGATAAATTATTTGATAAACTTGATGAAAGGAATCCAGAGAAAATAAAAAATATTAAAATCCCAAGAAAAGCAAAAATCAAAAAGAGAAAATTAAAAAAAGGTTGGGTTGGTATTCTAAAAATAGATGAAAATGGAAATATTACTGGTGAAAGACAAAAAGTTATAGATGGAACTATAAAAACTAATGATGGGACTTATCATTCTACTGATGGAAGAGAAATTTTACATTGGGAAGGAAAGTATCCAGTGATTATTCAACCTAATTGGAGGAAAAATCCATTAAATGTTAGACAAATAGCAACAAAAGTTAAAGATAAAGATGGCAATGTCAAGTATGTCTTACATGAAACACATGGACAGAAACTTATAATGGCAAGAATGATTACAGACACTATAAAAATTAAAAAAGAAGGTGCAAAAGCACTGATTTGGATTATAGGTGTGGCTGTTGCAGGTTATATTCTCTATTCACTAATAACAGGAGGATTTTAATGGGTATAAAAAAACACTCTTGGATGAGGTATGGGAGGCAAGGAGAAATAATTGAGATAGTTATAAAGGATAGTTCCCATAGCAAGATTGATTTTTTTAGATGTAATAATAAAAAAGATTATAAAAAAATAATAAAACTAATTAGACAAAAATATGGCTATTCTCCTTTTGAAGATGAATCAAAAGATGAGAATAAAGTATTAGAAAAGGATTTTGAATGGTAGATTTAGTTAATAATGATTTATTTTGGTATTATTCTACTTGGTTTTTTTTAATTATAATAAATGGAACAGCATTATACATATCAAAAAGAAAGAACCATAAACTCTATTATTGGTTGATTATAATTAATATAATAATTTCGTTTATTGTAGAAGAATATCCTGCAAATATTATTCCATATTTCTATCTTTCATACATTTTAATTATTTTCATACATTCTAAATTTAAAGGTCAAATATATAAATCATCTACTCGTAATAAATTACATGAAGAAGATAGAATTATTACCAAGAATCAATAAATGTAATGGGCAGATAAATTTTCAACTAAAAAAAACTTCTTTACCAAAGAAAATTAGGTCTAAATTGCCTAAGTTAAAGGCGGTTAAAATTAAACTTGATAATTTTGAGTTTGAAGAATGGTAGATGTAAGAACAGCAAAAAAACAGATTCAAGAAGCAAGACAACAAGTAGAGCAAAAGAGACAAGAAGCTAAACAAGTTAGCCAAAGATTACAAGAAGCAGAAAAATCTTTACCAGAAACACAATCTAAAAGAGCATTAAGAAAAATGTCTGGTCTTTCTGGAAGACAACAGAGAAGACAAGTAGAAACAGCAAGACAACAATTAGCACAAAAACAAGAATTAGTTAGTGGCTATAAAAAACAATTATCTCAATATGAAACAGAAAAAATACAACCAGTTGAAAAACAAATAAGAAACATTGAAAGAGAACAAAGAGCTTATGAAAAAGCAAGAGAATTATTTTTATCACAAGACCCCGCAGCTGTTTTTGTAGATGATGATTTAGTAAAAAAATATTATAAAAAGTTTTCAGTAAGTGAATCACAAGCTAAACAATCTTTTCTTAAAGATGTAGAAACATTACAAAAATCATTACCTGAAGGAGAAAAGTTAAGAGTAGATTTAAAAAATATGAGGGTTTTAGGTGTTGAGTCAAAGTTGGCACAACAATCTATTTCTTTAGAACAATATAATAAAGCAATTCAAGATATTAATAAACAATTTAAAGACCTACCAGAAGTTAAAAATGTTTTATTGAGTCAGAGTAAATTAAGTTTAAATGATAGAGATTTAGGTAGTATTCAAAAATTAAGTGCGATTACAGGTTCAACAATACAAGGAGATTTATTTCCATTAGTTACAGCAAGAAAACAAAAAGTCGAAATAAAAGAAAAACCAAAGACATTTTTTGGAAGATTAAAAGATACATTTTTTGGAGAGAGAAAAGCACCAACACAATCTTATGTTTCTGCATACGGAACACAAGGGGCTTTTATATCACAGCCATCAGGAATATTAACAGGTGGAACAGCAATAGGAAGAACTCCAACACAAGAAGAGTTGAAAAATTTAGAAAGGTTTAGAGGAGCAGAAAAATTTAACAAAGTTAGTTACAAAGATGTATTGAGTGGAAAAGTAAAAGCAAGAGATTATGCACAAATGAAACTTT
>Ga0272442_10007562_pt1 | contig 14009 bp, 24 predicted proteins | sample SSMForm2O_FD_200262 | JGI IMG/M metagenome (GOLD analysis project Ga0272442, IMG submission 200262) | Marine sediment archaeal communities from Little Sippewissett salt marsh, Falmouth, MA, United States - SSM-Form-2O | ecosystem: Environmental > Aquatic > Marine > Wetlands > Sediment ...
TGCTAAATTATTTGTTTTCAGCATATCCTCAAGTCATTTTCAGACGACTTTTTACAAGCCCTTCTATATTTTTCTTTTGCATCATAATTCAAATGACAATACTGGCAAAGAGCTGCTAATCTGTCGTCTTTAACATCTGGATTCGATTCGTCATGGTCAAGATGCGCGACAGTCAAAACTACGATAATGGTCTTGATAGATTTTTCCACCAAAAGAGGTTTTATCCTTTTCCAATCACCTGGATCACTTACCCAGATAGTGCGATATGAATAAATGCCGTGTTGCCTGGTATAAATTTTCCCGGACCATACCTGTATTTTATTTTCCAGTCCACAAAATTCACATTTATTCCCGGCTCGTTTTAAGATCCTTGGGACAATTTCCGCGCTCCAATTTAGCGGATATTTCGAGTAATCTATTGGCATTATAACCTGTTCAACACTGAATTTAAATTAACACTTCCAAACATTGTGTGCAACACGTATCTTTCCGCGTCCTTGGTGTGGTCATCTCTTTTTATCGGCTTATCTTCACCACGTTCCTGGGCTTTTTCGTCCCAAAGATAAGTCCCATATTCTTCAACAGTATGCTTGCAGTTTGGGGAAATGGAGTATTCGCCTAGTTTAAGCATTCTGGCCTGTGTTCGGATGCCGTCCAAAACTGAATTATTAGTGTGTTCCGTTGCCGTAATCAAACCATCTTTCTTTAACTGGATAATAAAACTGGCTGCGGAAGGATCTACGAAAATTTTTCTTGGTTTAACATCCCCGAGCCAGGCTCTCATGTCCGCTGAGTATTCAGCATCAGTTTTTTGATATAATTCAGCCCGTCCATCGTAATAATACTCTTTGATTGCCCATATTCTTGGCTTCGTTGAAGGATTTACACCGAAAAGAATAAAAACAGTTGGGTTTTGCGTTCCGTAATCCACCCCAACGACAAAATATTTCGGCCTCGGCATTATCGACTTAACATAAGGCGAAACGGAATCGAAAAAATCGTAAATAGCCCCTTCCGCAAGACACCACTCCCCATCTATATAACGACGATACCAAAGCCCAGTATATTCTTTTTTTAGAGCTTCAACATAAGCTCTGTTTAGCGTAAAATTATCCTCAAGCTTATATTTAAACCTTTTCAAGTCTAAATCTGAAGCTCTGTCCAAGAAGTCTCTTTTAAGCCAGTGATAAGGAGAATCCGGGTTCGTGGCGCCAAAAAATTTTGACCCGGTAACGGAAAGACGGGAAAGCATCATTTTAAAAACCTCTTCAGGCCATAAACTGACTTCATCCCCAAGCGCTCCTGCTGCCGTCATTCCCTGGATAATTGCAGCTGAATCCTTCGTGTTCGCACCATAACAATAAATGTCACGACCAGCCCACCGAACTAAATTTTTGCTGCTATAAAACCGCATCGATGTGCCAATCATTCTTTGCAACGGTAAAATGATATTTCTGGTCAACGTTCCATAAGTTTTCCCAAGCATCAGGAGGTCGCCCGGGGGGGGATTAATTAAATAATCGATCCACCTTATCATGGAAACGTGGGTTTTGCCAGACCGGACAGATCCCTCAAGGATATTTATTCTCGCATCGCTTTCGAAAAGCGACGTCAATTGGATATCTGATAATTTACCCGTTTGACTCATCTTTTATGGATTCGTAGTCTTTTCGTATTTCACGAAACCAGGCTTGAATCTCTCCAACGGCATTATCCTGATTGCCGACATCTGGCCTATTTATTGACCGATATTTTTCAGGCATTCTATTGCACAAAACAAAAATTGTCAGCATATCCGAGGGATGGACCCATTTTTTTGTAGTTCTTTTTATGACAGTCGGTTTTGAGTTTTGGCCTGTTATCCTGGTTTCAGTCAGTTCTTCTTTTACAAAATACCCGACACACCTTTTAACAAGAGTATTTTCGATTTTTTTGCAGTCCACATCTTTCGACTCATCCCGGCCTTTTTTTACGTGTGGCCGAAACTGGCCTAAATTGCGCTGAAATGTTTTATATGAGATCCCGATTGCTTTGGCAATATCCCTTTCTGAAAGCCCTTTTTTTGCTCCAATATAAGCAGTGTGAAGATGCTCTTCAGACGGGGAATATTTTGGACGCGCCATTAGAAAGTGGAGCGGGGTGCAGGAATCGAACCTGTCTTTTCGCTGGGTAAGCGAACGTGCGCCATCACACTTCTCCCGCCTAGTTCTTAGAATCTAAATAATTCTGGGCCCAGACTCCAATAGCAGATATTTTTTTGACATCGCTTAGGCCGTTTTTTTTCATAAAATCAAGAGCTTTCTTAATTACAGGGACATCTTTGGGAGAAATGTGAAGTTCTCCGAATAATGTCTGGATAGGAATTGAATGCGAGTGATTTTTTTGTCTCAATTCGTATTTTTCCGTAACTATTTGATTTATAAGGGTTTCCCTTGAGGCTTTTATCATTTCCAGCATGATACTGAAAGTAGTGGCGACATTGGAAACATTATGAGCTGAACCAACCTCTTCCAAGGTATCCAGCCAGGTGTCATAGTCTTTATCGTAGCATAACCAGACATCTTTATTCCCTTTTATTTTTTCCTTAATTTCGGCTATTTTTTGCCTGGCCTCTTCCAACTCATCCGGCATGAAAAGAAGTGACAGAGTTTTAAAATCCAGCTGGGCTTCGCGTAGTGTTTCAGTAAGGGACTTTTCCAAGGATTCCAGGGTTTTGTCGTCAAGCCCTGAGTACATTTTCCCTTCGATATCGTCGATAGTCTCATACAAAAATTTCAACGTTCCCTTATCATCTTCTCCGATTAGAGAATTATGGGAAAGCTGGATTGATATTTTTTGGCCGGCCGGAATAATGTCGTCTGTTACCATTACCTGGATTTCTGGCAATCCTGCCTCAATAGCAGCTTTAACGCGATGATTCCCGGACAAAACCTCATATTCCCCAGTTTTTTCATCAATAGCTGCAAATGGAACAGACGTTAAGGCGCCGTCTTTTTGAATATTGGAAATCAGCCTTTGGAATTTTTCATGCGGGAAATAATGAGCGTTCACTTCCAGCAGTTTAAGACTACGCGGATCTGCCGTAATTATCCGTGTTTTAAAACTTTTCCATGTTTTTTTAGCCAAATCTTAAACCCTTCGTCTAAAGTGAAATTTCCAACCTCTTGCCCATAATTAAGCATGAATTTTTTTCCGATATACCCAGATTTGCAGTTTTTTGCTTCTTCCAGTTTTTCCCGCTTCAACAATCTGAAAATTCCGCGGTATTTCATTGAAACCGGATTATCTGAAAATGCTGTCGTGATAATTCCCCTGACTCGCTTTCGTGTGAGTTTTTCAAATATCAGCTTCATTTCTTTACTTAAAACAGCATAAAGAATTAATTTGCTCAGTCTTTGATATTTAGTTGGGGACACCGGAAAGTCGCTTAAAAGGTATAAAAAGGGCTGAATGATACCCCTCATCCCATGAAACTTTGACTGTGAAACTGCAAAACATCCAACAAGCTTATCGTCTACCATAACACCAAAAGCCAAGGCAGGAGAGCCAGGTTTTATATTCGCGTTCATGTACATTGACCGCATTGAGCAAAAAACGTCATATTCCAAATCGACTACTTTTAATTTTTGCCCAATATCCTCATTCATCCCAAGTCTAGGGATGGCCAGTTCAGTCATTTTTTGGTGTGGCATCGTTATCATTTTGCGCGATGTGTAATTGGAGTACAAATAAATCGGCGTGGCCCGGTTTGTCGTCTGGGTCCTGCCTATCAAATAATCTGTTAAATTTTCCCTGATTATATGGAGGCCTAAAACCCAATTTCTTTTTTCCGTGATTTTTTCGATCAACTTCTCTTTCCGTTCCTCTGTCATTTCTACAAATTCAGGTTCAGACCAAAGAAAAATCTTTGTTAAACCCTTAAACTGCATCGTGTAATCATTCGCGAAAAATGGCGGGTACATGATGATATTTGAGTTTTTTGGGATTGTGTCCATCCAATCCACCACGTCACCAGCAAAAAAGCTGTCCAGCTTAAACTTTGTTTTTGAAATGTTTTCGACAGTTCTTTTATGGATTTTTTCAAACTGCTTTTTATAATTTTCGAGGACTCTCCTATAATAAGGATTCGACTCTTTGCCCACACCAAGCGTTAAATTGGAACCTATCATCACACAAGCCAGCTGATCTACACGCTCTGTCATGAATTTTTCCATGAAACCATAGTGTTCTTCGAAATCAGGGTTGAGCGATATTTCCAAATCTTGCCCGCTGAAATACCGGCCTATCATTACGGAATACAAATTGACATCGTTGGAGTGGAGCTTTAGATTTTCATTTATCCCGATCAATGTCCTTTCAACCGTAAAGTTTCCTGAACAGCCAATATGATACTCTTTCTCGTTCGAGGCCATGACAAGAGTTGAAAGCATGTCCCGCATATCGGCGGGAATTGATCCTCTAAACATTATTTTGCTCCACCAAAAGCCATTATACAAACCCCACTATTCAATCTATGCCGATAATATCGGTAAATCTTATCGGCTGGAAAATCTGGACTTAATGGTCTTCCAGCTTGAAAATTAGGCGGTTCTCTTTCTATCAAATCACAAAATTGCAAGCCATCCTGGATATTGAATGATTTACCGTCAAAAGGCCCCCCGGAAAATTTGACTACGCTATAATTTTTCATTTTTTTCCAACTTCAAAAAACCCCAATTGTCCCCGCAAAGGGAAAAAATCATACTCAACCGGGTTTCTGAGAACGAAACCATAAGGGCCTTGGAACCACGGGCTTGGACTATTTTCAACCACATCAACAATCTCCACTGAGCCAACAATTCCACCAAAAAGGAATTCAGACTTATCCGGTACCTTGTGGTGAAAACGGGTAGCGTCCTTCAAAGCCTCCCATCCAATCGCGTCAAATTTTTTGCCTGTGTGGATTAAAACCCTTCCCCTGTAATCCGTTTTCCAGGTCCGGTTTTCGATGTCCTTCCCGGCATGGAGAATAGCCCAGGCCCATGGCTGTTTTATACTCAAAGCTTTCACGCTTCCCACCCTATCCTTTTTGAAATTTTCGTGGTCATCCCGCCTTTCGAGTTAAAACGGTCCATGAAATATTTGAAAAGATTTTCGTCCCGAAAATACGGGTGAGCGTGATGAGCAAATCGGTAAGTGTGGGCCATCTGGATGTGATCCATCCGGTCTATCATCCGCTTATAATCTTCTGTTGTGAGTTGCTTCATACTCTGCTTTCAGGTCCACCAAGCCCAACATATTTACTTCACCACGCTTTTTGAATTCGCCGTCAAGGCAGGATGGTTCAGCCTTTATTGAGTCTATTTTGAAAGTTAGGTCTTTACTCAGTTTCAACACGGATAAACAAAAACAGCTCGGCGCGGACCTTGTTACTTTATCCATAATTGACACAAACTCATACCACGGATTCCCACACTTTCGGCAATATTCCGCGGCAAAATTCGAGAAGCCGTTATGGGTCCAGTGAGGCATTATGATTTCCCGTTAACCCGTTTCAAACCGTCATTATTCATTCGATGGAAATTCTCCAACCCGCTTGTCATTACCGCCCTACTCCGCTTTAGGAGCGTTCTCATGCAGGCCAAGACAAAAATGGCCGGAAGGATGAAAAAAATCACGCACAGGATAATGATTAGAATAACATCAAACATTGATCCCACCTTTTATATTCAAAACTTTACAAACCGCTTTTGCTTCTGAATCCGATAATTGTGAAAGCTTATCGGTCACTTCGATAAGTATCTTTTTCGCCTGGTTATGATTTTTTGGATATGTGAGGTAAATTTGCCACTTATTGACTATTTTGCACTGCTCATTATTTAAACCGGTTGTATCATATTTTTTTAATACCGGGGCCGCAGTTTTTTTAACATTTTTGAATTCCGCTACAAATTCAGTGACGATATGGCCGGCCGATTCAAGCCACTCCCCGACAATAAATCGATGACAAAAGTCAGTAGCTTTTTCCCAGCAGAGTAAAACGGCGCCATCACCGAGATAATTTGCAATTTTTTGGACATCCAGTTTGTCAAGGACTTTCTCGTGATAAGCTTTGACCCATTCTTTTTCAGATAAATCTTTGGCTTTAACCAAACTCCACGGAGGAGCCAAAGATTTCAAAACCCGGCCTTTGTAAAATTTTGGAACGCCTTGTGAAATTGCCACAGCACGCGGGTCTTGTGCCGATTTCGCATAATTTGAAGTGTAAAACCTCATTTGTTTTTCGCCTTCCAATCTGCGCAAAATTTCCGGATTAAAAGCTGGAGGTTTTCCGATATGCTTATCCCTTCCAATCTGCAAATCTTTTCGAATTTTTCCCTGTCTGATTTTTCCAACCTGAACCCTATCCGGTCCACCTGTTTGAATTTTTTTGGTTTTGTCTTCAGCATGTCCGGACTCCGTGTTTTTTCTTCCAATGGGAAAGCGCGTTATCCGATAATTCCCGGATGTCCTCTTGCCCGTTGTACCTTGTCAGAGTCCCCCCGGTCCCATGAATGAAATACTCGCCTCGCTGTGATAGGTACAATTTTTCGGTTATTTTTTGCTCACCACGGCCCTTATGGACAGTTGCCAGTAAACTGGAAGTGCGAGTATTAAAGACCCTCCTGGATTTACCTATTAACTTTTTCATACTTTTATTATACCATAATGTTGAACATTAGTCAAGTTATTTGTTTTTTATCTGAATCCGCGATCCCGGCAATTATTACAAAAATGCTTTTTTCCAACAACCCACCTGTTAAGCCTGAGAAGCCTTTTCCATGACACTACACTCAGAGCTTTTGACAAAGAACTCCATTCTCTTTTTACATAAAGCCCGCATTCGTCACAGACGGCCATCCAGGTTATTTCTTTCAGGCCATTGACCTCAATATATTCTTTGCTTATCATGCTAATTCCCAACCTTTCCCGGATTGCTTTCCGGTTTTTGTTAACATGGAAAATTGATTCAATACTTGATCAATTATGTATGTTCTGAGTTCGGTGGTTATGGCGAAAACAATATCATAACCCTTTCCGGTTGCCTTATTGTATTCTTTCGGAAAGCTGATAAAAGGCCCGTTTTTTCCTTCAAAAATACGCAATCCGCTCACAACGAACTGGTCATTGAGAACGATTCGAGCGAAGGCAACTAAATTACTGTCTTCGCTGCGTTTTTTAATTGGGAAAATGACAACGTCTGTGACTTCCAAACCGTTTATTGACATATAAACTCCTTTTTTAAATTATTAGCAAAAAGATGCGCCCACATTTTGTCCAGCGCCTGTTCAAATCGTTTGTCAATATCCCCCCTTATCGATAGCTCTACAAGTAGATTGACCAAAGCTGTCAACATGTATTTCGGCGTGTAAAATTCGGTGAAATAGTATTTTTGAGTTTTCCAAATCCGCTGTTCCGGGGGGCAACTGTGATTCCAAATCATTAAAACCGTGAAAAAAAGATGTCTGGTTTCCATGTCGCAGGGGGAAAACATTTCTCCTGTCCTGGCTCTCCACTGGAACCCTTTTTCCAAAAATCTTTTGGCGGCTTCAACTGGTATTTTTTTCATAATAATTACATTCCATGATGATAGGAATTAAAGTGTCTGGTCCGCATATCTTGGAATAAAGCAGTTCTTCAGCTTGCCGGTATCCCTATCGATGTGACGGCAAATCCCAAAAACGTCATGCGTGAAATTGAAATCATCAGCGGAAAAAAGCCCTATCAGATCAAGCTTGCACCCATTCGCATGGACTGCGGTGATGTCCATAATTAGGCTTTGATAATCGACGCTTTGACTCATTTTCATAGCTTTGCGAACAATACAATCAATTAGGGCAAAATCATTGCTTGAAATATCCCAATTGATTTTGTGTTTTTCTTGATTGATCTTTTCATCACAGATTTGGGCCATAGCTTCCGTGGTTTCTTTATCGTATCCCTGCTGAAGGAATTTCCCTTCCTCTATTCTCTCTCTGATTTTTTCGAACGTCCAGCCGGATTGAACCAAGTCAACCAAGTACTCCAGGGCCCGGCAACGAATATCTTTATCCACGGTTTACCTCCAGGTTTGATAAAACAATGGCGAAGAAAAGCGCAAACCCGATTATCGGGTGGGTCACGTGTCCCAGGACTGCGCATGGGGCTGTGACGATAAGCATTTTGATTACTGATTTCACTTTTTGCTCCCTTGTTGATTGAAAATTTTGTCGCAGACAGCGCTCTGAATATCGCCGACAACCTCATTTTCTTCTGGGTCCTCACTTCCCCCTTCCACAGAATCGATAACTCCGAGTAAAAGTTTCGCAAGGGCGCCGTGACCGTGTTCGGCTATAACCCACGCCCGGCAGTCTTGGAAATCTTCAGCTGTGAAACCTCTACCTTTTGACATAACATCTCCTTTTTTAATCCATGTCCTGAAATCTGTTGTAACAGTAATCCCCGTATTCCTCTTCCCTGATTTCCTCTTCAGTCATTCCGGTTTCTTCCATTTTTCTGAGCGTCCAATCGTCCGGGACGTCGTTTGGGTCTGTTGTGGGATACATCTATTCTCCTGCCTGTTTGGTTGTTTGAGTGTTATTTATTATTAAATACGGGGATCGTTAGTCATCCAATTAAAACACTCTTTGCTGTTAGGGTGGATTTTAAAATTATGCTCTATACAATATCGGATTAAACTTTCCCTATAATTACTTTGAGCGCAGTCAACAGCCCAATAGGTGAAAGCCAGGTCTTGTGACTGAACAAAAAGTAAACCCCATTTGTGTATTACTTTTACAATTGTGGTTTTTTCTACTTCATTATCCATTTTGTTACTCCTGGTTGTTTGTCCTATGAGCGCTTCCCGGTTTCCCGGTCCCTAGGCTTTTTATAAACAATTTCGCCATCCAAGCATTTAGCCAAAGCGTTTTTGCGCCGTCCTTTTACGCTTTTGCATGTAAATGACTCGTAAGCAATAGCAGAAGCGTAAAATTTGATATCTCCTGAATTGATATTCATAGCTTTGATGTCTCCGGCATCAATATTCCCGGATTTGATATCCCAGGAATTGATATTTCCGGAAATAATATGCCCGGAATTGATATTTCCGGAAATAATATCCCCGGAAAGAATATCCCCGGAAATAATATTCATGGCATCGATATCGACATCAGGGAGTTTGATGTTAAAGTTCGCTATGATGTCACGATCAGTAGACGGCATGATAAGTTTGCCGTCTTTGACCCAGGTTTTAATCTGTTGGTTATTTTCAAATTTCATTTTGTTCCTCCTGTTTTTGTTTTATTGAATTTTCCTATGAGCGTTTCCCAGTTTTACCTGGTCCCTAGGCTTTTACTAGGCTTTGGCGCCTCGGGGACTATAAATCCAAAAGTTGCGAACAAGTATACGTATAACCATCAATTATGACATTTAAGATATTGCGCCCAAGCAGATCCTCCCCGGCTTTAGCAAGCATAATCAGATCCTTCCATTCAGTTATTAGGGTCTGATAAGTAAGCGCGTGAGAACCAAGCCCTACGGTTAGTTTTACGTTTTTGATACCCATTTTGTCCTCCTGTTGTTGTTTATCCTAGTTGATAAACTGCTTTAAAAGCGCTTTCCATATATAATAGTGCTTTTTATACCCGCACGGTTTGTGTCCGTATATAACAGTATATATACCCTCACTGGCTAAATAATGCCGGTAATCAGCGTCTATACTATATGATATTTTTTTGTACTTCATTTTTTCCACTTGGTTCGTTGTTGATTGTCCTATAAGCGTTTCCCCCGAAGGGTCCCGGAGCTTTTATCCGGCTTTGGCGCCTCGGGGACTTAGCAATGTGGCCGTTTCTTGGCTTCATCAATGCCGGTCCTGATAACAGCTACCACTTTTTCCATGTCGAAAGATGGGCCAAAATGGTTGGCGAAGTGACCCGCCATGTTTTCGATTTCGGAGATTAGCTTTTTATACCTGATTGCGACAGCTTCGCGTTGTTCCAAAAAGCTCATTGAGCAGGTGTCCCAATTTGTATTCGGGAAAAGTTTGTCATCAAGCATGTTTATTTGCTCGGCCAGTTTTGTGGTGTTTATAATCATGTTGTTCCTCCGTGTTGGTTTGTCCTATGAACGCTTCCCGGCTAGGCCGGTCCCGGAGCTTTTATCCGGCTTTGGCGCTTCGGGGACTACTCCCAATCTTTTCGCGGTATATACTTCGGGGAATCAGTATCCAAGCTCTCTATGATAGCCTCCTCGATCACGTTCATAACATGTAAAAGCGATTTTGCAGAAGGAACACCTGACGCCCGAGTGTCAAAAACTTCAGAAAGATGTGAAAGCGAGTAGTCTAAGGCAGTAAGAGCTACCTGCGCAAAATTCCGTTCTACTGCTGATTTGATTGTCAATTCCATGTTGTGTCCTCCGTGTTGTTGTTGTTTGTATCTATATATATTCTAGCATATTGTTGAACAAATGTCAAGGGGGAAATTTAGTTTTTTTTATTCTTTTATTTTCCCGTCTTCGATTACGATAGCAGCCGGGTCTCCGTCTTCGACCCTCTCAATCCAGACTTGATAATCCTCGGAGTCCGCCATGGACTTTATCAGGTCCAGGGAATCCTGGTCGAGCAGGGAGCCATCGGTAATTCTCAAAACGCGCATTTTCGGATTCAGGGCCATGCTGACAGCCAGCCCAACTTTAATCTGTTCCGCGGAAGAAAGCTGTTTCAGCGGGAGCCCCCTGAATAACACTTTTTTTTCTCCGAAGGAAAGTCCTTCAATGGGAAATTTTGCTGTTCTCATGGCCTCGGTTCGGCTTTCCCTGGCCTCTGTTAAGTCTTTTTCTGACTCTTGGTATTCAGCCCCAGCGGCTTGATACTCTTTGCGCAGGCGTTCGTTTTCCTGGTTCTGGATCACTTTACGGTTCAGTGAGTCAATATCTGCGATCTGGGATTCAAGTTCTGTGGTTTCCTCCGGCTCGAATCCCAAAATCTGCATTTCCATATCACTGATTTCGTTTTCAAAATCGGCCTCCTGGCTTTTCAAATCTGCTAATTTGTCTTCAATTTCTGATATTTTTTTACACAGATCAGCCAACCCTTCTTTTTTCAGGGAAAGAGAATTTATTGCCCGCTCGTTTTCCTCATTATGTTTTCTGGCCGCGTTCAATGATTCGTAAAGCTCGCCCAGGGAAACAGATTCTTCGGGGGCGTCGTGGTGGTATTCGCTGTTTTTGTATGCTGATTCCTTTTCACGTAATACCCGGCCCTTTTCGCGCCTTATGAATTCCAGCTCTTTCTCCCTTTCTGCCATGGACTCAAAGTCAATTCCAACAAGGTCCATTAAGATCCCGGCCTGTTTCTTTTCGTCTTTTTGGATAAATTCCATCGGGTCAAAACTGATCTTCCCGACGATTTTATCAAGGAATGATTGGGGGCTGTTTATTTTTCCATTTGCAGCCTCAATTTTGAGCCTGGAGCCGCTTTGAGAAAGAGTCCTGGTGATTGTGAAGTCTCCGCAATCGACCTTTATAACGGCTTTATCTTCGCCCTGGCGGATTGGTTCCTCCGGGATACTCTTACCAGAAAAAGCGTAAAGGATGGAATCCAGTACCGAAGACTTCCCGGCGCCGTTTTTCCCGGTTATCATCACGGTATTTCCGTCCGGGTTAATCTCAATCGCTTTCAGATTTTTGACGTTTTTTGACTGCAAGCTAATAATTTTCATTTCTTTTCCTTTTTTAATGGTTCAAAAATTCCAGTTTCCACCTGTCGGTGGTATTTCCAGGCAAGTATCACACACAAAGCCGCCTGTTTTTTGCTCAAAAAAGGCTTGTTAGCCAGCTCTCTCCCAATTTTGGTATCGATGGCGGAAAAACCTATGTCATTTTTTATTGAGGCATTATCCTTGTTCCAGGCGTCCAGGATTTTCATACGGTCGTGAGCAGCTTCAATCTGCTCATCGGATATTATCTCCGCGATTCTTTCAATCTCTGCTTTTCGGGTTGAGGGCCTTTTTTCTCTTACCGGCATTATCGGGACGGTAAGCGTTTTCCGGACCATAACGTCCATGGCCTGATCTATGACATTTTGCTTCTCAACCAAGGCTTGGGCCATTCTCTGGTCTATGCTGCCTTCCAAAACAATATGCTGCACAAGCACATTATCCTGCTGGCCTATCCTGTGACACCTGTCTTCGGCCTGGGAAAGCTCGCCCGGCGTCCAGGGAAGCTCAACAAAAATCACATGAGAAGACGCGGTAAGGGTAAGACCGACGCCAGCCGCTGCAATTCCGCCAACGAATACCTGGGCTTTTCCGGCCTGGAAGTCTTCAACCGCCTGCTGCCTGGCTTCCTGTTTATCCCTGCCAGTCAGGGAAACGCATGTGATCCCCTTTTCTCTGAGCCCGGAAAGAAGTCCATCTATGACATCGTGGTGATGTCCAAAAACGACCACTTGCCCGGATGAGTCCACAGCCTCACTGATATGGTCCACAGCGTAGGGGATTTTTGCAATAGCAGTATCGTATCTCGCGTGGGCCATGGCGGCAAAAGCTTCTGTTCCGGCGTTCTTAATTCCCTCCAGGATACTCGACGTATCGCCGTCTTCGGCTTCAGCTAATTCAAGTCTGGCCTGGAGATCGGATAATTTCCCTTCCCATTCCAAGGATTTTTGGATTTCCGCGTTGACAACTCCTGATGCGCCGTTTGCCGGGAGAGAAATAATCTGTCTGCGTTTCGGCGGGAGATCGGTAAGCACATCTTTTTTAAGCCGCCTGACCATGCAGGAGGACCTGAGACCGTCCTGGAGTTCATCCAGGTTCGAGGAACCGGAAAAATCCCATCCCCATCGTCCCTGGTGCGCCCCGCAATATCTTTTCGCGTAATAGAAAAAATTACTGTATTTCGCCGGGTTGAGATAGTGAACCAAGGTCCACAATTCGACAGGCCGGTTTAAAATCGGTGTTCCGGTCAAAAGAAGGCGGCGCTTTGCTTTAATTGGCTCGACCCTTTTGCTTTCGTCCTTCGCCCATTTTCCGACTACCGCTCTCGTCCTTTGGGCCTTTCCGTTTTTGAGATAATGAGCCTCGTCTGCTACCAAAAGATCCCATTCAATTTTATCGATAGCCGGGCGGTGCGATTTGATCACGTCGTAATTGATAATGATAATATCGGACGCCAGCGGTATTGGTTTGTTTCCCTCAACGATTCCGATGGAAAAATACCTGGTTAGCCACTTTTGCATTTCGTTCCGCCAATTGAGCCGGAGGGAAGCCGGGCAAATCACCAAGACTCTTTTGATCTCTGGATTAAGGTTTATCACCCCGATGGCTTGGATCGTCTTTCCAAGACCCATTTCGTCCGCAATGAGAGCATCTGTTTTTGAAGCGTAGGCAATCCCGGCTTTTTGGTAAGGCAGATACTCCAGTCCTTCAGGCGCCGGAATTTCGATACTCGCATCCACCTTCGCAGAATCGGAAATCTTTTTTTCCACCAGTTCCATTTCCTCGGATACGCTGTCGTCCCAATACTCTTTGAGTTTGAGCACGACTTCTGGACGGTCTGTCCACCACTTTTTGAGGTCAGGGTTCCACCGGCATCCAGCGGCTTTCGGAATCATCCTTTCCTCATAAGAGGCCGTCGCTATGTATTTTCCGGACTGGTATGATAATTTCATGGTTTTTTCCTCACTTATATTTCTATTTTTGTTACTTTTTGGTACCCGCACTGCTTGAGAAGTTTAATTGACCAATTCGCTCTTTCTTCACCTTCTCTAACTATCGTTATTGTGCTGTTGCTGCTGTCGTGATTCGTTGCTGTGATTCTGTACTTTTTCATTTTTTCCCCTTGGTTTATTGTTGTTTGTGTCTATATATATTCTAGCATATTGTTGAACAAATGTCAAGGGGAAAAGATGGAAAAATGTAATTAAATTATGCTGCACCCAGATATTGGTTTTCGCCGGTTTCGTAAATGTCCGATCCATATTCTGACCGGATTTTACTCATGGATTT
>Ga0272442_10007564_pt1 | contig 14008 bp, 10 predicted proteins | sample SSMForm2O_FD_200262 | JGI IMG/M metagenome (GOLD analysis project Ga0272442, IMG submission 200262) | Marine sediment archaeal communities from Little Sippewissett salt marsh, Falmouth, MA, United States - SSM-Form-2O | ecosystem: Environmental > Aquatic > Marine > Wetlands > Sediment ...
AAGGCAGTCATAAGACTGTCGCCCGATACATAAAGGGTTATAGAATGCTTGAGCCGGATGCATTGAAAGGTGCAAGTCCGGTTCTTAGAAGAGGAAGGGGGAGAAATCCCCCTGACTTATTCGACAAGCACGGAAGGATTGACCCATATTTTCTTTATTCCGTGTCTTCCGTGCCTTCTGTGGTTTAACTTTCACTTGAGATTGGTGAAATAATTTGGGTCCCTGATTATAATAAGTAAAACCCCCTGAATGAAATCAGAGTAAATCCTGTAAAAAACAAGGGCCTTTTCGAGCAATACGGCAGGATTTTTACAGATCCAAAAAAGGATAATTGAATATAAGGAGTGGGAACATATAATCCATAAAAACCTGGAGCTATGAATATCAATATATTCAGGAAATAATAATGCTAACATAAGGAAATGACTAATAAAGTCTGTATAAACAGTCTAATTCAAAGTCTGTATAATCAGGAGAATTCAAAAATATTACACAAAAATATTATACAAAAGTCCATGGGATTCAGGTGATAATTATGAATACAAAAATTTTGGTTTTGTTTTTGGTACTCGCGTCTCTCTTTATCTCCGGCTGTACGGAGGAGGATGCAGGGCCTGTAGAAACTGATGATGCCGGGGCTCCGGAATCAGGTGTAGAGGAACAGGGAGACGAAAGTTTGCCTGTCGGACCTACCGAAGACCATATTGTCCGTCTTGAGTATTATGGGGTAATGAAACCTTCGGAACTTGAGATTTCGAGGGGAGACACTGTTTCCTGGTGGAGTTACAAAAGGCAGGGTACTTATGTACTGGTCAGTGAAGACGGCTTGTTCCCGAATACGGAACTTGAATACAGCGTTCCATTTAGTTATACTTTTAATGAAGCCGGATCTTACAGCTTCACCGCGGAAGATGTTCCTGACATGAACATGACCGTCACGGTAAATTGAACCTCTTTTTAGAGATCTTTTAATTCTTTTTAGAGATCTTTTAATTCTTTTTAGAGATCTTTTAATTCTTTTTAGATGTCTTTTACCTCTTTTTAGATGTCTTTTACCTCTTTTTAGAGGTCTTTCACCTCTTTTTAGAGGTCTTTTACCTTTATCTCTGTAAGCGTAAAAGCCCCTTTTTCAAAAAACGAGTCTTCAGGTGAAGAGTTTAGGGAGGGGTAGTTCACTTTTGCCGGAACCCTGATCAAACCCTGGTTATGGGCCTTGCAACGCCCTTATAGTGATCGAAAAGTTCCCTGCCCCATTTGAGTGCACTGTCGTCGAAACTCACAAGGTTGTGGTTATAGTAGATTCCGCTGTTGCAAAAGAGGGAAATTGCCATGAACTTTTCAGTAACGATGCTTGAGGCAATTTTCATGTTGTTATTATTGCAGACGTGGAGTTTTGCATATTTCAGGTTCAGGAAGTGTTCAAGCTCCCGCTTATAATCGTTAAGCATCCTGTCATAGACGTATTCCGTAAATACGAGGGAAACTTCCGTCCCCTTGGCGGCGAGGTCGATGCAAAGAGATGGGTAGATTGGTAGGAAAAAAGAGGAAGATATCATCACTTTTTCTGATTCTGCCAGGTGGGCTACAACTTCTTTCGGGTATTCAAACACGTGGTTTCGGTCGGGGTTTACCTCGATATAGTTCCCAAGCTTCCCGATTTCGTCCAGGAACTCATCCGGGATGGAGTTCATGTCCTGGTTTACCCAGTATTCATGGTTTTTATCAAAAACATTGAAAGTCTCGAGGATGTTTCTCATTTTTGGAACAAGGATTTCCCCTATACTGGACAGTTTGTAGAGCCTGTTATTTTCAACTATAAGGTCATTTTTCATCAGAATTTTTATCTGGGTCATTATCGGACTTGAGCGGACATTAAGTGTACTCTTTATCTCCTCAATGTTTTTGGGTCCGTCAAGTAACAATAGAAGAAGGCTTTTTCTTTTTTCTGATAGAAAGAGTACGTCCAGTAATGATGACTCCATTAAAATTCCCTCTCTCTTATAAATCACCTTATTTATATTTGATGTTGTTTATATATCTATGCCTGAGAGTTCTGCAGTCCCCGACAGTAATTCAAAGTATTTCTGCTTCCTGTGGGACGGAAGTTCTGGGGTTCTCTCGCGACTTTTGCTTCCTGTGGGACGAAAGCTTTGGGGACCTTTCTCGACTTCTTCCGGGAGTAGAAGCTTCAGAGGAAGTCTTGTAACTGAAAATTGAACTTTTAAATTTACGTCAACAAATTACTACTATAAAATATATAATTATTTTTCATTACTTTTTTATTTTCGCTCTCTTGAATTGCCATTTTACGCGACATATTTTAAATTTTCCCTGAGTGCCTTCTGAATTGCCGCCAGCAGAGTACAATTGTGAAGGTACTATTTTATTTTAATGCCATTATGGGGGTTAATCTGATCTTTTCTCGCTCCGGGTCGTTTTTCATTCAATATGTTGAAAGGACCCTGTTTTAGATCTTGTTAACCTGTTTGGACAGGGTCTTGAAGTAGTCAAACAATTCCTGGCCCCAGTGGAGCGCCCTGGGATTAAAGCTCATTATAAACTGCTGGTCGAATTTTCCGTTTTTATCGAAGAGCCCCAGGAGCATGATTCTATCGGTAACTGTGATTTCGGTTGGTTTCGTACCTTCTTTGGAAACGTAGAGGCTCACATTTTCCATTTCCATGATTTCTTTTATCATCTTGGAATGTTCGCTTGAAAGGTGGTCCCAGACAGATTGCGTAAAGTTAAGGGAAAGTTCGGCTTCTTTTCTTCCGAGTTCCACGTAGAGGGGCAGGTAAGAAGGGTTGAAATAGGAAGCAAAAGTTGCCACATGCTTTGCATTTGCCATGTTGTCAATTATTTTCTGGGCCGGCTCGTACATATGGTTAAGGTCCGGCTCTATCAGGATGCAGTCCTCGAGTTCGGAGATCCTTTCCAGGAGGTTGCGGGGAATTGCGTTCAGGTCGTGTCCTGTCCAGTATTTGCTGTTTTCTTCCATCACATCAAGGGCGCTGATAAGTGGTTTGACCTTTTTGACAATGAACTCCCCAAGCACGGTCAGGCTGTATATCTTATCTTCCTGGACAATCAGGTCACTATCTATCAGTTTCTTTATCTGGGGGAGGATTGAAGTGGCTGTGACATCCAGTTCGTTCCTTATCTCGTCAATATTTTTTGACCCACTTTCCAGTAAAAGGAGGAGATTTTTTCTTTTATCGGAGCGGAATACCAGATCAACCAGTGAAGATTCCATTTCTTCTTACTTCCTGTGCCGTAATTTATAATATTGCAGCCGATTCTTTCGGCTTTGTGGTGATGCCGGACCGACCTTTTTGAGTTAAGGGCCGATTCTTTTCCTTTCTTTCAAATTCCAGTACTTTTCCCGAGCCTGTCAGGCGAATTTTTCGGGTATGGCGTTCCGTTCTTCATAATATTCAATTTAAGCGTTTTCCGGATATTCCGGAGTACAGATCCCGACAAAGGTCATTTTTGTTTCCATGGGTGTATGTTTCCATTCCGGGGGGGTCAGGTACTCTACACTTGTATCTATCTTTATCAAATCTTCCGGGAGGCCGAAATTTTTCATTGAATTCTTAATCAGTTCTTCCCCGGTTTTTTGGGCATATTCCACCGCACCCCTGTACTGATCGAATTTCTTCCTGCCCAGGGGGGAAAATACCAGGAAATTCTGGTCCGGGTTGTTCATGGACTCGGGCCTTATCATAATTTCTATCCGTTTGATGCCCTTTCCTACGAGAGCTCCCACTGCATTGCCTACCTGGGCATATTCCGGGACTATGATCTCAGCATCGATTAACTGCTTAAGTTCCCCGTAGTAGGTCTTTACGGGACCTCCGAGCATGACTATGGGGATGTTCAGCTTGTACTGGGCAGGGACTTCCTCTTCAAGCATCTTTTTTATCCCGTCTTTTCCTCTGCCATCCATGAGGAAAGACATCAGGCTGTAAGCCATGTTCCTAGCAATCTGCTGCTTTATTTTCTTACAGAAATTATGGGGGTCCAGGTGCGTAAAACGGGATAGCTTCTTTGCTCCTATCTGGGCAGTCTCAACATCCCATTCAGTGTAGTCTCCAAGGACATGGAGGGCGTCTGTGGGAGTGAAGCCTATTGCCTGGATTGTCCGCTGCTGGATCAGGGAGTCGAGGACTGCAGGGGAAGGGAACCTTTTCATTCTACTCAAAATTTCATTAATGGAGAGGGGTTCGTCTCCTATTATCTCGAGTAATTTTTCCTCGCCTTCTGTGGGGTTTATTGGCAAATCCCCTGTCTTCACGAAGAAATTTGTGGGCTGGATGTATTCGCTGAGCATTGTCCTCAGGGGAACCGGGTTCTTTTCTAACTTTTCTCTGAATTTAGGGTAACGTTTTGCAGCCACGCAGAGGGGCATGACCCTTCTTGGTCCTATCTGCGTATATTTTCTGAACCATATGTGGCTGTCTCCTCCACTGGCGGATGTTTCCATCTTAATTGCCTTTACCCTTGTCTGCCAGTCTCCTACGACAGCCCCTTTCTCACAAAGCTCAGGGACCCCGTCTTTTATAATCGATACGTCGGTACTGGTCCCTCCGACGTCGATTACTGCGCAGGTATCAAGCCCGGAGAGATGTGATGCACCCATGATGCTGGCGGCAGGACCTGAAAAGATTGTTTCAATCGGGCGCTGTTTCGCTCCTTTAATGTCTATGACCGAGCCGTCACATTTCAACATGAGCACTTTAGCGTCAAGTTTCCTTTCCCTGACTTCTGCAATTATGGAGTGGATGAACTGGTATGTGATGGGGATTAGCTGGGCGTTCAGGACTGCAGTTGCAGCCCTTTCGTAAGCTCCGAGTTCCTGAGTCAGCTCATGTCCGCAGACCACCGGATGCCCTGTCAGTTTAAGGATCACTTCTTTTATCCTGTGTTCGTGCTCCGGGTTCCTGGTGCTGAAATAAGAGGATACGGCAAATGCGGACACTTTCTTTTTCAGGCTCATGGCAAACTGTTCCACTGCATTAATGTCCAGGGGTTGGAGTTCATCTCCGTTACTGTTGTGCCCTCCTTTTATATTGATGCAGTATTCTGCGGGAAGCTCTTTCGGAATCTTGTAGTCGCCCACAAGGATCAGGCCTACAGGGTACCCTGTTTTTTCCAGAATAGTATTGGTCGAAAGTGTTGTGGAGACAGATACAAGTTTTACTTTCTTAAGGTATTCCGGATTCAACTTGTCAATAGCATTTCGAATCCCGGTCATCAGGTCCGGATAGGTGGTAAGTGCTTTACCGGAATCAAGGATCTTACTGTTAGAGTCCCTTAAGATCACGGCATCGGTGTAGGTGCCACCTGCGTCAATACCCAGACTATATTGCATGTTAAAACAGCCTCATTTTTGCATTTCTTTCTCAGGTGATCAAAGTTTGTTTTTTAGCTGGATTCATGGAATCCTTATTCAAATGATATATATTTATCTTTTTATTTTAACTTCCTTCTTAATTTATTCTTAACCTGTCTTTCATTTTTTTATTTACGTATTTTCTAAATTTTTATTTTCTTTTACCTTCTTATTCAACTTTCTTATTTAGCTTCTTGCCTGCATCCCGTCCCTTTTTCCATCCTTTTTTCTCAAGCTGTTATGGAATTTTTAGGAGTTCCCACGCCGACATAAACAAGTTTCGTCTCCATGGGGGGGCCTGACCATCCTTTGGGCGCAAGGTTTTTTTTGCTGACTTCTATCCTTATATCCTCATTATCGAGCCCTGCATTTTGCATATAATCCATAACAAGCTGCTTTCCTGTTTTTTCTGCGTACTCCATGGCTTCCGGATGTTTTTCGAACTTTTTCCTTCCCAGGGGGGAAAAGACGATGTACACGTTTTTCTTCTCCGGGCTCAGGGTGCCCTTTATAACCTCTCTCTCGACTTCTCCTTCCGAGCTGCCGGCTTCAAGTTCTTCGGATTTCGGGACAACTTTTGTTTTGACAAGAATCTCAACTCGCTTGATGCCCTTTCCTACGAGAGCCCCCACGGCATTTCCGACATCTGCATGTTCCGGGACCCTGAAATCCGCATCAATGAGTTTTTTCATGTCTTCCAGGTAAGCTCCTACAGGCCCTCCAAGGAGGATGACCGGGATCTCTACCCGGAAACGGGTCAGGCGGCTGTTCAAAAGTACCCTGTCAATTTCGTTTCTGGGTATTCCTTCCACGAGGTAGGCGATGAGGTCCTGGGCAATGTTGAGCGCAACTTTCCGCTTTACTTCCGCACTGAACTTTTCAGAGTCCTGTTTCAGCAGTCTTCCGAGAATGGATGCTCCGGCCTTCGCAGCTTCGACATCCCAGTCCGTATATTCCCCCAGGACGTGCAGGGCGTCGGTGGGGGTGAAGCCTATTGCCTGGATCAGCCTTTTCTGGATAAGAGAGTCCAGGACAATGATGGAAGGCCTCTTTTGCAGTTTGACGATGAGGTCTCCATAGGAAACGGGTTCCTTTCCTATATGCCTGTAGATCTCCTTTTCCCTTTTCGTCATTTCGATGGGTTTGAAATCCGTTCGAATGAAAAATTTTGTTGCCTGGACGTTTTCGCCCAGATGGCTCTTGGAAACCCTGTTCTTTTTCAGTTTTTCCAGGAAATCCGGGTACATTACGGATGCCCTGCAGAGAGGGATGACCCGGCGTGGACCCACGTGGATTCTTTCGTGCTTTACCCAGATGTGGCTGTCTCCTCCGGTGGCTGAGGTTTCCATGCGGATGGCTTTCACGCGGGTCTGCCAGCCCCCTACGACGGCTCCTGCACTGCTGAGTTCGGGAAGCCCTTTTTGCATCATTGCAACGTCCGTGCTTGTGCCTCCCACGTCGATTACCGCACAGGTGGAAAGCCCGCTCAGGTGGGATGCCCCCACCAGGCTTGCGGCAGGTCCGGAAAAAATAGTTTCGATTGGTTTTTCCAGGGCTTCTTCGATCCCCACCACCGAGCCGTCACATTTTAGCATGAGCAGGCTTGCATTGATCCCCCGGATATCGCACTCTTCGAGAATGGACTTTGTGAATTTATGGGTGATAGGGATAAGCTGGGCGTTTAAAAAAGCGGTAACTGCCCTTTCATAGGCACCCAGGTCCTGGGACAGTTCGTGCCCGCAGACAACGGGGTGCCCCGTAAGTTCCTTTATTGCCCTCTTTACCGCAAGCTCGTGTTCCGGGTTTCGGGTGCTGAAATAAGAAGAAACGGCAAAAGCCGATACCTTGTCTTTTACTTTCAGGGCAAACTCTTCAACAGCTTCCATTTCCAGGGCTTTTAACTCTTCCCCGTCGCTGTTATGCCCTCCCTCCACGGTTATCCAGTAGTTTGTTGGGAGGTCTTCGGGAATTAAGTAGTCTCCTACCATGATCAGCCCTACGGGAAAGCCGGTCTTTTCCAGGATGGTATTGGTGGAAAGGGTAGTTGAAACGGATACCAGTTTTATATCTTTGAGATATCCCGGGTCAAGTTTGTCAATAGCGTTCTTCATTCCGGGGAGAGGATCGGGATAGGTGGTGAGCGCTTTGCTGGAGGCGACTACCGCTCCGTCGGAATCCCTCACTATGACCGCATCTGTATATGTCCCTCCGGCATCGATTCCCAGACTGAATTGCATTTCTTATATACCTCTTTTATTAGTTGAATCGTTGATTTTATTTATTGCCATTTCTCCGGATCTCTGTTCCGCATATCTCGGTTTTCCGGATTCTGGTTCCCCTTGCTATTTATTTTCGGGTTACTTGCTTTCAGATTCTTATTTATTTTGCGGATCGCCGGTTTCAATATTGCTTATTTTTCCGAATTACCGGCTTTCAGATTTTTTCCCATATTATTATTTTCCGGGTCGAAGGCTTTCTAATTTTCCAGTATTTTTTTTCACAGGCTGTTTTCACACCTGGAGCCAGGCCTTCTTATGCTTTTTTTACTTTTTGATTGATTATTGATTTCTGCCAGGTTCCGGACACGTATGCTTACCTGCGGAGCTTTTAATTGTGAGTATTTTCTTTTGTGGCTCCGAGTTCTTCTTATAATTATTTGCAGTAATGATTGAAGTTTCTTCTTATAATTATATCATATTTATTATTTTAATTTATGTATATTATCTATGTGCTATCCCGGTCAATTTTCTGAAATTAAGGTTTTGATTCTACCTTTTTCGGCGGTCCTGCTTATCTTTCTGAAGGAACAGTTCCTTTCCTGATAAGGTTCCGCTTTTATAAGGGCGTAGGTTTCTTCCCCGTACGTAGCTTTTAGTCTCTTTTCCACCCTGCTTGAGATTTCGGCTGCTTCCCGGATGTTCAGGGATTCTTTAACGCTGATGGAAACATTAATTGCGATGCTCTTCCCGATTCTCCGGGTCTTGAGCTCACGGCAGGATATTACACCTTCTGTTTCGCTTATTATTTTCCTGATATCCCGGTTGCTTTCCTCATCAAGGGATGCTTCTATCAACTCATTGGCGGTTCCGTAAAGGACTTTTGCCGAAGACTTCAGGATGAAGAGGCTCAGGATGACCGCAGCAAGGGAATCGGTGGCTGCCCATCCCCTCCCCGGGAGAAACGTGCATCCTATGCCGAGGAGTACGCATCCTGAGAAGAAAATCTCTTCACGGAGGGAGATATATTTCAGAGGCCTTTTGTGAATATGATAAGTTCTCCCGTGCCCTGGGAGAGGACCTGGAATCCTGCCAGGAGGAGCATAACTGCCCAGACGCCCATAAAGATGGTTGCAACTTTTCCATGCCCGTAGTTATGGGAGATGTCTTCAGGTTTGAGGGCGATGCGGCGGTCCAGGAGTTTTGTGGACTCGGCTGTGAAATCCTAAAAAGATCGGACTGCATCCGCGAGGAGTACCGTACTGTTTCCGAAAAATCCTGCGACCAGTTTGAAAACAGTCAGCATCAGGTTCAGGAGCAGGCCTTTGCCGTTAATGCCCTTTGCTCTTTTTGGTGTGTTTTCCGCTTTCATTTTGGAATGCACCCTTCCGTTGAATTTATTTGTCCTCCTTTGCGAAGCGGAGCTTTCTTGAGCGGGTAGGCAGTGGGGAGTGATTATTTGTAAAAAATGTGGGGTTGAAGTGAATTGCTGGCAAATAAACCATTTGCATAATCGATGCACGGTTTTTTTTCCAGAAGGGAATTATCTAAACTAATAACAGGTATTTTCAGGTTCAGAGGGCTTGAATTTGTATTATTGGGTTTAGGGAGTTGCAAATAAATTTAAAACACAGATCCTGAGACCTGTGCTTTTTCATGCGGTTGGATTGATAGGTTTTTAAGGCCGTTTTTTTCTTTGTGGTCGTTCGGGTTTTTACGTGTCTGCACAACGTGTCTGAACTTCTTCCCGGTTTGAAGCCATTTTCCGTTTTTTACCGGGATGTGCTGTTGTATGCTGTTTATTATCAGATTGGGGCAACCGTCTTTCCGTAGATTTCATTCAGTACCATGGAAAGGGCGGTGTACAGGGCTCCGAGGCCCATGACAAGTCCAACAATGCCGGCAACTGAAAGCAGTCCGGTACTTCCGGTTGCGTTTACGACTGCCAGCAACATAAACAATATAAACAATGTGACAAAGACAAACTGGATGGCTTTGACTCCAATCTTCATTGTAGCAATCAGCATGACAAATGTGTAGACGCCCCAGACAAAGAGGTATGCAGCCATTGCGGTTCCGGAGGGTGTTTCAACCCAGCCCAGCGCAGGCATGATAATAAGTCCTGCCAGGGAGAACCAGAACAGCCCGAAGGCTGAAAATGCAGTGCCTCCAAAGACGTCGCCCTTTTTCCAGGCCATCATCCCTGCAAACACCTGTGCAAAACCTCCTAAGAAAATTGCCATGGAAACTATCATGGATCCTACCGGGTAAACCCCGATGTAGCTCAAACTTAACAGGACAGCAGCAAGACCGAGACCTGTAAACCCGAGAGGGGCAGGGTTTGCTGTCTTGTCTATAATTAAAGTGGCAACTCCTTCGTTTTCAGTCATAAAAATCCCCCTGAAGCTATTTTTTCCAAAAACAAAAAAAAAGAAGTTTAGGGCTTAGAGCCCGTAGTTTTCTGGTCTGAAAACTGCAACTTCTTCTTTGAATCTGGTCAGGCAGTCGCTCATGAACTTGTCGCTGTCGTCGGGGAGCGCATCAAGGTCTTCCTTGACCTTTGCAAGGGCGTTGATCTCGAACCTTGTGAGTTTGAGCTTGCCGGATGCGACACCTTCGTTGATAATGTTGCAGCATTCGACGGCTGCGTTCTTGGTACGGAGGTAGTTGTCGTTTCCGTCCTTTGCAATTGCTTCTCCTACTCTGTAGGCGTTGTCGTAGGCAAGCACGTAGCCCTGCGGGTCTCTGTACTTGTCAGAGAGGGTGAGCAGGTCCCTGAGGTCCTTTGCCTTTCCTGCCTTAAGGGATGTGTTCATGAGGGAACAGTCATATGCAAGGGATTCTCCCCAGCACTGGACACTTGTACCACCGAATTCACCGTGGTATTCCACAGATTCGTTGGACCAGAGGTCACAGCACTGCATGACCAGGTTACCCATGACATCGGAGTGGGCACAGGTTGAGCTCTTACCTTCCTGGGCGATCGGGACACCGGAGATGGACTTGATGATGGTGTTTTCATATCCGCAGTCCTTACCCGGACCGGTTGCACCGGCTTCGTATGCACAGAGAGACCTTCCGGCTGAAATTGCCCTTGCAACGATTGCGATGGTGTGGGCGAGGTTTTTGTCCAGGAGACCGCCGGCAATGAACATTGCAGTGTTTGCCTGGGCACAGTCTGTGTCACCTGCTGCAACTACGCCGTTCTTCTTGGCGACTTTTGCAACATCGGTCCAGACCATTTCCATGTCCATGGAACCGAGTACGCCGATACCGAAGAGGATACCTGCAGTGTCGTTCCTCAGGATGGCGTAGTCGAATACTTCCTTACCACCCATACTCTCAACGGAAAGCAGGTCTGCACCGTTCTGGGCAATCTGCTCGAAGGATTCCATAAGGATGTCGTACTTGTCTCCTTTGAGTTTCAGGTAGTCACGTTCTTCACGGATGTCACCAGGGGTGTGACGGAGTGCACACTTGATTCCGTATTCGTCGTGGTACTCTTCCATGATGGTCTTCTGTGCGTGGGCAACAGCGCCTCCCCATTCGGGGTTGTTGGTCATCTGTTCCACGTGTTCGGTTTCAAGCACTACGGAAGGTGCACCGATCTGGACCATCCTTGCCATTGAGTCAGTGGTGATCCTCTCGTATTCCTTGACAAGTTTTTCCTTGGACTTGCCTGCCTGAGGTCTGGGTGCGTAGTTAATTTCAGGGGTTGTGTACCCTGCACCGATCTCAAGGCCGAGACCTGCTTTTACGGGGAACTTTGCATTCCCGAAGAGCATGTCGTCTGCGCTAGCGTAAGCCATTGAAGTGTATTTCTTTACCATTCTTGCTCCCTCCGATTAGTGCTTGTGGAATTCCTCTCTTAATTTAGCGATCTCATCTCCGTTTTCGACAATGAAGTTTGCCATCTTCACTGCGTCAGAGGCTTCTTCACCATAAACTCCGAGGTCATACTGGTCTACGAAGTCCTGGTTCACAGCACCGCCACCACATGCGAAGGGGAGCTTGATGCCCTTCTCAAGGAGCTTGTCGTTAATTTCCTTGAAGGCATACATGGTGGTTGTCATAAGAGCAGTACCTGTTACCATCATGGGTTTCTCTTTCTCGACGGCTTCGATAACTTCGTCCACAGGGACGTCTCTTCCGAGGTCAACTACATCGTAGCCGTTTGCTCTCAGGAGAGCAGCAACAATGGTCTTGCCGATGTCGTGGACGTCACCTTCTGCGACGTGGCAGACAACCTTGCCCTTGGGCTCGGGCACTTCTGAGCTCTGTGACTTGCAGAACTCTATGCCTTCCAGCATGGCATCTGCGGACATCATGACGTTCGGAAGGAAAATTACTCCTTCATCGTAGAGCTGGGACACAACACCCATCCCTACCATAAGGGCGTCGTTGATCAGGGCGATCGGGTCTTTCCCTGCACCGATTGCGGCTTTGAGGCCGTCAACTACGTCGTCTTCTTCACCCTCGTAGATTGCCTTTGCAACGGGGTAGATAAGTTCATCCTTCGGATAAAGCTCTTCTGCGGCTTCGTCAGGGGTCATTTCCTTTTCGAGGGCGACGTTATAACGTACTAATATGCCATCGATGTCTTCCAGTTTCAAATCCAACATATTTTAACCTCCAATATGAAAGAAGAGGATCTCAGATTCGCTCAAATCCTTGATCCGACAAGTTGTTATTCCGGATGTTTCCGTTTTTCCCGAATAAAATGTGAATGAATTCGAAAACCTCCATAATCGAATTCTTCCACATTATGAGAGAGTTTTGGACAACCTATTTTCGTGCTTTTTGGAGCACCTTAGTGTTGATCTCTGGGCCCGACAATTCCGTTTTTCAGGCACCCTGAAACAATTTATCCCTTTTTTGCACCTTAGCAGTATGACCCGTTTTTCAGGTGCTTTAAGAATTATTCCGGGGGATTTCATTTCCCGGGGATTGTGTTTCTGGCGCCCTTCGGGCTTTCTCTTCCCAGTGATTTACAGGGATGTATATTCCCTGCTTATTCGGGAATGCACTTGCAAAAAACAGTTGGATTTATTTGCTTATACCTTAACCGATACTAATTTTTCGGCGTCGATAATTTTATAATTCAATGTATAATTTTTCGTGCATATTATTTTATTAAAAAAAAGTTTTTTTTTGTTGGCATTGATCTGATCAATGCCTTTGAAATTTTCCGGACAATTGTTTTCTTGTGGTTTTCATTCCCAACTTGCACGGGTGGGAAATTCGCCAATTTCTTCCGGACTTCAACTTTACTCAAGTTAATTTGTCTTCAATGGTATGTTCGTATGTCCAAAAACATCCCGTTATATCGCTGTTTTTTTGGACGTATTAAAGCTAAGTTAATTTTTACGGCAAAGTTTATGAATCTTCCTATTTTGTTTTCTTTATCCTGCAAAAACATTAGGATGATTTCAAAGTTTGTTTCTGGCTATTAGCCCTGCATTCAGAGTTGCCTGATCATCTGTCTTTTTCTGCCGTTTTTTAATTTTTTTCGAACATTGCCCTATGGGGTTATTATGGCTTTGTCCTTATTTTCGTCCTCTGTCCGAATCCCTTCCGACAGTTACTTGCCTCCGTTCCGATGTCCGGATTTTTTAGTTTTTGTTTCCCGGAGGAGTTTGTCTTTTCGACGGTGGCGATGACCCAGTTATCCTATATAATTCTTTCGCAAGCCTTCCCGGGGGAGAGCCGGATCCGGAAAACTCACGGCTTTTCACTGCCCTGAGTTTCCAGCTGCGATTAGATCTTTAGCTGCGATTAGATCTTTAGTTACGATTAAATCTTTTTTAGTGGCATTCGCAGAAGTTTACTTCATGCATTGTTTTCTTGAAAGATAGCTGCTGGTTTTCAAGCCGCTCGCATACGGCATTATCTACGGCTTTGACAAGTTCTTCCTTTGACACGTCGGTAATTGCGGAGAGTACTTTGATTTTCGACCTGGCACTTGCGGTTTTTTCAAGAACCTCTATTTCCGGGCTCTCGCTGGCTGAGGTTACGCTCCCCTTTACCAGGGTGCCCTGGTGGGTAAAGGATAATTTTATGTGCCCGATAAATTCCGGGGTAAGTTCCTTTGCCCGGTCCCTTATGTCTTCCAGGATCTGTCCCGAAACCGAGATTGCAATTTCCGGGGTAATTCCCTGGGAACTTATTTCGAACGCTGATGAGTAAGCCGAAACTCCTGACACGTCTATGGAATTCTTTCCTTCGGGTGCCGCTTTTTCCAGGCTTTTTTCTCCCAGAATGCCAAGCAGGGTATCGAAGGGATCTCCTCCTTCCCGGGCAGAGAAATGGATGATCCTGGATTTCGGGTTTAGCTTGCGCAAAAAAGTGCAGATCTCCAGAAGCCTCTCCCTTTTGACGAGGTCTACTTTGTTTATGGCCA
>Ga0272442_10007565_pt1 | contig 14007 bp, 5 predicted proteins | sample SSMForm2O_FD_200262 | JGI IMG/M metagenome (GOLD analysis project Ga0272442, IMG submission 200262) | Marine sediment archaeal communities from Little Sippewissett salt marsh, Falmouth, MA, United States - SSM-Form-2O | ecosystem: Environmental > Aquatic > Marine > Wetlands > Sediment ...
GGAAAGGTAGACATTGTTGATACCATACCAAGGAATCCTGGAGCTGATGCTGGAGCTTCTGATTTAATTCCTATTGGTGGGACAACACATCCGGTTTCACCGGGTGAGGAAATTGAAGTAAGAATCAAAATTGAAGATTCAGGAGATAATTTATTTGATAGCGCAGCTTTTATTGATAATATGAGGTTTTCCGGATTTGCAAGAACAGAAATTACTTCACAAAAATATATTTATGATCTAAATGGTGGCGATGTAGAAGGAAATGACACCTTGAAATATAAAATAACAATTACTAACACAGGTTTAATTGACCAATATGACAATGATGGAAATGAATTCGAAGATTTAATACCAGATAATACAACATATATATCTGGATCTGCTTATTCAGAATATGGTACAATCACATATGATTCAAATAACAAAAAAATAATTTGGAATGGAGAAATTCCTGCCGAAACAAGTAGAATATTAGAGTTTAAAGTAAAAGTTAATGATAGTCTTCCAAATGGGGCAATAATTTCCAATCAAGGTTTTGTTTTTTGGGATAGTGATGAAGACGATGAAAACGATGCAATAGAGTTAACGGATGATATACATATAGATGATGGAATTGACCAAGATGGAGATGGAGAAACAGATGATGATGACCCAACAATTGTAACAGTTTATTCTTATGACAAACCAGCTTATGTAACAGAAGATTTTTCTGATGATACACCAAAAAAGAATGCATCTCAGTTTTATTTAGACAGACATTGGTTTGAAACAGAAGAAAAAAATGGAAATAATAGTGTTTTTGAAGTTGCTGGAAACTATCATTATTCTACAAGCAAGTCATTTAAAACAAAATTAAGAAAATCTGATGGAGAACAATATTGGAATTATTATCTCTCATCTTTAAACGGAACAATGGATTATTGGGAATTATGGTTTGCCTGTGGAGATACTAGTGAAGATTATGTTATGTATATAAACTTACAAAATGATATAGGACAAGACATTGCAAAATTAAAATTTAAATATGTCAATAGTGGAGTAAAACCGATGGATTGGGTTTTAGAGTTATACGCCTATGATTCAACAAATGGATGGACTAGATTAAATTCATCTTATTCAAATGGATATTTGAGAAATGAATGGTATAAATTAAAAATTCAAAAAAATGGAACAAACGATATTGATTACATATTATATATGAATGATATAGGTATAGTTGATAGTTTTACAAGTGGAAAAATCGGTGCATTATGTTCAGAACTTTCTAGAGTGGAATTTAAAACTACAACAAATCCAGATCCAGAAATATGTCCAATTTTCTTCTTGGATGAACATAAAATTGGACTTGAGTATTTAAATTAGAAAAAAAGAGGTGAAATATTAATGGCCAGAAAATTTAACAAAAACATGTTTGTTATGCTTTTTGCAATTATGATAGGCGCAATAATTGTTACCTATTTTGCTGCAGATATTGTAAATAAAACAAAAATTGATACATTAACTTCTCGATATGAAGGAGAAATAACTAGTGTAAAAGGAAAAAGTGAGAATTTTACTAGTAGATTTTTAAGATCATCAGTAATACTTGATCTTTCAAGAGAAGACAGATCTTTTGGTAATTATCATTTTGACCTTGCATTTTTATGGTATCAAAGCGCGTTATCTGAAAAGAATAGTACAATAATGGATACATATAAATTAAGAGGAATTGACAATTGTACAAATGCAATGCCATATTACTATAATTCTAATCTAAATTTCAATGAGGCAAATAAATTCTTTAAAGAAACAAAAAACCATACTGAAGTTGAAAAATATCTTGATATGCTTGATTTATATGTTAAACTGACAAAGTCAGGTTCTACTCTAACAATGCTTAGATATAACGCAAGTCAGTATCTTATGTTTCTAACTGAGAATCTAACTTTTAATTTTGAAACAAATAATGTAACTTATTTAACAAATGTAAGTCAAAATCTGGCAGCTTTTCTAGCAGCAGTATCAGCCTATCAAGAAGAAGTTGAAAACTATGATGAGATTCAAGATGAAATTGATGAATATGAGTTCTTTGATGAAGAAAGATAAAAACAAAAATTATTGAAAAAACAGGTTTTTTACAAAAAAAGAGCTATTTTGGGGAAAAAATTAAAGAAAGGGTTTTATTTACCCTAGTTAAAAAAATAATAATTGCCCTGGTAGTGTAGTGGCCTATCATCCTAGCCTGTCGAGCTAGGGACTCGGATTCAAATTCCGGCCGGGGCGTATAATTTTTTTTTTAAAGAAAAATTTTTACGAGGATTGTTGTTAGTTATATTACGTGAGGAGAATGAAAAAGAAAATATTAATCCCAATTATCTTTCTTTTATTTACTGCATTTGTAATAATTTTTACCTCTTATTTTGTCAGTGCAGAGACAATATATGTAGGTACAAATCAAGAATATACAAATATCCAAGATGCAATAAATGCTGCAAACGAAAGCGACAGTATTTATGTTTATAGAGGAACATATTCTGAAAATATTCTTATTGCTAAGACCTTGACAATAACTGGTGAAGGAAGCGACATATGCACAATCTCATATAGTTCGGATCATACCCTTAAGATAACTGCAAATGATGTTTCTCTTTCAGGTTTTAAGATACAAAATATTGCTAGTAGCTACTATTGTGTATATCTAAGTTCAACAACAGGTTGTCAGATTTCAAATAATATTATCAGAAACGGAGGCCATGGAATCTATCTAGGTTCTTCAGATGAAAATTCAATTTATAGTAATACAATAGAAAATAATAATGTAGGAATATATCTTTCTAATTCAGATAATAACATAATACGGGAAAATGATATTTCAAACAATAATCAAAATGGAATATTTTGTTTTAGTACTTCTTCTGGAAATACATTTTATTTAAATGACTTTGGAAATAACGACGGTAATGCATATGATCTATCAACAAATAATTGGGATTATAATTCTCAAGGAAATTATTGGGATGATTATAATGACTATGATTCAAACGCTGATGGAGTAGGGGATAATCCTTATGGAATTGAAGGAGGAGATAATCTTGATAACTATCCTTTAGGTGACTTTCTTTCTGCAAATCAAAAACCAAATGCATTTATTGAATCAATTACTCCTAACCCCGCAACCGAAGGAAACAAGATTACTTTTTATGGACGTGGAACAGATGATGGGGCAATTGTTAATTGGGAATGGAAATCAAGTATCGATGGATTTTTATCAAATTCAAAGAACTATGAAATTAGCTCTTTATCTGTTGGAACCCATTATATAAGTTACAGAGTACAAGATGATAATGGTGAATGGTCAAGCTATGCATATAAGACATTAATATTGAATCCTAAAAATGACATTCCTTTATCATTTATTCTTTCCCCAAGTGATACAATTACAAAAGAATATGGAGAATCAATCAGCTTTCAAGGAGATTATTCAGATGACGGGCAGATTGTAGAGTACAGCTGGCACTCAAGTTTAGATGGAGTTATTAGCAGCTCACTTGAATTTACAAAAAGCGACCTTTCAGCAGGGCAGCATGATATATTCTTCAAAGTAAAAGACAACTATAATCAATGGTCAAATGAAGCAAGAGTAAGAGTAATTATTCTATCTCCAACTGAAAACAATGCAGCTTTTGTTGACACAGGTGGACCATATACTGGATTTGTAAATGAAAGCATTTCCTTTGATGCATCAGGCAGTTATGACCCTGATGAAGAAGACATAATAACAAAGTATCTTTGGGATTTTGGTGATAATACAACATCAGAAGGAAAAAAAGTAGATCATATTTACCTTAAAAAAGGAAATTATACTATTACTTTAACATTAACTGATAGTAATGATTTGGAATCATCAAAAGAAAGCTATGCAAATATTACAGTTAAAAATAATTCAAATAACAATCAGGAAGAAAAGAAAGACACTCCTGCTTTTGAATTAGTAATCTTTATAATTGCAATAGCTACAATAGCATTTTTTATAAAGAAAAGATCAGCTTGAATAGCCACCTATCTTAAGGCTTGGGTCTCCTAGAAGTGCCCACTGCTCAACAGTTTTTCTATGTTTTTCATTACCTTCATCGTTTACATCAAAATAATCTACATAATCACTTATTGTTTGAGAATGAACAAGACCAAGACTGCAATTATCAAAAGACTCTTTTTGTGAATAGAGATCAAAGAAATGAGTGGTTATCCACCCATCAAGGGATTCAATACAATTATATCCACTAGACCCCCAACCAAGGCCTGTGTTTCCAATGGTTGCAATAGAGCCCCCATTTACATGGGAGACAAGCATCCAGCTCCAGGTTCTTTTGATCCAGTTTACCTTACCATAGCAGTTCTTATCAGGTGACCAGACAAAATAACCTAGGCCATATTTTAGAATTCCTTTGACCATATTTATAAATGCTACATCAAACTCACTGTTATGACATCCTCCAACAATACATATTGGTAATTTTTCCTTGTTTTCAAGAAATTCAATATCATCTCTAAAAAGGCCATCTATCCATGTTTCATTGTTTGCCTCATGTGTTGACCAAATAATTGGACTACCATGACCTGAGAAATACATAAAACCAGAACCATTTGATACAGCTTTTATTACATCTTGATTATCTGTAAGATTTCCATTTGAAGCCCAGATTCTTTTTACATTAAAGCCAAGCGGTTCCATATAACTAGCAGCAAGTTCGTTTTCAACCTCGCCTTCAAATATGTCAGGATCTCCCCATGGCGGAGGAGTTGTATCTCCTCCAAAAACAAGCATATCTTTGAACCATTCTTTACCATAAGTTGTTCTTTCATATTTTATAATCTTATTTACAACATCGGATACTTCAAGTCTATTTTTACATGCAAGTCTACCAAGATAAACATCAGGATGCAGATCAATTATATCTCTCTTATCCAATTCATACCACCAACCTAAGACAGGATCCCATACAAATGTCCATTCGGCAAAAACCCCATTTTCATTTGAATCCCAATCCTCAAACTCAGCTTCTCCTTTGTAAATATCTGAAAAATAAAGATCAGATAGATAAGTTTCATTCCACCCTCCTCTATCATTGAGCTTTGAGTATCTTACAGGTACATGCCACTTCATACCAATACCCCGAATGCCACCGATTAAAAGGACATATTTTATACCCCAAGATTCAATTGCATCTTTTATAAAATATTTTATTTTTTCTGCATCATCTCTTCCTTGGGCTGTCCTTAAGATTGATTCAGTTGTTTTAATCTTTGTAGAAAGTCCCATCTCTTCTTTATGCCTTTTCAATGGCAACACTCTTAATACAAATTCATTTGGTGTTATAATCAAGAGATCATAGTCACTTTCCTTAGGAATTGGACTGACTCCTTTTTCATAAGAAATCTTAATATCAAAATCATCAATATAATTTAATTTATTTTCAAGAGGATTATATCTTACAGGGTATAAATTTACTGTAACAGAAATAATATGCTCAAAACCGTCAAGTCCAGCATTTATCTTGTAATCATACCACTCATTTGGATAAAGCTCTGAACTTGAATAAACAAGCTCGTCCCTTGATTTTTCATCTATTATATAATCCTTAATTGAGGTCAGTGGCATAGGATATGGACAGGGTTTTATCTTATCAAGGATCAATAATTCTCTTATTTCTGAAAAGCTACATTCCACATCCTTAATATCTGTTCCAAATGGAAAGCTATAAGTTTTTGAAATAACTGGAAGCATTGGTTTTCCAGGGCTACTTATATATTTTGTAGCCTCTTCTAATTCAATTGATAGATAGTTAGCATCTTCTCTTAATGCAAGATTTGTAAAAGAAGAAATATGAACTTCTTCAGAAATCTCTAAGACAGATTCAGATTTTCTATCATTTAGACTAACTGCAAATACATTTATAGATGAAAATATCATTATTAGCACTATAGCCATTGGAAGTATCTTTATCTTCATTTATGTTCTGTCCCCCATAATGGTTTCTTATAATATCTTAGGTATCAATATTATATAAGTCTTTTTATACAAGGATATCCTAAGGACGTATCTTGTAAATAAAGAAAATAGGAAAATTTAGTTTTTCCTATCGGTTTATGAAAAACACCCAGCTGATAAGCCTTGTTGATTTCTCAACTCCAGAGTTGTAAGTTTTCGCTGAAATCTTGTAAAGACCTGTTGGTATGTCAAAGCTTGCTGAAATACCGTCCGAGAAGTCATCATCGATTATACTGTATTCTTTGTTTGAAAGAACTTTTTTTGCAGTGAACTCAACAGAGTCAATGTTATCAGGTTTTGACAAATCTATTCTCAGTGCATCATCTACTGCAAGACCAAGCATTAGCTTTTCTAAGAGTAGTTTGAAGTTGTGAATGACTATTCTTTCTCGTGCATTGTTCCAATTTGTAACTTGAATGAAAACTTCATGAATCCAGTATTGTCCTGATGCATCATACGCAGATGCTCTAACCTGGACCATTACACCTGAACGTTGTGGGTCATCTTCAATAGCCTTTGCCCTTGATATTGGTTTTTCATCACATAACCATTCATAAGGTGGCGAGGTGTCTACATAGGGTAGACCTGGTCTTTGCCCAAATGGTTCAATGTCAAAAGTTACCTTTTCTACTTCTGCATTATCAGTTGCATCCGCCCTTACCAAGAAAGGTGTTTGAACTTCTGCTTCCTCAGTTGGTTCAATTATCCAAACCTCAGGTCTTCTTGCATCAATATAGATTGTCCTAAAGTTCTCTGGTTTGTTCTTACTTTCAACATTTCCTTTATAATCAACTGACCAGAAATTAACTTCCCAGTTTCCATACCAATTCGGCTCATATGCACAGACATGAATCCCGCTTCCCACATCATAGATTTGAGGAGATCCTCCATCAATTGTATAATAAGTATATCTCACACCACTTCCAGTATCTTCCGGATAGTCTACTGCTTTTAACCAAATTGTAACACATTCAGATATATACCATGGATCAAGACCTTGGACTCCATCAATGCTGTCAACCGTTGTTACAGGCGGCTCTTCATCAGCACCTTCATATAATACACTCCACCAATCAAGTGTGGGACTATCATTAGGAATAGACCTTGAAAAATGTGCTTGCAGGCGGATTATTGGATATTGATTTGGGTCAATTATTGACAAGTCCTCTCCATCATCTGCATTTTCAATTATCTTTGTATTTGCAGAAGCATCAAGAATATCAAAAGTAATCGAGCCATCATAGCCGACCAAGAACTGATGCCAGGTTTCTAAATTTGGTGGTTCAATCTGCTTTGATGTGACTTGTGCTTCCAAGACAATTTCTTTTTCTTGACCAAATGTAATAGTAATATCTGAGCCATCAGGAATATTTAGATTAATCATATTTCCAAAAGCATCAGGATATACATCATCAAATGGATCAGGATAGTTAAGCCTTAAATCCTCCCATGCAACAAATATCTTTGAGCCATCTGTTGCAAGATTTGCCCAATCTCCTTGGGCTGAAGGACTTGTTGATAACTGTACATCTGAGCCATAAATATCACCTTCAGCTGAGACCAGTCTTCCATATACCTTATTTTCATTGTCATAGGATACAAAGAAGGCCTCAGATAGATAAGGTACAATATCTGTTCGGATGAATTCACCGCTCTTTATAGTAAATTCACTTACCTCAACACCGCCTGAATCATCAAATATTTTACCCATGATGTTTCCATACCAGTCCTTAGGTGATTGACTAAGGTCACCACAATTCCATGTGACAAGGTATCTTTCACTATCAGAGTCATACTCAACACTTGGGAAAAAGTAATCAACAGAATTACTTGGCCAACCAGATGGTTCTGCAACAGTAAAAGTTGATATCGTATTTAGGTTCTCATCAAATATTCCGCCTCTTATTCTAAATGGACCATCTGAAGGATGGATTCCATCTTCCCAGACAATAAAGTATTGCTCGTTGTTTGGGTCATATGCTGCATAAGGCTCTGTTTGTGTATCGGTATCAGAAGTGATCTGTTTTTCACTTCCAGATGTTCCAAGATTGCTATTAAAAAGTCTTGCATATATATCATAATCCCCAGTTGTTGCTCGTGCATCTTCCCATACTACCATATATTTATCATTTTCTGAGTCATATTGTACATATGGATCAGCCTGACAGTTTGATTCACTACATATGGTTTTCACAGTACCTAACTGGAAGCTAGAGCCACTTTTTTGAACGGTTCTTGCATATATATCCATTGTTGTAATTGGTTGTGGATCAAATGGAGCATTTGTTGGAGCCCAATGTTCCCAGGCAACTGCAAATTTTCCACCACTACCATATGCAACTGACGGGTCTTCGTTTCTAAAATAGGTCCATCCATCATCAACATCTGAAAATATCCTTTTATCAAATACTGTTGGGTCTCCACCAGAAGGAGAGTACATTGAAGCCCTTATTTCTTGCTTGAAACCAAAACTTCCTGCAGAAGGCCAATAGGCTTGCCCTTCTTCCCAAGCAACTAAAAACTGATTACTTCCATAAGCAACGTCTGGATCCCAGCCTCCTTCAGTATCTGCGTGATAGGTAATTTGCTTATCATTTGCCCATTCCTCATCCCAATCAGTAAACACATCTCCAAAATCGCTTTGGCTTGTAGCAGACGGGTTTCCATAAAACATGTACATGTTATTAGACCCTGATCCAAGGTTTGGAACCCTTACCCAGAAACTTGCCTCACTTGAATCATAACTTTCAAGCCAGTAATCTAGGAAAACTCCCGGAGCATTTTCATGTTTGAACCTTACATCATCATAATCATTTTGCATATCAGAGTCATATGAGACAACAAAATTAAGAGCATAATCATTCAAGGATCCTCCATTATTGTTAACGGTTACAGGAACAAGTTTTTCCCAAGCAGGGTCAGTCCAGACATTGAATGTGTTTTTCATCTCAACTTCACCGCCTTCAACAAGATATCCCCAAGATTTTGTCATATCGATTTTTTGTTCATTGTTAAAATCATCTCGCCATTCAAAATAATCATCAAAAGGATCTAACAAAGGAGCAACAGGTTCCTGCGTACTACCAGTCTGGGTTAAAGCAGAATTTGCAGATGATGTTAAAAATATGATTAATATTGAGAAAATCACTAGCCTTGTAATATTCTTATTTATGTTTCTTTCTTTCACTTCTTTTCACCTCTTTTTTTTTGCCCCCTCACCAAGTATGAACATTATCATACCAGTCTCCTTCCCAGAGTAAATCAAGATAGAAGTTGCCACCAATATATGAATACCACCATACTTGAGGTAACCACTGGTCAGGATGCTTCCACCATTCCATATAAACAATTACTACTACATTTGTTCCCCCAACCTCAATTCCATACTTGGGATCTCCAGTGCCATCAGGATCATAGGCAATATTAATTCCAATCCAATCAAAATTAGGATCATTTGTATCCTCATTTATCTTGAATTCTCCTCTATCGCCCCATTCTCCTTGCTTCCAATCCCATTTCATGTCAAAATGGAAATCTTGATCAATAATAACACCACCTCCAAGCTCCCACATCGGATTATTTTGGAATAGATCATCAACAACTATCTCAATAGGCTCATCCTGTGTGAAATCAAAACTGATCTCACCAGTCTGGCCCATTGTCCAACTGGAATCAAAACTAAGATATTTACTTTGATAGCTTGCCTCTATTACAAAGTTTTCAAGAAGTGATAATACTCCATCAAATGATAGCTCATTGATCTGTATCGGGTCTTCATTTAAATCAAGGTCCCAGTTAGCCTCAAAATCGCCATCTACATTATCTGCACTTATCTCAAGTTGATCCCCTGTTGAAGAGTCTGAGAATCTAAAGGTGTCAGCTATCATATCATTTGTTGTATAGAAATCAAAATAACCGTCCTGCTTCAGACGTGCATCCAAGCTTATTATTCCATTTCTTAATTCAAAATAGTTGTAAATATTTATTGTTCCAAGGTCGATGTCAAGCTCAATTGGATCAGGAGCTCCTGAAGACTGCCTTCTAGCATAAGCATAACCTTGAAGTTTATTCCAAATTATCTTAGCTTCCCCTTCAGAATAAGCAGGGATCTCTGTAATCTTTGCAATTGGCTCTGATTCACCAGGCAAATATGCATCTATTTCATTTATATTCCCACTTGAAGTCCTATAAATTTTTCCATAAACATAGTTGTTTGTTGCTGAAAAATCATCCATGTCCATATATAGGGTTGCTTTAGCACCTACCCTTTGACTTGCAGGTATTCCATAAGGGACATCAATAAAGAGTTTGTCAGGATCATTTGGGTCTGCCTTTCTATAATATGCTTTGATATCACCAAGAGAACTACTCATAGAAAGATCAAGATAACCTTCACCTGTAATTGTTGTATAGCTAGACTCATGGATATAAAGATGGGCATTTGCACTTAATTCTTGCTGCTTAGGAATACTATCTATTGTAACAAACTCTACCTTTGGTTCATCTAAACTAAGCTCTGGATAATAAAGTATCAATCCATCCATATCACTACTCATATCTAACTCTAGACTTGCAGTTCCTTCAGCATCAAGTAATTGACCCTGCTGATAAGTAAAACTAAGGTCAACATCAAAGCCACAAGAAACACTAGTTGGAATTCCATTAAGCTTTATTTTTGATGAAAAAGAAGGAGATGTAACCAAAACTGCAACACTATGCTTTTTATTACCTTTATACCTAAAACCAAATCCTTCAAGCTCAAAGCTCATCCAGTTTTGAGTTGATGCTAATGGATGAGTATTATCAAAAATCAATGAAAGTTCAATGTTTTCTAAAAAGCCATTTGTAGTAAAGGAAATTGTTGGTTTGTCACTGCATCCGCTCTGTGTGTCAAAATAGTAATAGACATATGCCTCACGGGGAATAAATTGAGTTCTTATATGAAAAGCAGGTTCAAAATCGATTTCAAAGGCAACATCTAAGGTAGGCTCAGATGCTTCATGGCCTGATTGAAAACCAAACAGTAGGCCAAGTTTTTCTTGGTTTGAAATTGATTTTAATTCTTGCTCATACACAATTGGTGAAAAAATATTTTCTTTTGCAACATTTAGATATTTTTCATAATATGTAGGAATTGGCTCACCTTGTGGAGACACCACACCAATCCCTAATGCTAACCAATCTTCATCAGAAGCAGACAACTCATATTCTGGATTATTATCTTCATAATTCTCAATTGGCCGATTAAACCTATTTAGTAATCTTGAAAGTAATGTCTTTATTGGTGTGAATTCAATATTTTCTAATCTGTTTTCTATTTTGTCCATAAAATTGTTTATTAAATTATATAAAGGTGAATCAAAAGACGCAGGTCTTTCTCTATCTCTGCTTATATCTTTAATAAGTCCATAATTAAATTTTATTTCAGACCAGACTTCAAGTTTTGCTGTTCGATCAAGCATATCCTCTGTTCTAATCTTTAAACAAGACCTTATTGATTTTGTATCTATTCCTTCTGGAATATTTGCAAGTTGTGAAAAAAATATGCTATAATATACATCTAAATCATCGGTCCCATCTTCATTTGTATCAAATGTTATTTTTTCATAATGCCAAGGATGCTCAAGAAATCTATCTCTAAAATTATTTGGATTAACAGCAATTTGTTCTTGGAAATGTTCATCGTTGTAGTCAACATGTATAATCCACTCGATAAAATCTCCAATTACTGGACTTGAACTATGCCAAGGATAATTTATTTCTTTAACTTGATTTGTTTTTGGAGGACTGTCAATATTATTATATTTATCAAAATTTAGATATTTATCTACCTCTTGATTGAAATTATTTAAAACTCTTTCATTAACTTCAGGTGATTCAAGTGGTAAACCCAATATGTTTACATTATTATTTGAATTATCTTTTGAATTGTTAACAGAAACAGCAGCTCCTGACATGCTAACGCATATCATACTTATTGCTATAAGCAAAATTATTGCTTTTTTCATTTAAAATTCACCTCTTCTTGCCCAATTTAATTTGTTATTATATATTTGTTACTTATAGTATTTATGGTTTACGCTATTTTAAGATAGTTTTTTTGTACAATTGTCGAAAAAAGAGGTTTTTTATACTTTTTAAAAATAAATGTAAAATGGCTTGACAGCGTACCGAGAACTAATGGATTTCAAGCAGTGAAGTTTACCCCAGAAGAGTTCCGAAGAACTCAACCAGGGCTCTACACCTAGTCCAAGAGTTCAAGCCCTCTTAAGAGGGTAATCTTCCCATGAGCTCTCGCATCATGGTTAATAGGATTACGCAGGTAGACTTAACTGCCGGGTTCGGAATGAGACCGGGTGTTTCCCTACCGCTTTGGCCGTCAAACCACTTTTACTCTGAATTTATGAATATACACAACCTGTATGACGATTGAGCCAGTAAATGAACGTTTAGTAACTACGGGCTTAACATGTCGCCGAAGCTTCATGCTTACACCCTAGCCCTATCAAACGAATCTTTTATTCGAGCTCTATGATGCCTCGTCTTAGGGTGGGCTTCATGCTTAGATGCTTTCAGCATTTATCCCTTACAGCGTGGCTGCCCAGCACTGCCCTGTCGGACAACTGGTAAACTAGTGGCTGCAGACCCCTGTTCCTCTCGTACTAAAGGGTCTTTCCCTTCAAGCATCAACGCTTCTAGAAGTTAGCAACAAACCTGTCTCACGACGGTCTAAACCCATCTCACGATCCGCTTTAATGGGCGAACAACCCCACCCTTGGCAGCTGCTGCACCACCAGGATGCGGAGAGACGACATCGAAGTAGCAAGCCTTCAGGTCGATATGGGCTCTTACTGAAGACAACTCAGTTATCCCCGGGGTAACTTTTCTGTTATCAACCGCCCCCACAAAAGAGGCTGGTTGGTTCGCTAGGCCTTGCTTTCGCAACGCAGATTGTTATTATTTCAATCCGTGTAAAGCCACCTTTTACCCTTGCATTCTACAGGAGGTTTCTGAACTCCTTGAGGTGACCATTGGGCACGCTTGATACCTTTTCGAGCGTGTGGCGCCCCACCCAAACTACCTACCTATTGGTGTTCTCGTTTGAGTTAGTAACGCGGTCAAAGAAGGGTGGTGTCCCATTGGCGCCTCCACCTTACCTAGCGGCAAGGCATCGACAGCTCCCACCTACGCTTCACATCCAAGGCCGTATTACAACAACAGGCTGTAGTAAAGCTCCACGGGGTCTTCGCTTCCTTCTAGAAGGTACTGGACTGTGCGCCAGTAAGTCAATTTCACCGGGCTTCAAGCAGGGACAGTAGCGCTCTCGTTAAGCCACTCATGCAAGCCGCCAATTAAGCGGCAAGGTATTACGCTACCTTAAGAGGGTCATGGTTACCCCCGCCGTTTAACGGTCCTTCTTCCTCTTGAACAAGGTTTTCAGATACCGTCACTGGGCAGGATTCGGCGACCATACACATCCTTTCGGACTTGCGGTCACCTGTGTTTTTAATAAACAGTCGGAGCGCCCTAGTCACTGAGACCTGCTTTCTTCAAAGCAGGCACCCCTTATACCAAAGGTACGGGGCCAATTTGCCGAATTCCCTTGCCTGAATTAATCCGACACACCTTAGCCTTCTCAGCTAGAGACACCTGTGTCAGTTCTCGGTACGGATTCTCATACTACATCTTAAATTTCTTTTCACGGGCACTTGGGATTAACTTTACCCACCTAAAAACGGTAGGTTCATCACGCTTTGGATGAGTTCTCACCATTACGGTACTCCCTCATCTTAATACACTTGAACAGACAGACAAGCCTGCAAAGTCTACCCGAACGCGTTAAAATTTAAGCAAATGCATGAAAAGTACAGGAATATTAACCTGTTTCCCTTTCGACAATTTCGGTTAAGAATTGCCTTAGGACCGACTAACCCTCGACTGATAAACATCGTCGAGGAAACCTAGCCCTTTCGGTGGTA
>Ga0272442_10007566_pt1 | contig 14007 bp, 16 predicted proteins | sample SSMForm2O_FD_200262 | JGI IMG/M metagenome (GOLD analysis project Ga0272442, IMG submission 200262) | Marine sediment archaeal communities from Little Sippewissett salt marsh, Falmouth, MA, United States - SSM-Form-2O | ecosystem: Environmental > Aquatic > Marine > Wetlands > Sediment ...
AAATACAGGCCCCTTTTTAGCCACGAATTCTGCCGTTTTCTGATTATAAATAAGGGTACCAATTAGATCAGCAGGTAATAGATCTGGTGTAAATTGGATTCTCCTGAAACTTGCTCGCAAAGTTTTAGCAAGAGTACTTACGGCTAATGTCTTAGCAAGTCCAGGTACTCCTTCTAATAGGATATGACCATCAGCAAGCAGTCCAACCAGCATTCTGCGGATCATGTATTGCTGTCCAACCATTACTTTGCCGATTTCAGCGGTCAAATCTTCAATTATCTGGCTTTTTTCCATGACTTTTTTGTTGATTTCTTCAATGGTCATTTTACCTCCGGATTTTGCTTATATATTTCTAATTCTTTCAATATCTTCTGCTCAATATCTTTTATTTCTATCCTGATCATTTTGTTATCGATCTCTAAAACAGCATAAGATGCAATTCGACCTTTATCTTGAAGGTCTTTCAGATGACCAGGATTGAGGAAAAGCTTCTTTCCCTGTTTCTCAAGATTAAATTGATGTGTATGTCCATAGCAGACAATTTCAGCTTCCACGCTGTTCCTGATATAATCCTTCAAATCATGCACAATTAAAAATTTCCAGCTATGGATCTCTACTGTTTTTATGGCGGTTAGTCTTCCATTAAGATAGCCACGATGATAGATACCGGGGACTTTATGCAATTTAACCCCTTTAATTAGATCGAGATTAGAATCCAGATCTTCGTAATTATCTCCAAGATGGAATAGATATTGGTATTTTTGCTCAACGCTTAGAACTTTTCTAAGCAGAAATTGGTTATTATGAGTATCAGATATTATTATAATTCTTTCCATATTGTCTAAAAACGAAAAAAAGAGAGTAAGTTACATTTTTTTTGGAGCGGAAATGCCCATGAGATTTAAACCGATCTTAATCAGATTCTTTATTGCATTAATCAGATACAATCTTGCTTGACTTAGTTCTTTATGAGAGGGTTCAACCACCGTATATTTAGCGTAGTATTTATGGAATAATCCTGCAAGCTCAAATACGTAGTTAGCGATTCTGTGGGGTTCTCTTGTCTCTGAGATCTGAATCAATTCGTTGGGGAAATTTACCATATGCTTAATTATCTGAAGTTCTTCCTCTTTGTCTAATTTTCGAAGATTCTTAAGATCGAATTTCTTGAGATCTAATTTCTCTTTTTTGGCTTTTTTTAGAATACTGCATATCCGAGCATGAGCATACTGACAATAATATACAGGATTTTCAGCTGATTTTTTTTTAGCCAGCTCCAGATCAAAATTTAAATGAGAACTTGGTCTACGATCTATAAAGAAATATCTAGCTGCGTCTTTTCCAACCTCATCAATAAGATCGTCCATAGTAACTATCTTGCCAGCTCTTTTAGACATTTTAACCTGCTCTCCGCTGTTAAAAAGATTAATATGTTGTAAATAGATAATCTCCAGTATGTCAACGTTATACCCTAGAGCCGTGATAGCTGCTTTCAAGCGAGGAACATATCCATGATGATCTGGTCCCAGAACATCGATCATAAGATCGAAACCTCTTTGGAATTTAGTAAGATGGTAAGCAATATCGGGAACAAAGTAGGTTGGATTTCCGTCTGATTTTATCAGCACACGGTCTTTTTCATCCCCAAATTTACTGGAAGCAAACCAGATAGCATCATCACTTTCGTAAGTACACTTTGCCTCGGCTAAGTAACTAAGCGCTTCCTCCAGAATCCCTTCTTGACGAAGTTTCTTTTCAGACATCCAGTTTTCAAAATCAACACCGAACTTAAGCAGACTTTCTACCTGCATACGATGAATTTCCTCCAGAGCAAAGTTCTTCATCCTTTCCAGTCTGTCCTTCTCGGAAATGTGAAATAACTTTGTACCCTCAATTGCATTCAATTTTAAAGCAAGCTCTTTAACATATTCTCCACTGTATGCTTCGGGTGGAAATTCACCTATTGTTTCACCATGAAGTTCGCGATATCTCATCTCTACCGACTCTGCCAGTATATCAACCTGGTTCCCGGCATCATTAATGTAGAACTCTCGAAAGGGAACAAAACCTACAAATGACATCACTCTATATAAAGTATCACCATAAGCAGCAGCTCGAGCACTGACAATATTCAGGGGACCGGTTGGATTTGCACTTACAAATTCCAACAGGATCTTTTTCTGTTTCCCATAGTCAGATCGCCCGTAATTTTCTCCCTGTTCAATGATCTTGGTAAGCATACGATGATAAAAATTTCTCGACATTCTGAGATTGATAAATCCTGGTCCAGCGACTTCAGCAGATTTGTAATCTTTTTTCTTCTTAATCTCGCGCGCGATTCTTTCAGCCAGGGTATTGGGATTAGTATTATTGAGTTTAGAGTTAAGGAGAGCTATGTTGGTGGAGAAATCACCATGCTCTTTGATATTTGGTACTTCAATAGTGAAATTTTCTTTATAACTTATTTCTAGCTTATCGAAGCAGTCCAGAAGATCTTTTCGTATTTTTTTTTTAATCATTTGATTGCTCGAGTTTTGGTTTATTCTTGGCATTAACATTCCATAACTGCTCAAGCTGATAATATTTTCTTGTGTCATGCTTGAAAATATGGACAATGATATCACCAAAATCCATCAAAATCCAGGAAGCATTATCATAACCTTCTACAGCCATCAGATTAAGCTCTTCAAGCTTGGACTTATCTTTAATATTATCGGCAATAGCTCTGAGGTGAAGTTCATTTAAACCTTCGCAAATAATCATTATATCAGCAAAATCAGATTTTTGAGTTACGTCAATCTTCATGATCTTTTCAGCTTTCTTTTCTTCAGCCCAATTTATTATCTCATTAGCGATCTCGTGTTGCTGGTTTACCATTTTTCTCCTGTCAATTAAAATATTTCCGATAATCTTTTCCAAGAATAATATCAAAATCTTCAATGCTCTGCTCATCTATAGCATAGATCCGACGTTTGATTCCAGTGATCTTTTTGATCTCATCCAGTTCTTTTTCCTTATCTTTTTTAACAACTATCAAAGATTTGCTATAAATGAATAAGTTTTGCTCCACATTACCCCAGGAAATTATATCAAGATTTTTATAATTTTTGTTAATTAGATATTCCTTAACACTTTTTGCTACTTTGTCTAACCCACAACCATTAAGTAACCTAACCTTTATTGTTTGACGATTTTCTGTCTTTTTTTCATTTCTTCCAAGTTCCTGCCTGTTGACCAAGAGGAAAATCAGAATTCCAATCAATACTATCAGTAAAACCGATAAAATTTTAAGTTCGGTCTTATGAACTCGTGACAAATTATTTTTTGGTCGTTTCATTGTCAAACTGTTCTTTAAGCAGTTTATAAGTCCTTTCAAAAGCTTCTGGTATTACTCTGCTACCACTTATGGAAGTCATAAAATTGGCATCTCCCAACCACCGAGGTACAATATGAACGTGTAAATGATCGTCAATTCCTGCACCAGCTGCTTTCCCCAAATTGAGCCCTATATTTAATCCATCGGGATGATAAACTTTGGTTATTATCTCCTCTGTTAATCTAACCAGTGAAAAAAGGTCATTACATTCTTCTTGGGAAAGTGAGTTGAGATTGGAAACATGACGGTTTGGTACTACGAGTAAATGACCATTGTTATAAGGAAAAGTGTTCATGATCACGTAGCAGAGGTTTGATCTATACAAAATAAGATTTTTTATATCTTCTTCTTTGTTTTGTTTAAGACAGAAAATGCAGGTTTTATCCTTTTCCGCCAAGATATATTTGAGTCTCCAAGGTGAATATAGTATTGTTTTCATAATTTCCTTCTCGCTTGCTTTTCTTGCCGCTTGAGATATTCTTTCTCCAAATTTTCCAACTGGTTTATGGAATTTACTCCTGAAGCCTCAAGCATATCTTCCAGAATTACCGTCTCTATTTTCTGATTGCTTTTATTCAGCAATTCCAGAGTATCAGTGAGATAATATTCTTCTTGAGAGTTTTTGTTATCGATCCTGCTTAGTACTTTGAATAACCAGTAAGCATCAAAACAATAGATCCCGGTATTTATTTCTTTTATTTTTCTTTGAGTTTCAGAAGCATCTTTGTATTCCACGATCTTGCTTACATTTCCAGTTTTGTCTCTCACGATCCTGCCATATTGTTTGGGATCTTCCATGATTGATGTGAGCACTGTGCAGGCAGAGCCAGAATTTTTGTGATGTTCATGCATTCTGTGCAATGTCTCAGATCTTAAAAGGGGAACATCCCCACACAGGATAAAAATATCACCCTCGAAATCCCTAAAAGTTTCTCTAGTTACCATTACAGCATGTCCTGTGCCCTTTTGTGGTATTTGCTGCACAAAAACGATCTTCTTGTTTTCCGGGATTATCTCAATTACAAGATCCTTTTTATGACCTACGACAACTGCAATGGGATCTGAATTTACCTTCAATGCAGTATCGACAACTCGATTTATCAAAGCCTCTCCAGCAAGTTTAAAAATAACCTTTGGTTTATCTGAGTTCATCCTGGTTCCTTTTCCAGCTGCCAGGATTATCGCTGCAGTTTTTCTTTTCATAGTTCCGAAAGTAACTCCTTAATAGTTCTTTTTAAGACAGGATGTTCCAACTCAGCAGCAATCTGACATAGTGGTTTTAATACAAACAAGCGATTATGAAGGTCTTGGTGAGGTATACATAGGTTTTTTTCATCTATTATCAAATCTTCGCAAAGAAGGATATCAATGTCTATGATCCTTGGCTCCCACTTTTCTGTCCTGACACGTTTCATTTCCTTCTCGATCTCCAAACAGCGTGATAATAAATTTCTTGGTCCGAGTTTAGTTTCAATTTTAATTACGGAATTTAAGAAATCTGGTTGGTCAATTCGACCATAAGGAGCTGTTTCTATTATAGCTGAAGATTCGAGAATCTTCAGATCTTGAGTGTTCATCAACAAAGCCATGGCTTTAAATATGTTTTCTCTCCGATTACCAAGGTTAGAACCCAATCCGAGAAAACAGATCATTATCTTATACGATCCATTTCAACTTCAACAGATTCCAGTGAGCCCTTTATCGGAACAGATGGTTTTTTTATCCTGATCTTGCTATGGATTATTTTGGGGAAATTATCCATAATTGAATCAAGAATTGTATTAGCACATGTTTCAAGTAAAAAGAATTCCTTTGTTTCTATAGTGTTTTTAATTATTTCGAATACTTTTGTATAGTCCACAGTATCTTCAAAATGTTTGATATTAGTATCTTCCGAACTAGCAGTCTCAAAAGTGAAATTAACAATGAATCTCTGTCCCAGCTTCCTCTCTTCTGGTTGTACACCATGATGCCCATAAAAAACCATTTCTTTTAAATGAATTTTCATTCTTCAACCTTTCCGAGAATTGTAAAATCGATTTTTTTTGCCATCTTTTTATCAAGAAAATAAATAAATCCTCCACTCAGTATCAAACCTAAAAAAGAACCCAGGATTGAGAAATTTTCAGATAAACTCACTGCATACCGTGCTAGAATATAGAAGAGAATCATCATAAAGATGGGGAAGACGAAAATTATTAAAGATGATATTATTCGCAATCCGGGTGCAATTGAGACTAAAACTGTGTCATCCTTTTTTAATTTTAATTCGGTAGGTATCTTTAATTCTAAAAATTTATCATTCCCACCACAGACTCCACTCAAACTGCAGGATTTACATACAGCACCTTTCTCAATTCTTACCAGGGCAACCCCATTTTCACAGGATATGACTCTTGCTGTATCCTCTCTTTCTTCCATCAGGAATTCCTCTTAATCTTTGCTATGATTTCAGAAGTGGAATAACCAGGTAAATATTGAAGACTTTTAACTTCGCCACCTCTTTGTAAAACAACATCACTTCCAACTATTTCACCGATTTTCCAATCACCACCTTTGACCAGAATATCTGGCTTAATGTGTTTTATTAGATTAAGTGGTGTATCTTCCTCAAAAATAGTAATATAATCAACTATATTTAGTGCAGATAAGACTATAGCTCTGTCCTCTTGATTATTGATCGGTCTATCTTTTCCCTTGATCCTTTTAATCGAGTTATCACTGTTCATCCCAATAATCAGGATTTCACCGAACTTTTTTGCTTCTTGCAAATAATTTATGTGTCCTCGATGAAGAATATCAAAGCATCCATTGGTAAATACAATTTTCCGATCGTGCTTTCTCTGTTCTATCAGAACTTTCTCTAATTCATTTAATTTCAAAAGTTTCATATTATTTTACAGGATAATCACCATTAAAGCAGGCATAACAGTAATCTTGCGGTTTTTTAACAGCTCTACGTAAAACATCAATATCTAAATATTTTAAACTTTCAGCGCCTGTATAATCTCTAATTTCTTTTTCACTCTTATTATTAGCAATCAGTTCTTCTCTGGTGGGAGTATCTATACCATAATAACAAGAATATTTAACAGGAGGTGAACCAATTCTGAGATGAACCTCTGAAGCACCAGCGTTTTTTATCATCTTGATTATTTTTCTGATAGTTGTACCTCTTACGATAGAATCATCAACCAGGATAATTTTTTTTCCCCGCAGAAAGTTGGGTAGAGGATTGAACTTCTGGTAAACACTTTCGTCCCTGATCGTCTGTTCCGGTTTTATAAAGGTTCTTCCGACATAATGATTTCTGATCAGACCCATTTCATAGGGGATATTTCTGGTTCGTGCATAACCTAACGCTATAAAATTCGACGAATCAGGTACAGGAACGACCATATCGGCCTGTACATGATCATTTTCAGCTAAAAGAATTCCCAATTTCTGCCTGACCACATTTACGTTTTCTCCGAAAATAAAGCTGTCGGGACGGGAAAAATAGATGAATTCAAAGATACAATGACTATTTTCTTCCTTAATCTTATATTCGTTGTGATCCTTTTTAAAGATTCTCAAACCCCGATCGTTAAAAGTTATTATCTCACCAGGTTGAAGTTCTTTCTGCCATTTGGTCCTCACAATATCCAGGGCACAGCTTTCCGAGGCAACAACAAAACCACCCGTCTTAAGCTCACCATAACTGATTGGTCGAAATCCATGGGGATCACGGAAAATATACATTTCCTCTTTGGTAGCAAGTACACTGGAATAAGCACCTTTTACATATTTCATTAATTTGATTATCGCTTCTATAACTGTTTTGCCTTTTTTTTCAACCTGATAAACAATATATTTCAGAATCAATTCTCCATCGTTGTTGCTGGCAAAATAGACACCTTTTGTTTCCAGAGCTTTTCGAATTTCCCCGTAATTTACAATATCACCGTTACTGGTTAAAGCATAAGAAGGTCCTGACAAAGTTTCGACAACATGAGGTTGAGAATTGTATTCATTAGAAAATCCCCTGGTAGGATACCTTACGTGACCTATTGCTATCTTTCCTTTAAGTTGGTCCAACTTTTGGGGGCGAAATACTTCTTTAACCAAGCCCATCTTCTTTCTCAATTTTATAGTTGTTCCGTCATTTATTGCCATTCCACAGCTTTCCTGGCCCCTGTGCTGTTCAGCAAAAAGACCAAGCGTTATCAGTTTAGCTGCACATTCATTATCATAAATACCGAAAATCCCACACATAGTCTTATAGCTTCCTTTTTGAGGTTAGTTTGTTTTCAGTTCCCTTTATCAATCTTATTATATTGCCCCTATGACGGATAAATATGAAGACAACCACCAAGGAGACGAAGCTAAAATACTCATATTTGTCAAAAGAATTTCTTATATTCGTAAATAAGATCATAATCCATAATACCAGAGCAGAAACCATTGAACCCAGTGATACGTATTTACTAACATAAACAACAAGGATAAAAACTGCAAAAGTTATCAAGGAAGGAATGGGTAACAGATAAACGAAAACACCAGCAGAGGTAGCAACACCCTTACCTCCTTTGAATCCGAGAAATATAGTAAATATATGACCAAGAATAGCCATAACACCGACAAGGATCATGCTAAGGTCTGTTGGATTATCTAAAAACCGGGAGCATAAAAAAAGACATAGCATACCTTTCCCGATATCCAGAATTAAAGCAATAACTCCGAAACCTGTCCCCAGAACCCTTAGTGTATTAGTTGCGCCCACATTACCACTGCCATGTTCTCTCAAGTCTATTTTCTTGAAGATCTTACCCAGAATATATCCAGATGGAATCGAACCGATCAGGTAAGAAAATAGCATGATAGCGATGAATTTAAAAATTTGATTCATCTCTACCTCGATAAAATATTCTGATTGTTGCTCCAGTGAATTTGTACTCACTTCTTAGTTGGTTTGCAAGATAACGTCGATAATGTGTTGTTATTAATTTCGGATTATTACAGAAAAAAACGAATGTAGGTGGATTTGTTTTGATCTGAGTACTGTAGAATATTTTTGAGTGTTTACCGCTGGAATGAGAAGGAGAAAATTTAGAGGTGGTCTTTTCCAGGAATCTGTTTAATTCTGATGTAGATATACGTTTGCTACTTTCTTGATAAACTTCCAGTATCTTATCAAGGATCAAGTTCACTCTCTGTCCGGTCAAGGCAGATACAAACATTACTGGTGAGTATTGCAGGAAAGGAAATTCTTCTTTAATCCGATCAATATATCTACCTATGGTATGATTATCTTTCTCAATCAAATCCCATTTATTGAAAACAATGATTATATCTTTATACCTTCTCACCGCATGAGAAGCTATCTTCTTATCCTGATTGGAGATCTCGGAAGCAGCATCAAGCATAAGTAGTACTAAATCTGATCTTTCGATGCTACTTATCGTTCTCATATTACTGAAATATTCAACTCCATATTTAATTCTCTGCTTTCTTCTCAATCCGGCAGTATCAATGAAAGTAAATTTTTTTTCTTTATATTTGATAACTGTATCGATGGAATCTCTGGTAGTTCCCGGTATATTGGTTACAATATTGTCAGAAACACCAGTAAGTTTATTTGTCAATAGAGATTTACCTACATTAGGTTTTCCTATAACAGCTATCTTGATAGAGTCATCAATAAATTCATCTGTATTCTTTTCGATATACTTAACAACTTCGTCCAGAAAATTACCGGTATTTCTTCCCTGATTTGCTGATATGGGGAATGCTTCCCCAAAACCAAGCTGCAAAAAATCGTAGATCTCCAATTCATCTTTTTCATTATCTACTTTGTTGGCAGTAAGAAGCACTTTTTCCTTTTTCGAGTATAGTGTTTTAGCAATTTCAATATCTATATCGGTGGTTCCAACTTTAGCATCAACCAGAAAAATAACAAGATCAGATTGCTCAATAGCAATCTCAGCCTGGAGTTTGACTGCTCGGTCAAGATCATTTTCAGAATAGGGGATTATCCCACCTGTATCTACAACAGTGAAAACATAACCATTCCATTCTGCATCTTCGTATTTCCGATCTCTGGTTACACCCTCTTCAAAATCAACAATTGCACTTCTTTTACGACAAATACGATTAAATAAAGTTGATTTCCCAACATTTGGACGACCCACTATAGCAACAATACTTTTTCCCATAATTCCATCAATAACAATAATTTAATACGCAGGCAAATCTTTCTGTGACCCTGAAATTGTCAAATTAAATAAGCTGGAGTTGGTATCCTGAAAAAAAAAGAATGACTTGACACAAACAACCAATTAAAATTTCCAAAATGTATTATTTCTATGGAGGTAACATGTTAGATAAGCAATTACTTGGAAAAGTAATCGACAGCGCTTTGTCACGAGGAGCTGATTTCGCAGAGATTTTTGTTGAAAAATCCTACAAATCTCTGATAAGTTTCAATGATAATAAAACCAAGAACACTCTTGTCGGTTGGGATTGTGGAGCAGGAGTAAGGATTTTTTATGGTGAATCTGCTATTTATGCCTACACCAACGACCTTTCCCAACAGGGATTATTAAATGCGGCTACCGCTGCAAGCAAAGCTGGGGAAGGGAAAAATGAACCGAATAAAATTGCTCTAACCAAGATGAATATTTCAAATTTACATCCTTTGAAGATCCCCGCCGACTCAGTAAAAATGAGAGATAAAATAGATTATATAAAAAAGATCAATCAAGCATCAAGACGGGTAAGCGAACTGATTACCCAGGTTGACGTCAATCTTCAGGAAACAATGCAACATGTTTTGATTGCAAACAGTGAGGGACTTTGGGTTGAAGATGATAGGAATTATTCCAGGGTTTATGTGAGTTCGATAGCTTCCAAAGGTAAAGAAAAACAAACAGCTTCGGAAGGTCCGGGTGGTTTAGCTGGATATGAATTCTTCTTAAGCCTTGATCCAATTCAGCTTGGAATTGAAATAGCGGAGAGGGCGGTTAGGATGATCAATGCTGATTATGCTCCCAGTGGTAAGTTTCCTGTTGTGATCGATAACGGATTTGGGGGTGTAATCTTTCATGAGGCTTGTGGACATTCCCTGGAAACAACATCAGTCGCCAAAGGTGCTTCTATATTTGCCGGTAAATTAGGTAAAAAAATCGCCAACGAATCCATAACAGCTATAGATGATGGTACGATACCTAACGGTTGGGGAAGTGAAAATATAGATGATGAAGGAATGAAAACTCAAAAAACAACCCTTATCGAAAAAGGAATCCTCAAGTCCTATATGGTTGACAAAATGGGAAGTATAAAAACTGGCTATGAAAGGACCGGCAGCGGTCGGAGACAATCATATAAATTTGCTCCAGCTTCCAGAATGAGAAACACTTATCTAGAGGTTGGTCCTTATAAACTTGATGAGTTAATATCATCTATCGATCATGGTCTTTATGCTAAGAAAATGGGTGGGGGTTCAGTTTTACCGGGAACTGGTAATTTTAACTTTGCAGTTAATGAAGGTTATATGATCAAAAATGGAAAAATTATGGATCCTGTACGAGGAGCTACCTTGATTGGAAATGGGGCTGAGGCGATTCAGAAAATCAGTATGGTGGCAGATAATCTAAAACTAGCTCAGGGTATGTGTGGTTCGGTAAGCGGAAGTATACCTGCCAACGTAGGACAACCAGCTATTAAAATCGATGAAATCATTGTCGGTGGTAGAAAATAGGGAGGAATGTAATGTACGATCAAGAAATTCAACTTATACTCGACTATGCTAAAAATAAAACTGATGATATTGAAATTATGCTTTCAGAAGGTAATTCTTTTTCCGTCAGGATTCATAATCAGAAAATTGAAGCTTTCAATTATTCCGATTCAAAAGGTATTGGGGTAAGAGTTTTAAAAAACGGAAAAGCAGGTTATTCTTACACGGAAGAATTTAATCCCAAAACTTTTCGAATGATTGTCGATAAGGCTCTGGAAAACTGCGAATTGAATGAAGATAATAATCTCGTTATCCTGGATAATTACCCTGATCTAAAAAACAAACCTGAGGTATTTTCAAAAGAACTGGAAAAAGTTGATCTAACATCTAAAATAGAATTAACAAAAAAATTGGAGTCGAACGCTAAAAAAATTGATAAAAGAATCATTAATGTACCTTACAGTATGTATGCTGATGGAAGTTCCTATCTCAGGATCGTTAATAGCAGGGGATTGGACAAGAATGATCACCAGAATTTTGCCTATGCTTATGTGGGTGTATTAGCAGCAGATCAACAGGATAAAAGAATGGGTTTTGATTTTATCGTAGGAAGGGATTTCAACAAGTTCGATCCTGAAAAGCTTGCCCGTACGAGTGTGGAAAAAAGTATTGCTCTTTTGGGAGGAAAAGAAATTAGCTCAGGTCAATACCCGGTTGTTTTTAATAATGAGATGATGGCTACTTTACTTTCTACCTTTTCTGGAATATTCAGTGCTCAAGCCGTTCAAGAAGGTAAATCACTACTTAAAAACAAGCTCAATAAGAAAATAACAAGTGAAAAGATAACTATTTATGATGATGCCCTTCATCCTGACGGACTTTCAACCAGAGCTTTCGATAGTGAAGGTTATCCCTCCCAGAAAACTATTTTGATCGAAAATGGTAAATTGATCAATTTGCTTCATAATACCATAACAGCTAGAAAAGATGGTGTTAAATCAACCGGTAACGCTTCTAGGGGATATAAAGAATCTATCAAAGTCTCTCCCAGTAATTTGTATCTGAAACCAGGTAAAAACTCTCCAGAATCACTACTGAACAAATATAACCAGGTACTCCAAATTGTCTCCCTGCAAGGTATGCATGCGGGGGCAAATCCTGTTTCCGGTGATTTTTCTCTTTCAGCCGAAGGTTTCCTATATGAAAATGGGATCAGAAAAAACTCTCTTAAACAATTCACTGTATCAGGAAATATCCTTAAAATACTCGAAGATGTTATGGAAGTAGGAAACGATTTTAAATTTAATATGAATTCGGTTGGAGCACCCTCAATTCTGATTGAAAAATTATCTGTCAGCGGATGACGATTATTACTGTTTATAAACAGGGCAGAATTATATCTGCCCTGTTTTTATTTTGACAAAAAATATTTTATCCTAATTCTTTCACCAGAGGATTTAATAAAATGAAAGCCCTCCTGGTATTAACTTTAATTTTTTGTAATATTATACTTTATTCCGATAATGTACTCGACTTTCCGAGCGCATCTCAGGATTCATCCTTAATAATCTATAATAAAATGAAAAAAGCGATTGGTAGTGTTGACTGGATAGAATCAATCAAAACTGAGGGAATGATAACCCAACCTGTTGAGAATGGTTTTCTCAGTTTTGATATCAGTGTATTAGCTACATTTCCCAATAAGATAAAACTAGTATTTCAGGGGAATGAATATGTGGTGGAAAATAAAAAGGGATGGCAAAAATATCCTAAGGGTTATTTTGAAAATCTATCGGAACACATGATTGCTGTCTTGATGGGAAATTTGAAGAGAAACTTAATTTTTATTACCTGCTCAAAAAACAACTATCGGGTCGAATACGATGGCAAAATCTGTAAAAAAGGCAAAGATTGTTATATCCTAACTTTTGATGATCAGGAGATTAGATTCAGGTTGTTGATCGATGCTGAAACTTATTTACCTCACTGGATGGAATATTACAAGGAAGGATCAGCTCCTCTGGAAAAAATAATCAAAGCTTATCTCGATTATGAACTGTATAATGGAATAAACTGTCCTGTAAAAACAAGATCGATAGACGAACGAGGTAATTTGATCAGTGAAGTTAAAATCGAGAAAATCAGATTTAATTTAAATGATTAGACTTTTTGATTTTAAAGACTTATATTCCTGCTCCTGAAACCGTATCCCATCACATCCGAGACATCTGTAAGCAACACAAAAGCTCCGGGGTCAATATCCTTAACAATATCCCTCATTACAGCTACTTGTCTTCTGTTCATAGCACAGAATATCATGTCGTATTGTTTACCCGAGTAACTTCCCTCAGCTTTTATATAAGTAACCCCTCGTCTAATTTGATTGTAAATCTCTTCTTTTATTTCTTCTGCCTTACTGGTAATTATATACACCGCCTTAACATATGGTAAACCCTCTACAGTAAGATCAGTGATTTTGGAGGTTATAAACAGATTTATATATCCCCAGATAACGAGCTTAAGATCTTTGAATACAATTCCCACCGTCAGAATTATCAGTGTTTCAACAATCCAGTATCCCATTCCTATACTAACTCCTGTTTTTTGTTTGATAAAAGCAACAGGAATATCTGTACCTCCAGTTGAACCTCTAAATCGGAAAATTATCCCCAGACCTATACCTAAGAGAACTGAACCGGCTATAGCAGAAAGGTAAATATCGGATGGAGCCAGCATAGCGTGAATTGTTTTACCATGATATAAAAAAGTATATTTATCAAGATCAGCGATTAGCCCGATTCTAGCTAAATTCGGTAGGGTAAGTAAGTCGGAGAAGAAAGATACTGCAATCATACCATATAGAGATCTGAAACCAAACCTTCTACTCATAAAAATGAAACTGAATATAAATAGA
>Ga0272442_10007567_pt1 | contig 14006 bp, 7 predicted proteins | sample SSMForm2O_FD_200262 | JGI IMG/M metagenome (GOLD analysis project Ga0272442, IMG submission 200262) | Marine sediment archaeal communities from Little Sippewissett salt marsh, Falmouth, MA, United States - SSM-Form-2O | ecosystem: Environmental > Aquatic > Marine > Wetlands > Sediment ...
GCCAGAAGAGGGGGAAGAAGCACCACGGCGCCTATGATTTCACTTATTCTCCTGCCCTGCTGAAGAAGCCTTGCCGGGCGGCTCCTGGATATAATCATTGCAGCCCCGCAGGCGGCCATCGTGCCGTAGCCCAGCCATACGAGCGCTGTTGTTGAAGTGTTTATTTTTAACACGCGGGCTGCTATTAATGCCGCAATCACGACAAGGGGAACCAGGATGACGGGTATAAAGACACGTTCTTTGAGCTGTCCGGAACGCTTGATCCTGAGCTTGTCGCTTTTTTCTCCGTAGGACCCGGTGCCCAGGAGCCGCGCGCCGTCAAGTGCAACGAGAACGAGAACGATCAGTCCGCACAGCCAGTGCGGAAGGCAAGGCCCGGCAGCCATTACGGTACCGAGTAGAAACCAGAAACACGCCTGAGGGATACCGTTTTTCAGCGGACGGTCCCTGAGACTGAAAAAGGAATACGCCATAAGCACGAGGCCTGTGACGATAAATGTCGGTTCCAGTCCGGACAGAAAGCTCATGGATTTTTCCTCCTGATCTTCCTGTCCATGAGAGTGAACTGGAAAAAACCGAGCACGGCTGCCAAGGCCGCGACAGGGACGGACCATACGGCAAGGTAGAACAGGTCGGTATTGTAACCCAGGTTTGCCGTTACCTGGTAAATCAGAAGAACTCCGGGAGAGCCGATAAAGACGTTCTGCCCGAAGAAGTTGCCGTAATTGTCAGCTGCCGAGCACGCGGCCTTGAGGTTCTCTTCTTCTGTTCCGGGATCCTGTGCCGTGCCCAGCGCCATCGGATATATAAGCGGCCTTACCATCATCTCGTGCCCGCCCAGCCTGATGCCCATCGTACCCCCGATCTCGCGGATGAGCTGGTATATCCACAGCAGCCTTCCGGCTGTGGCAGAGGCCAGTTTTGATATCAGGTAGCGGGATCGCTCTCTTAGACCCTCGTCTTCCATGAGCCCGATCATGGGCAGCATGAGAAGGAAGATGAGCATGACGCGCGCATCGACAAAGGATTTGCCGATGGAATCCAGTATCCCGGCTTCGGTTCCTGTGCCCACGAGGCTCATTCCCGCCAGGAGTCCGGTGGCAACGCCCGCAATGCTGACCACGAGGCCGGCGTTGAGTCGAAGCGCCATTCCGGCCACCACTATACCGATGCCGAGGAGTTTAAGGTATTCCATTTTCTCAGTCCGCCCGGATAATACAGCATGCGGCCCGAAGCGGCAAAATGGGGCCCGGGGATGATTTAACCGTAACATGAAACTGTGATTGGCACGGGATCACGGGGATGGTATTCTTGGCGCTTTAATAGTATGAAGCGATGACTGAAGTTTACTGAATAACCGGAGGCTGGATAGATGAAATATTTCAGCACTGATTCCCGAAGCAGGCATTATCTGATCAGGGCCATACCCTATCTGCTCCTGTTTGCCGCGCCCTTTATCGGGTTTCTGAGGACATGGGCGTTCAGGGGCGAAGGCGCAAAGTTTTTCTGGGGTGATACAAATACGATGTACTGGCCGGATCTGGTCTTTTTCTACAATGCCCTTGCGTCCGGCGACATTCCTCTGTGGAATCCCTTCGAAAGGGGCGGACTCCCCGTTGTGGGACAGATCGAAGCCGGGCTCATGTATCCCGTAAACTGGATTCTGGTACTGTACGGCCTCGTGGCCGGTTCCATGCCGTTCTCGGTCCTGCAGTTCAAGATTGTCCTTCACCTGTCCATGGCCGGGATATTCATGTACATGTTCCTTAGAAATCACAAACTGGCTCCGGTGTCCGCCGTTATCGGCGGGCTCGGTTACCAGTTTTCGCCCTACATGATGCATCATGTCCCGTTTTCCATCATATGGTCCGCGTCCTGGATACCGCTCGTGTTCCTCGGGATCGACTGGCTGTTCCAGAAACGGAACATTTTCTCGGGCTTCTTCCTTGCCGCCTCCATCGGCCTGTGCGTGGCAGCTGGTTCGCCGCCTTCAGTGTATTACGCGTTCATAATCGCCCTGCCGTACTTCATAATGCTATGGTATGAGCTGGCTCAGAAGGAAGGCTTCAAGCAGTCTCTGAAATCCATCTGGCCCGCCCTTGCCGTAGCCAGTGTGCTTACGATCATATTTCTTCTGCCCGTGCTTGTTCCCGCGCGAATGCTGTTCGCAAGTTCAATACGGAGCTTTTCTTCATTCGGCTTTATCGCCCGTGGTGCGGTGGAGCCCTGGGAACTACCCGCCCTTATAATAAGGACCCTGAAAAAGCAGTACATGTACGTGGGGATCATTATCGCGATGTGCGCCCTGATCGGGGCCCTGAAAGGTACGAACAGGCGCAATTCAATCTTCTTCGTCATCATAACTATCCTGGGCCTGATGCTTGCTATGGGTGGGCCCTTCAGCCTGTTCAACGTGTTTTATGCAGTCTTCCCGCCTGCAAGGTGGTTCAGGATACCCTACAGGTACATCTACATCATCGGATTCACGATTTCCGTGCTGGCCGCGTACGGCATGGATGCGGTTCTGAAAAGGGACATCGACTGCAGGTTATTGATTAAATGGATTGCAGCGGGCCTCGGCGTGCTGCTCCTGTACGGGATGTACCTAGCCTTCATTACCGAGCCTGGTGAGAAAATCGAGATACTCAGGGAACTTTTCCTGGTGCCCTTTGTCGGAGGGCTGGGTCTTGTCTGTCTGTACTACCTTAACAGCCGCTCGCACAGGAAGACACTCCTCATCATAATGCTGGTGGCCCTGGCCGTTGTCGATTACATATCCACGTGCCACAAGACGGGCGCCCTGCATCAGGGCGAGTTCGCGGCCAAATCAAGAATATCCACCGGCCTTCTGAAGAAAATAAGGTCCGAAGCCGCAAGTTACAGGATTTATGATGAGTTTGCGATCGGATGGAGAAGCGGGTCCAGGCTGGGGCTCAGGGATTTTCGTGGATACACGGACGCCTTCCAGCTGTACAGGTTTTACAAGATAAAGAGGCTCATGCAGAAAAACCCGCTCATCCTCAGGCTGTTCAATATAAAATACGTGCTCAAGGCTCCCCAGGAGGATCAGGGTTTCATACAGGGCGATCTCCCTGAACTCGAGAACCTTCCCGGTTTCAGAAAAATCGAGGAGTATGCATGGGAAGTTCAGAATCCCATGCCCGTTTCCTACTTCGTCAGCAGGGCCGAGATAAACGAAGACTACAACACGGCCCTCGAAAGGCTTGAAATGCCTTATGCAGATACCACGGCCGTGTTTTTCTCAGAGGACCTTACACAGGAACAGAAGCGGCTGGTTTCGGGACTGGCCGGCGGTCCCGGAAACATGGTTCCGGGCAGGGTGGTTTCGCGTTCGAGCAATACCATAGATGTGGAAGTGGATGCGCCGTCAGAAGGCATTCTCATGGTAAACGAAGTATGGTTTCCCGGATGGAGAGTTTACGTTGACGGAAAAAGCGCACAGCTTCTCAGGGCGAACGGCATTGTCAGGGCCGTGCACCTGGAGCCGGGCAGGCACAGGGTGAGCATGAAGTTCGTGCCCATGTATTTTATCGTTCCGGCCGTGATCGCAATCCTTGCCGTGATTGGAATGTTCCTGATGCTGATTGTTCCGGCTTCGAGAAAGATAGCGCTTCAGTCGCGTTGACCTTACCCGCCTTATTTTACTTCAAATACTGCTGTGTATTAATGTTTCGCTCTTATATTTTCCTGTTTAACAATACTGTAATCCGCGTTAGAATGTCTTGATATGGAACGGTAATTAAGAGACGGGGAGTAATGGAGGTGTTGATAAATGCTTATTAAACTTAACTGGTTATTTTTAACAATCTGTCTGCTTCTGCTTGCCGGCCCATCTGCCTGTGATGACGCCGCACAGGACGAAGATGTCGATGCCGGAGGGACTGCCGACTCCGGTAAAGACGCGGCCGGGGACAGCGATACCGACTCTGATGCAGACGCGGGACAGGACTCGGGCGATGATGAATGGGTCAATCCCGGGTGCAATGCGGACAGGAACGTGATTCAGGATAATCTCAGAGTCGTGCTTACCGTGGATCTTACGAACGAGGCGGACGATGTCATATCCATGAAAGAGGAGATCACGGTTACCGCGCCCGAAGCCGGCGATGCAGTCACGTTCTTCGGAGAGAAATTCACCATGGGCCGGGCGAGTGCGGGATACGCCTACGACAACCACGAGGCAACTTTCTGTGTCGAGCCCTTCAATGCCGGGGAAGATGTGACCGTAGAGATCGAGTACGATGTAAAGCTGAAGAACGCCACAGGGATGCAGATGTGGGGCCTTAACCGATGGAGCCAGGGGTCCGTAAGCGTAATCGGTCCCATGAACGAGCCGTATTTCGCGCCTTACTGGCTGATGGCGCCTCAGTCCCCATTTACTGTCGACAAGGTTTACGATGACAGCCCGGCGCTCGAAAGTATCGACCTGACAGTGACAGTGCCCGACGAAGCTTGGACCGTTGTCGGCCCGGGAGGTCCTGCAGCGGTTGACGGAAACGACTGGAATTTTGTTTTTGATGTGCCACAGCCCCTGTATGCACTGAGCTTCGTGGCCTCCACGGATTTTGAAGAACCTTTTTCCGTGGGTCTCACACAATCGGGAGTTGATGTTATTGCGGCGGTTTCAGCACCGAGGAGAGAGGCCGCCGAGCAGGTTTTCCCGGACGCCGTCGTCACAATTGACTGGATGGAACAGAACATAGGACCTTTCGAGTTCGGCGACTATCTCACCCTTGTGGAAATACCCGTCTACGGCGGGGGCATGGAGCACACAACGGTTACGTGGATAGGCTCAAGCACAATCGAGGTGAATGAGGGCGGATCCTTCATCGTTGTGCACGAAGTGGTGCATCACTGGTGGGGCGACAACGTGCGCTTTGCCGACTGGCCCCACTTCTGGCTGGCAGAGGGCTTTGACGAATGGAGCACCAATTTCAACATCATGGGAGAGATACTTTCGCCCGGACAGTTTGATGCGCGCAAACTGCGTTACAGGACAAATGCCGCCGAGTACTCATACCCCAGGTTCAACGGCATGCCGGATCCGGGACCGCTGCGTTTCGACGACGGGGACGATGTTCTCATGGATCACTGGGCTTTTGATCTAAACCTCTACTATGTCTACGGCGCGGCGTTCCTCGAGATGGTGAATCAGCGGCTTATGAAGGATTTCGGTACCGACCTCATCGAGGTCCTTGCCGCGTGGTTTGATCTCAAGCATCTTTCATCCACGACAACAGAGGAGTTTCTGGAGTTTCTCGAAGAGACAACGGAAGATGACGCAGGGTACTGGTCGGATCTGTTCGACGACTGGGTGTACCAGACACCGTGCCCGACACTGGAGATTGCCGATTATGATTATTCCGGAGGCGAAGCCAGCGTGTCGATCACGAGGACGGCGGGAGGTGACCAGGACATAAGTGACCTCGAAATCGTCTTTATGGATGGTACGGATGAATATTCCACAACCGTTGAGCTTCCGGGTGCACAGGACAGCGACGTTGCAACCGTGACAATGCCGTCCGAACCCACCATGATAGCTGTTGATCCCGACCTTTTCTACATTCTCAGGCTCGAAACCGGGTCCGGCTGGACAGGGCCCTCCATCGGGTTCACGACCGAGTGACAATCAGCTTATTGTCCCTTGATTGTTAGGATTTTGACCGTGTTTTGAAAACACCGGCGGTGGAACTTTTACTTATCCTGCATCGTCATATCTAGCGTGAATGTATTTTTTAATAAAAATTCTATGAAGGAGGTGCACACATGTATTCCAGCTTTCTATTGAGGGTTGTTTTTTCACTGATTCTGCTTTGTTTTGCCGGCTGCAGCGGCTCCAGCACGGGCGGTGAAGATGACAAGGAGGACAGTGGTACGGCAGACACCGGGACAGGTGACGCCGGGTCCGATACGGACACAGATACTGATACTGATACTGATACTGATACCGATACCGATACCGATACTGACACTGATACAGATAGCGATGCAGATGCAGATGCGGATGCGGATGCTGATACAGATACGGACGCAGACGGCGATGCAGACGCTGATGCAGACGCTGATGCAGACGCCGGCTGGGACGGCGGAGCTATGGCTCTTGAGCTACTGGAAGTCCTGCCACAGGCTGCGTCGCGAGAAGAGGACAATCTGCTTACTTTGATTGGATCCGGATTCATGACCGGAATGACGGTTGAATTATATGAAGATGTTAGCCAGACAGCTGTCAGTCTGGGGGTCGCTGATATCGCAGATGGAGGAGTCTCGGCCGCCGTGCTGCTTCAGGACGACAGTTCAAGGCCGCAGGGCTACTACGATGTCACAGTTACAAATCCGGACACTGCGCAGGATACGCTTGAAGATGCGGTTTATATTTCCTCACTCAGAGCGCCTGTTGTAAATGACGTTGAGCCCGCGCTCGCGTGGCAGGGCATAAGTTCGGACAAAGTTCTCTCCGACAGAGCGGTGCAGATCAGGGGAGAGGGGTTCGTAAACACGCCCTGGGTGAAGTGGGTGGGAGTTCAGGATGCAAACCAGAGTTTTAACGCCGTTGAAGTCCACTGGGTTGATTCCAAGACACTGGTGGCTGTTGTTCCCTCCGAGTCGGAACAGATGCCGCAGGGCGACTATCACGTCTGGGCAACAAACCCGGACAAGCTGTCGGGCCAGTGGATTGATCCTGATGACGGGGATGCAGGTATTTTTACAGTAACGGATGTTCCCCCGCCACATATTTCGGAGATAGAACCGGTCCAGAACGAGATCATGGAAGAGGTGGATCCATTTACCGTGACAGGTCAGTATTTCCAGGACGGAGGCATAGTCTCACTCGTGCAGTCCGATGATACGGACAAGGTGCTGGATACGACTTTCGTAAGTGACAGTGAGCTGAATGCCGTTATTCCTGGAGGCGGCGAAATATCTATCGGTCTTTACCCGGTAAAGGTGACGAACCCGGACGGGCAGTCCGATGTTTTCTATGTGTATGAAGCAAAGAACGGAACTGATGATCATTTTACGGGCAATTTCGATTCGCTGGATGCCTCAGTAATGGAAGTTGCGCGTGAGAGGCCCGGAGTTGTGCATGGATTCGATGATTTCGGGGGCACGCACATATATGCAACCGGAGGTATCGATATGGACGCCGGTGTACGGGACGATATGGAAATAATACCCGTAAACCTTTACGGGGAAGCGGGTGACTGGAGCATCCTCTATCAATGGGATTCTCCCGATGAACCACGCGTTCCCAATCGTTTTCTCACCCGGAGGCAGGCTCATCAACTGGTTCGCAGGGGCAGATGGATTTACGCCATTGGCGGCTGCGATCAGAACACAAGGCTGGTAATGGATGCAGGCGTAAGTGCACTGGACACGGTTGAAACTGCGCAGGTTCTGGGCCTGGACACGCGGCCGGAGCCGACGCTGCTTGCTGATCAAGGGGATGGAGGCCTGCCTGAGGGAACATGGTACTATCGCGTTTCGGCTCTGGGAGAATGGGGTGAAAGCCTGGCGTCGCGTGAAATTCAGATACTCAATTCCGGAGGAACACTTCTATTGTGCTGGGCGACCGTTTCGGACGCGGCCTATTACAACGTATACCGTTCACCCGCAGCTGACGGGCGGCCGGGAACAGCAAGGCTTCTCGATACGGAGATTTCGGGTAACTGCTATTACGATGACGGGACAATCCATCCTGCTCCCGGCTTCGTGTCCGGAACGGCGGTTGCAGATGGAGGCCTTCTTGATGAGGGGTACTACGTTTACAGGATGACGGCGGTCAGTGGCGGTAACGAGTCCGTGGCCGGATATCGCACGGCGGTTGAGACAACTCCGATGGAAGACTCGGTAGTTCTCACCTGGAGAAAAGTGCCGGGCGCGGATTATTATAATGTGTATCGCACTCTGGATCACATCTCCGTGGTAAATGGAGAGGAGAATACATATCTGCTTGCCGATAATATTATGGGCGAATCATGGATCGATAATGGAGGCAGTTTTCCCGATGACCAGAAACCCGCGCCGGACGGCGTAAAGGTTCTTCCTCCTGGAACCCTGAGCTGGTGGAATGAACAGGATGAAGCCCTTAATATTCCCAGGGAAGGCCCCGGGGCCGTACTCGTTGTGGTGCCGTCCGGATATGAAGATGTGGAAGATACTGCGTTCATTTACGTTGCCGGAGGCCGGCCTCATGCAGGAGGCGGAGGTTATCTCAGAAGCATTGAACGGTCCGCTGTTACTGCAACCGGGGAAACCGGAGAGTGGATTATCATGGATGAGGAGATGGAGACGGCCAGGGCCTTCTTTCCTCTTTTAACAACACAGAACAGTGACATTACTCCGATGCCCGTCAGTCAGCCGGATGCAGGACTGGAAAAGTATGATTCATATCCCGGGCGATCCCTGGTGGAAGATCCCGTTTACCTTATTGCAGCCCTGGGAGATGAATCCTTTGAGCAGGGAAACAACGAAGGCTTGAAGACATTCGAGGCGGCTGAAGTGTTTTCTCCGGACGGAGGAGTCTCAGAGTGGACGATACAGTCCATCACCGGCCCGCCTTTCCCGGATGGAAGAACCACGTATGCTCTGGACGCTGTTATCGTGGATGATGTCCTGTACACATTCCCCGGTGTAGACCAGGAAACTTTCGGGCTGGAGCCTGATCCACTTGAATCCAATACCTCAAGGCTTCCGATTACTCTTTCGCCGTCACAGCCCGACCTTCTCATAGGCTCGTACATGGCCGCCAACGCATCTTTTACATATGCGCGCAGCTATTATGGGGCTGTCAGGGTCAATTCCCATGTCTATATCATAGGGGGTAATGACGGATACGGGCCTATTGCCATAATCGAAAGAATCTCGCAGTAATACACGATATTAAAAGGAAATTCCCCTCCCTGTTTTCCGGTGTTCTGAAATAATCATGGAAAAATATCCTTGAGGGAACCATTCTGCATGGAAATCCGTCAGATAAATGATGCAATCCATATCCGGATACAGGCAATATAGAGGAGAATAAAAATGAACAATATCCGCGTCATATTTCTACTAGTAATTTTTCTTCTTCATGCCGGATTCTGCGTTTCCTGCGACAGCGGTGGTGACAACGAGCCGCTGGACGGGGATGACAAGGATGGGAAAGACAGTGACGGTTCAGGGGATACCGACGCTGACACAGACACGGATTCTGATGCGGATACCGACGGCGATACAGACAGCGACGGGGACGACTTTGACGAATGCGCCGAAGTGACCGAAGTTGCTGGCAATAATTACCAGCCGGTGGATATTTTATTCGTAATAGATAATTCACCGAGCATGGAGGACGAGATAAACGAAGTCCGGGAGAACATGAACCGGTTTTCACAGCAGATTGGAGCGAGCGGACTTGATTATCACATAGTGCTCATTTCCTGCCTGCCCGGTGACTGCGACAAGGATCAGTTCTTCGGCATATGTATAGACCCGCCGCTGGGTAAAACCGGGGGATGCGACGGAGCCGGCCCTTATGACGATACGAATCCGCCCGCTTACCTGCACATAAGTGAAAGGGTTCCCAGCGTAAAAGGACTTGAGTGGATTATTGATTTTTATCCGGAGTGGAAAGACATGATCCGGACAAATTCGGTGGTCCATTTTGTCGCCGTGTCGGACGACAACGAGGAGTACAGCGCAAGCCAGTTCAACAGTGAGCTCCTGGCGCTTGACCCGAATTTCGCTGGTTACAAATTTCACGGGATTTTCTCATACATGAGCAAGGAAGCGGCGTGCGCAATCAGCTCTACAGAGCCGTGCTGCGAGTTTGCGGCTCCCGATGGTGAAGGAAAAATCTACAAGGATCTTGTGCAGATGACGGGAGGCGTATCGAGCGACCTGTGCCTGCAGGAGTTTGATCCGGTGTTCGACGAGTTTGCATCGTCCGTGATTCAGAGCGCAGAGCTGAGCTGCGAGTGGGTTATTCCTGATCCGGGTGAAGATGAGGTCCTTGATCCTCACAAGGTCAATGTCGAGTTCGTGGATGCTCAGGGAGATTCGCATTTTATCGGCCATGTTGATTCAAAAGACATGTGTGATCAGGTCCAGCACGGATGGTATTACGACGATGAGTCAGACCCGACGATGATTTATGTGTGCCCCCAGACCTGTGACTGGATACAGGAAGACGAAGACGCCGAGATGCACATAAAGTTCGGCTGTGAGACCGAAGACGCCGTCATCGAATAAGCCCGAGAACCGAAATCAGAATAGTATGGCCGACCTGAGATTTAATTAAGGCATTCTTTCGTCCGGTCGTTGTGCACCCGCAGGATGCGTTACCGGATTCAATATCCTGGTCTGAATTTTCGTAACCGCTGTCAGCGCTGTATCCTCCGTCAGTGTCCGCGTCGGCATCGGCATCGATATCAGCGTCAGCATCAGCATCCGCGTCAGCATCCGCGTCCGAGCCCGGGTCGATGCCTGAATCGACTGGGACCGAAGCGTCATGCCCAGAATCGGCCCCTGCATCCGGGACTGGCTCGTACACGGATATGAAATGAGTCCTGGTAAAAGATTTGCGGCCGTGGATTCCACTTACCGTCAGCTTTACGGAGTAGAGTCCCGGGTGTGAATAGGTGTGGACAGGACAGTATTCACTGCTGCAGGACTCGTCGCCGAAGTCCCAGTGCCATGTCATGACAGGTCCGGACGACATGTCGACAAAACTCACTTCGAGCGGGGCCGGCCCGTGCCTTGGAAGGCCCGAGAAACGTGCGTTCAGAGGCCTTACCTCGCCTTCGATTGCATCCAGGTCGAATCCCTGAAAGGCGGGGGTGTCGTCGTTTTCATAAATTCCATCGTCCTCAATTTTAAAGTATCTCGCAGAGTTCACGCCAGTACCCGAGAATTCAAAGGATGTGGTTCCTGTGCCGGTGCCGATGTATTTCCAGGGTCCGAGAAAATATGAAGATGCATACAGGTTGAATGTCTCCGGAGATGTATCTCCTTCATGGACGGTAATTTCGCAGCCGTCGCCGTTGCTCACCAGGCCGCCTGGACCGGTGTCCAGGACCACGTATCCTCCCTGTCCGATCGAAAGAAACCTCCCGTCGGGAGGTCCCAGGACGTCAACCGTGAGCGTATGTGTTTCGGGCGCATTGGGCATAACCGAATACAGCACCCTGTATGCGTGTATGACCGGATTATTCTGAGCTTCGAGTGAAGCCGAGATATCCGTCTGCATGTCCGCATCTACGTGAACATTGTCCAGCGTTATGTTTTCGTAACCGTTTGCACGCACGGTCACGCTGTAGCTGCCGGGAAGCAGGAAACGGTGCACGTCTCCGTTGACGGGGTCTGCGTATGCCATCCATCCCGGATCATCAATGAATATGACAGCGGGAAGCGGGTGCGCGTTTTCAGAATCCGTAAATACGCCTTGTATTCCCTGTCCGCTTTTGCTGATCAGATACATCAGTGCGGGCTCCTGCAGGTCGCATATGCCGGGAATGTTGTCGTAGTCGGGCGCTTTGACGTGCGAGACTTCGACTGTCGCACCCATGGATCCAAAACTACCGTAATATGTATCCTTGGAGCTCCCGTGTATGAAGTACATGCCAGTGCTGGACTGACCGTATTCGTGGCCCGTGAATGCGCAGTACCCGGAGGCAATCGACATGTAGGTCGTTCCATCTTCTGTCGGGCTGCCGTGATAGGCCCAGGGCACGGCGAAATACCTTGTTCCCGAGTGCAGGCTAACCGCCATGGTGAACTGGTTGTCGTCGGCGAGCTTCTGCATTGCACGGATCTCGGGCTGGGAGAAAGGAGACGGACTGTTTCCCCAACCGTCCCACATGTAGCCGTAGTCCCTGTTCATGTCCACGCCGTTGCGGTTCTTTCTTGTCTTGTCGATGAAACCGTCGGGATTGACCAGGGGCACGATCCAGATTTCCCTGCTGTCTACGAGATCCGTGATGTCGTCGACGACTCCGTAGCCGTCCAGGATGCTGTAGATCATGTGCATGGCCACTTCGGTCGACGACCACTCATTGCCGTGAGTGGTTGCGTCGATGAGAATCTCGGGCTCTGTTTCGTCTTCATTCACGTTGTCGGATATCTTAATCGCCGGTATGTCCAGTCCGTCTACGGAAGTTCCAATAACCATCACATCCACGATCTGCGGAAAATCAGCTTCGGCATCGTATACTGCATCGATTACATCGTCATAGGTGTGGTAGCCGTCCAGGTCTTTTGAAAAATCAGGTTCGGTTGTTTCAGAAGTTATTTCCATACGGAAACCGGCCTCTTTCAATGCATTGATACCTGCTTCATCCGCTGAAAGCCTGACCGTGTCACCTGTTTTTTCTTCCACGGACAGCTTCATTTCAAGGAGGCGGCGGAGGTCGTCGGCGCTGCGCGTTTTTACCCTCACGTAGGTTTCGTAAGCAGCCGCATGTGTGGAATACGCGATTGTAACTGCGGTAAAAAGAAGGGTGATGACCGATGAGTGTATGCGTAACATCAGACCTTATCTTAATTTATCCCCGTAAACGGTCAAAACATAACTGCACATATTTATTATTGCGTGTGCGTGTGTGATAAGGTCTAAGCAGACAGAATGCCGGGGTTAAGGACAGACATGCGAAAGCGCGCGAGTTTTTTCAGAAGCCTCGTCATGAGGCCTTCGAACGAACTCGGAAAAAAGACACGCTGGGTGGTTCACCAGTTCTGGCTGTGGAAGTACTGCTTCAGTCAGCTCAACAGGGACCGTCTGATGACGGTTGCCGGGGACCTCACTTTCAAAACGCTCCTCAGCCTCATACCCATGGCAGTGCTGTTTCTGCTCGTGGTCAGCTTCGTTACCAGGGGCCCGGACACGGGGCACAGGGCCATGAACGAGATATTCAGGGCATTGAACATTCACGAAATGCAGATCGTTGTGGATGACGAGGAAGTGGACCTGGCCGGACAGATGGACATGATGGTGGGGGCCGTGATGCAGCGAATCAACACGGCCGCCGTTGTGGGCATGTTTTTTCTCATAATGCTCGCGCTCGAAATCCTCATGACGGTCGAGGAGAACATGAACCGCATATGGAAGTCAGAGGCCAAGCGTCCTTTGTGGAAGAAGATCGGCATGTTTATCATGATTATGCTGATTGCTCCCGTTGTGATTGCATCGGCCATACAGGCGTCGGTATACATCATCGGCGTAATCGAGGGAATCGATCTCCAGGCTACCACGTTCATTCTGCCCTGGCTTCTGACCATGGGTCGCTGGGCTATCGAGCTCGTGGGCGTCTGCGTAGTCTTGTTTCTTCTTTACAGATATATTCCCAGCACGCCCGTGAGTACACGCTCAGCCCTGACGGGCGCGGTGGTTACAGGAATACTGTGGCACGTGATCGCGAAGAACGCCTTTGCGCTTTATATACGTTATGCAGTGGGCGTCCGCTATATCTACGGAAGCCTTGCCGTTATTCCCATATTCATCATCTGGATATACATCACGTGGATTTTCGTGCTCTTCGGATGTGAGCTGGCATACGTGATCCATAACTTCAGGTCACTTGCGCTGGATGACAGGAAGAATCCGGCGGCCTGATTTTTCCGACACCGGACGTGTGTTCCTTGACCGGTCTTTCGGCTCGGTGGTATTTGTTTCACTCTGAAAAAACCGGGAACTAAAGGAGGGTTCAATGGATTTCAGCTTTACCGAGGAGCAGGAGTTTTTCAGGTCCCAGGTCAAGGATGTGGTTGACAGGATGATCCGGCCGAAGACGCAGGAGATCGACGAGAGCAACGAGTTCCCCCGTGATTTGTGGAATGAGTTCGCCGCACTAGGATATCTCGGCCTCAGGCACCCGGAAGAATACGGCGGACTGGACATGGACGTGATGACGTCCATGGTTTTTTACGAAGAGATGGCACGCGGTTCCTGCGGATTCTGCATGGCGGTTACCATGCAGATTCTGATGGGCACGTATTTTGTCGGACGTTTCGGT
>Ga0272442_10007568_pt1 | contig 14006 bp, 15 predicted proteins | sample SSMForm2O_FD_200262 | JGI IMG/M metagenome (GOLD analysis project Ga0272442, IMG submission 200262) | Marine sediment archaeal communities from Little Sippewissett salt marsh, Falmouth, MA, United States - SSM-Form-2O | ecosystem: Environmental > Aquatic > Marine > Wetlands > Sediment ...
TGGTCGGCGGCGACCAGAAGACCGACGTGGCCCTGTTGAAGGTCAACGCCAAGGGCAAGCTGCCCACCGTCTACCTGGGCGACTCGGACCAGCTGGAGGTCGGCGACTGGGTGATCGCCATCGGCAGCCCCTTCGGCCTGGGACACACCGTGACCACCGGGATCATCTCCGGCAAGGACCGGGTGATCGGCCACGGCCCCTACGACGATTTCCTCCAGACCGACGCCTCGATCAACCCGGGCAACTCCGGCGGCCCGCTGTTCGACGCCGCCGGCAACGTGGTGGGCATCAACACCGCCATCGTAGCCGGCGGCACCGGCATCGGCTTCGCGGTCCCCATCAACCTGGCCAAGGAGCTCTTGCCCCAGCTCAGAAAGACCGGCAAGGTCAAGCGCGGCTGGCTGGGAGTGGGCATCCAGGATCTGACCGACGAGCTGGCCGAGGAGTTCGGCGTCCCCGGAAAGAGCGGCGTCCTGATCTCCCAGGTCTTCGTCGGCAGCCCCGCCGAGAAGGGCGGCCTGCGCGCCGGCGACATAATCATCTCGTTAAACGGCAGAAGGGTAGGCGAGACCCGCCAGCTCACCCGCCGGGTGGCATTACTCTCACCGGGAAGCAAAGCAAGCCTGCAAGTCGTCCGCGGCAAGAAAACCAAAAAGCTAACCGTAAAGCTGGCCGAACGCGAATCCGGCGAAGCCGCCGCCCTGGGCCGCCCCCAGGTAGAAGAAAGCGAAGTCTCCCTGGGCCTGACCCTTACCCCCCTGACCCCCGAAAAAGCCCGCCGCCTGGGCGTGAGCGAACGCACCCGCGGCCTGGTGGTAACCGAAGTAGACCGCGCCGGCCCCACCGCCGGCTTCGTCCGCCAGGGCGACATAATCGTAGAAGTCAACCGCACCCCGGTCCGCTCGCTGAAGGACTTCCAAAGAGCCCTGGGAAAAAGCAGCAAGGTCCTGCTCTTGATCCAGCGCGGCACCTCGCAACTCTTCATGGTAATCCAGCGGTGACCGCCTGCCTGACAATCGCCGGCTTCGATCCCACCGGCAAAGCCGGCATCCTGGCCGACGTGGAAACCTTCCGCGCACTGGGTGTGCAGCCAAGTGCGGTGATCACCGCCAGCACTGCCCAGAACGACAAGCGGGTCATTTCAATTCATCCACTTCCACCCAACCTGATCACCCAACAGTTCACCGCCCTTGAAAAACCCGCCGCCATCAAAATCGGCATGCTGGGAAACGCCGCCATCGTCCGCAAAGTCGCGGCATTGCTCAAACGTGTCCGCAAGGCTCCGGTGGTCCTGGACCCGGTCCTGCGCGCCTCCTCCGGCCGCGCTTTGCTTGAACCCAAAGCCATACCAACCCTGATCAAGCACCTCTTTCCCATTGCTACCGTCATCACTCCCAATCGAGCCGAAGCCGAAAAACTCCTCGGCCGCAAGATCCGCGATCTCAAGCAAGCCGCCCTGGATCTCCTTGCCCTGGGCCCAAAGGCAGTCATCATCACCGGCGGCTCCAAAGCGGATGTATTGGCCGACTCCAGCGGTGTGTTGGTCATCAAGGGCAAACGCGCCCGCGGCACAATGCGCGGCACCGGCTGCCGCCACAGCACGGCCCTGGCCGTCTACCTAGTCAAAGGCCGCACCATCCGCCAGGCCGCCCGCCAGGCACGCCAATACGTTCGCAGTTGTCTGGAGTCTCGCTAGCCCTCTTCCAGCCCCATTACGCAGTCGCCGCCTTCGGGGGCTTCTTTGTGGACTTCGTTGACCATCCGGAGCATGTCCTGGGAGATCTTTATTGAGGGGTTGGGGAAGGTGACTATTGCGGCTGTGATGGTTACGGCTTCTACCTTTTCCTTGGGCGGGGGGATCAGGGCCTTGCGGATGCGTTCTACCGCTACCCGGGCACCCTGGGCGGGGGTTTCGGGGAGGAGCAGGAGGAACTCGTTGGTGTCCATGCGGTAGATGCGGTCGACTACCCGGAGCGTTCTTTGCAGGACCGTTATTACCGCGCCGGTTAATGTCGCGGCGCCTTTTTGGCCGCGGGCGGCCAAGATTTCTTCGTAGCGATCGATGGAGAAGAGGATGCAGCTCAACGAGTGCTCGTAGCGTTGGGCGCGTTGGAATTCGTATTCGAGGCCGGTGCGGAGTTGGCGGAAGCCGCCTACCCGGCCGGGTTCGTCGTATTCGCCCATCTTGCGCAGCTTGTCCTCCGCCTCGCGGAGCTGGCGGCGCCAGCGGCGGGAGTCTATGGCGGTGCGGATGCGTTGCTGGAGCTCGAAGAGGCGGAAGGGCTTGGTGATGTAGTCGTCGGCGCCCATGTCGATGCCCTGGACCTTGGAGTCCATGTCGTCCAGGGCGGTGACGATGATGATCGGCAGGTCTTCGGTTTCCTGGCGGGAGCGGAGCTCCAGGCAGACTTCGAAGCCGTCTTTTCCGGCCATCATGATGTCGAGCAGCACCAGGGCGGGGGGGTTCTTCAGGGCTTTTTCGATGGCCAGGTTGCCGTCCTGGGCCTCCTCGACCCGGTAACCGGCGCTCTCGCACAGCTCGCGCATCAGGGCGATGTTGAACTGGTCGTCCTCGACGATCAGGATGGTTTCTTTCTCGGCCATCTAGAAGGGCTCCACATCGCCATGGGCCAGGTTTTCGAACCTGGTGAACTCCTTGAAGAAGCGCAGGTTGACCGTGCCGGTGGGGCCGTTGCGCTGCTTGCCGACGATGACCTCGGCCAGGCCTTCCTTGTCCTTGTCGTCGGTGTAGGCTTCCTCGCGGAATACGAAGAGGATTACGTCGGCGTCCTGCTCGATGGCGCCGGACTCGCGCAGGTCGGAAAGCTGGGGGCGCTTGGATTCGCGCGACTCCGGTTTTCGCGAAAGCTGGCTCAAGGCGACTACCGGGACGTTGAGCTCCTTGGCCAGGCCCTTCAGCGACCTCGAAATCTCTGAGATTTCGCGCTCGCGGCTCTCCACCCGCTTGCCAAGAGAAGACAGCTGCAAATAGTCCATGAAGATCAGCCCCAGGCTCTTGTCCTGCTTTTGCAGCTCGGCCTGCAACCTTCGGGCCTTGGCGCGCATCTCCATCACCCGCACTCCGGGGGTGTCGTCGATGAACAAATCGGCGTCGGAGAGCGCCCCGGCCGCGCGGGCCAGGCGGCCCCAGTCGGTGTCGGTCAAGAGCCCCTTACGCAGGCGCTGGTGATCCACCCGGGCCTCCGAGCACAAAAGCCGCATGGCCAGCGACTCCTTGCTCATCTCCAGCGAGAAGAACAGCACCGGGGTCTTGGCCTCCTGGGCGGCGAATTGGGCGATGTTGAGCGCGAAGCTGGTCTTGCCCATGGCCGGGCGCCCGGCGATGATGATCAAATCGGAGTTCTGGAACCCGGAGGTCTTGTCGTCCAGGTCCCTGAACCCGCTGGGTACCCCGGTGTAAGTCTCCTTCTTGTCGTAGATGCGCTCGATGGTGGCGAAGCTCTCGGTGACCAGGTCCTTGATGTGAGTGACCCCGGCTAGCTTGCGCTCCTGGATCACGCCGAAGATCAATTGCTCGGCCAGGTCGACGTACTCGGGAAGGTCCTCCGAGGCTTCGAAGCCGTGGCGCTGGATCTCCGCCGAGGCGTGGATCAGGCGCCGGGCGATGGCCTTGTCGCGGACGATGGACGCGTAGTGGGTGACATTGGCCGAGGTGGGGATCATGTCGGTGAGCGAGGAGATGTAGCCGGCCCCGCCGATTTCCTCCAGGTGCCCGCGCTGCTTGAGGCGCTCCTGCAGGGTCAGGTAGTCGATGGCCTCGTCCTTGGAGGACATGTCCACCATGGCGGCGAATATCTTGCGGTGGGCGTCGCGGTAGAAGTCCTCCTCCCGGACGATGTCCAGGATCTGGTCCAGGGCGGAGTTGTCCAGCAGCACGCCCCCCAGGACGGATTGCTCCGCCTCGATGCTCTGCGGCGGCTTGCGCAGCGGTTCGGCTTGGGTTTCCGCCTGCATCTCCATGGCGCTTATTTGGCCACTACCCACACTTTGAGTTTGGCGGTCACCTCGGCGTGCAGGCGCACGTCGACGGTGTAGACCCCCAGGCTCTTGATGGGTTCTTCGAGGATTATGCGCTTGCGGGAGATGTTGAGCCCCTCTTGGGAGAGGGCTTCCTCGATGTCCTTGCTGGTCACCGAGCCGAAAAGCTTGTCCTGCTCTCCGACCAGCATGGGAATAGTGCAGGAGATCTTTTCGATGTCTTCGGCCATTACATGCGCGTCCTTCTTCACCCGCGATTTGTGCGCTTCGATGAGTTTCTTTTGGTGCTCCAGTTGGTGGATGCTCTTGGTGCTGGCCTGCACCGCCAGAGACTGGGGGATCAGGTAATTACGGGCATAGCCGTCCTTGACGTTGACGACCTCTCCGACCGAGCCGAGGTCGGGCACGTCTTCTTTTAGTATGACTTTCATGGCGCTCGCTCCACTCAGACGGTCGAAGAAGAGTAAGGCAGCAGGGCTATCTGCCGGGCCTGCTTGATGGCCTTGGCAACCTTGCGCTGATGATAGGCGCAATTGCCCGAGATCCGGCGCGGAATGATCTTGCCCCGCTCGGTGACGAAGAACTTCAGGGTGTTGGGATCCCGATAGTCCACCCGGGCCTTCTTGTCGGCGCAGAACCTGCAGACTTTCCTGCGGGGGAACGCGCGCCGGCTCTTTTTCTTTCCACGGTCCTTTCTGCGATCCATGGCTTACTCCTCGTCCTGGTTGGTTTTAGTGTCTTCCGGCGAGTCCTTTTCCGGTTTTTGCTCCGCCGGCTCTGCAGTTGGCGCCTGGTAGGCCGCCCCGGCGCTTTCGATGGCTGCCGCCCGTTCGGCCGCCTCGGCCTCCTTGCGCGCCGCAGCCGCGGCCCGGGATTTTTCCTCGGCGTCCCGCTCGGCCAGTCGGCGATCCACGTCGACGTCCTTGGCCACCCGCAGGGTCTGGTACTTCAGCACCGGCTCCATCAGGCGCAGGTTGCGCTCGATCTCGTTGGTGGTCGCCGGCCCGCCCAGGTAGGTCAGGTGGACGTAGATGCCCTTGGGCTGCTTCTTGATTTCGTAGGACAGCTTCTTTTTGCCCCAGATGTCTTGATGCAGAACATGGCCCTCCTCCCGGGAGAAGATGTTGGCCACTTTGTCTTTGACTCCGGTGATTTCGTCGTCGGTCAGGTCGGGGCGCAGGATGTAGATGGTTTCGTATTCCCGCAGCAGCATTAATGCCTCCTTATGGGTTGTAGCCCCGGAACACCATGCCCCGGAGCAAGGAGTCTGGCTGGGTTATTGAACTTTTATTAGCTCTCTTCGCCCAGCATTTCTTCCTTTCGTTTCTGTATTGCCTGCCGGAGCATCGAAAAGGTGATGCCCAGAATCGCCCCGGCGATGCCGGGGGCGATCCGGCTTACCTCGCCGGCTCCGATCAGATCCGCCAAGATCCAGTGGAACAGTTCCGACAGGCCCCATACCAGCAAGCCCATAGACACGGCGCTGATAATCATTCTTTTTGCTTTCAAGGTCCCGTCCTCAGTCCTCTTGGCCGGGCCAAGAGTTATATTGGTTCATGGCGGTTGTCAACCCGTTTTCAAGCCAGGTCACCACTGCCTCGGCCGCCCGTGCAACGGCGTCTTCGGCCGCTGCCTGCTCGGCGCGGCTGAAGGGCTCCAGGACATAGTCGCTGGCCTCGCCCTCCGGCCGGTTAATGCCTACTCTTACGCGGGCGAAGTCGTCCGCCGAGAGGCTTTCAATCACCGACTGCAATCCGCGGTGCCCGCCGTGCCCGCCGCCGAACTTCACCTGGATTCGTCCCAGCTCCAGGTCGACGTCGTCGTGGGCGATCAAGACCTGCTCCAGAGGCAGCTTGTGGTAGTTGACCGCTTCCGCCACCGCTCCGCCGCTCAGATTCATGTAGGTCTGAGGCTTCAGCAGGTGCACCCGCTTGCCGCCGATGGAACCGGAGCCGAACTGGCCTTTGAACTTCTTCTGGCCGACGGATATTTCGTGCCGTTCGGCCAGCCGGTCCACCACCCAAAATCCAAGGTTGTGGCGGGTGCGTTGATAGGTCTTGCCGGGATTGCCCAGCCCAACAATGAGAAAGAACATAACCGGCCCCTGCCGCTACTTCTTGTCCTTCTTGCCCTTCTCCTCCGCGGGAGCCTTTTCGTCCTTCTTCTCTCCGGCTGCGCCCTCGGCCGGCTTCTCGCCTTCGGCGCCCTCGGGCGGCGCTTCGCCTTCCGCCGCGGCAGCTGCTGCCGCCTCCTCCTCGGTGAGTTCCTCTTTCTCCGGCTCTTTTTCCTCGGTGGGGGCGACCACCGCGCAGATGTTGTAGTTGCGGTCGTAGATGGCCTTGACTCCCGGGGGGAACTCCACTTCCTCGACGTGGATCGACTGACCGACCAGCAGCTCCTCGACGTTGATGGAGACCTTGTCGGGCAGCTTGGTGGGCAGGGCTTCGATGAGGATCTCGCGCTGAGTGACCTGCAGGACGCCGCCCAGCTTGACGCCCTCCGGCTTGCCGACCAACTCCACCGGAACATCACGCTGAATGGGCTTCTGGGTGTCCACGAAGATGAAGTCCACGTGGAGCATGTGCCGCTCCACCGGGTCTTTCTGGATCTCCTGGACGAAAACGGTGCGATCCTCGGCGCCGTCGAGCTTGATCAGCGAGTTGAGACCGCGGGGGCCGCTGATTATCTCGATCAAGGCTTCGGGGTCGAGGGAAATCGACAGTGGCTTCAGGCCCCGGCCGTAGCAGACCGCGGGTATGTGGCCCTTGTGCCTGAGGTCCCTGGTGTCGGACTTGCCCGGCTTTTCCCGGGTTTGAACTTTGAGTACGGGGATGTCCATGGCTCTTCTCCGTTACACGAACAGCGAGGTGACCGAGTCTCGCATGTGGATCCGCCGGATGGCCTCTCCCAGAAGCGGCGCGACCGACAGGCTCCGTATTTTCTTGCATTTTTCCGTCTTGTTTCCCAGGGGGATGGTGTCGGTGACCACCAGCTCCTCCAGGGAGGACTTTTCGATTCGTTCCAGGGCCGGGCCGGAAAGCACCGGGTGGACGCAGTAGGCCACCACCCGCTTGGCCCCGAACTTCTTCAGCACCTCGGCGCCCTGGGTCAGAGTGCCGGCGGTGTCGACCATGTCGTCCAAAATCACCGCCTCCTGGTCTTTCACGTCGCCGATGACGTGCATAACCTCGGAGACGTTGGGGGCCGAGCGGCGCTTGTCGATGATGGCCAGGTTGGACTTCAGGCGCTTGGAGTAGGCCCGGGCGCGCTCGGTGCCGCCGGCATCCGGGGATACGATCACCGGCGGGGTTTCGAAGCGCTTCTTGAGATCGTCCAGCATCACCGGGGCGGCGTAGAGGTGGTCGAAGGGCAGATTGAAGAAACCCTGGATCTGTCCGGCGTGCAGGTCGATGGCTACCACCCGGGTGGCGCCGGCGGACATGAGCATGTCGGCCACCAGCTTGGAGGTGATCGGCGTGCGCGGGGCCACCTTGCGGTCCTGGCGGCCGTATCCGTAGTAGGGGATCACCGGGACGATCTGGTCGGCCGAGGCCCGGCGCAAGGCGTCCATGATGATCAGAAGCTCCATGATGTGGTGGTTTACCGGATGGCAGGTCGACTGGACCACGAAGGTGTCCTTGCCGCGGACGTTCTCGCCCAACTCGACCATGGTCTCGCCGTCGGAAAACTTGCCCACGTTGGCCTTGCCCGGTGGGGTGTTCAGGTAATTGGCGATGGCTTCGGCCAGTGGCCGGTTGGAGTTACCTGAAAAAACCAATGGAGCGTCTGTCTGGTACACGTCTCACGCCTCCGCGTGCTGGGGGTGGATGAATAATCCTTGTATGTATGGGTTCTGCAAACTGTCGGGCTTATTCGGCTTGTTCCCCTTCGCCAGATGGTGTTTCGGAGTCCGCGTCGTCGGCCGGCGGGGGCTGGCTGTCGCCTTCCTCGCCGCTCTTGGGCTCCAGTTGCCGGTCCCCCACTTCGGGCGGCGGAGAGCCCTGCCGCTCCAGCTCTCTCCGGTACTCCGCCAGCACCTTGGACTCGATCATCTCGCGGGTCTCGGTGTTGAGGGGATGCGCGGTGTCTTTGAAGGTGCCGTCCTTGCGCTTTTTGCTGGGCATGGCAACGAATAAGCCGTTGTTGCCCTGGATCACCTTGAGATCACGTACCACGAAGCAACGGTCGAAGGTGATCGTAGCGTAGGCCTTGAGCTTCTCCTCGTTTACCGGGAATACTCTGACTTCCGTGATTTCCATGATGTGCCTCCCAGTCCCCCGGGCTTCTCCGGTGAGACTCACGTTGCGTCACTCAGTGGCGCAGTTCTCGCTGTCAAACCCTTTGCAACGAGGTACTTCCAACCATCTCTCCTCTCCACCCTCGCCAACGTCGCTTCGGCTCGATCCTCCGACCGGCACAGCCCGAAAACGGTGGGACCGCTTCCGGTCATCGAGGCGCCCGCGGCGCCGGCCTTAAGCAACTCATCGCAAACTTTCTCAACGAGCGGCTGCATCCCGACGCCGATCGTCTGTAAATCATTATGCAAACGCGAGGCGAGCAACTCGAATCCCCACGCTGAAACCGGACTAGCCTGTGTATCACTACCGGCCGGTTTTGTCAACGCCAATTTGAGCCGCGAGTACACCTCACCGGTGGAGAACCCGAAGGGCGCGCAGGCCAGAACCGCCCAGAAAGACTCGGAAATTTTAACCGGTGCGACAATCTCCCCCCGCCCGCGGCAGCGGCAGGGACCCCGGTTCAGGAAGAAGGGGACGTCGGCGCCCAGCCCGGCAGCCAGAGCGGCAAGTGCTTTTTTTGAAAGGGGTTGTCCGGCAAGCTGCTGCATTCCCGACAATACCGCGGCGGCGTCCGAGCTGCCCCCGCCCAGTCCCGCCTGAAGCGGAATTTTCTTTTCGATACGTATCTTCACGCCCAGGCGCGCGCCGGTTTCTTTTAGAAAACGCTCCGCCGCCCGGTAAGCCAGGTTTGAGGGGCCGCACAGGTCCGGGTGTCCGGGGCAGTCGACCGCTATGCCCCCGGCGGCGGTTTCGATCGTCACCGTATCGAACAGCGCTACCTTTGCCATCAGCGAGTCGATCTCGTGGTAGCCGTCGGGTCGTCTGGAAAGCACCCGCAGGATGAGGTTGAGCTTGGCCGGCGCCTGTATCGTCAACTTTTTCACGGTCATCCATCTTGCCTCAGGGCGGGCCGTTTGCCAAGTGTGCCGGTGTATGTTAAAGAACACCCCGGGAGGTGCTTAAATGGGCAGTTGGTCGTCCCAAGGGCTGTACACAAGGGAAACACTGGAAAAAGAAGGCGAGCGTATTCTCGTCCTGCTGAAAGACTGCGGTTCGGTGGACGAGGCGCGCAAGCGCATCTTCGACTGGGTCAAGGATCTCGAATACGACCCCCGTCAGGGAGATCTGGACCTTTTCCCCGGGGAGATTATCCGGGTGCGGGACTGCGCCATGGCCCTGGCGGGGATGGTGAAAGCCACCTCGGATGATCGCTCCGGATTCAGTGTAGCCCAGGCTCTCTGGGACATCGCCCGCGGGAAAAAGCGCGACGATCTCCAGGCCGGTTTCTTCGCAGACATGATTCACCTGATCCAGGGCGTGGAGGGGCGGGCGCCCTTCAAGGCCCCGGACGAACCCGGCCCGACGCCCGACATGGACGGCCGGGAGGCCTCGCTGGTCCGCTCCGACGAGCTGGACAAGATCTGGCAGGCGGCCGAGGCCAGTATGGCAAGGTACTCCGACGGCCTGTCCGCAGAGGTGGTGAAGCGTCGCGAGAAAAGGCGGGACCACATTCTCAATGTGATGAAGGGCAGTCTGGAGGATTGGTCCAGCTGGAAATGGCAGGTGGGCCACACCATCACCACCGCCGAGAAAATCGCCCGGGTGGTCGGGATGAGCGCGGAGGATGAGGCGGTGATCGCCAAGGCCCGCAAGTCCCGGCTGCCCTTCGGAGTTACGCCCTACTACGCCTCGCTGATGGACGACGAACCGTCGGGCCGTGACCGGGCGGTGCGGGCGCAGGTGCTGCCGCCCAAGCAGTACGTCGACGTGATGGCCGAGCATCGCAAGGAGCGCAAGCAGATGTTCGACTTCATGGGCGAGTTCTACACGTCGCCGATCGACCTGATCACCCGCCGGTACCCCGCCATCCTGATCCTGAAGCCCTACAACACCTGCCCGCAGATCTGCGTATACTGCCAGCGCAACTGGGAGATCGACGAAGCCATGGATCCCAACGCCCTGGCACCCTGGGAGAAAATCCAGGAAGCCATCGACTGGATCCGGGATCACCCGTCCATCCGCGAGGTGCTGATCACCGGAGGGGATCCGTTGACTCTCGGAGACGGCCGGGTCAAGCAGATCATGGACGCGGTGGTCGCCAATCCCCAACTGGACGTGATCCGCATCGGCAGCCGCACGCCGGTCACCGTGCCCATGCGCATCACCCCGGAGTTGGCCGATTTGCTGGGGAGCTACCGCGAGCCGGGCAAGCGCGAGATCTGCCTGGTGACCCACCTGGAGCATCCCTACGAGATCACCCCCGAGATGGTGACCGCGGTCGACCGTCTCAAGCGCCGGGGCATCAACGTTTTCAACCAGCAGGTCTACACCTTCTTCACCTCGCGGCGCTTCGAGACCGCCCGGCTGCGCATGCTGATGCGCCGGATAGGGATCGATCCCTACTACACCTTCGTGGCCAAGGGTAAGGAGGAAACCAACGCCTACCGGGTGCCCCTGGCCCGCATGCTCCAGGAACAGAAAGAGGAGGCCCGGCTGCTGCCGGGCATCCGCCGCACCGACGAGGTGGTCTACAACGTCCCGCGCCTGGGCAAGAACCACGCCCGGGCCTACCAGCACCGTGACATCATCGGCCTCCTGCCCGACGGCAGCCGGGTCTACAAGTTTCACCCCTGGGAGAAGAATATCATCCAGCGGGAGAACTACGTCGGCAGCGATGTTCCCATACTGGACTACCTGGAGCGCCTGGCGGAGGTGGGCGAAAACCCGGACGACTACAACAGCATTTGGTACTACTTCTGATGAAAAGAATCATTTTGCCAATACTCTTGATAGTTGCGCTGACCGCATGCAGCGAACCGCCCGACACGCCCGAGGGCGTCTATATCGCCTTCTACCAGGCGCTGACCGAGCGGGACTGGGACGCCGCGGTCGTGTACTTGTCATCCGATACGCTGGCGGCCTTCCGGCGGGTGGGCGGCAGATTGAAGAAGTTCGTCGGCAGCCCGCAGGATCCCCTGGTCGTATTTCTGGGCGGAGCCACCGCCGACGCGGTCAGCCCGTTGCGCCGGGTGGAAGTGGTCTCGCGCGAGGAGGGTAGGGCGGTCTTGAAAGTGACCGCCGGGCCGTGCGGCGAGGGAGAAAAGTGCCTGGTCAGCCAGGTGAACCTGCGCCGGGAGAACCAACGCTGGGTGATCAGTCCCCAGTTGCCGTCCCTGCTGCAAAAAGGGGAAGACCAATGAAGAGACTGGCAGCGATTCTTTTGTTAGGCCTGGTCGCCGCGGCCTGCGGGCCGGCCGTCGATGAGGCGGTAGTTGAAACCCCCAAGGTTGCTCCGGCCGGAGCGCAGCCGTTGCAGATCCGGGTGGGCTACTCGGTCACCGCCGACGTACTGCGCCTGGTGGAGGGGGTCAGCCTGTGGCGGCCCAGGATGGAAAAGAGCTATCACCGGGCCTTCGAGGAGTACTTTGGACTGGATCAGACCGACCGCAAGCTCCTGAGGAAATTCGCCTTCGCCCGCTCGGAGCTGGAGGAGCGCTACCTGAAGTTCGTGAAAAGGCCCAGCTTCGAAGCCCCCTTCGGTCCCGAGGGATTGTTTCCCTCGGGAGTCCTCTCGCTGGTGGAGCTTTTCTGGACGGCGGTGATGAAGGCCGATCAGCCCGCGGCGGTGGCTCGGGGGATGCAAGGCGTCATGGAGCCGGCGGACGCCGAGGCGGTGGCCGCGGCGCTGGTGCGCCTGGCCCCCCGGGCGGGCGAGTTGATCGCGCAGCATGGCGACTACCAGAAGGAGGTCGCCGCGCTCAGGGGGATGCTGGAGCAGGAGCAAGTCCGGGCGCTGATCGAGGCGATGGGCCGCTTCGCCGGAGTGAAGACCGCCGGGATCAAGTTCCTGGTGCACCCGGTGTGGGCGCCGGAAGGTTCGCCGTTCGAGGCGGTGGCCTACGGGGACCGCATCCTGGTTAACCTGCCCGAGGGCAAGCCCGTCGGCCCGGTGCAGGGGGCCCTGGTGGTCCACGAGATCGGCCGGCGGCTGCTTTCGCGCATTCCTCGGGAGAAGAAGGCCTTCTTCACCCTGCGCTTCATCGAGACCACCGGCAACCGGAGAACCCCCTTCGCCCTGGTGGAGGGCATCCTGGACGCGTTGTCCCACGGCCTGGCCGCGCCGCTGTTCTGCAAGGGCCCCGGGGAGGTTCCTCCCTGGCCGGGGGACGACTACCGCAAGCGGCTGGCCGAGGCGCTGACTCCGCTGATGCGCGGGTATTTGTCCAAGGGCAAGGCCATCGACGGCCCCTTCGTGTTGAAGGCCGCCAAGCTGGAGTTCGGCCTCAACCCGCCCGCACCCAAGGACTTCATGGACGGGGCCATGGTGATCGCCGAGGACTTCGTGCTCAAGCCCTTCAGATCCCAGGTCACCCGCTGGACGGTCTGGAAGTTTCCCCCATCCACCGGCTACAACTACGTGCGCAAGCTCTCCGACAACCCCGGCCGCACCGTCCTGGTGCTGTGCACTCCTAAAGATCTAGATTCCCTGCTGCCGCGCATCAACGGCCTGCCCAAGCTGACCAGGGCCGTCAAGACGGCCGCCCGCTACATGGACCGGGGAGAGCCGGTCCTGGTGGCCGTGCCGCGAATCTCCCGCGGCTACTACTTCATCCTGACCGCCAACAATCCCTCCGACATGAAAGACCTGGCCAAGTCCTTCTACGACCTCAAGCAGATCCCCAAGGATCCGGTGATCCTCGAGTAGGACTACTGATTCCGGTATACGATCGCGTGGATCGAGTGCGGGGGCAGGTCGAGGGTGTAGCCGCTTCGGAAGTCGTCTATCTGGACGGTTTCGATCAAAACGTTCTCGGCGTCCTCGTTGTCGTCGTGGATGCTGGCCGGGGCGATCCGGTGGTGGGTGGCCGCGGGCTGGGGGGCGGCGGGGAGAGCCAGGCGCACCGGGAGGGTGTCGGTCAGGCTCAGGTTCATCAAAATCACCGATCGTGCCGGGCCGTCCTTGAATGCGAATGACTGGAGGTAGGTGACCGGGGTGGCGGTTTCCACGCCGTTTTGCGGCTGCTGGGTCCAGGCGGGGTTTTCTCCCGAGTGGGCGGTCACAACCGCCTCCTTCAGGATGGCCCGGTTGCACAGTTCCACGCCCAGCCAGGTGGGGCGCTTGCGCCCGGTGACCAGGTCGCGCAGCATGCCCCACAAGCGGGCGTACTCGCCGCTTGACATGCGGTAGGCGAACTGGAGCGAGGAAAAGGCGCACTGGTCGACGATGTCCAGGTCACGCTGGTAGAGCAGCATGTAAAGCGGCAGGGCCAGGGCCCCGGCGGCGCCGGTGAGGTAGTCGTTGCGCACGTCGATCGGGGCCGGGCCCGAAGTGGTGTGGAAGTTGATCTCGTAGACCGAAAGCGAGGTGCCCTGACCCTCGGCGTCGATGAAGTCTTTGCTCTGTATCACCCGCCCGGTGGTTACGTCTTCGATCGCCCGGGCGAAGAGCGGGTAGTAGATCTCCTCATCGCTGTTCCAGGTGTCCAGTACGCCGAAGTAGGGGGCCAGGGCAATCAGGTCGTGGTTGGAGCTGTTCTGTTCGATTTCCTTCTGCCGCCCGGCGTAGCCGGCCTGCCCGCCGATGATCAGGTTGATCTTCTGGGGATCGTACGTCGCGCTGGTGCGCACGTGGGTGTAGCGATCGTGGGAGACCGCGCCCAGGCGGACGCCGCCGCGCATCGAGGCGCCGCTGAAGGGGTCCCCGGCGTC
>Ga0272442_10007569_pt1 | contig 14006 bp, 5 predicted proteins | sample SSMForm2O_FD_200262 | JGI IMG/M metagenome (GOLD analysis project Ga0272442, IMG submission 200262) | Marine sediment archaeal communities from Little Sippewissett salt marsh, Falmouth, MA, United States - SSM-Form-2O | ecosystem: Environmental > Aquatic > Marine > Wetlands > Sediment ...
ACGGTTGCGACGTCGGCGTCTTCTGCCTGTCGGGCCGGTTCAGGAACGACAGGGGAGCGCCTCTGGAAGTCGAGCTCGTCTCGCCGCTGCCCCCCGCGTGCTTCCCGCAAGGCGCGGCATCGCGCACCTTCACCGCACAGCCCCACGCCGACACGCCGTTCAGCGTGCTCACGGTGCTGACCCGCGACGCCCTGGCCGCTCTCGCCCGCAGAGGCCGCACCCTGCCTCTCCGCATAAAGGACGCCGGCGGCAACGTGCTGGCCGAACGCCTTGTGCGGCTCCCGCCCAGCCATGCCGGGGCGGCTGCCCCGCAGGTGATCGGGTCGCTGGACGGCGGCCAGGTGACGCTGCGCATCCTCAACGCCACCGACCGGCCCCGCACGGTGAGGATCGAGATGCCCTCCCCGCCAGGCCTCGTGCTCGCCGAGACCAGCCGACGCGTCGACCTCCCCGCCGGCGCGGAGGCCCGGGCATCGTTTCCCGTCCCCCGACAGGCCTTCCCCAGCGGCGGCGTTCGCCGAATGCCCTATCGCGTCACCGTCGCGGACGGCGTGCTTCAGACCGGCCAGACCGTCGCCCACCTGCGCGTCCAGTCGCGCTGGTGGCTCTCCCGGCGGATCAAGCACGGGCCGAAGCCGGCGGAAACCGACCCGTCCGCGAGGCCTCGGCAAGGCGAAGGGGTTGGAGCGGCCGCCGCGTTGGACCTGGCCGCCATCACCTCCGACAGGGGCAACATCTTCAAGGCCCGCAAGCCCCCCGAAGGATGGAAGCAGGCGATCTGCGGCGCCGACATCCCCCTCGGCAGCGGCGGCTCCTTGCCGGGGGGATCCGTGGCGCTCGCAGTCACGCGGGTCATCGCACCCGCCGACCGGGAGGCGGTCCTGAGCGTGGAACACGAACTGAAGCCCATGGGCCAGGACAGGCCGAGGCCCCGCTTCACCGTGCGGGTCTGGCTCAACGGCGCTCTGGTCTGCGAGGCGCGACCCATCAGGAGGCCCGGCAAGGAGAGCGCACCGACCCGCAAACCCTTCCGCATCCGCAAGGGCGCCAACACGATGCTCCTGGAATGCCAGTCGCAAGAGGACGTGCCCGCCAACCCCGGGGAACTCTCCGTGCTGTTTCACGATGCCAAGGACGGTAAGCGGATGAGTGATCTGCTGTTCGATATCAAGTCAGATTGAGAAGTGAAGATTGGAGGGTGGTGTGTTGGTCCGGCGAGTTTGATGCCCCCTGCACGCTAGCCCTGGATCGAGAAGCAGGGGGCCCCCTTTGTGAGTTGACACGCCGTGCCGTGACCGGCGGCGAGAGGTGGGAAGTAACCTCGGAGGCGGGAATGACTCACGTCGTCGAGGTCCGCATGTCGACAGGGTAGTCGCGGGGAAGCGCGCGCGAAGCGTGCTCGCAGCCCAACACAATGCCCAACAAAACCCCGATTCTGTGCAACACATGCAACATATTCAACACTTCCATGGACCCACTTAACATGTGGCCAGCTAGAGACTTAGGCGTAAGTGCCACAGCCACAACAACTTGCCGAAATGGGCAGTCCTCGGCTGTCGATCTGGTGGTTGTGGGTTCGAGTCCCATCGCCCTCGCCACGTAAGCTGAACCCGCTTCTGTACTTACAGATGCGGGTTCGCTTCGTTCTAATCCCTCATCCCCAGCTTAACTCTCTGATTCACCCTCGGGCCAGCATCAGCCACGTTCCTGCCTTCCTCCTTACAGCGCGTTGGCACTGGAAAGCCCGAAGTCCATTCTGTATCATCAGTGGCGATCCTGGTCCAGTTCGTTCCGGTTGCTCACTCACCTCACGGCGCGAAGGGGAACACGGGTGGCTCTCCCATCGCTGTCAAGCAGCCGGACGGTGGTGGTTGTCGGGCTGCTCGGTTCGCTCCTGTTGGACGCCGACCTTGCTGGTGGGGCGGGAGAGCTCGCCGAGTTGCCGCACTGGCCAGTGGGGCTGGGCGTGCCCAATGGAGCCCCGCCTCCCCGTCGGCCGCTCAAGAACGCCGCGATTCTGGCGTGGGTTCCCCCGGAAGCGAAACGCATCCGCGCCGTGCTCCTGATCAGGCAGAATACCGACTCGAAACACTTCGGGGAGCATGCGGCCCTGCGTCGCGTCGCAGCCAAACACGCGATGGCCCTGGTGTATCTGCGCTACTACCCTCAGGAACGGCTGGCCAGGAACCCGCGGGACAGGGTCATCTTCCAGATTCTCGATTCGGTGGCGGACGCGACCGGCATCGTCGGGTTCCGCCACGCACCGTGGATCACCTTCGGCAAGTCGTCCATGGGCAAGTTCCCTTTCTATCTGGCGTGGGCCTATCCGGGCCGCACGATCGCCACGATCTCCTACCACGCCGAGACGCCGACCTGGCCGCCGGAGAAGTGGGCGCGGGTGAAGGGGGAGACCATCCTGCACGTGAGCCTCAACGGCGAGACGGAGTGGGGTGGCACGTGGAACCGGCACGTGCGCCCCTCGCTGCTGAACTACCGGACGAAGTCGAGCTGGCTGCCCCACCTGGCAGTGGCCCACGACGTGGGGCACGGGAACTATCTCGACGTCAACGGCGGGCCGGGATGGGGCAAGGCCTTCCCCGGCAAGGTCACGTGCATCCGCGTGTGGGACTACCTGTCGCTCTTCGTGGACAAGGCGCTGGCGTTGCGGCTGCCAGAGAAGGGAACTCCGACCCGCGGGCCGGTCACGCTCGAGCAGGTCGACGCCTCGGACGGCTATCTGGTTCGCCCCTACGCCATCGAGGACATGTTCCGGTTGCCGCGCATCCCGATGACGCGCTCGAAGGACGGCTTCGTGGTCGATCCCGCCGCAGATGAGCCGCCGGCGACCTTCGTTGCTGTTCCGCCCGCACAAGCGCTCGAGCCCCAACAAGGCGCGCCGATCGAGCCACTCCCTGTGGGGCGCCCTCCCAGGCGATGGCTGTTGACCGAGGGCCTCACGTTCGCGATGCAGAAGGACCCGATGCGCGAGCTAGGCGACCTGGCGGCACTCCGCCCCAAGCCGGGCGACACGGTGGCCATTGACGGTCGCCAGGCGACGTTCGCGCCCATCCCGCCGCGATACGTTCGACGGGAGGGAGGCATCACGCTCAACAACGGCTTGCAGAAGCACGACAAGACGACCCTGCTGGCCTACACCATTCTCGATGTGCCGGGTGAGATGCAACTGAAGCTCAACGCCCCCTTCACCCAGAACGGGCGCGTCCAGGCCGTCCTGAACGGCGTGCCCGTGGCGCACGGCCAGATCGTGGGTTTGGGGAAGGGGCTGTATCCGATGCTCGTCGTCGTGCGGCTGAGGACGAAGTGGGCGTCGCTCCGCACCGGCTTCGAGGCGGCCACCGCCACCGAAACCCGCGAAGCACGAGCACGCACGGCCGAGCTGGCGAAGAGGGCCGCACAGGCCGACGCGGCAGCCGAACCGGCAACGCCGACCGACGCGCCCGTCATCGGCAAGTGGGCCGACGTGCCCGCGGGCGAGAGGGCGAACTGGTTCTGGGTGGCCGACCGCGAGCTGGCCGAGGCGTGGTTCCGCCTGCACGCCGTGCACGGCCAGAAGCTCGAGTAGAAGTGCTGCGCATCGCTTCGTGAAAGGACGATGATGATGAGAGCCGTTCTGTCCTGTTGCTGGGTCGTCGCCGTCGCAGCCGCAGCGTGTGCAGGGGGGCCGCCGACCGACAACCCCGTGGCGACCTTCTACGCGGGCGACGCCGGCCATCCGGCGTGGACGGACCAGATCCGATGGTCGACGGTCATCGACATGAAGGCCTACAGCAAGGGGAAGACGAACTTCGAGCGGTTCGAGAACGCTCGGGACGAGCTCGCGGCCAAGGGTGGCGGCGTCCTCTACTATCCCGCCGGCACGTACGATTTCTCGGCGGGGCCTTTCGACGGCCCGAACGGCCGTGGGCTGATGCTGCCGAGCGGTGTCGTCATCCGCGGTGAGGCACCCGCCGACCGGCCGCTGGCCACGTCGGGCGAACTCGGCCTGAAGACGAAGTTCGTGTTTGGCTTCACCCGCCGCAAGAACGCCATCGACGCCGGCGCGGTCCGACCCGAGACGCCGCGGGACTGGAATCTGATCGGCCTGCTGCCCCCTCCGGGCAAGCGTGTCAGCGACGTGACGAACGTGGGCATTGCGTGGGTGCACGTGGAGGGCGCCGTGGTCTACTTCGGGCCCGACATCGAGTGGGGCGAGACGTGGGCCAAGGCGGGGTCGTGGAAAAGCCGCTACGTAAAGAAGGCGTGGGCGGATCGGGAGCCCAACGGCACCCATCCCTGGGATCCCTTCGCCGGAGGCGGCAAGATCCTCGCGGGCATCGGCAGCGGCCGGCTGGTCTTCGGCTGCGTCCTGGTGCACGCGGCGGTGATGAACGACGCCGTGAAGATGGGCCGGCCCGACTACGCCGACGGCTTCGGCGAGGACGGCTACTACATGCACAAGTTCGGTGCCCGTATCGGCGCGTATGGCCGGCACGTGTTCGTCGCCAACAACCGGCTGCCCATCAGCCGGGGGCGGAACTTCAGATATCGCCAGACCACGCGTCGGACCTTCCCCGCCGGCAAGGGGAGCAGCATGGGGTTCGACCCGCCCCACGAGGCGGTCGTCTTCTTCGACTACAACAAGACGGTGGCCGTGCAGGTCAACAAGACCATGCTGGGGCTCACCAAGAGTTCGAGGACGGGCCCGGCCACCGAGGGGTTCTTCGCCGAGGGCGTGGCGGTCATCGACAACTACGTCTTCAACAACGGGCACAAGGGATTCGACGTCTCCGGCAATTGGGTCACGATCGCCCGCAATCACAACGAGCGGTTCATGCTGCGCGAGGGCAAGGACCCCGAGGGCATCGGCGGCTGGGAACTCACCCTCGACGGCCACCTGGAGTCGTCCCCGGGCGGCAACGGGGCCATCTCCGACAACCTGTCGCGGGCCTTCGACCTCGCGGGGCAGAACATGTGGATCCACAAGAACTCTTTCAACAACGTCGGGTCCGACCCCGGCAACGACGGCGAGGGCATCCTGTGCCAGGCCCACGGCGGCTCGCAGATCTACTCGTGGGCCATCACCTGCAACCGCCACGACAAGGGCAATGGCGAGAGCGGCTACATCGGCGGCTGGGACGTCAGCACGGCCGGAGCCCTGTTCGGGTGGAACGTGCTGCCCGGCTGGATCGGGCTGGCCAAGACCGGCGGACACACGTCGACGGACGTGGCCTTCGTCGGCAACCGAGCCGGCAAGGGCATCAAGTCCATGGCCGGCGCGCAGGTGGGCGACAAGGACGGCCCGCTGACCCCGCCCGCCGAGGTGCGGGTCAAGGAGCGCGAGGGCGTGGCCATCGAAGTCGCATGGGCCGACCGCTCGGAGAATGAGGCAGGCTTCCGCGTCGACCGGAAGATCGGCGACGGGGCCTGGACCCCCATCGCCTACCGCCCGCCGCGCATCCAGGGCGACGAGAAGAACCCGCAGAAATGGCTCGACTACCTCGCCCCCACCGGCAAGCCGCTCGTCTATCGCGTGGTGGCTGTCGACAGCAGGGATGACGACCGCGGGGCGAGCGCCCCCACGGCGCCCGTCACGCTCGAGGCGCCCTGAGAACGAGAGGGACCGCGATGCACCGAAGATGTCACGCCGCGGCGCTGGCGCTGTGCTGTGCCGCGTCGGCGGCTGCCCAATCCTGGACGCTCACCAACCCGACCGGCAAGACCTACGAGAACGAAGTCGTACGACTGAAGGCCGACCTGCCGCCCTCGGCCAGACAGGGCGAGTATGTCGTCAAGGCGAACGGCAAGGAGGTCCTCGGACAGGTCGGCGAGGCCGAAGGCCGCACGTGGATGTACGTCGTCGCGTCCCTGGGCAAGGATGAGACCATCGAGTACTCCGTCGGCCGCGGGAAGCCGCGCGGCGGGAAGTCCCTCGTCTCGGTCAAGAGCAGCGGCGGCCTGCACGAGCTGTCGAACGGGCGCCTCGCCATCCGGCTTCCCGCGAAGGCGGACGGCGACAGCATCCCATCCCCCGTCGCCGCCGTGCGAGGTGCGAACGGGAAGTGGGTGGGCGGCGGGGTCTGGCACACCGAACGCAAGCTCAAGCGGTTCTCCTCGCGCGTGCTCGCCGATGGCCCCATCTTCGCCAAGGTGCGCCTGAAGTACGAATTCGACGGGAACGCAGGACTCCACGGCAACGTGCCTGCCTTCGCGACGATCGATGTGACGGTGTTCCCCGGCGTGCGGCACGCGGTGCTCGAGGAGTCGCACGAGATGGGGCGCGGCGACTACTGGGAGTTCGACGCCGCGGCTCTCTGGAAACCGCGCCAGGCCATCTGCATCCCTCACAGTGGTGGTTTCGGCCGACCCGACCACGGCGCGTGGCCGCCGGACTCGCTCAAGACCGGCCAAACGCGCATGGGCGACGTGCTGCTGAACCTGATGCCGCGCTGGACTCAAGCCTACGACGAAGGCTGGTTCTTCGCCTGTCACGACGGCAAGGACGCCGTGGGCGCCCTGGTCGTCCGTGCCGGCAAGTGGCACTGGCCCCACAACAACATGATCGAGGCCCGCGTGAAGAGATCGGCCGACTACGCAGGGCTGCGATGCCCCGTGTGGAAGGGGCGGCGCACGTGGTTCCTGGTGGCTGGTCCCGTCGACGTCTTCGCCGAGAAGGGAGCCAAGGCCTACGTCCGCAAGCACGCCTTTGAGCCGCTCGACAAGCTCCACCACGACTACATCCTCGACTGGCCTGGCCTGGACAAGCAACTCGCGAGCGGGAAGAAGAAGCCCAAGCTGGGCACGTTCTCCGGCAAGGACTTCTTCGACGGGGGCATGAACCCGACCGGCCCCATGCGGGGGTTCGGGAGAAACGCCGTCCGCAACATCGGCAAGCAGGGAAACCTCGACACGCTGACGCTCACGCAGGTGCTGCTCGACCCCGACTGCTACGGCTCGTACTGGAACTTCTGGTCGAGCGAGAATCCGAACTTCTTCACGGACTTCATCCGCGGCCCCATCGCCCTGACTACGGGACTGAGAACGCACCCACGGTTCAAGGAACTGGCCGCGGCGGCCGAGCAGAAGTTCCGCGAAGACCTCTACCATTCCATCACGCTGCCGGGCGGCGCGGGACAGGAGTGTCCCGGCTACGTGGCCCACGCGATGAAGGCGTGGACTGCGCTGGCGCCCGCGTGCAAGCAGCACCTGGGATTCGACCCCACGCGGTGGCCGCGGTTCAAGGCAGGAGCGTCGTTCCTCGTGCACCTGTCGCAGCCCATCGCGCCGGGGCAGCGGCGGTGCCACCCCGGCGGCGACACCCATCCTCTGGGGCCGGACGTATTCGCCGTCGCCAGCCAGTACGGCGTGCGCGAGGACGTGAAGGCCTTCACGACCGAGGAACTCCCCGGCTTCGGCGTCGTCTTCCGCAACAAGCCGGGCACGGGCTCCGAGACCTACCTGGCCTTCAAGAGCGGCCCCAATCGCGGGCACTACCACGGCGACCAGCTCTCCTTCCACTACTGCGCCCACGCGCGACAGGTGGCCATCGACCACATGTGCAGCTACGGCCCCCGCGCGGGGCAGGAGCACATGCACAACCGCGTGGCCTTCCACACCGACGCGCTGGCGTGGGCGAACATGGACGGCTTCGAGCGGGTCATCGCGCTCAAGGCGTCGACGGACGTGGACATCGCAATGGGCCAGGTCGAATCGGAACGCCTGCGGGTCACGACGAAGTACCCGCCCGAGGGCTGGGACGTCTACCTGCCCGAGCAGCGCCTGGAGAAGCCCCTCACGTACCGCCGGACCATCGTGTGCCTGAAGAACCACGGCGAGGACTACTTCGTCATCCGCGACCAGAGCGCAGGCCCGAAGGTGAAGGCGACGTACTGCCTGCACGTGCTGTCGGACACGTGCGACCGGCGCGCAAGCACGATCGATTTCGGCAACGCGACGCTCTTCTGCGCCCACCCACGGGAGTTCGCCTTCGGCCGCCACGACTGGACCTTCGAGAAGAAGAAGCGGGACGGCAGCCTGCTGCTGAAGGAACACACCAAGGGCGTCCGCCTGACCGTCGAAGGCGAGACGAGCGAGTTCATCACGGTGCTCTACCCGGGCGGCAGGCCGCCGAAGATGGAAGCCATCGATGGCGGCGTTCGCGTGAGCGACGATGAGATCACCTTCGCCGGCGGCATCGACGATGACGATGCTGCGACGTACGTCACGGTCCGCCGAGGCGGGAAGGCCGTCATGCAGTTCACGGGCAAGGACATCGACATGAACCGCTCCCAGGGCGAAGTCGGCCTGTTCGTTCCCGACGCCGGGTATCCCTTCGGCGAGATCCCCGACTGGCTCATACGACAGCGGTCGACGGTGCCCGACTGGGCGCCCGACCGGGCACGGAGAACCCGGAGATACGAAACCGCGAAGTAGAGAACGCGAGGAGACACTGACATGACCCGTCGGTTGCGGAGCGCGCTGTCCCTCGTCCTGGCGCTGGCGTTCTCGGCCGGAGCGGGCGAGATGCGGTGGACCTTTCAGTTCGACCACATCTTTCGGGGCGGCACGAAGCCGCTGCTCATCTACGCCCGCGAGACCGATGGGAAGTGGATCACGGGCGTGGGCAGCTCGCGCGACCCGTCGCGTCCCGGGGTGAAGAAGACCTACAACCGAAGCTGGTACTACGCCGACCTGAGCGCCGTCCCCATCAAGGACGGCAAGATGCAAGGGACCTTCACGATCCACATGACCCCCGACCTCTGGGTGCCGCTGAACCACAAGAGCTACCCCATGGACATCGCGATCGACGCCACGCGCCAGGATGACGGCACCCTCGCCGGAACCTTCGAGGTCCTGGCCATCCACAGCGACGATGGGACGGTCAAGGAGTTCGGTCGGAAGGGAACGGTCAAGGCCGTCGCCAAGCCGAAGGAGCAGGCCGACCTGCCTGAGCCGTTCACGCTGGTCTGCAACATGCAGGGCTCCATGGTCGGGGGCGCCCCGGCCTTCGGCGACCGCTGCATGATGCTCTCGCTGGGGATCGAGAAGGGCAAGCTCGTCTCCGCGGCCCACGCGACGATGGACAAGAAGTTCAGGCCCTCGCCCTACCAGGCCTTTCCCCTCGAGGGGAACAGGGTCGTGGCCGAGCGGGACCGGTTCACCGCCCGCATCGCCGTGCCGACCAAGACCCTCGACATGGAGACCTGCACCTACGTCTTCGACATTGACGGGCACATGTACGACGAGCACCTCGTTGGCAGCTACGCCCTGGCCGTCAAGATCAAAGGCAAGCCGGACGTCGCGTTCAAGGGCAGCTTCGACGGGAAGGTCGTGGCGGGCGTGACCCGCTACGAGACGAAGACGGACACGCGCCCGTGGTTCGTTTCCGCCAAGGGCTTCAAGCCCGTCGCGGCCGGCGAACACCCACGCCTGCTGTTCCGCCGGAGCGATCTGCCGGCGCTCCGCAAGAAGATGGCGACCCCCGAGGGGCAGGCCATCCTCAAGCGGCTGCGCTACCTGCTCAACGGCTCCGATGGCGAGACGATGACGACCGTCTTCAGCACGGCCACCCACGCCTACATGGGCGGCGGATACAAGAGTATCACCGTCAGGAAGCCGGGCGTGTTCACCATCGGCCACGTGGCCGGCTACGGGCTGCTCTACCAGTTGACGGGGGACAGGAAGTACGCCGAGTTCGGCCGACAGTGCTTCGAGAAGTCCCTCGCGGGCGTCCGTGACCGCGACGACCGCTACAGCTTCCGCGGGCCGGGCGGCCCGCTGCGGGCCGGCCCGTCGCTGGGCTGGCACGCCGTCGGCTTCGACCTGTGCTACGACGGATGGAGTGAGGCCGACAGGGAGAAGTTCGGCCGCTCCATCGCCGAGTACGCCGAGGGCAGTTCCACGAAGAAGGAGAGCAAGAGGTCGACGCTCGAGGCTCTGACTCGGGGCACCATGCCTCCCGCCAGCAACCACTTCGGCATGCAGGTCGGCGGCGCCGCGCTCGCGCTGCTGGCGGTCCACGGCGAAGCCTGGGCCGACGAGGCGCGAATCGACCGGCTGCTCCAGGTCGCCGAGGACAGCACGATCCGCAACCTGCGGGACGGGTTCGGCGACGGTGGGTTCTTCAAGGAAGGCGATGGCACGGGGTCCATGTCGTCCCAGATCGCCTTCGTCACTGCGCTCCAGGCCTGGAAGAACGCCGCGGGCAAGGACTTCATGGCCTCGCCCCGACCCAATGCACGCATGATGTCGTTGAAGTGGATCTACCAGACCGTCGTCCGCAACGGGAAGCCTGACTTCTGGCCCATCCGCGGCTCCTACGGACATAACGTGTGGTCTCGCGACGGCGTGAGCGGCGCGGGCTACTTCGCACTCGGGATGGGACCTATGGGCGAAACGGACAGGTCGGCCATGAAGTGGTGGTACAACCGTTTTCTGCGCGACGCCGACGCCAAGCACGGCGGCCCGTGCGACACGGTGGGCGGGCTCCCTCACGTGGCCGTATGCGCCTTCGTCAACTGGCCGACGGAAATCGCCGAACGCAACCCCTCCGACGTCCTGCCGCTCTGTTACCGCGATTCGGACGCCGGCTTCTACGCCTGGCGGAACCGCTGGCAGGACGGCGACGACACCGTGATCACCCTGCTGACCACGAGGACGCAGGGATACATGGCGGCCAAGCCCGACAGGGCTCTCCGGCTCAACTCGATGGGAAAGCACTCCTCTTGGGGCACAGCCAAGGAAGGGCCTACGAGGCACTGGTCCATGTCGCCAAGGGGCCACACCAGCTCGCTGACGCTCTCGGACGGCACCTGCTTCGGGGTCGACTTCTCGGGAGCCAGCGGGGCGGACGTGATGCTCGTCACTACCGGCAAGGCCGATGGACAGTCGGTGAAGGTCCGGGGCAAGACCCTCACCTTCGGCTTCCCCACGGCTGCGACACCCCCCAAGGCGACCGTCGTCGGGGACGCCGTGACCATCGGCAAGCAGCGCGTCTCCATCAGGGACGGGAACCTCGTGTTCGCCGTGATGCGCAAGTGACGACGGTGAGTCCAGACTCCACCCGAAGGAGATCGGCATGCGACGTTTCCTGGTCGTGGGCATCGTGTTGGCCGTGACAGCGATGCCGGCATCGGCTGGACTCGAGTTCGCGGCCTCGTCCTATCTGGGCGGGTCGGGGTTCGACGACGCGGTCGTCGGAGCGTGCATCCAGGCGGACGGAACGATCGTACTGGCCGCAAACCTGGGACCAGCCGTCTGCGAGCGGCTCGGCGTGAAGGGGCCCGGAGCAGGCTGCATCGTGCGGCTGACGCCAGACGGCGCCAAGGTGCTCTCCGCCATCCGCATCGGCTCGGAGGTGAAGGACCTCGCGCTCGATGGCGCCGACAGCCTCTACATCGCGGCTGGCGCGGACGGTCTGCTCAAGACATCGCCCGACGCCTCGAAGGTGGTCTGGACTGCCAAACCCGGCAAGGTCACCCGCGTGGACGCCGGCGAAGACGGACACGCAGCCTGCATCGTCGAGCGGACGGTCCGCATCTTCGATCCCCATGGCAAGCCCCTCGGCACAGCGTCCGGCGGGCAGTACACGTGCGACGTGTGCGTGGACAGCGAATCGGGGACGGTCATCCAGACGGGGTTCCGCAACGCACGCGCCTTCGACGGCAAGAAGACCTATCCCGTTCAGATCTGCTACATCCACGGCGAGGCCTACGACGGGAAGCGGAAGTGGACGAACTACAACTGGTCCACGGACAGGAACTCGGATCGCTTCCTCAACAAGCCCACCAACAACATGGCCGACAGCCGCGGCGACCGCTGCGCCATCGGCCGCGACGGCAAGCTGTACGTGACCTTCCAGGTGGCGGGCGGCAACCACATCTTCCGCTACCATCCGCGAGACATAATGAAGAAGGTCTCCCTGGCCGGCGGCGACAAGTACCACCAGTTCCACAACAGCCGCGCGGAGCACAAGTGCTTCTTCGCCCGCTTCGAGCCGGCGACCGGCGGCTTCCTGGCAGGCCAGCAGTTCTGCGGCCGCCTGAGCAGCGGGCGGGCCAATGCCGCGGTGACCAAGGACGGCGACATCACGGCCGACGCCCAGGGGCGGGTCTACATCGTCGGGCGAGCCGCCTCCGGGCTCCCCCTGAGCCTGAACCCGACCGGCGGAGACTACACGGGCGGCGGGTTCATTCTCATCATGTCTCCCGACCTCAAGAAACGCCTGATGTGCACTCGCACCTGCGACGGCCGCGGGGCGCCCCATGCCGTCGACGTCCGCACCATCGGCAAGAGGACGCGAGTCGTCTTCGCCGGGAGCGGGATGACCGACGGCATGTTCGTCCGCAAAGCGGTCCAGGAGAAGGCAGGCGACTCGAACAACGGCAAGAAGGAACCGAAGGACGGGTTCTTCGCCGTCATCGAGGCCAGGTAGGCGATGGCGAACATGAGGACGCGATGGGTCACGGAAGCAGACGCGGCGCGAGCGGCGGCGGGTCGTCGTCGTCGTCGAGTCCCAGCTCCTTGCGGAGCGCCTCCTCCTTCTTCCGAGCGGCCGCTTCCTTGCGCCGCCGAAGCTCCTCCGGAGTCACGGGCTTGGGCACGGTGAGGTAGCACGTCGACCCGACCCAACGGCAGGTGAGGCCCTTCGGCAGTGTCACCTTGGCGAAATCGCCCTTCGGGACTCCCTCGACCCTGACCACGCCATAGTCGCCGTGCCTGAGCCCTTCCTCCACCTCTACGGTGAGGGTCCCGCCCAGGACGGCATTGCCGGCGATGGTCAGCGCGCCGCCCCGTCCGATGCCCCGCGACGACTTGGGGTGGAGCCGCACCCGCAAGGCGCTCCCCTCGCCCAGCCGCGCGTGCCACCGCACCTTCAGCCGGCTCCCGTCCACGTCCAGGGTGTAGCCCTTGCCGACCGTGAGGCCCGTGCAGGTGATGTTGGGAGGGACCGTCACCGTCCCGCCGTCACCGTCGAAGATGGCCTGCCGTGTGCTGTCCCAGGCGACGGCCTCGCCATCGAGCAGCCAGGATGTGGTCTCGCTGCGCCAGGCGCCGTCGCCCCCCTTCCATCGGAGGGCGGGCGGGGGCGGTGCGTCGACGAAGTCCTTCAGGATCGCGGGAGGAAAGAACCGCTCTTCCACCGCGTCCCCGGCCGTCGGGTCGGGGTGGGGCCAGGGCTCGCGCTGGTGGTATTCCCAAATCGCCTTCGCCATGGCTTCGTCAGGCGCCCAGAAGGCCAGCGTCCGATCGCCGCCGTAGTCGGCATACGGAGCGGGCTTGTGCTTCGGGGCCTTGATATCCGCGTCGTACAGCCACCCGCCCCTGGCGGTCATGGGAGCGCAGTGCACCTCGGTCTTCCCGTCGGGCTCGCCCTTGGGGATTCTGGCGGCGGCCAGGCTGTGGATGTACTGGATGAACAGCTTCGTCATGTCGTCATTCCACGTGGTGTGCCCGCCTCCGCGATGGACGACGAGGGACCAGACGTTGTCCTCGTGCTTCCTCCGCCGGTCCAGCATCTGCATGCGGGTCATCACCCACTGGGTCTGGTTCTTCTTGCCGCCGTCGACGGCATATCGAGCGCGGAGGCCGTGTCCGAGGTCGCCGCCCTCGGGGCCGTACTGCTCGAACTCGCCGCTGAAGTGGATGAGGGGCACGCCGCGCAGGCTGCGGCTCATGTCCTCGATGGCGTGGTGGAAGTTGCCGCTCTTGATCATCACCACACCGATCACGCGATGCGGCTTCCAGTAGGCCACGTTGCGGCAGAACAGGCCCGCGGCCGAGTGTCCGGCGGTGAGCATGGGCGCGAACTCGACCTCGGGGTGGCCGCTCGTCCTGGCCAGTTCGGCGAGGGCGCGTTCCAGGTACCGGCCCGTGCCCTTGATGAACGAGGAATCGAGGTGGTAGTAGAGGACGCCCATCCGTTCGCTGGCGAGGGCCTCGCGCACGCGGCGGTCCGTGGCCAGCTTCTTCTCGATCATCACGGCGCCGGGGTAGAAGAGTCCTCGGAT
>Ga0272442_10007570_pt1 | contig 14005 bp, 5 predicted proteins | sample SSMForm2O_FD_200262 | JGI IMG/M metagenome (GOLD analysis project Ga0272442, IMG submission 200262) | Marine sediment archaeal communities from Little Sippewissett salt marsh, Falmouth, MA, United States - SSM-Form-2O | ecosystem: Environmental > Aquatic > Marine > Wetlands > Sediment ...
ATTCGCTCATCGTTTAGCTCCGCTGCCCAACGACTATTTCTCTAATGTACAAATTGCACAAACTCATTGCTGCAACAAAGTTACAGCGAATACTACCATATATTGGAAGTTTCGAGGATACTCCTCCGAAATTTCGCATATTTGTATTGTAATCTATATACCCCCCCCGACTTTTGTCAAGTCTTTTTTATTTTTTTAGCAGCCGTTAACACGAGGTCTTGACAGCAAGCGCATATCAAACAAGCGTGGCGGCTTTTTTGGCCGCCACGCTTGAAAAAGATTTCACTATCAGGCTACATAAATCCAGAGATTACTAATTGGTAATTTCAACAAAGCAAATCTTCGAGTTGCTTGAACCGGCAGCCGGTGTGATAGTCAGTCGGCCGTCCGTTACATTAACCTGTATGTTGTATTCGTCAAAGTTGTCCTGTCCGTCGGGGTCGGTGCAGACGGTACCTTCAACGTCCATAGTATTTACCTGGTCGGTAAATGACGGGTCACCACATACAAGCCATACGTCATAAGTTCCGTTTGACAACTCTATCTCCCACGTTAGGTCGTCCTTCTTTTGCAGGTGGTTTAGCGTATCATACCTCTGGTCGGGGTCTGCATTTCGGTCGCGCGTCTGAGTGTTCTTCACGTCCCAGCCATAAGTAAGTCCGTTACCACGGTCGCCGTAAGCCTCGCCGGAATCGACCTCGTAGCCTGTCGGGACCTGGGCAGCTGCCGGCTGGAAATTAATCTTTATTGTCTCAGCAGCAGCTTCGGTTGTGAAACTCCAGACATTACCGGTTGTCGTGCCGTTGGCGTTAACCTCATCGATACGCCAGTAGTAGGTGGTATCGTTTGCCAATGTGCCCGGGTCAAAGGTAGTAGCGGTCTGGTTGCCCTGGAACGTACCGGGACTGCTCGTGCCGAAGTAGACGTCACTTGATGTCGAGTCAGTACCAGCGGTCCAGCTTAGGTCAGCATCAATATCTACATCTGTAGCGCTGTCGACAGGGCTCGGACTGGAAGCCTGGCCCGGAGGCGCTACACCAACCGAATATGTCACAATCAGCTTCGGGCGGACAGATGAATCGCTATCTTCAGTCGATGCAAAAAGTCGATGACTGTCGATAGTTGCCCCTGCATCAGCATTCACCATCATACCGTAATTGTCTGATGGTGCAGATACCCAGTCGGCTACCATGTTGATAACGCTCCATGTCTTGTATTCATTAAGGGTATTATTAACGGCCGGTATATCTTCAGCAGTGGCAATATCACTTTGGCCGCCATTACCACCGCCTGTCCAACTGTTGGTGCCGTCATAGGTATTCCAGGTTAAAGCACTAATGACCGGGTTGACATTTATTATCTTATGTACGCCCATGTCATAAGTTGAATCACCACCTGCCTCGACCAGATACAGATACAGGGTAGCTTCGATAACTGTTGCATCAGTGGGAATCGCCGAAAGGTCCCATTTAATAATGGTTGCGTTGGCGATGGTATCGGTTGGCCAAGTATAAGTCTTCAATTGAGTAACAGTTGATCTGTTTCCATCAGGATCACCTGCGTTCATATACGTATCTTCAATGGTGCCGGGATAATCGGTGTTTGTTGCATCCCCAAATTCCTTAGTAACCGGTCCGGCAGCCGCTTCGGTAGTAAAGCTCCATACGCTGCCTGTTGTTGTACCGCCGGCATTGACCTCGTCGATGCGCCAGTAGTAGGTGGTATCATTTGCCATTGTGCCCGGGTCAAAAGTAGTAGCGGCCTGGTTGCCCTGGAAGGTACCGGGACTTGTAGTGCCGAAGTAAACATCGCTGCTGGTTGCAGCAGAGCCGGCTGTCCAACTCAAATCAGCGCTAACAGCTACGTCTATCGCGCTGTCGGCTGGGCTCGGACTGCTTGCCTGTCCGGGCGGGGCAACTATTGTTGTGAAACTCCAGACGTTGCCTGTGGTAGTGCCGGCGACATTAATCTCGTCGATACGCCAGTAGTATGTTGTATCGTAGGCCATAGTGCCGGGCTCAAAGGTAGTAGCTGTCTGGTTGCCCTGGAATGAGCCGGGACTTGTCGTGCCGAAGTACACGTCACTTGAGGTTGAGCCGGAACCAGCCGTCCAGCTAAGGTCGGCGTCAATATCTACATTTGTTGCGCTATCGGCCGGGTCAGGGTTAGAGGCCTGGCCGGGCGGGGCAACAATTGTTGTGAAGTTCCAGACGGTTCCGGCTGTCGTACCGACCTCATTAATCTCGTCAATACGCCAGTAGTAAGTGGTATCGTTGGCCATTGTTCCCGGGTCGAAGGTGGTTTCGGTTTGGTTGCCCTGGAATGTGCCGGGGCTGGTTGTACCGAAGTAAACATCGCTTGAGGTCGAGCCGGAGCCTGCCGTCCAGCTTAAATCGGCATTGATGCTTACATTTGTGGCACTGTCGGCAGGGTCAGGATTTGAAGCCTGTCCCGGAGGCTGGGGCGCTGCCTCAGTTGTGAAACTCCAGACGGCTCCTGTTGTTGTACAGGCAGTATTAATTTCGTCGATACGCCAGTAATAGGTGATATCATAACTCAGGCTTCCCGGTTCAAATGTAGTTTCTGTCTGGTTGCCCTGGAAATCACCGGGACCGGTCGTTCCGAAGTAGACATCATGGCTGGTCGCACCGGTGCCTGCTGTCCAGCTTAAATCATCCTCTATGCTTACGTCGGTGGCGGTGTCAGCCGGTGCGGGATTGGTTGCCTGTGAAGGCGGGGCGGGGCCACCTGCGTAGATATCGTCAACATCGGTTTGATTCAGAACACGGTTATACAGCCGTACGTCATCGAGGATGCCATCGTCGATACTCGGATTGCCGAAATATCTATCGGCATTGAGGTCGCATCGAGCCCCAATGTGAATGGCAGTGGCCGGATTCAGCGCAGCTCCTTTGATGGCAGTATTTGTAAGGACTGAATTGGCGTCGATATATATCGTTGCTCCATCAACAGACGATACTGTAATAGTGTACATATGCCACTGGCCATCGGCGAAAATCGAAGCAGTAGAAGGCTGCCAGCTTGTACTGTCACTAAGCGTGATGTTTGTTCTGACTTCTTCTCCACCGGTTCCTTCATCGGTTTCGGAGAAATATACATTGAGACTGTTGGCTGCTGCATAGTTTCCGTGACTGAACATATACTGGTACAAACTTCCGGCAACATCGTCTATCCTGAACCAGAAGCTAAGACTGAATTCATTGGAAGTGTTTGTGTAATCAAAGTCCGGAACATCAACGTAATCATCGATCTCATCAAAGCTAAGCGCCTGTCCAAATTTGCCGCTGGTCCCTACGGCGCCGTAAATCGTCCCATCATTAGTACCAACGCTGTCATTTGCATTGTTCTCAAGTTCCCACCATCCGACAAGATTCGGGTCGACGCTTGGCTGGGACCCGGTTGTGAAGCTCCAGACGCTGCCTGTTGTCGTGCCGCCTGCATTGACCTGGTCTATACGCCAGTAGTAAGTCGTATCGTTGGACATCGTACCTGTATCGAATGTGGTGACAGTCTGGTTGCCCTGGAAGGAGCCGGGGCTGGAAGTACCGAAGTACACATCGTGGCTTGTCGCGCCTGAGCCTGCGGTCCAGCTTAAATCTGCGGTTATGCTTGCATTTGCAGCACTGTCGGCAGGACTTGGATTAGTGGCCTGAGACGGCGCTGCGACGATTGTTGTAAAGCTCCAGACAGAGCCTGTTGTTGTGCCGCCGGCATTTATTTCGTCGATACGCCAGTAGTAGGTGGTATCATTGGTCATTACACCGGTATCGAAAGTAGTAGCTGCCTGGTTGCCCTGAGAGGCACCGGGACTGGAAGTTCCGAAATATACATCATGGCTTGTGGCATCAGTTCCTGCAGACCAGCTAAGGTCGGCAGTTATGCTAACACCTGTTGCGCTGTCGGCCGGGCTCGGACTGGTTGCCTGTCCCGGAGGATTACCGGGACTTCCCAGTCCAACAATAACCACGTTGTACATAGCGGTACTACTACTCTGGCCGCCATTGGCGCCCAGCATTACGGTGCCCTGCGAATATTCCTTGTGATACAAGCTGTGGGCCATGCCGCCGGCAGTGAGGTTATCTCCGGTATCGGTAAATGACTGCAACCATGTCGGCTTGGTCGTAATCCGGTCGTCATGCGCCACATATACGGCCACGTCCTGATTCGTGTCAAAGCTCAGGAAATTGTCCCCCGTGAGCTGCTTATCATCCATTGCAGTCTTGATATAAGTTTCGCCCACGTACGAAGCCGGTACCACACTGAATGTGTAGCTGCGGTCAATACACTGCAGGGCTCCTACCTCCAGACCGCCATCTACCACTTCATAGGGTTTACTATTTGCCACCCAAAGGTTAGTGATGACCAACTGCGACGATGCCGCTGCCGTGGTGAAGCTCCAGACGCTACCGGTTGTTGTACCCTGGGCATTGACCGCATCGATACGCCAGTAATATGTCGTATCGTTGGCCATTGTACCAGTGTCATAAGTCGTAGCCGTCTGGTTACCCTGAAATGCGCCGGGGCTGGAAGTGCCGAAGTAAACGTCACGCGATGTGGCGCCGGTTCCGGCGGTCCAGCTAAGGTCGGCGGTTGTACTTACATCCGTAGCGCTATCTGCGGGGCTTGGATTGGTTGCCTGTCCCGGAGGGGATGGTACGCCTTCGGTTGTGAAGTTCCAGACGGTACCGGTAGTTGTGCCTTCGCCGTTTATCTCATCAATACGCCAGTAGTAGGTCGTATTGTTAGCCATTGTTCCCGGGTCAAAGGTGGTCGCAGTCTGGTTGCCCTGAAACTCGCCTGAATCCGGTGTCGGATCGGTTCCGAAGTAAACATCGCTTGATGTCGAGCCTGAGCCGGCAGTCCAACTTAGATCATCAGTAACGCTAACATCTGTAGTGCTATTAGCCGGACTTGGATTGCTTGCCTGTCCCGGCGGCTGAGGAGCGCCGGTGCCCAAAGCCCCAAGGTCGCCGCCGGTCGAGCCTGCGCCTATCGCAGGTGATGTTGGCTGAAGATGAAAATCGTGATTCGGCCCATCTACAAACTGAGGGTCAAAAGTAAACATCGTTGAGTCATCTAAATATACACCGGCCTCTGAAAAGGTGTAAGAATTAGGTACTGCAAAAAGGAAAGTAGTTCTTGACGCTAAGTAGTACCAGGTATTGTAAGAGCTTTCCCACTGCTCTATGGGGTATTCATCGCCTGAGTATCGGCCTAACTCAATAACCCAATCGCTGGCCTCAACGTCATTATAGTAAATATTATCGTGTACATTAAAGTCTCTTCGATAATTATTCGGTGTTTGACCGAGTCCTAATTGCCATATCTTTACAACGTTGTAAAGGGTATTATTGTAGAATTCGGTGTACGAGTCAGCTTGCTGACTGGCTTGATAATGTTCCACCGCCAGGTCAAGATTATACATAATATTATGGTGAATATAGTTGCCATTGTAACCGCGTACGCTAATCGCCATATCACTGTCATGAATAATATTATTATAAACTCTGCAAATCATGTTGCCCGAGTGCTTATGCCTTATAGCAACGTCTTCATTATAAAACTCATTTTCATAAATGTTAATGTAAGCGCCGGTCTGTACCGTGGGTTCTGACAGAAGGCGAATTCCACTCGGATACATTCCATTATTGTAAATCAGAGAGTTTCGCAGAATGAAATGTGGTTGTCCCGCACGCAGGCAGAATAAAATACCCCCGCCTTCCCCAGTGATACCTATGTCAAGGGTATCATGGACTACCACACTGACAATTTCGCAACTGGCAATATTGTCTTTTATACCTATAGCCCGATCACGTCCTCTTTTGGCTTCGATATTCTGGATAATGAAATGACCGCCGCCACTAAGTGCGCGGATTTGAATTAAATCGGTTTTCGAATTCTCTCCATCGAACACCGCCCTTGGGCTACCGAGCCAGCTTTTAATTACTGTTGGTTCGGCTGCTGTACCGGCTTGTATTGCTCTGCCGATGTGGATATCCATATTGTTACTGCCTTCTACATGGTTCGAAGCGCTGAATGTGCCCTTGACATAAAGATAGTCTCCCCCGCGAATCTGTCCGGTAACATAACCACTGGCGTTCGAGCCGACAACCTGTTCAAAGCTGTTATACGGATTTGCGTACGAGCCGTCCCCTCCGTCGGGGGCATCGGCATCAACGTACCAGTTAGTCTTTCCCGGCGGCGCTTCGCCCTGTGAGGGGTCGCCCGGCTCGATACCCTGTGCGCCAAACAGCAGCCCTACGTTGTCCGGCCAGTCGGCCTGGCATGTTGGCTGCCAATTGCCGGCCATACCAAGCACAAGACTAAATGCAAGTAAATAAATTAAACTCTTAGACATGATTTGCCTCCTTAAAGTGTTAATGATTTGAAATTCTCCATTCGCTCATCGTTTAACTCCATTGCCAAACGAACATTTCTCTAATGTGCAAAACGCACAAACTCATTGCTGCAACAAAGTTACAGCGCATACTCCCATATATTGAAAGTTTCGAGAATACGCCTCCGAAATTTCGCAAGATCTTTCACAAACTACCGGCCGAGATGAGATTTGTCAAGTATTTTTAGATTTTTTTAGGCTGTGACGGCACAAGTTTTCAATACATATTACCTACAGTTCAGGTGGTCTATTGGTCTGAAAATGGGGGTGAGGAAATTTTAAACACCCTTGATTTTGGGGTAAAAATGGGGGTGGTTTTGAATGGGGGGATTTTGGGCAGCCTTATTTTTGAGCTAAAAATGCGGGTGGGGGTTTAAGAAAAGGAAAAAAACTGAAAAAAAACGTACAAAATGACAAAGAAAAGAGGAAAAAAAGAAAGAAAAGACGAAAAATTGAAAAAAATGATGCAAAAAGATGTGCATAATTTACTCCGCTGGCCGCGGGGGCTTTTATGACTCCGCTCCCCATAAGGGGTGCCGAGGATAGGCGTAGCGAGGGTCTTTCAATTTGTTATTGACGATTGAATATTGGGAGGGAAAACGGAAAAAAACGCAAGAAAAGCCAAGAAACGTCGCACTTTTTGAACAAAAAGCGGAAAAAACGAAAAAAAAGCGAAAAAACGTATCGTTTTATTGTGTGTTTTCTGTAAAAGTTGCGCACCGGATTCAAAAAGCTCTTTCGGTGTTACAATTGGCAAGTTTTAGCGGGCCTCGCTTGGGTCGAGTGAGTGGTTGACTTGTTTAATGTTAAAATGGGTAAGATAGGTAGTTTGGGGAAAGCTGAAATCGGGGGCTTAGTACATAGGATATACTGGATAGAAAAAGTCGGTAGCAGAGGAAGGAGATGGAAACTTCTTATCGTAAAGAAAAGTCAGAAGCAAGGTTCGTGCGGGTGATAACGGTTGTGGAGTGGGGGGTGGTTGGTGGTTGGTTTGGGTGGTGGTTGGCGTTGGTTGTCGCGGTTGTCGGAGTTAGCCTCGCTGGTGGCGAGGCTTGGGGAGTTTGCTCTCTCGTGGCGAGTGTTGCTGTTGCCAGAGGAGGTTGCGTCGGCAGTGGCGCGAGGCGTGGGGAGTTTGCTCGCTGGTGGCGAGGCTTGGGGAGTTTGCTTGCCAGCAGCGAGGAATGGTGAGCGTGGTGATGGGTTTTGCCGGCGTTAGCGGCTGTGGTTGCTTCGTCGGTGGCGAGGCGACAGCGGATAGACAAAAGGGGCGGAAGTGATTTAACTCTCAGCCCTTTGGTTTTAAATTGTCAGGTTAGGGTGTTATTTCTTTTTTAGCAATTGCCATTGGCGTGGCTGCTGGCGGTCAACTATATTAATGAAGTCGGTGCCGTAAAAGTACTGGCTGGTAGTTAACATACCCACGACCTGTACGTCCACGCGGCCGTTATCGGGGACGGCGGACATTAACTCGCCCTTGTCGTAAAGAAGAAAGATGCTTGTGCGTTTGCGGCCTTTTTGGCCGTGCTCGAAGATATATTGTTTGATGGGTTCGAGAGGGCCGGGATAGAGCAGTAAGGGGGTGGTCTGGTCAATCTGGTCTTTGGTGATGCCTTCGGGCAACTGCACCCAGGCCATAACTCTTTTCATTTTGCTTTGGCGATTGATTGTCCGGGGTAAGAACCAGAGGCGTGCCTGGATGTAATTAGCCTCGTATGCGCCCATATCAATTCTGCCGCCGGTTACGCGCGGGTTGCCATCTAAATCTGTTTCGTTTGGCCCAGGTACATAAGCCGGGTCGCCGGTATCAATACAGGGCGAACCCGGGAGCAGGTGATAGTTAGCACTGCACGGGTCAACAAACTGCGGGTCAATATCAATATTACCCATGCCGGGCCAGCCGCCCTGAACATCGCTGTAATTTACCACAGGTATGCCCGCACCCCCATATATCTCATCAGGTGTGTTACCCCAAACAATACAGTTACTCATTGTCAGGTTGTAGTCGGAAGAATTTCCTATCCCCCCCCCGTTGTTGATAGCCGAGTTGCCGCTGAACTTACAGTTGCGCAGTGTTGCACTGCTCCCACTCCAATTGTACATCCCGCCGCCATATTCGGCCAGGTTACCGGTGAAGGCACAGTTTGTCAATACCGTGCTGCCTCTTGAGTTAGACAGTCCTCCTCCGTGGTATGCATAAAAATTGCCGGCAAAAATACAGTTGGTCAGCGTTGAATTAACGCCTGAGTTGCGGATTCCTCCACCATCCCACATTGTGTCATTGTTGATGAATGTGCAGCCCGTTACCGTCAGGCTGCCGCCCGAGTTATACATCCCGCCGCCACTACCGTCATCAGTTCTGTTGTCATCGAACATGCAGTTTGTCAGTATCAGGCTGCTGTCCTTATTGGACATCCCAGCACCATCCAGATTTGTCCAGTTCCCGTTAAATGTACAGTCGATTAGTATCAGGCTGCTATCCTTATTATACATCCCGCCACCACAAATTGCCCTGTTATTGCTGAACGTGCAGTTGCTCAGCGTTGGGCTGCTCTGGTCATTGTACATCCCACCACCACTGCCCGCATCGTTACCGCTACGGAACGTGCAGTCGTTCAGCGTTGGGCTGCTCTGGTAATTGTACATCCCACCACCAACCCCTGCCTCGTTTTCGTCGAACGTGCAGTCGCTCAGCATTGGGCTGCTCTGGTCATTGTAGATCCCACCACCACCGTCCGCTGTGTTTTCAGTGAATGTGCAGCCCGTTACCGTCAGGCTGCTGTTATTACCATTATATATCCCGCCACCGTGGTCTGACGAGTTACCGCTGAATATACAATCTGTAAGTGTTGGGCCTTGTCCTGTTTGCCAGTTTGCTATTCCACCGCCTCTTATGGTACTCGAGTTTCCGGTAAATGTGCAATTAATCAGTATTGGAGTGCTGTCCCAACTATTGCCCATCCCACCACCGTGGCGTCCCAGATTGCCGGAGAAAGTACAATCGGTCAGCTTAGGGCTACTCTCAGAGAGATTATACATTCCTCCGCCATCACCGATTTCGCTGGCAGAATTGGCGATGAATGAACACTCGGTGAGGGTCGGGCTGCTGTATTTATTAAACATCCCGCCGCCGGTAGCTCCGTCTGGAGCGACAATTGAATTCCCTCTGAACGTGCAGTTTGTCAAAGTAGGGTTGCTTTGATAATTGTACATGCCAGCGCCACACCAGCTTAGGTCAGCATCGTTGCCCACAAAGTTTTCTCTAAATGTGCAGTTGGCGATTGTAGGACTTGCGTTTTTGTTGAACATACCAGCGCCAGCAGTGTGGCAATCCGGACAGTTGCTAAGATCGTCGGCATTTCCAGCAGTAATGGTAAACCCATCCAGAACGGCTGTCGCGTCGGTCCCGCTGCCGGTAACAACATGGTAGCTATTCTCCCAGTAGTTGACAAAGTCCGGCCCATCATTATCATTCCCATCCAAATCGCCGCTGAGGATGGTTTCATAGAGTTCGATGTCCCGAGCATTGGGGTCAGGCTCGCCGTAGCCGGTGTAGCCGCCTTTAACAGCCACGCCATTTTTGAGTTGGAAGGTGGCTTGGCGGTCGCCAGTGCCGCCGGGATTGGCAGAGTTGCTATCAGGTGTGTATGTGCCCTGAGCGACCCATATTTCGTCGCCAGATTGTGCAGCGGCCAGGGCGTCCTGCAGATGGTTGAAGGCATCGGTCCAACTGGAGCCATTATTGTCTCCCGGTGCATCGGTATCGACGTAATATGTCTGCGGTCCGGGGATTTCATATATGAAACCATGCTGTTGGTTATCTACTGAGTACGTACCAAATACCTTATTATCAATTACACCATCTACATAAGTATTTGAACCGGCAATGCCAATATCCAATGTTGTCCAGTTTATCCCATCATACAAAAAACTGTAAGTATGCATATCGCTATAAGAAAAACACCTACCGACTATAAGATTGCCATAAATACCGGTGGCACGTGTTGATTCTGCTCCGGGCATATTAAGGGTCTTCCAGGTTGTTCCATCAAATAAAAAGCCATTCCTAACGCCAAACTCGTCTTTATAACAGCCTACCATATTATTACAATCCAGGTCGTAGATAACTGTATCCGATCCTCCCGGAAAGTCCAGAGAGGTCCAGGAACTGCCGTCAAAGAGATAGCCATGGATTTCATTGCCTGGATTTGGAAAATAATGACCAACAATATTGCCGTTATCAATACCATTTGGAACAGACCTGTCGGCTCCCGGCATTTCGATATCTGTCCAGGTAGTTCCATCGTAAAGAAAACCAGTATCTGAACCACTGGTATAAGACCATCCTAAAATGTTATTGCCTTCTATATCATGAATCTGAGTTCCATCATAACCATGGCGATTAATTGTCGTCAAAGTTGTTCCATCATATATAAAGCCGTTCCAGTTCGAATAATCATAATAACTGCCCGCGATAATATTATCTTTCACATAACTCACGCCAGTCATTTTAGCTCCAGGTACATCGAAGGTTGTCCATGTCTCTGTTGCCCAATTTTGAGATGTAAGTGCAGATAGTGTGATTGTCAGTAAAATTAACTTCTTCATTTTTCATTCTCCTTCCATAAACGCTTTCTTTTGCGATAAAGAGCGATTTCACAGGGGAAAAGCCGGTTGGCAGCTCAAAGAAGTTCCCACAACACCGCCATTCTCTGAATACAATATATCCGGTCAGGTAAAAAATATCAAGAAAAAAGCTGATAAAATGCGGATTTTTTCAAGAAACGGGGTAAATGAATGTAAGAGGCTGCCAACAAAGTTGGCGGCCTCAGTATTTTAAGTTCCTTAGGGCAAGGTTGTTTTTAGATGTATTCGACAGTAGCTGGCGGCTTTGGTGTTAGGTCGTATAGGCATCGATTTACGCCGTGAATGTCGGTGATACGCTGAGCAATGCGTTTTAGTTTTTGCCAGGGCAGAGGTGTTGCAGTAGCGGTCCTGGCATCGGTGGACTCGATGCAGCGGACGACTATAATCTGGCCGAATTGTCGCTTGTTGTCTCTAATTCCTGTTGCGCAGTCGTTCAGTAGTACGGCGAGATATTGAAATGCTCCGCTGTCGGCAAGCTCTTCCTCGACGATTTCAGTAGCTTCTCGTACGGTTTCGAGGCGCTTGGTGGTGACTTCTCCGACGATTCTTGTAGCAAGGGCCGGGCCGGGAAATGGAATTCGATGTGAGAGTTCATCGGGTAAATTGAGAAGTTCGGCGACCTTGCGTACGCCGTCTTTTCTCAGCGTCTTTAACGGCTCGATGACGGAGTAGCCGTAGGATTTTTCGGGGTCTATGCCAAGCTGGGAGAGTATATTGTGCTGGCGTTTTATGCCGGCGACTGTTTCTTCGATATCGGTGAGTATTGTTCCGTGGAGGAGGAATTTTGCACCGGATTCCTTTACGAGCTGGCTGAAGACTTTCGAGTAGAATGTTTCGGTTACGGCGTTTCTCTTATCCTCCGGGTCTGTGAGGCCTTCGAGGGCCGAGAGGAAATCCTGTCTTGCGTCAACCAGTTCAACGGGTATATTCATATCGGCGAAAATCTGAGAAACTCTTTCAGGTTCGCCTTTACGCATAAGGGCGCTATCGACAAAGACGGTTCTGAGGTTTCGTCCGAGGGCGCGGTGTCCGAGGACGGTGACGACGGAACTATCGACGCCGCCGCTAAGGGCGTTAATTGCGAGATTTGGGCCTACGGTTTGTTTAATTTCTGCGATTTGCTCCTCGATGAATTTTTTGTAATCCATTATAAACTCCTTACAGGACAGGTTTAACAAAAGCGGTTAGAAATATTCGGGGAGAGAATAACAATTGAGCAGGGTGCTGTCAAGAGGTGTAAAAATTTGATTGAGAAGAAAAATCATTTGAAGCAAGCGGCGGTGCGTATAAAATGGCGGGAAGTTAAATGAAAACTTAAGGAAAGGAAAATTAGACGATGTCAGGAGGCAAGTTAAATATCTATAAACGTGTGAGATTTGATAAGCCAAGAGTTCTGCTTGGTTTTTCGGGGTGGATGGACAGCGGGGAGGTATCGACAGGAGTGATAAAACAGCTTGTTAAAAGGCTGGGTGCGGAGAAGATGGGCGAGATAGAGTCGGAAGGGTTTTATATACAAAGTTTTCCCGGTTCGATGGAGATAACGGCGCTGTTTCGGCCGTACGTTAAGATAGAGGATGGGCTGATAACGAGCTTTGAGACGGCTCGCAATGAGTTTTTCTGCAGCGAGGAACATAATCTGATATTATTTTCCGGTAGGGAGCCGAATTTGAACTGGGTGGAGTTTGCGGATTGTATTTTCAGGCTGTGCTCGGATTTGGGCGTTGAAATGATATATTTTATAGGCAGCGTGGCGGGGCTTGTTCCGCATACCCGGGAGCCGAGGATACTTTGCTCTGTTTCTGATAGTAAGGTGAAAAAGGTATTTGCGGATTACGGATTGAAATTTACCAACTACGAGGGGCCGGCGAGTATTGTTACATACCTTTCTGCCAATGCAAATAAGCACGGGTTAGGCATGGCGAGCCTTGTTGCGGCGGTGCCGGCTTATATACAGGGCAACAATCCGAAGTGCATAGAGTCGGTGACACGAATGGTAGCGGGTATTTTAGGTGTGCATATAGAACTCGACACGATGCGTAATGTCAGTGATGCTTTCGAGAAGAAATTAAATGATGTTGTCGAGAAGCAGCCGGAATTAGCGGAAAATATCCAAAAGCTGGAAGAGAATTACGATAATGAGATTTTTGACGAGGAGATGGGAGACCTGAAGGAATGGCTTGAGCAAAAGGGAGTGCGGCTGGATTAGCGGATTAGTCAAAAAGAGGCGTTTGTTTAATTCAAGGGTGAGAGAGCATAGAATTGAGATTAAATGTCAGGGCCGACGTTTTTTACATTTTTAGTTTATTTTGTGTTTCTGCTGGGGGTGGGGTTTTATTTTTACCGGAAAAGCGTCAGTATAGAGGATTACCTTTTAGGAGGCCGGGGTATGGGGGCGTGGGTGACGGCGCTTTCGGCGCAGGCGAGCGATATGAGCGGGTGGCTTTTGATGGCACTTCCGGGTGCGGTTTACCTCGGGGGTATGCCGGAGGCGTGGATAGCGATAGGGCTTTTTGCGGGGACGGTTCTTAACTGGAAGCTGGTTTCGGGTCGTCTTAGAGTTTATACGGAGAAGACTGATACGATAACTCTGCCGTGCTTTTTCGAGGAGCGATTCGGTGACCCGACGGGGCTTTTGCGTGTGGTTTCGGCTATAATTATCCTGATATTTTTTACAATATACGCATCGAGCGGGCTGGTGGCGACTGGGAAGCTGTTCGAGTCGAGTTTCGGGGTCGAATACAAGACGGCTGTGGCGGCGGGAGGGGGGATAATAATAGCGTATACTTTTTTAGGGGGGTTTCTGGCGGTTTGCTGGACGGATTTGTTCCAGGGGATGCTGATGGCTGCGGCGGTGGTTGTGGTTCCTGTGTTAGGTTATCATAGTGTCGGGGGGATGGAGGTTATAAGGGAGGCGGTGAATCTGAAAGGAGTGTCGCTTAGTAT
>Ga0272442_10007572_pt1 | contig 14000 bp, 13 predicted proteins | sample SSMForm2O_FD_200262 | JGI IMG/M metagenome (GOLD analysis project Ga0272442, IMG submission 200262) | Marine sediment archaeal communities from Little Sippewissett salt marsh, Falmouth, MA, United States - SSM-Form-2O | ecosystem: Environmental > Aquatic > Marine > Wetlands > Sediment ...
AACAGAAATGCTTGATCTCCGCCGCCAGCTCGTTGGGCAGCCCGATCGGACTCTGCGGAATATGCGGCCTGACATGCCGCAGACCGGAGTTCAGCGCTGCGTTGAGCATGCCGCAGAAAGCGTCGCCGCGGCCATGTACGAGGGTCTTCCGGCTCTCCTCGGCCGCGCCGCAGAGCATGAAAGGAACCCCGAGCTCCTTCGCGAAGATGGTGGTCGGCCCCTCCGGACCGAAGTTCCCGAGGTAGATCGCAACCGCGTCGGCACCCTTCTTCTTCATCTCGGCCACGGCGGCCATGGCGTCCGTTTCCGACTCGATTATCGTCTCGCACGGCGCGATGCTCAGCTTGAGCTTCCTGCAAGCCGTCACCAGCTTCTTCAGCCGCTTCCTCGTCAGCTCGATCGGGAAACAGTCCCTGCTCACTCCGACGATACCCATAGTTACCTGAGGCATGTTCCTACTGGCCTTCATTTGCACCTCCCTTGTCTGTACCCCAACCTCAGGCAGGAATGCCTGAGCTACCTCTTCTCGCTCTCAAGTGCCGCGGCCATTCCTGGCTGCGGCTCCTACTCAAACTCATTAGGATGCCGCCTCTTCAACTCCTCGATCGCCCAGCCGCGCCCGGTCTCTTCCAGATACTTGCAGTACTTCTGCAACTGCCCGCTCGCATGGCACGGACCTTCCCGCAGGCTGGTCTGCAGCGGGTCTTCCACACCGTCCATTGTCGACATCATTTCCTTGTGCCAGGCCTCGAGAATGCCGGCGCCTTCGCGGCATACTTCCGCACGCTCGGCGGCCAGGTTGTTCTGCTCATGCGGGTCGGTCCCGATATCGAACAGCTGCTCCTCGTCGAACAGGTGGAAGCCGTCATGATACGTACGGATGTACATCCAGTCCTTCCACCTTACCCCGCGCTGGCAGCCATGAGCGCACTGGCCCACCACCAGGTAGTCGCGTCCGCACTCCTCGCCCGAACGGAGGGCCGGCGCGTAGCTCCGGCCATCCCATGCCGGCTTAGGTTCCCGCCCCAACAGGTCGCACAGCGTGGGACCGAGGTCCAGGTTGTAGTGCAGGCCGGTATCAACGTGCCCCTCCTGCATGCCCGGCCACCGGACGATCATCGGTATGCGGCACGTGACATGGTCGGCCGTGCCGTGTTCCCCCCATATACCCAACTCGCCCATGTTCTCGCCGTGGTCGGAGCTGATAATGACTATCAGGTCGTCCATCACGCCCTGTTTCCTGAGCGCGTCGAATACCCGGCCAATATGGCCGTCCATGTAGCGAATTCCACAGTCGTATCCGTCCATCATCTTCCGCACGTCGTCCATGCTCTTCAGTTCGCCCGGGAACCGCGGGTACTTCGGGTCCGTATTCGCGTCGTACATGTTTATTTCCCGCGCCGCGTGCGGGCCCACCATCCCGCGGTGCTTCTCCAGCACCTCCTCGTTCAGCCATTCCGGCAACGGCTGTCCATCGAACGGATTCCCGAAGTCGGCGGGGGCGCGGTAGGGCGTGTGCGGATCCCAGTAGTTGAGTTGCAGGAACCAGTTATCCTCTGCCGCGTTGTGCTCGATCCATTTCAGGGCGGTCGGGGTGACTTCCTCGGCCGATTCCATTCCGCCCCTGCCGGTATTGTGCATCTCGCTGAAGCCGGCGTAGAAGGTCCACGACGAATGCCGCTCCGCGAACGGGCTTATGGACACCGTCTTCAGTCCGGCCTGGCGCAGCGCGGCGGGCAGGCTCTCGTTCCGAAGCCGGTCCCCGAATCCGCGGCTTGGCCCTTCCAGCCTTACATCAGCCGCCGTGCCGCTATGGTTGACCACGCCGGAGTGGATACCGTGCTTACCGGTCATCAGTGCCGTGCGGGAGGGGAGGCACGGCGCGTCCGAGCAGTAGTAGTTGTCGAATCTCGAGCCCTGCGCCGCGATTGCGTCGATACTCGGTGAAGTGTCGCGATGGTAGCCGTAGCAGCCCAGGTGGTCCGGCCGCAGCGTGTCCAAGTCAAGGTACAGTATCCTCATATATCCCTTCCCGTTCGCTCCAGAACACCCGAGAAACTTACGGGCGCTGCCCCGCAGTGTCAACCGCTCATGCACCCGGAGAGCATTGATGTCATAGAAGCTCACGATCGTGAGTTCTGGTGACATCACACGGGAGGTGCCGGGCGGGCGGGTGGGATGGGGCGGGCTACCTGGCCCAGTCGCGGATGCGCTTGAGAGCCTGCTTGACCCGGGTTTCGGTGTCGGCTGCCGGGCTGCGGCCGCCGAACCGGGTGCTGTAGAAGAGATCGGTCAGGAAGCGGGCGTCATCCACGATCGGGGCCTGGTCGCGGACGAGCGCCAGGATCAGGTCGTTCGGCGTCGTACCGGGTTCACGCTTGTAGTTCCTGCGGGCCAATTCCCTGAGGTACCTGCCGAAATGGTCCCGGACCCGCCGGGCGCCCCGTTGGCGGCCCGACAGCAGCCAGGCCGGCAGGCTCAGCCCCCTGAACATGCCCAGGCGGTACATCGCCAGCAGCAGGAGAGCCAGGCCCGACACTACCCGCAGGGGCAGCGCGACCCGGGAAACCGCGAGCGCACAGCGTCTGGCCAGGGCCTTCACGGCTCCGGTGGCGCCGGTCAGCAGATCCATCTGCGCCAGCCCGTCGTACCGCAGGACGTGCGTGTACCACTTCAGCTGCATCCTCTCGAAGAATCCCGCCTGCCGTGCCGCCCCGAGCCTCTCCTGTGAGCCCGGGCTCGGGTCGTGCGCCCGCCAGCCCTTTCCGGGATAGAACGCCTCGCACCACATGTGGGCATCGCTCAGCCGGACCACGTACTGGCCCTCGATCTCGGTCCCCGGCGCGAAGCCCTGCACTACCCGCGCCGGCACGCCCCCGCAACGCAGGAGCATCGTCATGGCACTGGCGAAGTACTCGCAATGCCCCGATTTTGCCTCGAACAGGAAGTACGCCAGGGGCTGGTTCGTGCCGCTGCCGAGGTCCTGCAGCGAGTAGGTGTAGCCTTCGCCAAGGTACTCCGCGACGGCGCGCACCTTCGCCTCGACCGTCCTCTTGCCCCTTGTCAGGCTCACACCCAGCTCGCGAACACGCGGCGAAAGATTGGGCGGGACCTGCGTGAAAAGCTCACGCTCGTCCACCTCCTGTGTCGTGTTCTGGTTCCAGCGCTTCACCCGGCGACGCCGCAGCTGCTTGTCACCTATGAAGGAACCGGCGGAGCTGACCAGGTCGTACATTCCCTTCAGCGGGGTGCGTCTCGTCATCACCACCGACATCGTCGAATAAACCGGAGTGCGGCGGATACGCCAGCGGATGCCGACAGGTTCCACGGAGACAACCTCGCCGGCGGAGAACACCTGGCTGTCCAACACACGCATATCGAATATCTCGAACCTGCGTTTCACCACCGGGCCCGTGACCGGCGTGTCGGCGGCATTCGGTTCCGACATGTCCGTCTGTATGCTTTGCTGCCACTTGCCGGCGGAATAGAAGTCGGGCGCAGACCCGCGCCAGAGCGCCGGGGTATCGGTCTGCACCGTCATCACCACGTTCTGCTGCTGGATGATGCGGTTGAACGTGCCGAGCGACACGTCCCGCGAAAAGCCGGTCTTCGCATTCTGGTCCCGGCCCGCCGCGCCGATCAACGTGGCGCCGCGCGGACGCGGGATTGCGAGGAACACGACAACAATCACCACCGTCAGCGCCAACGACACGCCCGTCATGAAACGGAACTGCGCGAAGGAGAACTTCGGGGCGGCCCCCGCTTCGATGGGCCCCGTCTTCTGGAACCCGCCGTAGTGGGCCATATAGTAGAACAGCGCGTAGGGGATCAGGAACACGTTGCCCAGCATCAGCCAGAGGAACGGCAGGTCCATGTAGTTCTTGCCCACGTGCGCGAGGATGCCCGCAGATATCACGAAGCAATCCGCATATTCGCGCTTGCCCATGCGCCGGAAAGACCTGAGCACCAGGATACCCGCCAGCCAATACCTCAACGCGTAGAGATAGAACTCGCCGATCAGCTGCACATACGCGAACGCCACCCCAATGCCGGCCACTGCCGCGACGTTCTCGAACCACCGCGGGATGCTGCGTCCGAACCGGTAAGTCCGACACAACCCCACGAGGAACAGTGCCACGAAAACCGTGGTCGCCGCGGGCGTCGGGTCCAGCAGTCCCGCTCCCAGGATCGCCAGCAGGAACAGGAGATTCGGTGCTAGAATGAACATGCCCTGTACCTCGTTCGCTTGGGTGACCGGAGATTCCGGGAGAGCGTGGCCTGCACGTCGTCGTCGGGCGCCATCACGATCATGCCGATCCCGGCCGAGTCCATCATTGCCGCCATCGACGGCAGCCATTCGGCCTCGTCCTCGAATACCCGCGGCCCCGCCGCGTCGACTACCACCGCCAGCACCTCGATGCCCCTGGCGCGTATCCGGAGAAGCTCCGACATGGCTTCCCTGTCGGCCGAGAGCAGTATCGCGATGCAGTTCGAGTTTCGGAACTCGCCGCCGAGCGCGAGACCCAGCAGCTCGCCGGGCGCCATCCTGCCCGGCTCCAGTCGGGCCAGCGCGTCCAGGACCGGAGTCAGCTCCCCGGTGGCCCTGTCCTTCCGCACCATGTCGGCATCCTTGTCGAAATGGAACAGCGTGGTCGGGTGCCCGTTGGTCAGCGTGTAGTTCGCCAGGCTGGCCGCCACGCGTACCGCAACTTCCAGGTTGCTGTCACCACGGGTGCGCACAACCGAACGCCCGTACGTATCCAGGAGGATGGTGACCGAACTGTGCATGTCCTCCTCGAATTCCTTCACCATCACGGTGCGCGTCCTGACCGTGGACGGCCAGTGGATCTTTCGGATCGGGTCGCCGTGCCGGTACTCGCGCAGCCCGAAGAAGCTGGGCCCCTCGCCCGGCCGCGCGCCCGGGGCGGCTGTCATGCCGGAATACGTCTTCTGGAACGGGAACATCGCGCCCATCAGCTCGTAGTATATCGGGTAGACCACCAGCTCGGACTGTACGGGAAGGCGCATCCGCGCGTTAACCAGCCCGAACGGCGAGGCCGATTCCACCGCGCAGCGCGAGAACCGGTAGACCCCGCGCCGGCCCGAGGCGCAGGTGTATGCCACCGACGCGGTCTCGAGACCCGGCAGCATCGGCAGCTGGACCGCCTTGCCGCGATGGGCTCTGGGCCCCTCGTCGAAGAACCTGAGCAACGCCCTGCCCGACCTGCCGCGGTTGGTGACGTGCAGGCGCACCGTCACCTCGCTTCCCTCCTTCACGTGCGATGCGTGTTCCCTGTGGACGGTCAGCCCCCGCACGGCAAGCTTGGCGTACGGCACGTTAACGATGAGCAGCGCCACCAGGAGCCCCATCACGAAGTAGAGCGGGGCGTTGCTCGGTGACGACACCAGCGCCACGAACAGGATGAGCACCACCAGCGCCACGCTGCCACGTGTCAGTGACATGCTTCCTCCTGTTGGTATATTGCGCGCTGTGCGCGCTACTTCAACTCAGTAAGGGACGGCCACTCTGACCAGGATATCGTCCAGAACCGACTCCGACGGCTGGCCCTTGTACTGCACCGGCGCTTTCACTATGACCCGGTGGGCCAGGACCGGTTTCGCCACCGATTTCACGTCGTCCGGGATCATGTAGTCCCTCCCCGCCAGCAGCGCCGCGGTCTGCGCCGCCCGGAACATTCTCAGCGTGGTTCTCGGGCTCGCGCCCAGGGCGATCTGGTCGGATGAACGGGTGGCGGATATGATGTCGACCGTGTATTCGTAGAGCGAGTCGTCCACCTTCACCTCCCGGGCCTTCTGCTGCATCTCGCAGATCTCTGCTATGGTCATTACCGGCTTTATGTCCTCGATCGGAACCGCCTCCTTGCGGTCGCGCAGCATGCGCACCTCGTCGTCCTTCTCGAGGTACCCGAAGTCGGTCTTCATCATGAACCTGTCCAGCTGCGATATGGGCAAAGGGTAGGTGCCCTCGAACTCGATGGGGTTCTGTGTGCCGATGACGAAGAAAGGGGAGGGCAGGTTGTGAGTAACGCCGTCCACGGTCACGTGCCTCTCCTCCATCGCCTCGAGGAGGCTGCTCTGCGTGCGTGGAGTGGCACGGTTTATCTCGTCGGCCAGCACGATATTCCCGAATACGGGACCTTCCTTGAAGGCGAAGGACAGCTCCTTCTGGTTGTAGATCATCGCGCCCGTGATGTCGGACGGCAGCAGGTCGGGCGTGAACTGGATTCTCTTGCTCACGCCGTCGATCGACCTGGCGATCGACTTCGCCAGCATGGATTTCCCCACGCCCGGCACGTCCTCGACCAGGAGGTGCCCCTCTGCAAGCAGGCAGGCGATAGCCAGATCCACCACGCTCTGCTTTCCGATGATGACCCGCTCGATATTCGTCCGCAGTCGCGCTATGTTGTCGTATACTGTTTCGAATTCCATGAGACCGCCTCCTCTCCCGCAGGACGGTTAGCTTCGTTTCGTGTCACTCCAGCTCATCAGGTGAAAGCTTCCGCAGCTTCGATGTATCCGCGTGCACCTGGACATAGCCGCAGGCCGCGCAGACGCGCGCCTTCGTGGGAACGAGCGCCTCCGCGAACACCCAGAACTTTGTCTTCGCGGGACGGAAGAAGAGCCGACCCGTGCCCTGCAGCTGACCGTCCAGCAGAATACTGTGCCCGCACGCGGCGCACCTGCTCGACACCGCTTCCGCCTCCTTCTGGCCGGTGGTCTTCTGGATAACCGCGTCCAGCCCTTCCTTCGAAAACCTCGTTGAGCCTCCCACCTTGTAGAAGGACAGCGTGCCCTGCTTCATCCACCTGAAGATGGTCGGCTCACTCACTCCCAGGTACTTCGCCGCCTCCGGCACCGAGTACCACGGCTTGTCCGGATCGGCGCTCCCAGCGGCAGCCTTCTCAACATCTTTCTCACTCATATCAGTCCCATCCCCCCTCACTATTGTTGCCCATCATGTACTATCATAGGCTATCATTCTGAATCATGTCAATGGAATAATCCGGTTTTCCAATGGTTTTCTGGTTTGCACGGGACATATGGGACCCGTGCGATCAATGGGACTTGATGCCGAGAGAACGCCGTGCTTAAGTAGGTGACCCTCCAGGTCTGACAATAGTGAAAGGACGCTTATGACAAAGCACAGCCCTGCCTTCGTGACCGTTGCAGTCCTCGTTCTGGCGGCAATCTCCGTGCCCGGCGCCGCTCAATCGCACCACTGGGACGTCAACGTCGGTGTTGGCCCCATGAGGGGGCACACGACCTACCAGATAGGCGGCACGGTCAGAATGGCGGAAGATGTCGAAGAGCTCTGGTTCCCGATAAGCGAGCTGGAGTTCCCGATCAACGTACTGCAGGCGAGTGCCGATACCAGCCTGATGCTCGGCAAGAACAAGCGCCTGGTGGTCTCCCTCGGCGGCACCATTAACGCCACGTCCGACGCGGGCAAGATGGAGGACTCGGACTGGACCACGAGCTGGAATCCAAACCAGCTGGACATCTACTCCGAGAGCGATGCCGAGCTGGATATGCTCATGCTCAATGCCGATATCCTCTACAGGTTCCTCAGAACGAAGCTCTTTTCGCTCGGAGCAGGCGCCGGGTTCCTGTACCAGGAGCTGAACTACGAGTGCTTCGACTTCGTCCAGTGGTACCCATCCAGCCCGTGGTGGGGCTACGACTACGGGAACGGCCTGGGGATCATCTACGACATCACCTACTACGTTCCGTACATGCAGGTCCGGGCAGACATGTCATTACTAAAGGAACGGCTCCAGATCGGCGTGAACGTGGCGGTTGTCCCGTACCTCACCGCGGAGGACTATGACGATCACGTACTCAGGGACATCACCTCCGACGGCGATTACGACGGCGGCGGCGCCATGGGATCTCTCGAGGCCACGTTCCACTTCGCCAGGCACTGGTTCGTAGAAGGCCGTCTCGAGGGAAGGGTATTCTCGGCGGACGGCACCCAGAAAACCTACGTGAACGACGAGTGGTCGCACGACATCGACGCCGAGGTCACCAGCGGCCAGGGCTCTTTCACCCTCGCCGTAGGCGCCTCACTCTGATAATGAGCCTTTTTCCTTTCTCTTTCCCGCTTCGTCTGCCAAAGTTCCCGCTCATGTCATCCGGAACGAAACTCTCATTCCTTGGCGCGGCGAAGAACGTCACAGGATCCTGCTACCTGCTCGAGACCGGGCGGGCGAAAGTTATCGTGGACTGCGGCTACTACCAGGAACGCAAGCTCAAGAGCCGCAACTGGGAGCCGTTCGCTTTCGTCCCCGGCGATATCGACGCCGTCCTGCTTACACACGCGCATCTCGACCACTGCGGCCTGCTTCCCAAGCTCGTCCGTGACGGCTTCAAGGGCAAGATCTTCTGCACGTCCGCCACCGCGGACATAGCGAAAATCATTCTTGCCGATTCCGCCCATATCCAGGAGGAGGACGTGAAGTACAAGAAGAAGCGGCACGCCAGGGAGGGCCGCAAGGGCCCGCACCCGCTGGTCCCGCTCTACACGCTGCGGGACGCCGAGGCGACCTTCCCCATGTTCCACCCGGTTGAGTATGGATCGGCGATCGTGCCGGCCCCGGGGTTGCAGGTCGATTTCCGGGACATAGGCCACATTCTCGGCTCCTCGGCCGTTAAGATCAAGGTGGGCGACGGAGACAAGGCGTTCACGATCGGCTTCTCCGGCGACGTCGGCCGCTGGGACGTCCCTATCCTGCGGGATCCCAACTGTTTCGAGTCCGTTGACTACGTTGTCGTCGAGTCCACCTACGGCAACCGCGTCCACAAGGACAACAGCACGATCCCGGCGAAGATCGAATCGATTGTCAACGACACCTGCAAAGCGGGCGGCAACGTCGTAATTCCCAGCTTCGCCGTCGAGCGGGCGCAGGAGCTGCTGTACCATCTGCACGAGCTGCTCCGGGCCGACCGTATCCCGCATGTGCCCGTGTTTGTCGATAGCCCCATGGCGATCCGCGTGACCGATGTTTTCCGCCGCCACCCCGAGCTCTTCGACGAAGAGACCATGGCGATGCTGGAGAGGGGGGAACATCCGTGCGACTTCCCGAAGCTGATTATGTCGAAGACCGTCGATCAGTCCAAGGCGATCAAGGAAGAGAAGGGCGGCGCGATCATCATCGCCGGGTCCGGCATGTGCACCGGCGGCCGCATCAAGCACCATCTCAAGGCAAACATCGAACGGCCCGAAAGCACGATTCTCTTCGTGGGCTACCAGGCCAACGGCACGCTCGGCCGCCGGCTGATCGAAGGCGACGACGAGGTGCGCATACACGGCCAGATGTTCAACGTCGAAGCAAGGATCGAGAAGGTCAACGGGTTCTCAGCACACTCCGACCGCAACGAGCTGCTCAAGTGGCTGCGCGGCATGAAGAACGCGCCGCGGAAGGTGTTCGTTACCCACGGCGAAACCGAGGCGGCGGAATCGTTCACCGAGTTCGTCGCCGAGGAAACCGGCTGGCCCACCCACTGCCCCGAATACCGCGAAACGGTTGAACTGTAGTGCAGAAGTGGGACCTTTTTGACGGGATTTGCAGGATGGCTTTATGGGAGTGCTGTCCCACAACAATCCTGTTAATCCTGTCTATCTGTCTTACTCCGGGCGTCAGAACTTGAGGTAGGCGGCGGCTTTCCGGAGGCGTTTGCCCGGCTTGCCGATGTCGGAGAATGAGTTTACGCGGCCGCCGTTGCTGCGCCGCTTCAGGATTCGGTCAACGGTGGTCGGGCCCAGTCCCGGAACCCGGAGCAGTTCCGCACGGTCCGCGCGGTTGACGTCCACCGGGAACCGTTCCGGATGCCGTTGTGCCCAGCCTTCCTTCGGGTCGGTCTCCAGCGACAGGTTTCCGCCCTCGTCGAAGGGAATCTCCACCGACGCGAAGCCGTACTTCCGCATCAGCCAGTCAACCTGGTAGAGGCGGTGCTCGCGCGTCAGCAGGTCCCGGTTGTCGGTGGCGAGCGACTCGCCGGGCAGGTCCGGCTCGCCCAGCCCCTGCTGGTACGCGCTGAAATACACCCGCGCGAATTTCAGCCGCTTGTAGAGGCCCCAGGTGTACTTGACGATCTCGTGGTCCGTCTCGTCGGAAGCGCCCACCACGAACTGGGTCGACGCTTTCACCCGGCTCCACTTCGAGCCCTTCGCCGTCAGGTCCCCGAGCAGCTTGATAGGGCGGATGATGTCGTTCTCGTAGTCCTTCCTCGACGACAGCTTCTTGAAGTGATCCTCTCCCGCCGTCTCTATGTTGAGAGACACCGCGTTCGACAGCGAGACCGCCTCCTCGAGCGCGGCGTCGGACGCACCGGGAATCGCCTTCAGATGGATGTAGCCCCGGAACTTCTCCTTGTTCCTGAGCAGATGCGCTATCGTGTTGAGTCTCTCCATGGTTGCGTCAGGCGTTCCGATCACACCGCTGCTGAGGAAGATACCGAACACCTTTCTCGCGCGGTAATACTCCATGAAGGCCGCGACAGTCTCCTCCGGCTCCAGCGTGCAGCGCTCGGGGTCCCGGTTCGCGCGAAGCGGACAGTACTTGCAGTCGTTCGTGCAGACGTTCGATATCAGGGTCTTGAACAACACGCAGTACCCGCCGTTCTGAAGCGTGACCGGATAGATCCACCTGTCGTCGCCGCCCCTGTGCCGCCTGTCCCTGTCGTTCGTGCCGCAGGCACACGCAAGATCGTATTGCGCGTCGGTGGACAGGATGGAGAGCTTGTCATGCGTTCCGGGTGATGTGTGAATGCCGACCATGGACCGGTATGTTAGCTAACTAGTGTTAACCGGTCAAGAAAAGCTTCCAGGGTTCGGGGTCCAGGGCTCGGCGCCGTAGCGACAGTGGGTCCGTTTACCCGCTCCTGGAGAGCGGCGGGCCTCCGCCGCATCCGAGCGGCTTGACAGCCGCCGGTCGGGTGCTCACTATACGGCATGCCTTTTACCTACAACTATGCGCGGCCGGCGGTCACGGTGGACAGCGTTGTGTTCGCGATGGACCGGGACGTACTGAAGGTGCTTCTCATCAAGCGCGGTCGCGACCCGTTCAAGGGCCACTGGGCTTTTCCGGGCGGGTTCGTTGACTATGGCGAGACGGTGGAGGCGGCCGCGGCCCGGGAGCTGGCGGAAGAGACCGGCGTTCGGGACGTGCACCTGGCGCAGCTGCATACCTACAGCGACCCCAACCGCGATCCCCGCGAACCCACTGTCACCATCGTTTTCTACGGACTCACCGAGGTCGCGGGCCACGCCCCGGAGGCGGGTGACGATGCCGGGGACGTCGCTTGGTTCCCCGTGGACGACCCGCCTCAGATGGCGTTTGACCACGCCGACATTCTCGTTGCGGCCCGGCGGCGCGTAGCAGAGCAGCTGGAAGCGTGACTGAAGGCGAACAGTTCATAGGCGAATCCATCAAGCCCGTCGAGGGCACGATGGATGCCGCCGCCATGTCGGGCGGTGATCCCGGGTTCCCCGGCAAGTTCACCTGGCGCCGGCGCGAATATGCCGTAGCCGAGGTGCTCGAGAAGTGGAAGGAGGCCGGCAACAGCAGGGAAGGTCCGGGCGAGCAGTACCGGCGCAAGCACTGGTTCCGGATCAGGACCGTCGACGGCACGGAGATGAAGGTCTACTTTGAGCGGCAGGCAAGGTCGAAGAGCCAGCGTAAGTCGCGCTGGTGGCTGTACACGGTGACGAGATGCTGAGGAACACCTTCTGTCACATGCCCGGCATCGGCGCGAAAACCGAGACCAGGCTATGGGACGCGGGACTGCTCTCGTGGGAGGCGGCGACCGAAGAGGCCCTCTCGTCCCTGCCGGCGGGACGGCGGCGGCTGTTGCACGAGCACACCCGCGAGTCCGGCTCGAGGCTCGAGGCGGACGATCCGGCCTATTTCGACAGCCTGCTCCCGGCCAACCAGGCTTGGCGCATGTTCCCGGAGTTCCGGCACACCATGGCGTATCTCGACATTGAAACCACGGGGCTCAGCGGTGACCGCGACCATGTCACGACCATCGCGTTGTACGACGGCGAGTCCATATTCCACTACGTCCATGGGCGGAACCTGGCCGATTTCCGCAGCCGCATAGCACAGTACAAATTGATAATCACCTACAACGGCAAGACCTTCGATGTCCCGTTCCTACGTGCCGCGCTGGGAGTGCCGATGCCGCACGCGCACATCGACCTGCGTTACGTCCTCGCCGGCCTCGGCATCACCGGGGGACTGAAAGAGTGCGAGAAGAAGCTCGGTATCGACAGGAAAGAGCTGGCCGATATCGACGGCTACTTCGCCGTTCTGCTCTGGCACGACTACAAGCGGAACGGCAACGAGCACGCCCTGGAGACGCTACTGGCCTACAACGTGGCCGACGTCGTGAACCTGGAGACCCTCATGACACTCGCCTACAATATGAAGATCCGGGATACCCCTTTCGCCGCCAGCCACAGCCTGGACCTACCGGAGCGTCCCGAAATACCATTCATCGCGGATCAACCCACAATCCGCCGGATCAAGCACAGCCTGATGTAGAACGGAACCCGCGGGTCCCTCTTTGGTCGAGGGTGGGGAACGGCTTGCCTCAACCGAGGGCATGGGTTAGTGTCTTTGGGTCCTGGAGGAGCAGGAAGCTATGAAGACTGTATATATCTGTTCGTTCGCAGCATTGTTACTATCGGGCTGTCGCTCCGGCGAGACACCGGCGGACGACGCGGCGGCAAAGCAACCACCCGTGTCTACGGTGAAGGCCGGGCCAGCCGCGGAACAGGAAACCGCAAAGAGAGAGGATTCCGCCATGAAAATGACCGTTCGCAAGGCTACGGAGGAGGAGATCGCGAAACTCGGGATCAAGAGCTGGCCGATATGGACCTATGACCCCGAAGCGCAGCCGCCCGAATTCCCGTGGCACTATGACAGCAGGGAAGTCTGCTACATCATCGAGGGCGAGGTCACGGTCGAGGCCGACGGCCAGAAGATAACGTTCGGGCCGGGCGACATCGTCGAGTTCCCCAAGGACCTCGACTGCGTGTGGAAAGTGGACAAGGCCGTACGCAAACATTACAGGTTCGACTGATGAAACTGGGACATCCCAACCATCCGCGGCGGGACGTGATATCCGAGATCGAGTGGGCCGGCGAGAACGGCTTCGATTTCATCGATCTCTTTATCGAACCCGACAAGGCAGCCGTCGAGAACATCGATCCCGGTGCCATCCGCGAAGCGCTCGCGGAACATAACCTGGATGTTCTCGGTCACATGGCGTGGTATCTCCCGATCGGCTCGCCCATGCGCCAGCTCCGGCGGGCCGCAGTTGACATTGCAGTCGAGCACATGCGCGTGTTCGCCGACGTCGGCGCCCCGGCCGTGACCATCCATGCGAACTGGCCCCCCGGCCTGTTCTCGGCGGAAGATGGGATAGCGTGGCAGATCGAGTCAATGCGGGCCATCGTCGAGGCGACCGGCGACCTGGATACGGGCCTGATGTACGAGCCCGTGACCACCGAGTGGGACAGCCCGTCAAACGTGAAGACGATCCTGGACGCCGTGCCCGGGCTCATATGCCACATCGACACCGGGCACAGCAACCTGTGCGGGCGGCGGCCTGAAGAAGTGCTGAAGTACTTCGGCGACAGGGTCAAACACATACACATCAGCGACAACAACGGGCTGTCGGACCTGCACCTGCCGCCGGGCGCGGGAAGCATCGACTGGCCGGCGGTCTTCGCCGCGCTCAGGGACATCGGCTACGACAGGACGCTCACAATCGAGGTCTTCTCGGATGACCGCAACTACGTCCTCCTCGCCAAGCGCACCATCGAATACCTCGCCACCCACCCCGCCTGACTTGAAACTTGGCGAGTTCTCTAGGAAACTCGCGCCTCTGTACTTCCTCGGAATCTGCGCGAATAAGAGTTGCGGGCATCGTATCCCGCCGATCCTACTCGCACTCTCTCTGCCGCCGTTCCT
>Ga0272442_10007573_pt1 | contig 13998 bp, 13 predicted proteins | sample SSMForm2O_FD_200262 | JGI IMG/M metagenome (GOLD analysis project Ga0272442, IMG submission 200262) | Marine sediment archaeal communities from Little Sippewissett salt marsh, Falmouth, MA, United States - SSM-Form-2O | ecosystem: Environmental > Aquatic > Marine > Wetlands > Sediment ...
AGTTGCGTCCTTGACGCAATGTCATACCCATGGTTTCCAGAAAATGTTCATCCATACGCATGGTGGAGACCACCCAGGGATCATTTTTAGCGATTCCGTCCGGCCGGATCCCGGTGCGATTCATGGTTCGACCCGGGACGTTGTCCGAAGTTGACCATGACAATACAGACGAAGACATAGCTAATTTCTCGACCAAAGGATCAAATCTTCCTGCCGCCTCCCGATTCAGGGGAAAGGTCAGGACTTGATTGCGATCGTATCCCAAATCTTTTTTTTTGATATAACGCATCTGCTGGAAAACCACGCCGCTGGAGATGATGAGAGCCGTTGAAATTCCGAACTGAACCACCACCAGAAAACGGCGCATCCCCAAACCATGACGGCTTTTGAACGATCCGCGGAGCACACTCCCGGGACGAAAGGAGGACATTACCAGTGCCGGCCATATCCCGGCCAACAGACCCGTGAACAGTACGGCCGCCAAAATTCCGAGCGTGATGGAAGGACGAGCGAGAACGGAGGGATTGAGCTTAAATCCAAATTTGGAGCTTATGGGCAATCCCGCCAAGATGACCATCCCCAAAGCCATGACCATCCCTCCCAGGCTCAACACAACGGATTCTCCCATGAACTGCATGAAAAGCTGCCGTTTTCTTGCGCCAACCACCTTGCGCATTCCCACTTCCCGAGCCCGGTTATGGGAACGAGCGGTGGAAAGGTTCATAAAATTCAAGACAGCGATCAACATAATGAACACAGCCACCACACCCAGAGCAGTGACATAACCGAGATCCCCCTTTTTCCGGTTATGCTCGTCAAACACGACATTCTTGGAATGAAGATGCGTCTCCGAAAGCGGCTGGTGGGTGACGGCGAAATTCTCATCGACACCGTTTTTACGAAGAACACCGATCAATTTCTCTTCCAGATCCGTCTCATCCGTTCCTTCCCGCAAAAGCAGATAGGTGGGCGCCGATATCCACCCCCAATTCCGCAGCTGTTCGCCGAATCCTCCCTTTTCATTCGGAAAATTGAGCGAAAGCAGCACGTCGAACCACAGGTGTGAGTTTTCCGGGATATCGGCCAGGACACCGGTTACATGAACCTCGTCTTCACCCCATAGAAACGCTCTTCCCAGGGGATTTTCATTTCCATACATGGATTCAGCCAGCTCCCGGCTGATGACCGCCGTATAGGGCGCTACCAGCGCAGTCCCGGGATCTCCCCTCAGCAGTTTGAAATCGAATATCGTGAAAACGCTCGGATCGGCCAACGTCATTTCGCGACATGAAAATGTTTTCGCTCCCACCTTCAGTGCCTGACGTCCCCGATCCATAAGCCGCACCGCCTCCTCCACTTCGGGGATCTCTTTGGGGATCTCGGGCCCCATGGCGACAAAAGTAATACCGGCATACGTGTTGGACACTCCCATGGACTTGTCAAGCAGCAGCACGCGCTGAATTCGACCGGTCTTATCATGGAACATGTCAAAGGAAAGTTCGCTCCGGACATAAAGGAAGATCAAAAGACTGGCGGCCATCCCCACCGCCAATCCCAGAATATTTATCAACGAATGCCCTTTATATTTACGCAGATTGCGCAAAGTGGATATGAGATAATTTCTCCACATGGTTTCCCTCGCTCATTAAATTTGATCTAACTTCAATATACAGAACAACACCAGAGTGAAATGGTTACCGTTATTCTCGAATGGGATCATTCCATCGGCTCTCATTTCATCGGTTTCGCCCTCAATACTCTTCTTGCAGGATCCTTTCCAAAACCGGGTCACGGTGGTTGATGAAATCTTCGTGGGAAAGATCTACTGCGATATCAGGATAGACGGCGTCCGTATCCTTTTTGGAAATGGAGAAATATTTTGTGGAATAGGTCACCGGAAGCTTGCTGTTTTTTAATCCAAACATCCGGACCTCCCCGAAATGGTTGGGTTTGCCGCCGGAAGGCTCGCCCACGAATGTCGCCTGTGTCTGATTACGAAGCTGGATAGCGTTCAGCACGGCTGAGGAGAACGTCCCGCGCCCCACAATAACAAAGAGCCGATCTTTTCTATTCAAAGCCGCACGTTTAATCAGTTCAGGGATCATAGGTTCAAAAATACCCGAGTTACCTCCCCCGTTATGACGAAGGTCGATCACGAAACGCTCAACGATATTTTGATCGGCGGTTTCAAAGATCTCTTGTATGAATTGGGCAAACGGCTTCTCGGGCCGTTCCCGGCATAAATTATAGGCAACATATAGAGTTTTATGGGAAGGCAGATATTCAAATTCGTAAATGGTTTTTTGATATTTTCGGTAAAACGGAAGTGGAATCTCGGGCCCTTTAGCCGATTCCGGTCGGCGTCCTGACTTCATGCTGACGGAAGACATCTCGAGTTCAAATGGCTCCCCTTGCTTTTTCTCTAATGAATAGACCGTCTTGCCCGGATCAGCGATGATTCCGGCGCCGTAGAGCATTTCGGCAAAAACCAGGTAACCGGGGATCGATTTCATCAATTGAGATCGATTTTCATGCGGTATAGCCGTCGCCAAGGTTTGGATAATGTCGGTGATCGGTTGCCCCTCGATTTCCAGCAGGCGGCAGTTCAGGGCTTCCCGATACTCCGGGATTGCTTGGACACAGAAAATCCCCTCTTTAAACCAGTAAAAAGAAAGCGGGAAAGCGATCTTCGGTCGAAATCCCAAACTTGTGTGTGAATCGCCGCATGCCGCCACAATCCGGGAGAGGGCGAAAACGATCTCTTCATCTTTCCGATTCGATAATGAATCCTTGAGGGCTCGTATATCGTCCCGGAAATCGGATTCAGACCTTCCATGAAACAGATCTTTATGGCGACTTGGCAGCTCCACCGCCAATTGATCGATATCTTCCATCCATCTTTCGATGCGAGTCCGATCCTGCGGTTCAATCTGAAAAGCCTGCGTCAGGCCGACAAAAACGCCTACAAGAAAAACAAACAGAGAAAGTGAACAGAATCCAGTCCTTTGATCCCTTTTATACTTACTTCTCATGAATTCTCTCTGATTTATATTTTACCTTTATATTTACTACGAAAAATAAACGTTATCCGTTTAATAACAAAGCACACCTTCCACATACAGATCTCTGAATCCCTCTTTATCATGCATCAATCCGCAAAGAAGCTAATCGAAGGCAAATGAATCTCCGTGGAAAACAACCGGCTATTGAGGCCTCATTTTCACTGTGGTATGATCGCTTTAGATTTATATTTTGGGAAAATCGATTTCACCGTGTAAAAAGGAGGATCCTGCATTGAACAAATCTCTTAGAATGTGTGTGCTCTCCATTTTATTATCCGTCATGCTTTCGGCCGCCGCATTTTCAAGCGTTCCGCCGCAAAACACAACCCGAGCTCTCACGGCGGAGGACTATATGCGTGCCGAAAAGTGTCTGGCCGCACATACCTCTGCCCTGGTTTTTAGTGATCGAGTTGCCCCGAACTGGATTGATGACGATCATTTTTGGTACCGAAACAACATCCCCGAAGGAACGGAGTTCATCCTCATCGATACCAAGAAAAGGACTCGCAAACGTGCTTTCGACCACGACAAGCTGGCGGCGGCTCTATCTGAAGCGACACGCCGGGAAGTCGATCCTTTCGGCCTACCATTCTCAGGATTTTCTTTCACCGCCGAAGGAAATTCCATCGTCTTCTCCTTGGAAAAAAAGAGTTACACCTATCATTTGCCAAGTTCACGCTTCGCTTCCGAGAAGGATATTGAAGAAACCGACCTGCTTGCTGTTTCTTCTCCGGATGGAAACCGGGCCGTATTCGTCCGCGATTATAACCTTTGGGTCCGGGAATTCGCCACCGGGAAAGAAGTGCAGCTTACGGACAACGGAGTCAAAGATTTCGGCTATGCCACCAACAACGCGGGCTGGACCAAGAGCGATCGACCCGTAGTCCTCTGGTCCCCCGACTCAAAAAAGATCGCCACGTTTCAACACGACGGGCGCGGCGTCGGCGAAATGTACCTCGTGTCGACCAATGTGGGACATCCCACTCTACACGCCTGGAAATACCCCCTGCCTGAGGACAAAGAGATCTTCCGCATCCACCGCATCGTGATACATATCGACAATCCTCGTGTGGTACGGCTGCAGATGCCTCCTGATCAGCACCGCTCAACAATATGCGACCATATCGTCTGCCGTGGTTCGGGATTCGCCGACATCGAATGGAGTCCGGATTCCTCTCGGCTTTTCTTTGTCTCCACTTCCCGGAACCATAAACATGAAGTCCTTCGCACCGCCGACCCCGAGACCGGAGCGGTAAGGGATGTATTGGAAGAGACGGTTGAAACCTTCTTCGAATCCGGCTACAACATGGTCAACTGGCATGTGCTGCCCGAGTCGAACGAGGCGCTATGGTTCTCCCAGCGCGACAACTGGGGACACCTCTATCTCTATGACCTTACCAGCGGCAAACTCAAAAACCGCATCACCGAAGGAGATTGGAATGTACTCCAAGTTCTCCGGATAGATAAAAAAAGCCGAACCCTCTTCTTTTTGGGAGCCGGCCGTGAACCGGAGGATCCCTACTTCCAGTATCTTTACAGCGTTGGTCTGGACGGCTCGAACCTCAAGCTCCTGACTCCTGAAAACGCCAACCACACTATATTTTTGCCCGCTGCGGGGAATTATTTCGTCGACAGCTATTCCACTCCGGATACCCCTCCCGTTACGGTGCTACGGGACCTTCGAAACCGAAAACCTTTCTTACTTGAGAAGGCCGACATCCATCGTCTCGTGGAATCCGGATGGAAACCCCCTATCTCCTTTTCCGTCAAAGCCCGGGATGGAAAGACCGACCTTTACGGATTGATGCACACGCCGACGGATTTCGACGAAACAAAAAAATACCCGATCATCAATTACATCTACCCGGGACCGCAGTCAGGAAGCGTCGGCAGCCGCAGTTTCTCCGCCTCACGAGGCGACCGTCAGTCCCTGGCCGAGCTGGGCTTCATCGTCGTGGCGATCGACGCCATGGGCACGCCCATGCGTTCGAAGTCCTTTCACGCCGCTTATTACGGCAACATGGGAGATAACGGCCTTCCGGACCAGATCGCCGGGATGAAGCAGCTCGCCGAGCGTTACCCTTGGATCGACCTCGATCGTGTCGGCATTTACGGGCATTCGGGAGGCGGTTTCGCTTCCACGGACGCCATCCTTCGTTATCCCGATTTCTTCAAGGTCGCCGTAAGCGGAGCCGGCAACCATGATAACCGCAACTACGAGGATGACTGGGGCGAGAAATGGCAGGGGCTTCTCAAAACCAACCCAGATGGGAGCACCAACTACGACAATCAGGCCAATCAGCTCCTGGCCAAAAACCTTAAAGGAAAGCTTCTGATCGCCCACGGCACCCTGGATTCCAACGTCCCGATGTACAACACGCTGCTGGTCGTGAATGAGCTTATCGCGTCAAATAAAGATTTCGATCTCATTCTTTTTCCGAATCGAGGACACGGCTTCGGCAACGAACCCTACATGATGCGCCGCCGTTGGGACTATTTCGTAAAACACCTTATGGGAGCAATACCGCCCAAAGAATACACGTTCACGGTGGATACGGCGCGAAGACCGCGCAGATGATACCGTCCGCCTGACAATTGCCTCATCACGTGGAGCGCGGGATTTTACAAGTTCTCTATCATCGATGGGAAGCGGCTCATTTAGCTTATCTTTCCGGACTCGAGATCCAGTTTATCAACCGGATTCACGGTATTCGAAGACTTCCTCCAGTTGAAGGTCGAATACACGGGCTATTCTAAAAGCCATGACCAGCGACGGCACGTATTTTCCCTGTTCCAGTGCAATGATGGTCTGCCGGGTACATCGGGCGCCTTCAGCCAACTCCTGCTGGGTCATTTCGCCATGCTCGAAACGGAGACGTCTGACGTGAGAGATTATCTCATCTTTTGACATTTCCACTCATCCTTCCATTGAGAATCAAGGTAGAGGCTGCGATGGTTATATGGCCTAATATTAAACTGGACAAACCCAGAAACCACACCCATCCCACCGGCATAAGAACCGTCTCACTGTAAACCTTGTAGAAAGCATACATTGCAACGGAAAAAAGGAAAACATACGCGATTACGACGTAAAATCCCGCTGTCAGCGCTTGTTTTTGAATCATTTCGTCCCGCTCATCTTTAATCGGCGCGTTTGTTCCGGAACGTCTTTTAGTCAGAATCAGGAGTAGGAAATATGCGGAAAATCCTACGGTAATGAAGACCCGCGTCAAAGTGACACGTCCCTCCCCTTCCAGAAAAGTATCCGCTCCTCCTTCCGTGAAAAATACGATACAGAGTCCCGCCATGACCAGGCTCCAGATGACCAAAGACCAGACAGCGCGAAGCTTGAGTTGAGTCAATTTTCTCTCCTTGAAATTTTGAGTATCTTTATTTCAATGTATTTCATGTCATACATAATGTATGGCATTTCTTACATTTTGTCAAGCCCACAAAACATTCCATGGACTTCTTCCTGGAATATCATTTCGGATGACCTGATTTAACAATAAAGCTCAGCGACTTTCCAGGATCGCGCGGGCGATTCTCATCTGCGTGCTCTCCCAGGCAGCCGTCGCTTCGGGATCGAAAGTTACCACACGCATCCCGCTTTCATAGGTGCGATAGCCGATTTCGTAGCAAAGCCCAAGGGGATTGCCCGACTCTGCAACGGTGATCTTGGGGGATTTCTCATAAGGAATCGGATAGTACATATTCCCGCCGGTTCCGCTGATATATGAAATATCGGATCCGAACGGATGGGTTTTCCCATTAAACAACAATTTAAACGGGTTCTCGATGCGCGGACGTTTTTCGCCATCGAAATAAAATCGCGTAAGGTTTGCGGTCGACGGATTGGCGGACCAAAAACGCGTGATGGTTCCCGGCCCCTTCAGATCCGCCAAGACATGCTCGCTGTGGCCCCCGGCCTTTTCCACCGCTCATACTGCCCCCGATCAAGATTATCGAACCAGGCATCTCCTCCCTTATGACTTTCCCGCCTGTAGCTGCTGGCGGATGCCTGCATGTATAATGGATCGGGCCTTAACGCCAGCTCCTCGAAATCCGCCATCTCTTCAAGCAGCCGGCCGACATCGATCGGTTCCCGTGACTCTTTCGTAAAACATCCAAACAGAATCATGGAAAAAATAATCAGCTCCAAGCCTTGCCGAACGAATCGAGTCTTATTCACGACGGATATTATCACCGCCATGAAACTCATGTCAAAATCCGCCGACGCCAACCGCCTAAAACAGCAACACCCGATAATTCCACCGATTTTTGTAAAGGGACTTCACTTTTACGCCAGGATACCTATAATGGTAGATTAAATATTTATTGAAACCAGGTGAATGGAATATGTTAAAAAGATTTTTCTTTGTCAGCGGTATTCTGACAGCGTCGGTGCTCCTGCTCTTGACCTGCGCTCCTCCCCCTGAAATTCAACCCGAAACCGAGGCTCCACCGCCCCCTCCTCCCGCTTCCGAAAAGTTTGTCATGAAGCCCTTCCATCGGTCCATGAGCTCTCACATGCAGCTTGCCTATGACCGCTCCAACGAGATCTTGCTGGGAGTTTATGAAGGAAGCCGTCGAGATCCCAACCGCGGGCAGATTTACTATTTCAGCGATTTCACGACTTTCGATAAAACCACCCTCTCTTGGGGGCCGATCATGAATGTCATGGCCGAGGTGTCTTCCCAAGAGATTGAGCCCGAAATCCTTTCCAAACGCGAATTCAAAGACATTCTTGAATGGGACAAAATCGGTATCTGCTGGGATATCGATGAAGATCAGATCCGGCACACCTATCTTGTCGAGGGTCAAAAGATGCTGCTTTTCCTCGAGCTTCGGTATGATGAAACCAACAATCGCTCCGAGCGCAGATTGATCGACGCCTATCCCTCCACCAAAACCTGCGCGGCCGAGGATGTATTTAACCTGATGGTGGGAAATATGGTCGCTGAAAAGCCTCTCTGATATTGCAGCCCGGCCGATCTCAGTCGTTATCTCGACCGCCGGCATAGCCGCTTCACATCAAAATGGATTGAGACGATTCTTAACCGTCCCCGTCTATGTATAATGATGAAGAAGACCAAATTTTATCCTATAATCAAACGCATATTCTCACGGCCCGAGCAACACTTTGCCTTCGAGTCACCTTTCAAGGGATTGATGGAAAGACCGGTCTACGAGATATTGGGAATCAAACTCAGCGACTTCCCTCCGGTTCAATGTTTGAGTCCCGGCAAGCTGAAACGAAAGTTCCGCCGCTTGATACGAATCCTCAGCAAGCACCATTTTCATTGCGAACTCCGTCCAGGGCTGCCTATGCGGGACATCTATCGTTATCTGACCGAGTCTTTTATTGTAGATAAAGAGGTCCCCAATCCTAAAGGCTCGCTGTGTATTATTTCCGGATGCACCGGGGACTGTCCGGCCTGCTTTCAGAAGGAATACTGCGACATCTACTTCGATTCCGCTTCAATGCGGGAAGAGGGTCCCCGCATCCTCCACAACGTACTATCTTCTAAGAAGCCTTCCTGAGCAACGGCGGTGCATCCCGGAATTGAATAAATGCTTTATGCGGTTACTGCAGTCTGTTTCCGATTTTTCATGATGACGGCGCCGATGATCCCCCCAACGACGGCCGGGATAATCCATGGGAATCCCGCTTTCGCCATCGGAATATACGCAATCAAATCATTAACCGGTGTCACGGCCACACCGGCGGAAGCCAAGGCATCGAATACGCTGGTGGTCAGGGCACCTATGACGGCGCCGGTATAGACCGGCTTGGGGATCGCTTTATTTCTTATGATGGTCAGAAGGATAAGGATAATGGCAACGGGATAGACCAACACCAACAGCGGCAGCGCAATTTTGACGATCATGGTGACCCCGACCGTGGCAAAGACGCCGCTGAAGATGCAGGTGCCAACACAAAGTGCTTTGTAGCTGACTTTCCCCTTGGATAGAGAGCTGAAGTAATCGGCCACCGTTGCCGTAAGCCCGATGGACGTTGTCAGGCAGGCTAAGGATACCGCCAGTCCGAGAGCAACCTTGCCGATTCCGCCCAAAAGACTCTGTGCGATTCCTATCAAGAGCGCGGTTCGTTCCACATTCGCGGCAAAAAGAGTTCCGGTTTTGGCCCCCAGAAACATCAGCCCTCCGTAGACAAAACCCAGCCCGACAGCCGCAATCAATCCCGCTTGGGACGCCATCTTTACCTGATCCGACACTTTACTGTAGCCTTTGAACACCAAGGCAGCTATGATGATTTCCGCAAAGACGATGGAAGCCATGGCATCCATCGTCTGATAACCTTCCCGGAACCCTCCGGCAAATGCGTTGGGAATCACCGCCTGAGTAGAAGGCCCGAGCGGAGATATGATGCCTTTGATGATGATGGTCACCAGAGTGATGAGAAGAAATGGAGTCAATATTTTGGCTATTTTGTCCACAACCTTGGAGGGATTGAGCGAAAAGAATAAAGTGATGATAAAAAATATCAAGGAAGATACGGCCGGTCCCATCCAGGGAATATTGGGGCGGACGCCCATCTCGAAAGTCGTGGCCGCCGTCCGCGGTATCGCCAGCAGCGGCCCTATAGCCAGGATGACAACGATACTTAAAACCCTCGCGAACTTCGGTCCTACCCGTTCGGCTAAATGCTCGATCGATCCCCCTGCACGCGCTGCCGCCATGATCCCCATCAACGGCATCCCGATACCGGTGATGAGAAAGCCCAACATTGCTACAAACCACGCGGGCCCGGCCATGAATCCCATATAGGGAGGAAATATCAGATTGCCCGCCCCGAAAAACATGGCGAACAGGGCCATTCCCACTAAAACCACATCGTTGATTCTCTTGTTCATAAAAGTACCTCTTCAGAAGCAGATATGTATACCAGAGGGCAAACACGAAGTCAAATAATCGTATGGTTTCAGACGATGTTAGAACAGGGTCCGCAGGGAGCGATTTGACTATTCGGTAAAGGAAACATTTTCCGGTAACATTCACCTTCGTTCTCATGGAATCGGCATTGTCCACTTTCGGACACATCCTGTTGTGCCGTCGGACATTCATCCACCTTCTCTTCAATGCTCATAAAACCTTTTTTTCACTTATTCAAGATATGGCCGCCTAAAAAAGCCGAATGGCTTATTTGGCATATTAATTGCATGTTTATTCATTAAAGAGAATAGGATGAAAAGGAGCCTAAAATGAGCGCACACAGAATTCATGATACCGATCTTTTAAAAAAAGCGATTGAAACTTCCGCCTGCTGTTTTTTTCTTTCCTCCCACCTACAGGACGACCTGCAACTTGGTGAAATGGGTTCATGGCTGAAGGATACGGCATTTAGCATTTATGACAATGTCGTACGCGCGCTCAATAAATCAAATGATAAGGAACTCATGCTCTCCATGAATATCGCCCGAAGGTCCTGTGTTGAAACCGCGGAGATTCTGAAACTGCTTTCGCAAAAAAAGCTGATCAATGAAAAAAACAAGCGCTATCTCCTGGATGAGCTCGATCAACTTAAGCACCAATTGTACCAGTATCACCGAACTCCCCCCAACTGATCGGCCCTTTCCCATGACCGGGATCGCACGCATAACAGGAGGCAAACAGACTTCTGGACAGCCGCCGCTCGACACGGCTCCGTGGTTCACGGTGAGAGGTGGGGCGTTTCAAGGCAAAACAAATCATCCCATGTTCGTGCAACCGGCCTTTAGTTCATAAAATGGGATCCAATCCCCTCTCATTTCGGGTGGAAACAGGATTATTGACAATAGCGCTGTGGTACTTCGTCGTGGTTATTTTTCGACACCACTGCCGATGATCTCTTTTATCTTCTCTTCCTCACCGCCGAGTTCGCGGTATATATCGAAATAATGCTTTGCTTTCTCATCGTCTTTTCTATCAAACCATATTTTCCCTATCCTCAGATGGACATCGGGATCGCGCGGCTCAAGTTCAGAAGCAATGATATATTCGGCCAGCGCTTCTTCGGGATTTCCTCTTTCCATATGGATATTCCCCAAAGCTTTGTGGGACTCGAATGCCACAGTGCGCGTAGTAACGGTAAGATAAACCTGGAGACCTTTTTTCGACCTTCTTGTCTTCTTTTCCCCCTTCCGGCTGGCTTTTTCATTTTCTATAGCCTGTCGAAATGATTGTTCGGCTAGATCGTATTTCTTCTGTGAAAAATAAACCATCCCCAGATTATGGTAGCTCATAGGGTCCTTAGGATCAAGCGACATGACTTTACGGTAATACAGTAGTGAATTTTCATAGTCCTTGAATTTGAAGAATACATTGCCGATCAGATCGAAAGCCTCTTTATAGTTTTCTTTCAGATCGGTAGACCGGCTGGCGTATTCCAGCGCAAGGCCGGGGAGCTCTCTAATATTGTAGATCAGTGCCAAGTTGTAATTCAGATCCGGCGAGGTTTTATGCAGTTTCAGGAAAGCGGAAAGATATCCCGCCGCATCAGCCAGGTTGCCGGCCCGAAGCTGTGACATAAAAGTACTGTTGACTGCCGTCAGTACAAATTCGAGATTTGAATGAAATGAATACCGATAAAGGATTTCGCTTTCATCGACGAAATCTTTGGTCAATGTCGAAATCGAGGGTGATGGTTTCTTTTCAGCAGCCGATTCCATTAGGAAACCGGCTTGGAGATCATATGGTTTGAGCTTATAAACCCGTTGCAGAAGCACTTGGGCTTTTTCATATTTTAAATCCTGCATGAGAAGCTTAGCCCAGTTTTTAACCGCCTCATCAAAATAGGGCTTGATTTCAGACGCCAATTGAAAACATTCTTCAGCTTCAAATTTCTCTTCCATACGGTAGGCGGCATATCCCTTGAGAAAATAAAGCTCTGCATATCGTCCCAGCAAAACCAGTGCGGCATCGGCTTTATTCCGCGCTGACAGCCAATCTTTCCGCTGGAGTTCGATATCTATTAAATGAATATTGCATGCGACGGCATCATAGCCGGCTCTTTGAGCCGTTCGCAGATAGCCTTCAGCTTCAGGATACGCGCCGAGTTTTTTCTGATGAAGGCCCAGGATAAAATAGGGAACGCCTAAATTTTTCGTTTGTTTGGCCATCTTATTCAAAGCCCGCTGCTGTGCGTCACGGGATGCATATCGCCGCGCGGACTGCCGCCTCACCAATTTTTCTTCGATCTCCGCGGCAACTATCCGGCTTGAATCAGCAGCTTCTTCCAATCGGCCCTGAGCAAAATATACGGTCCCCAGCAAAATATACGCTTCATATACTCCGGAGAATTTATTTATTTCTTCTTCCAGCACACGAACGGCATCATCGTATCGCTTTAATTTCATATAAGCAAAAGCAAGCTCCACTCGAACATCACGCTTATTAGGCTTTTCCGATATATAGTTTTCATAATAGGAAACGGCCTGCCCGAAAAGCGCCATGTCCGCATACTGCCGGGCTCTGTTTAGAGAATCATCGGCCGCACTCCATCCGATATGCCCTATCCCCAGCATAATCATGACGAATAAAATAAGGCATCTGTTTGTTTTCATTTTTCTCCATCTCCATGAGATCCGCATCATATATAGATAGGCAATTTTTATGCCATCACATCGTGACAGATATATTTCCCAATTTATTCACAAATATCACGATTCATAGGAAAAGCCAACCGATAATTTCATTTCTGAACAAGTATCGCCCTGGTCATTTCACATCATGCGCTGATATTCCATGCAAATTCGGGAAATCTAATTATCAAATCCGACATGTAAATTATATTTACATCTGTAAGGCAAATATTCAGATCTTCCGACACCGATCGTTCTGCATAAATTCGATATTTTGCTTCCATCCGAGGACCTTCAGATCATATTTATTGTGTTAAAAAACCAAAGCAATCACCTTTCCGTAAAGATAAAGGTTGCATGCCGTCCGCTTTCACGCTAAGGTATCGGACTTGTGATTCTCTTGCATCGAGTACCATAATTGACCTCTTACATGAAAGGACACAATGTTGAATATCAATAACCTCTCCGAACTTACTGAAAGCCAACGCTCCGCCGTCACTCACGTGGAAGGCCCTATGCTGGTCCTGGCAGGTCCGGGATCGGGAAAAACCCGCGTTATCGTCTACCGAATCGCTCATCTTATCGGACAAGGTGTCGCTCCCGCCAACATTCTTGCCGTCACCTTCACCAATAAAGCAGCAGAGGAGATGCGCTCCCGCCTACACGACATGCATATTGCCGGCGGAAGTACGATGTGCACATTTCACAGTCTCTGTGCTCGATTGCTCCGGGAATTTGGATACAAACTGAGATTAACCGAAAATTTCAGTATTTACGATCGAGGTGAACAGAAATCAATTCTACAACACGTATTCAAAGCACTGGAAGTGGATCCCACGGAGCATTCCCCCGACAAGGTTCTCCGGCATATCGGTCGTCTCAAAAACCGCCTTTTATCCCCACGCGAAACCGGAGACGAAACCATATTCGGGATGCCGCCCGAGCTCTTTCAACAGATTTACACGAGTTACCAGAATAAACTCGCCGCCGCCGGGGCTTTGGATTTCGACGACCTTTTGATGACGACCGTCCGACTTCTGCGTGACGATCCTTCTCTCTGCAGCTTCCTGGGGAAACGTTATCGTTTTATTCTTGTCGATGAATATCAGGACACTAATCCCTGTCAATACGAAATCGCTCGCAACCTTTCCCGTTCCCATCGAAATCTCGTCGTCACTGGCGATCCCGATCAAGCTATTTATGGGTGGCGCGGGGCTGATATCTCCAATATTCTGACGTTCGAAAAGGACTTCTCTGATGCCCGGGTAGTCCGCCTCGAACAAAATTTCCGGTCCACCCCTCAGGTTCTACAACTCGCCGATAAACTCATTCAGGCAAATACTCAGAGAAAA